>Ga0364874_10049_pt1 | contig 62598 bp, 55 predicted proteins | sample ExccelAu500001D4_2_FD_206922 | JGI IMG/M metagenome (GOLD analysis project Ga0364874, IMG submission 206922) | Enriched cells from Trout Bog Lake Hypolimnion, Wisconsin, USA - BchlTB.Aug07.5000.01.D4 | ecosystem: Environmental > Aquatic > Freshwater > Lake > Hypolimnion/Profundal zone | place... | reverse complement strand
CAATGCTGAAAAAATGGGATATGCCAGAACAAATCAATATTGGGGACCAGGAACCTATTATAGTTTTGCACCCGGGATTACCCATATGAAAATGGTGAATAACTCAGAATCAGCCATGCGGGACCTGACAGGTATTTCAAGGGAAGATTGTTTGTCTGAACTGACAAAACAGGGTTTTTCAGAGGTTCCTTCCAAAGAAGTACAAAAGTGGTTTGACCCTAACAAAAGTAAAGACATCAAATATTTTTACGCGCCGGATAAAAGCTATATTCTTCAACCTTCTTTTAAAGAATTAGAAAAAAGTGCGAAGCCTGGTTTTATGCCCTATGCAGCTGTTGATATGGTTAGATATATACTCCTTCCTAAGGAAGATAGCCTGAAAGTGTTGGAATTGGCATGGCAGTACTTGCGTGATTTAAACAATATGAAACTTTTACTGGTGAGCTTTGGCAGCACATTTAAAAAAGCCAATCCCAAAGCCTACCCAATTGAACAGGCCGGAGCATCTGGATGGAGCTCTATGCGGGCTGGGTCTTTTCTATTAAGAATGGCAGACGGCAAACCCAGTGGTGTTTGGGATAGAAATGAAGATATTGTACGGCGTACTATTGGGAAGCCTGATTTTGATTTACTGATTATGGCCAGCGAAACAGATTTTTGGTATAGTATGCGGGTGAAATTGCAGAAGGAAGGTTATGTATTGGTTTATGAAGTGAAAGCTGTGACATTACTTACACTGGAACCTGGTGCTAACTGGACTGATGAGCATAAGCAAAGAACCCTGGCATATAATGGTGGTGTAACAATGGATAAGCAAGCTATTGAATTGTATAAGAAAGCACCCTTACCACCTGTTCTGGAAGATATGAACCAATTGCTGCATATTCAGTAAAAAATAATTAGCCATTCAATGCATAGATGTTAAAATAAATACATTAAATGCTTGATGGGTAAACATTAAATAAAAATAATATTAAATCTGATAATTATCATTGATTGTTTAGTTCCAGTAAGCATACATTTATTAGTTCTCTTATAACCGGATTTATTTTTACAAATCAATCATCAGTATTTACTGATGAATAAACCTTTGTTATGAAATTAAATTATGTATTACAGGTGGCTGCCTTTTGTTTATTAGCATCTATTGGAGCAAAGGCACAACCACAAAGGAATTTTACTGAATCCTTTTTATTAAGAGAAAAGTTTACTCATGAAAGAGTTTGGGATGCACAACGATACCCTGCATATCCGCAGGCAGGGGGAGATTGGGTGCTCTCCGGTTTTAAAAGACCATTTGATGTTAGTAATAATGGAGTGTTGGATTGGGGCAGATTCAATGATCGTTATCTGATGTTAACCATTGAAGAAGACCATAGCTTCCGTGCAGGAGCATTTATGGATGATGTTAGCCGTACCAAAGGAAAATATAATGTTGCCCTTACACTTTTTGAACGGGATGGAAGGTTTGTAAAAGTGGTTTCCAAATGGGGAGATCTGATTGGATTTGGTGCTACAGGTTTTATGTATGTACAACAGGGTGTTTTCGGTACATTCTTCTCCTATGATATGATGCGGGAAGGTGGGTCTGTAACTTATCGTCCAGATGTTGCTCAAATTAAAAGCCTCTCTGAAATTATGGATGACCGCAGGCAAAGGCCACATGATAATTTTGAAAACAGGCAGGAAGTTAGGCCCGAAATCCGGACAGATAACCATCAGGAAATCAGGCAGGATTATAGAATACCAGGTTATGAAAATCATCAAAGGTTTGATGACAAGAGGGCTACTTTTATATATAAAAAGTATAAGGCAGAAAATGTTTGGGATGCAAAAAGAGAACCACTCTATCCCATTAGCGGAAGAGACTGGAAATTATCAGGATTTACTGTAGCCCTGGATATAAGTAATAACAGGTTTAGTATTGATTGGGGCAGAAACCGTGACAGGTATCTGATGTTTGAAATTACTGATGATTTAGGTAACACGCCTGGTGCTTTAATTGATGATGTGAATCGTACCAGAATCAAATATAATGTTTCGCTCAATCTGTTTGAAAGTGACGGACAGTTTGTTAAAACTATTTCAAGATGGGGTAAATTGGTCGGCTTCGGTTCTTTCGGATTTATGTATGAACAGGAAGGGCAATTAGGTACATTATTTGCTTTTGAAAGTTTTAATGCATTTAGAGAAAAGAAATATATTACTGATGTTGCAGAAGTAAGGTATTTATCAGAAATTCTGAGATAGGAATTAGGATATTTCCCATTTTTAAACATACCAAACCCATACCAGCTCACTACCTCATTCGTACCATCTTCGGGTCAAGTCCACCAATTGGTGGACTTGACCCGAAGTTGGTACGGCTAAAGTGCCTGTCTGGTATGGATTTGTATCGACTTATTTCAGAAAAATATAATAAAAGATATGTGAATAAATAAAATTCGGCAATTTGTTAAAATATAATAAATAATTTAGTATATAATTTCAGTTATGTTGGGTTCAACGGGCATTGATGACTAAAGGATTAGCTTTTTTTACTACCGATTGCCATGAAAAATATTTTTAAACATCTATTTTCCTTTTTCCTGCCTGTAACCGTACTGATTGTTGTGCCAATGGCGATTGAAAAAAGCAGGTCTGTTTTTAATCTTCGCCAGGCGCTGGAGGGGTTTGTATTTGTGGGTATTGGATTATGGATGATGTTTGTTACCATCCGCGGTTTTATCCGGAAGGGTAAGGGTACCCTGGCTCCATGGAGCCCCACCAGTAAACTGATTACCACCGGTTTATATGCGTATGTACGCAGTCCGATGATTATTGGGGTATTGCTGGTGCTGCTGGGTGAATCCCTGATTTTTCTTTCCTTTAATATTTTCATTTGGGCACTGACTTTTTTTATTATCAATAATATCTGGTTTTCCGTGTTTGAAGAACCGGATTTAGAGAAAAAATTCGGAGAGGAATATAAGGAGTATAAAAAACAGGTACACAGGTGGATTCCCCGCTTACAACCTTACCGGCCGGATAGAAATAACAGAATCTAAATAACAAAATATTAAATGAAATCCAGGCGATAGAAGACCAAATAAATAAATTAAAAAACCGGGTGAAATCAATTTCCACCCGGTAAATGCTCACTTAACTATACAATTGTTCGTAATATTCTTTTACCATTCGCTTACTGTCAAATTGCTGCACCACTTCTTTCATGGCTCTCTGCTGCATTTTTCTCCATTTGGTACGGTTGGAATAATAAGTGGGTATAATCTTATCTTCCAGTATTTCATACACATTATAAAGGTCGTGAATGTCCTGTTCACTGATGTTCAGGGTATGGTAATCTGCTTTGGGCACCACAAATCCATTTTCATCCGGTACAATAAATTCAGGTATCCATCCATCATCAGTAGAGAAATTCAGTGCACCATTCATAGTTGCAGTCATACCACTGGTTCCGGATGCTTCGCGGGGTACACGCGGATTATTCAGCCATACATCAGCGGCCTGTTTTAAGGTTCTGCTGATATCCAGTTCATAACCGGTAACCACGGCAATATTTTTGTATTTTTTACTGAGGTCCACCAGTTTATTAAACTGATTAACTGCCTCAAAATCAGATGGGTAAGGTTTTCCGGCCCAAATGATCTGTATGGGTTTTTTAGTATCTGTAATCAGTCGTTCAAAACGTTCAAAATCATAACTCAGCAAATCCGGCCTTTTATAGGCAGCAAAACGCCTGGCCCATACAATAGTAAGAATATTCGGGTCGAAAATTTTACCGGTCTGATTGGCAATAAATTCAAAAGCTTTAGCTTTTAATTCCAGCTTTCTTTCATCAAACAGGATATCATTGCTCATTTCCAGGTATTCATATAAATCTTTATCTGCCCAATAGTTGCGGTTCTGAGCATTGGTAATAGATATGATAGGGCAGATATTGTCGTAGTTCGCCCACATAGTTCTGCTCACTTCTCCGTGCAGTGCAGAAACGCCATTAGCTTTACGGGAAAGCCTTAAAGCCGCCAGCGAATGATTAAACCGGTCTCCGGTAATACCGGTGGCTTCTCTTACTTCATTCAGGCTCAGACCATTAAAATAGCCTAAACGCTGGCAAAGGTCCAGATCATGAACTTCATTACCTGCTTCTTCCGGGGTATGGGTAGTAAACACAAAATGGTTCTTAACAAAAGAAAGGTCTTTCTGTTGGCTTAACACATAAAATGCTGCAGATATTCCATGAGCTTCATTCAGGTGATATACATCCGGTTGGTAGTGCATCAGGTCCAGCAGTTTTGCCCCGCCAATCCCCAGTAAAATAAACTGTGCAATCTTGGTCTCCATATTGGAATCATATAACCGGTGGCAGATGGATTGGGAGAGGTAATCGTTTTCCGGCAGGTCTGTACTTAATAAAAACAAAGGTGCACTATTAAAGGTTTCAGGTTTTAAATACCAGGCTTTTACCCAAACCGGGGCATTGCCAATGGTAATCTGGTATTTTATACCGGTATCTTCCAGAAAATTATACTGTTTTTCCACCCAGGCTGGTTTCATGTTCTGATCCTGATCCCGCTCCTGGTCGTAATAACCGTATTTCCAGAGAATGCCAATCCCAATAAAGTTTTGTTGCGCTTCATAGGCACTGCGTAAATGTGATCCAGCGAGGAAACCCAGTCCGCCGCTGTAAATTTTCAAAGATTGGTGTATCGCGAATTCCATGCAGAAATAGGCTGCCTTACTGGAATATTGGGGGTTTACAGGGTAGGGTAGTTCATAATGTTGGAATTCCATAATTACTTGTTTTGTTTAAAATCGGTGCAATATTACAGCTTTTCACATTAATGTGTACAAATTACACATTAATGTGAAAACACTTATTTGGAAAAACTGGGCTTTGTGTACTTTTAAGCCGTTTTTGTGATTATAAAAGCCATACATGTACCAAAAGGTTCCTACCATTAAAGAAATAGCGGCTCAACTGAATGTATCTGTATCAACAGTGTCCAGGGCATTGAGCGATCATCCGAGGATTGGCCTGCGTACTAAAATGCGTGTGAAACAACTGGCTGCTGAATTGAATTATGAACCCAACGCACAGGCTATTTCCTTTAAACAGAAAAAGACTTTTGTAATTGGGGTGATCGTGCCTTCTATCCGGGAAGAATTTTTTTCTGAAGCCATCAGTGGTATTGAAACTGCAGCCATGGAGCTGGACTATACCATTTTATTCGGGCAGAGTTACGACGATTATGAACGGGAAGTGAAAGTAGTGGAAGCCATGAAAAAACAAAGGGTTGATGGATTGATTATTTCACTGTCCAAACATACCAATCAATACGAACATTTAAAAGCACTGGAGAAATACAATACCCCCATTGTTTATTTCGACAGGGTGCCTCCTTTTGAAAAGGCCAATAAAGTGTATTGCAATTTGTTTAAAGCTACCATTGACATGATCAACTGGCTGTTTAATAAAGGCTTCAGAAGAATTGCTTTTATTAACGGGCCGGATAAAATTATTGCTTCCAAAGAAAGGCTGAATGGATATATAGAGGGTATTTCAAAAAAGAAATTAAAAGTGGATATGCAGATGGTGGAAAAGACCGATCTCTCTAAGGATAGTACCATTGCAGCGATAAAAAAACTGCTGGCATTGAAAAATCCACCAAATGCCATTATTACCTTTAATGACTATGTGCATATGGATGCTGTCCAGTATGCACATAGTCAGAAAGTGGATATCAATAAAGAGATTGTTTTTGTTAGCTATGCCAACCTGCCCATTACCCGTTATACTGCTTTTCCTCCATTGGTTTCAATGGAACAGTATCCTTACAGGCAAGGTGAAAAAGCAATGGAAATCATGATGCATTTCCTGAATGAAAAAAAGGATTGCAATACCGTTTTTTACACCGAGGAAATGACTGCCACCCTGGTTACACAAATCGGTTCATTTTTATAAACAAAGCTCTTTTTTCTAGTCGCTGTTTTCAAGATGCAATTTCTGATGATGAGCCCCGGCTGCAATATGTAATGCAAAAAAGGCAATGACGGTATCTTTTAAAAGGCTGATAAAAGCAATAGACCTCATTTCCTTATCCCCGGCATACAATGTATTGGAAAGGTGAATGGGGATCAGAAATACCAGCAGTAAAATGCCCAGGGTATAGCCTGAAAATTTTACAAACTTATTGGTTAGAAAGGAGATACCTGCCACGATAAATGCAATACCCACTACATAAGTCCAAATAATTCCACCCGGTATGGAAATGGGTATATAAATAATTAATTCACGTGGTTGTAAAAAATGAAATACCCCCAGAATAATTAAAACCACTGCCAAAGCATAAATGGCAATTCTGGAAATGATATGATATTGTTTCATATGGATTGATTTAACAGTTAAAAGTTAGTTAAAATACCCATATAAACAATGCCTTTTATCATGATTTGATAAAAGGCATTGCTAATCAATTTATTACAGGGCAAACAAGATTTGGAAAACTATAAGCCAAGTATTTCCCGGAGTTTGCTGTATCCTGTTTTGCTGACGGGTAATTTTTTACCACTGTTCAATACGGCCAGGTAGCCTTCTTTATCATAAGCATCTATCCGGGTGATTAATTGTATATTAATAATATAAGAACGGTGAATGCGCACAAACTGCTGTTTGGGTAAAGTCTGTTCAAAATATTGCATGGTTTTCTTCTTTAAGAAAAAAGCTTCTGCAGTAAATATTTTTACATAGTCATCTGCGCCTTCCAGGTATTGAATCTGGCTAACCGGTATAATCCTTATTTTTCCGCCTTCTTTTACTACCACCCTGGAAGATTGCTGGGGCGAGTAGGCTGCATTGTCCAAAACGGTTTCAGTAGTTTTAACTTCATGTGGTTGTGCCAGTACTTTCTGCAGGGCTTTATCAAACCTTTCTTTACTAAAAGGCTTCAATAAATAATCCACTGCACTGTTTTCAAAAGCTTTAATGGCATATTCTTCAAAAGCGGTAGTAAAGACCACCTGCGGATTACTTTCAATTAATTCCAGCATTTCAAATCCGTTGATTTTTGGCATCTGAATATCCAGGAACACCAGTTCCGGTTGCCATTGTTGTATGGCTTTTACCCCTTCAAAACCATCATTGCATTCCGCCACTATTTCTATGTCAGGGTGGTATTGCAGGTATTCTTTTACAATGGTTCTTGCCAGGGGTTCATCATCTATAATTACACATTTCATGTTGTCTCCGGTATATTAATAATCGTGATGTAATAATTTCCTTCCTGTCTGGTTTGTAACAAATCATTTCTTCCAAACAGTAAATACAGCCGCCGTTTAATGGAGGGTAAACCAAAACCGGTTCCCTGAAGTGGCTGTGCTGTTTCAGGATCAAAAGGGTTTTTAACTGTAATTTCCAATCCCTGTGGCTTTTGTTCTGCTGCTATACTGATCGTTACCTGACCAATGGTATCATATAAACCAAACTTAATGGCATTTTCCACCACGGGCTGTAATAAGAGGGAAGGCAATTTAAAGTTTAAAATAGATTCTCCGAATGAAATTTCGGTTTGTAAACGGTGCCCAAATCTTACTTTTTCAATGTCCAGGTATAGTTCCAGGTTCTGTAATTCTTCCTGTAAGGTATTCCAGTTGGCCAGATCTTTACGCAGGGTACTTCTTAAAAAATCTGAAAGCTGCTGTATCATATGCCTTGCTTTTTCCGGCTGACTGCCTGTGAGAGCGCTGATTGAATTTAAACTGTTGAACAAAAAATGCGGTTGCAATTGTTGCCTGAGCTTAAACAGTTCCGCTTCCTTGGCCAGCTGTTCAATTTCTTTTTTCTGGTTTTCACTGTTCAGGTGTTCCTGCTGTGTATACCAGAGCAGGCTGATGGCGGAAATACAACCAATCATTAAAAACCCAATACCAAACCGGATAGTGGAAGATTGTTGCAGCTGCAAAATATAATGAGCATCAGACTTAAAACTAAAACCCAAAATTAATCTGATTACTACTAACCATACACAGCTTAAAAAGAAGCTAACCGTAAATATGTACCAGTACTTTTCATATTTTGGCAAATAATAGCGCATATTACTAATGATGAGCAGGCAGGCAGCCCCCAGTAAAATATTACTGGTATAGCTGTCAATGATAGCTTCTGTTTCAGTGATCCCGAATTTTAATAACACACTCCACTGCACAAAAATCCAGAACAACCACCAGGCACCAAAGAAAAAAGGCATTCCTTTATTGGATAACAACGATTTGGCCATGGTACTAATTTAGAATAAAGGTATGCTGTGTGCAATCTTCCAGTAAGTGAGCAGCTTTTAATTTGATAACATGTATAAAAATATCCGCATCCTCTTCTTCTTTTATCCGGGAATACATTTCTGCACCATCTACCAGATTGTCCAGTTTGTGCAGTTCCATCACATCAATAAATTTCCATTTGATGGGCTTCTGGCTGTTGTTCAGGAAACTATCCTGCTCTTTTTCCCCAATCATCCTTGCTTTCTGAAAAGCATGTAAATCGTCTTCAGCATAAATAAGCCTTAACTGTTCATCAAACTGTGGCATGTGTAATCCCTGGTCACAAATAATCTGATAGACAATTTTTGATAGATACCAGTTCATAGTAGGTTTGGTTTAAGTGTATAGGAAATGGTGAGCCGGAGCCCACCACTGATTAATAGCTTCTGATTTCAATACCAGCAAATACGGAAGATCCTTTTAATACCAGAATCTTAGCCGGGTCTGTTGAAGTCTGGGTAAAACTGCTTCTTTTATCATCCACCCCATGAAAAACACCATCTATTTCATTCTTAACGGTCCAGCTCTGGGGCACTATCAGCTTTAATCCGCCAAATACCTGTTCCAGATACAGAACGGCAGTACCCTGAATATCTGCCTGCATAAAGTCTATTTCTGAGCCTCCAAATACATGCGATATTTTGCCCCCTTTAAAATTTTTAGAGAAAACAGATCTTTTTACACCGCTGAATACTGAACTGATGGTGATAGTATCATCACCTGTTGCGGAACTGATGGTGTCTGTAAAATCGGTTGTAAACCCGCCGGGATGCCTGGCTTCCCATTTATCCTGCCATTTTCTTTGCCATTTTTCACTTCTGCAACCTCTTGCAGGCCTTACAATGAATAAGATACCCACTGCTATGACCACCATGGGCCAGATATATTCCCTTAGTCCAAATTCAGGCATTTCCCTTTCCAGCAGGAAAAATGATCCAATACCAATAAGGATGATCCATCCGGCATTCCTGAAATTATGTTTAATACCCACCAAAACACCAAGGGCAATCAGCAATACTTCCCAGGAGAAGATCCAGGTGGGTACAGGGAAGCCCATTTTATAGGCCAGCATTAATCCGCCAGCTGCTACTATAAACAGTCCGGTCCAAACCCTGTTTTCATTTCTATAATTCTTGTTTTCCATGATTATTTATTTTGATGGACCAAAACTAAGATCATTCTTTTCTACAGGAAATGGGCTTTAGGTAAGGTTACCAAACAGGGCGGTAAAAGGCGGTAAATGGTCGGTAAAAAAAAACACATCCCTCTTTTCGGTAAATATGACGAATATCATTTTGGCAGTTGGATGGTAAAAATATATTTGTCCTCTACTTTAGTGGACTAATTTTAAGCTGGCGATATGAATAAATTATGGGTATTTGCAATATTATTCCTCACTTACCTGTCGTATAGTTCCTGGGTGTATACCATGGGCACCAACAGGGCCAGTGAGATGAGTGTACGGCAGCAATACGGAAAACAATTGTATCAGGATTACAACTGCCAGTCCTGCCACCAGTTATTTGGCCTGGGTGGTTTTCTGGGGCCGGAATTAACTACTGTTATTTCTGACAAAAACAGGGGAGAATTATATGCAAAAGTGTTACTGGAAAACGGGGCGATACGCATGCCTAATTTTCATTTTACCCCTGCGCAGGTGGATGCTATACTGGATTATCTGAAATATGTAGATGCCAATGCTTTTACTTATAAACTAAACGGAGGAAAATGAAAATCAGGATTAACAATACCGGGAGCTGGTTTATCATTATAGCCATCTGTTCTTTATTACTGGGATTATTATTCGGGGCAATGGGCGGATTACAATATGTTTTTCCCGGGTTTCTGAAAGATCATTTATCCTTTCAGAAAATGCGCCCCCTGCATGTGTATCTGGTAATTAACTGGATTTTCTGCGGAGCAGCCGGAGCGATGTATTATTATATACCTTATGTAAGCGGAAAAGAACTGTTTTCAGGCAAATTGGCAAAACTACATGTGGCTTTGCAGCTCATTATACTGGTAATTGTGGTGGTAGGTTTCTTTTCCGGAATATTTGGTGGCCGGGAATACCTGGAATTTCCACCTTTCATTATTCTATTGATAATTGCAGCCTGGATTTTACTGATGATCAATTTTTTTGCCACTGTAAGGCCTTCCTTTAAAAAAGTACCGGTATATATCTGGAGCTGGTCCACCGGCTTAATCTTTTTTCTGATTACCATTACAGAAGCACAATTATGGTTACTGCCTTATTTTAATAATAATATTATACGGGATATTACCGTACAATGGAAAGCAATGGGCTCCATGGTAGGCTCCTGGAATATGCTGGTATATGGTACAGCCATGTTTGTGATGGAGAAAGTTACAGGCGATCAAAGCATTAACCGGTCTAAAAAAGCCTTCTTTTTTTATTTTTTAGGGCTCACCAACCTGATGTTTAACTGGGGGCATCATACGTATATCGTTCCTTCTTCCGAACTGATCAAGACCATTTCTTATGTGATCAGTATGACTGAATTGCTTATTCTTGCCAATATTATCTATTCTTTCCGTAAAACATACCTGAAAATTAATCCGCACAAGCATTTTTTATCTTTCCGGATTTTAACCTATGCGGAAGTCTGGATATTGCTGAACCTGACATTATCTATAACTATTTCTGTGCCCGCTATTAACTATTATACACACGGTACACATATCACAGTTGCCCATGCCATGGGCACCACCATTGGTATCAATACCCTCCTGTTACTGGCATCCTTGGTACTGATTGGTGAGGAAATAACAAAAGATGGATTCCTGTTTACCAAAACCTTTAACCGCAGCTTTATTTTCTTTAATGCGGCATTACTGGTATTCTGGCTTTGCCTGGTGGGAATGGGCCTTTGCAAAATAGCAGCACAGCAGCAAAAAAATGGATTTTACGAAATAATGGACAAATTATTACCTTATTTCAAGGTATTTTCCATTTCCGGCATTTTAGTGGTAATTGGCCTGGTGTTAATATTAATACCTGTATTGAAAGTCTTTCTTAATCAGTTGTTTCCAAAAAAGGATGCAGTTATTGTAAAAAATTAAGGGCACAGCTATTAAAAAGTAATACTTTTGCAGTGTCATAAAACAATTCCGGATTGCAGCCCGATTATCCAAATAAAATCTTCTCTGATAAGCGCATCAATTATGTATTGCTGGTAGTTACCCTTGCTATTGATTCATCCCGTTATTAAGTGATCAAAACCTGAATTACAGGAACTTTTAAACTAAGTTGACAGTATTCTGTACAGGCGAAAGATCTGTTGTAAACTAATGCTTTCCACTTAATAAACCTATCATGGCAAAAATAACCACACAAAAAAGATCATGGGCAGAACCATTTAAAATTAAAATGGTAGAGCTCTTAAAAATGACCACACCGGAACAGCGGCTGAAAGCAATTGCAGCTGCCGGATACAATACTTTTTTATTAAAATCTGAAGATGTTTATATAGACCTGTTGACCGATAGTGGCACGAATGCAATGAGCGACCGGCAATGGGCAGGATTAATGCTGGGCGATGAAGCGTATGCAGGCAGTAAAAATTATTACAACCTGGAAAAAGCAGTACGTAAATTTTACGGGTATAAATACCTGGTACCCACCCATCAGGGAAGAGGTGCTGAAAATATATTGTCGAAGTGTATGATTCAACCGGGTGATATTATTCCGGGTAATATGTATTTTACCACCACACGCCTGCACCAGGAACTGGCAGGGGGTATTTTTGAAGATGTGATTATTGATGAAGCCCATGATTCCACCAGCCTGCATCCCTTTAAAGGCAATATCGACCTGAATAAGATGGAAGCCCTGATTAAAAAACACGGCGCTAAAAAAATTCCCTATATCTGTGTAGCTACAACGGTGAATATGGCAGGAGGGCAGCCTATATCACTGGAGAATTTAACTGCATTAAGAAAACTGACACTGAAACATGGCATTAAGATTATACTGGACATGACCCGTGTTGCGGAGAATGCCTATTTTATTCAGCAAAGGGAGAAAGGCAATGCTACCAAACCAATTGCAACGATAGTTAAAGAAATCTGTTCTTTAACGGATGGTGCCACCATGAGTGCCAAAAAAGATGCACTGGTAAATATTGGCGGTTTCCTGGCATTGAACGATAAAAATGTGTTTGAAGAAGCCCGGAATATGGTAGTGATTTATGAAGGGTTGCATACTTATGGCGGATTGGCCGGTCGTGATATGGAGGCAATGGCAATAGGGATTGAGGAAAGTCTGAGCGACAGCCATATGGCGGCCAGGGTAGGACAGGTGTTGTACCTGGGGGATAACCTGATGGAAGCAGGGATACCTATCGTTCAGCCAACAGGCGGGCATGGTATTTTTATTGATGCCAAAAGGTTTTTGACCCATGTTAAACAGGACCAGTTTCCTGCGCAGGCTCTGGCAGCAGCTATTTATGCCGATTCTGGCGTGCGGACCATGGAAAGGGGTATTGTTTCTGCCGGCAGAAAAGCCAACGGTGAAAACTATTATCCCAAACTGGAGCTGGTGCGTTTAACCATTCCACGCAGGGTATATACCCAGGCGCATATGGATGTGATCACAGAATCCATTGTGCATGTGTATGAAAACAGGAAAAAAATAAAAGGATTGGATATGATTTATGAACCTAAATATTTACGCTTTTTCCAGGCCAGGTTTAAACCCCTGAAATAAGCTATTTTTTTTCAGCCACAGAGATTGCGGATTTTAAGAGACATTTTTCTAAATGTTTTGCATGTGTTTACCGTAACTCTGTGGTTTTTTGTTAAGCTTAACGGACTGTTTTCTTAGACTGCCATCCGATTAATATTACTCCAATCACCACCAATAAAGTGCCCACCAGCTGCAAACTAATTACAGGTTCGCCTAAAATAAAATGTGCCTGGGCAATCGTAGATACCGGCCCGATACTGGTTATAATAGCTACATTATTACTGCCTATTTTTTTCATGGCATAACTCATCATAAAAGAAGGTAATACCGTGGCAATGATGGCAATGGCCAGTGAATAACGGATCAGTGCGGGGGTAAAAGCAATACTGCTGATATTTTTGGTAATCAGAAAATGGGTAAAAATGCCTGCAGTGGCAAAAAGCATAGCGTAATTGGTATATCGGGTAGCCCCCACTTTCAACACCATCCTTCCGGTACCTACCAGGTAAAATGAATAAGTGATGGCACATAAAAAAATCATCCAGGTGCCATAATAAAAATGCGGGTTGGATGTGTCTAATTTCATCTCTCCAACATAGGCAATCCCTATACCGGCATAGGTTAATACCAATGCTGCTATCTGTATGCCACTCAGTTTGGTCTTGAAATAGAAAGTATTGATTAGTACGGCAAATGTGGGATAGAGAAAGAGGATCAGCCTTTCCAATCCGGCTGAAACATATTGCAAACCTATAAAATCGAACAGGCTGCTTAGGTAATAACCCAGGATGCCCATAATGGCAATCAGTACCCAGCTTTTTACAGAAATCCGGGAGTTTCCTTCCTGCCTTTCTGCATACAGGGTTATCAGCAGGTAAAAGGGCAGGGCAAACAACATTCTTAAAGTAAGTAATGTGGTGGCATCAACATGGGTTTCATGAAAAGCCAGTTTTACAAAAATGGCTTTAGTAGAGAAAAAGATGGCCCCACTTAAAGACACCAGAAAACCAATGAGCGAAATATTTTTATTTGTTACAGGAGGCATGGAAAGATTGTAAAAATAATTGAACTTAGCCGGATAAACGTTTTTTCATGATGAATCGTATTGTTTTTTTAGTTTTTGTGGTATTGATGAGTAGTGACTGTTTTTCTCAGGCAGAGCTTAGAAATCCTGCCGCAGCAGCACCCATCGGTGTTTTTGATTCCGGAACAGGGGGATTGACCGTACTGGAAGCCATGTTAACCATGGATGCATTTAACAATGAAACCGGGGCACCGGGAGCGGATGGTAAACCGGATTTTGAAGCTGAATATTACCAGTACCTGGCTGATCAGGCCAATATGCCTTATGGAAATTATGCAGCCGAACATAAAACTGATTTATTAAAAGAGCATATCCTGAAGAATATGCATTTTTTTCTGCAGACCCAATATGCCCTGCATCAGGGGACTGGCTTTGGTACCGGCCGGAAACCAACAGTAAAAGTGATTGTAATTGCCTGTAATACGGCAACAGCCTATGCATTACCCGATATTAAAGCCATGGTAAAACAGGAGGGATATGCCATACCTGTGATTGGGGTGATAGAAGCGGGTAGCAAAGCGGCTTTACAGTACCAATCAACCCATGGTAAGGGAACCATCGGGGTATTTGCTACCGCAGGAACAGTAGCTTCCGGCGGATATCCTAAAACACTGGAAGAACTGGCTGTTAAATACGGATTGAAAAATCTGTCTGTTGTTAGTCAGGGTGGAGTGGGACTGGCCGAAAGTATTGACCGGGACTGGAGTTTTTATGTGGATACTTTAACCAGGACCAGGACTGAATACAAAGGTCCTTCTTTGAAGAATGAATTGAGGATTGATACGGCTTTAATGAATGCCTATCATTTTAACCGTTCTTATAATCAGTTACTATGCGAATATGATGATGGCGGTAAATGCCTGGATATGCAGTTGAATGACCCTTCCAATTATGTTCGTTACCATCTGGTATCCCTGCTGGAAAAAATGATTGCCAGGCAGGATAGTTTGCCCATGAATACCCTGATACTGGGCTGCACGCATTATCCTTACCTGAAAGATACCATTGCAAGAGTACTGCATGAATTGTATGAGTTTAAAACGAACGGCAATTACCGTTACCGGAAATACCTGGCACCAAAAGTAGAGCTGATTGATCCGGCTTATGAAACTGCCAAAGATGCCTATATCGCCATGCGGGCCAGTCACCTGATGAATACAACTGTTAAACAGCGAAATCATTTTTTTATCACTATACCCAATTCCCAATTGAAGGAAGTTAGCCTGCAACAGGACGGATGGTTCACCTACCAGTATAAATACGGAAGAAAAGCAGGGGAAGATAAAAAATATGTGCAGTATGTACCATTTGACAGGCTTAATATTTCCAGTGCAACATACCAGCGGTTTAGCATTGTATTGCCGCATGTTTACAAGGAAATACTGCCTCAGATTCAATAAAAATAACGTATAAATAATCTGTTTAATTGACCGTTTTTTTGTAAATTTATAGCTATTCAAAAGCTGTAAATTTAGTAATATATGAGACGGGCATTGTTTGTAGCGACAGGCATTTTTTGTTTGATTTTTTTCCTGGTACCTGAAAGGATTTTATCTCAGCAAACTAATGGAAAAACCTTATTGTGGCGTATTACCGGAAAAAACCTGGCAAAGCCATCCTACCTTTTCGGGACTATACACCTTACCGATAAAAAGTTGTTTTTTTTTGGAGATTCTGTTTATACTGCCATAGAAAATACACAAGGTTTTGCTATTGAACTGAATCCTGACGAATTTTCGGGCTATTTAGTCAATAATATGTTTGATGCATTACAGGCAAAAAAAATTAAAGAGATACTGAGTGAGAAGGAATTTGATAAATATGGAACCCAGCTTTCTAAAAAATTAAATAAACCTGCAGGGGATATTACAACGTCGGATATATTAAGGGAAAAGAACAAATGGATGAATGAGCTGATGGGCAAGAATACTATGGCCACATTTGTAGATGCTTACCTCTATAATATTGCCAGGCGCCAGGGGAAATGGGTGGGTGGTATTGAAGACCTGAGTGACCAGACCGGCCTTTTGAATGAATTGGTGGACAAGTCGGACATTGCATTTGTTTCATCCGGCGATACCAAAAAAGGAGATAATAGCCTGAATAAAATGATGCAGCTGTATCAGGAGGAAGATATTGAGGGCATAAACCGGATGGCGGATGATGGCGGGCAGCAAAACAGGGATATTTTATTGACCAGACGCAATATTAAAATGGCCAGGAGAATGGATAGCCTTTCTGCTTTCCGTTCTATGTTTTTTGCTGTGGGTGCTGCACATTTGCCGGGAGACAGCGGCGTAATTGCTATGCTGCGGAGCCGGGGTTTTACAGTAGAGCCGGTATATTCTACTGCTAAAAAAGATGCAGCTTTATATACTTACAAAGAAGTGCCGCAACCCTGGACTACAGTAAAGGGGGAAAAAAAATATTATCAGGTTCAAATGCCGGGAAATCCGGCTTCCATAAAGCTTTTTGGTATTATTGAAATGAAATTTCTGGTAGATATATTCACTATGACTGGTTATGGATCTATGTGTGTGCCATCAAGTATAAATAATACCAATAAGGATAGTGTTTTTAAAGTATTTGCCAGCCGTATTTTCGGGGATAAAAAAACATATACATCAAAAGCCATCGCAAAAGATGCTGCAGTTGGTTATGAATATTCAGGACCAAGTAAAGATGCTTTTTTACGGGTTCAGATTTTTTTGAAAAATAACATCATTTATCTGGCTTTGGTTTCTGCTGCAAAAGAAGAAGCAGTCAGTTCTGAACAAACAAAGCATTTTTTTGATTCTTTTACAATCAGCAGTCACCCGGATATATCTTCAGGTTCGGTGCGCTATACCGATTCATTGATGGGCCTGAGTTTTGTTTCGCCTGTTAAGCTGGAAAGGAATGAGAAAATGGAGGGCAGGGAAAGTGCAGACAGCTGGAAAGTAAGAACATACATGGGAATGGATGCAGCAACGGGTTCTTTTGTAATACTGATCACCAAACAAACAGAACCAGGCCAGGTGATAACCAATGACAGTACTTTACTAAATGAATACAATGCTAAATTTAAAAAACAGTATAAATTAAAAGACAGTAGTTTTCTGATGGATGGGCATCCTGCGCTGAAACTGGAAGGAGCAAATGAACAGGGAATCGGGATTCAGATACTGGCATTTATACGGAATCAACGGAATATACTGTTAATGGTATTCAGTAATCCAGGGCATATGAAGGATTCCCTGATCAGTGGCATCTATACTTCTCTTCATTTATTGCCCTACAAAGAGCAGGAATGGACATTGCAGGCTGCTCCGCATCAGGATTTTGTAACTAAGGCACCCATTCCTTTTCGGGTATATGACAGTACCAGTAATCAACTGATCAGTTTTGATTCTGTTACCAATAATTCTTTTATTGTTATCAGGGATACACTGGGTAAATATGAATGGATGGCAAATGATTCTTTGTTTTATAATAAAAAAGTCAGGCAGTATTATACTGTTTCAGATTCTTTGATTAACACTGTGCCGGTAAAAAATGGTGGGGTAAACGGGTATGAATACCTGATCAGCAAAGGCAAAAAAGAAAGGTATAAGAAAGTCCGGATACTGGTAAATGGGAATATAGTGTATAGTTTGGTATTGAATGGTGACAGGGAAGCGATTAACAACAAAAATGCGCTGGATTTCTTTACAGATTTTAAATTTTCCAGGGAATCTGTTTTAACAGCCAGAACCCCTAAAACCGATTTATTGCTAAATGATTTAATGAGCAATGATTCAGCTATTCAGTTGCCTGCCATTAATGCAATAAACTCGGTGCAATTTTCAAGTGAGGATATTCCAAAATTGAACAGTTTCCTGTTACAGGTTTTTCCGGTAACGGATGACAGTACCGTAAAAACGGATGATGATATAAACTACAAGTTAAGTAAAAAGCTGGCTAAACTGGGTGATCCCTCTACAGTACAGACCATTATAAAAACATATGATAGTTTACAGGGAGCAAAAGCTTATCTGCGTAACAGTGCATTAAATGCACTGGCATTATTTAAAACAAAAGAAAGTTATGATGCTTTTGCAAGGCTGATGCTGCATAACCCACCAACAAAATCTTTTGAACTGACAGGATATCTTACAGATAGTTTACGTTTAATTCAGGCTGAATTTCCTGTTTTGCGTTCACTGGCCACGGATTCCCTGCAGGGTTTGATGGTGGCAACTATTGCCAGAACTTTAATGGACAGCGGACTGATTAGTATGGATAGCCTCCTTCCCAATATGACTGATTTTGTAAAACTGAGTAATAGACAATTTCCTAAACAAACATCCATAAAATCCAGCGATATAGATAGCCGGCTATTTGACCTGATTCAATTGCTGGCTGCCTATAAAACACCTGAATCTGTGGCAGCTTTGCGGAAATACCTGCAGATTAAGGATGAATTTCTGAAAGCGGAAACCGCTTATTTGTTGTTGAAAATGAAAAAAACAGTAGCACCTGCAGTGATCAATACTTTGGCAGCCCTGCCATCCGTAAGAGCAGAATTGTATTATGACCTGAAAGAGATGCATCAGTTAAATTTATTTCCGGCAGCTTATCTGAACCAGCAATCCATGGCAGAATCTGATTTGTATTCCATTTATGCTGATGATGGGGATGATAAAGAAGGGCCAGATGGTATCCGTTTCCTGGAAACAGCCATTGGAAACTGTAATGGTGAAAATTACCGGTTTTATTTATTTAAAATAATCAGTGGAAAAGGGGCAGAAGCCAGATCATACCTCGGCATTGCAGGTGGTTATGGGATTAAAGACAATAATCTGGAAGTTAAAGTAAATTATTCCCGGATCGATTATGATACCGAATTAACAGATGGAAACAGGAAAGAATTATTTAAAGCATGCCTGGCTAAAATAAATCAACCGGATTCTGAATAAATCCGGTTGAAAAATATCAGTAAAATGAGAACTAAACAGCTACATTAAAATCTCTCAATGCATCATTCAGGCTTGTTTTCAGGTCAGTGCTAGGTTTGCGCTGGCCAATGATTAATGCACAGTTTACATTGTATGTACCTGCAGGAAATTTTTTGGGATAACTACCCGGGATAACCACACTTCTTGCAGGTACCCTGCCAATATATTCTACTGGTTCTGCACCGCTTACATCAATAATCTTGGTAGATTTGGTCAGTACCACATTGGCACCCAATACCGCTTCTTTTTCTACCAGTACCCCTTCCACTACAATACTCCTGCTGCCTAAAAAGCAACCATCTTCAATAATTACAGGGCTGGCCTGTAATGGTTCTAAAACACCACCTATACCAACACCTCCACTTAAATGTACGCCTTTGCCAACCTGTGCGCAACTGCCTACAGTGGCCCAGGTGTCTACCATGGTACCTTCATCTACATAAGCACCTATATTTACATAGCTGGGCATTAACACCACATTCCTGCCCAGAAAAGCACCATAACGGGCCACTGCATGTGGTACAGCCCTTACACCCTGGGCGGCATAGTCTTTTTTCAATGCCATTTTATCGTAAAATTCAAAGGGAGGCAGGGAAAAAGTCTGCATTTGCTGTATGCCAAAATACATCAGAATAGCTTGTTTTACCCATTCATTAACCTGCCAGCCGTTTGCAGAAGGGGCTGCAGTTCTTAACCTTCCTTTATCTGTTTCTTCAATTACTGCGCGTATAGCATCACTGTATTTTTGATCTTTCAGTAAATCGCGGTTGCTCCATGCTTCCAGAATCAGTTCTTTCAGTTCCATGTAATAAAATTTTTGCGAAAATAATGTTTGCCTGCCAGATGAACCAAAATCAACTTAAGATGCCTGATATTTTACTTGCTGAGTAAATCAATTGAACGCATTATCGGCTGAGGTGATTAATTTTACAGCTATGTTATCTTTTGAAAATGATATTCAGCAATGTCTGGCCGTTCTGCATCAGGGTGGAACCATCCTTTATCCTACAGATACCATCTGGGGTATTGGAGCAGATGCAACTGATTCGGATGCAGTGGAAAAGATTATTGCTTTAAAAAACAGGCCTGAAAATAAAAGTTTTGTGGTGTTACTTCCGGATGCACGTGCATTAACCAAATATGTAACCACCCTGGATAAAAATATAGATCAGTTCCTGAGCACCCTTATAAAGCCCACAACTGTCATTTATGAGCATGCAACAGGATTGGCGGCCAATGTTATGGCGGAAAATGGTTCTGTGGCTATCAGGATCTGCAAAGATGAATTCTGCAAACACCTGATTAAAAGATTTGGGAAACCAATAGTAAGTACATCTGCCAATATCAGCGGACAACCGGCTCCGGCATTGTTTTCCGAGATCATCACTCCAATCATCAAGGGGGTGGATTATGTGGTGAAATACCGTCAAACAGAGACCGTTGCAGCAAAAGCATCTTCCATCGTTCAATTGAAAAGAGGTGAAATTATTGTCATCCGGCCTTAATTCCGGCTTTTCTCCTGATTTGCCTTGCTGGTATGGTTTTTTTATGCTACCTTATAGTCAATATCAGTATATGGCCAGGGTTATTTTAGATGTACCATCAGAAAAGATGAAATCCTTTATCCAATTGTTATCAAATCTTGGATTGGATCAGCATTCTATCACTTCAGGGTTTGATTCTGCAGAAGTTAAAAAAAGCATGTTTAAAAAGTATAGGCCTTTGCACAATTTCAGACAGCAGTTTTTATTATTTGACTGGGAATTTTTCAGTAATGAACTGGAATTTGAATAATAAATTCAATGCTTCCTTTAGCTTTGCAATATGCATAAGATTTTGGTCATTCAAACTGCGTTTATTGGAGATGCTGTTTTAGCCACAGGAATAATAGAAAAGTTGCATCAGTTTTATCCTTTAGCTCAAATTGATTATTTGGTTAGAAAGGGTAATGAACCATTATTTGAAAATCACCCTTTTTTACAGGAGGTATTGATCTGGGATAAAAAAACTGCTAAGTATTCCCACTTACTAAAAATTTTATGGTTGATCCGGTCTAAAAAGTATAACCTGGTCATTGATGTGCAGCGGTTTGCTGCAACTGGCCTCCTAACAGTTTTATCCGGGGCAAAAGCAACCATTGGATTTGATAAAAACCCCCTGAGTTTTTTATTTACCAGAAAAATAAAACATGTGGTAAGTGATGGTACACACACCCTGCATGAGATTGAAAGGAATCAGCAACTGATCAGATCCATGACAGACGATGTTCCGGCACTCCCAAAATTGTATCCATCTCAAAAAGACAGGGAATTTGTACAGCAATACAAAAGCCAGAAATATATTTGCATTGCCCCTTCATCAGTATGGTTTACCAAACAATTTCCTGCAGATAAATGGGTGTCTTTTATTCATCAATTACCGGAAGGTGTGGTAGTTCATTTACTGGGGGGACCAGCCGATTTTGAAATCTGTGATGATATTTTTTCCCAATGTTCCCATATGGCCATTTTTAATCTGGCCGGTAAGCTGAGTTTTCTGCAATCCACTTCATTAATGGAGGACGCGGTAATGAATTATGTGAATGATTCTGCACCTATGCATTTTGCCAGCTCTGTAAATGCCCCGGTTACAGCCATATATTGCAGTACCGTGCCTTCTTTTGGATTTGGCCCTTTAAGCAGTAACAGTAATATTGTGGAAGTACAGGAAGTACTGGATTGCCGCCCCTGCGGATTACATGGTAAAAGTGAATGCCCGCTGAAACATTTTAACTGTGCCAATCATATTAAGGATCAGCAGTTACTGGCCACCTTAAATTAAATGGCAGGTAATTACTGACATGACCAGTGGCTGGTTTCAAGATAGTCTTCATTTATATTTGCACTAATGGATATTTCAGTAAGCGAAAGAGAACAGTTTATTTTTAAAAAAATAGCAAAAGCTGCAGAAGAACTGAATCTGCAGGCATTTTTAATTGGTGGATTTGTAAGGGATAAAATTATTGGCCGAAATACAAAAGATGCAGATATTGTTTGCCTGGGTGACGGTATTGCACTTGCAAATAAGGTAGCAGAAAAGTTTCATCCTAAACCACCGGTTTCTTTTTTTAAAAATTTCGGGACTGCACAAATCAAATTACCGGATATTGAAATAGAATTTGTAGGAGCCCGAAAAGAAAGCTACCAACTGAATAGCAGAAAACCTGAAGTCATTCCCGGAACACTGGAAGACGATCAGAACAGGAGGGATTTTACCATCAATGCACTTGCTATAAGCTTAAACAGTAATGATTACGGCAGTTTAATAGACCCGTTTAACGGTTTAAAGGATATCCGGGAAGCCTGTATTCAAACGCCCCTGGAACCTTTGCAGACCTTTAGTGATGACCCTTTAAGAATGATGCGGGCCATTCGTTTTGCCGCACAGTTAAAATTTGAAATTGCAGAAACAACATTAAATGCGATAAAACAGGATGCAGACAGGATTAAAATCGTTTCCCAGGAAAGAATTACAGATGAACTGAATAAAATAATGCTGAGTGAAAAGCCTTCAGTGGGACTTGATTTATTAAGTAAAACTGGGTTACTCCAAATTATTTTCCCTCAGATGATGGCATTGCATGGGGCAGAATACGTGGATGGGAAAGGCCATAAAGACAATTTTTACCATACATTACAGGTGATTGATAATATCAGTGAAAAAACAAATGATTTGTTTTTGAGGTGGGCTGCATTATTACATGATATTGGCAAACCTGCTACCAAAAGATTTGAAGAAGGGCATGGATGGACTTTTCATGGGCATGAGGCAGTGGGAGCACGAATGGTTCCCAAGATTTTTACCAGGTTAAAACTACCCCTGAATGAAAAAATGAAGCAGGTGCAGCAATTGGTTGAATTGCATTTACGCCCAATCAGCTTAACCAAAGAAAATATTACCGATTCTGCAGTAAGAAGGCTTTTGTTTGATGCCGGGGAATATATAGATGCCCTGATGCTTTTATGTGAGGCAGATATTACCAGTAAAAACAAACAAAAAGTAAAAAGATTTCTGCAGAATTTTGAAATGGTTAGGGAGCGGATGAAGGAAGTAGAAGCGAAGGACCACCTGCGTAACTGGCAGCCGCCGATAACCGGTGAAATGATCATGCAAACTTTTGGTATTGATCCAGGAAGGAATGTTGGTATTATTAAAGATGCAATACGGGAAGCAATACTGGATGGGGTTATTCCAAATAACTACCTGGCTGCGCATGCTTTTATGCTTGAAAAAGCCGGTGAATTAAACTTATACCCGGTTTAAATTGTTTTTCGTTTCTTTGGCAGGGATCAGCCGGACTAACCCACCAGTAAAACAATCCAAACGGGAACTGCCCGGTACAATATTTGCTGAATAATTAAAGCTGTATCAGAATCCGGTTGCAAACTGATCAGATGCAGTGCATCCCTTCAGTATTGGATTGAAATAGTGTAAATAAAAAAAGTAAACGAATGGCAATTTTAAAATTCAGGGCCTCTTTTGAAGAAGATGATGCAATTTACCGGGATATTGTAATTAAACATAAACAGACTTTTGCGGAACTGCATTTCGCTATTCTGAAGGCCTATGAATTTGACAGCAGGCATCAGGCAACTTTTTACAGAAGTAATGACAACTGGCAAAGGGGTAGGGAAATAAGTTTTGATAAATACGATAAAGCCTATGTGGTTGCACCTTTACTGATGGCTGAAACGATTATAGCAACGGAAATTTTTGATACCAATCAGAAATTTATTTATGAATATGATTTCAGTAAACACTGGACTTTTCTGATAGAATTAATTAATGTTAGCAAGGAAATTAATCCTAAATTAACCTATCCTGCCTGTACCAGGGTAGAAGGTATCGGGCCACAGCAATATGGAACCAAAAGCCTGCTGGGGGATAAATTTGCAGATATAGAGGAAAAATATGATTTACATGAAGCCAAAGAAGGTTTCAGCGAGGAAGGGGAGGAAACAGATAAGGAGGATGCTGAAGAAAGTTTTGGGGAAGAAGGTGAAACGGATACAGAAGATACTTTTTAGACTGCGATGTAAATCTATTGTTTCATGTCCAGAATGCCAGAAAATACGGTTATAATTGTTGCTGGTCCCACAGCAGTTGGTAAAACCGCATTCGCCATTCAGCTGGCACAATATTTTAATACAGAGATCATTTCTGCTGATTCCAGGCAATGTTACCGGGAAATGAGTATTGGGGTTGCCAAACCTTCTCTGTATGAATTACAAATTGTAAAACACCATTTTATTGATGATCATCCCATAACGGCAGAAGTGAATGCTGTTGCATTTGAACAATATGCACTGAATGCCACTGAAGCTATTTTCCGTACCCATAGCGTGGCTGTAATGGTTGGGGGTACAGGTTTATATATTAAGGCTTTTTGTGAAGGTTTGGATGCAATGCCTGCCATTGATCCTGCACTGAGGATTCAGATAATGTTGCAATATGAAGAGGAAGGTATTGGTTGGTTACAAGCACAGGTGGAGGAAAAAGATCCTTCATTTTGGGAAATAGCTGAACAAAATAATCCGCAAAGGCTGATGCGTGCTCTTGAGATGGTCCTGCAAACAGGCATTTCTATTACCAGTTTCAGACAGCAAAAAAAACAGGTTCGGCCATTCAGAATCATTAAACTGGGACTGGAACTGCCACGTGAGGTCTTGTATGACAGAATTAATAACAGAGTGGAGGATATGATGAAGCAAGGTTTATTGCAGGAAGTGGAATCGCTCCAGGCATTCAGGAAACTGAATGCATTACAGACGGTAGGGTATAAAGAATTATTTGAACACCTGGACGGAAAAATAACCCTGGATGCAGCAGTAGAAAATATTAAAAAACATACCCGCCATTATGCTAAAAGGCAAATGACCTGGTTTAAAAAAGATACAGCAATCTGTTGGCTGCAGGCTTCAGATGAAAAGCTTCTGGAAAATGCAGTTTCTTTTATTTAGAATTTTACACCGAATGTTAGTGCAATATTGCTTTTTCCCCCTTTTATCATAGCAAATGTATTTGCCAGATCGTTGAGCCGGTATGGAAACTGAACATCCCTGAGTATTGTGTAAGCGTAGGAAAGATCTATAAATATTCCATGCTGGCGATATCCTAACCCGCCACTCAGAACAGTTCTTCCTGCTTTAAGCACGGATTGTGCATAAGGACTTCCATAATGTGCCAGTCCGAGTCTTACCATTACCGGATCAAATTTAAGTTCGCCCCCTATTTTGACATTGATATTTCCTTTATTGTAACTTTTAATGGCTTCATTCACGGTATTATAATAAGTTACCAGGCCATTGTCTGATTTATCCTGTGCAGAATACCTTGCGCCCCGGTAATTGACAAATTCAACATCACCTGTAAGAAAGCCCTTTTGATTTTTAGTATCTTCCTCTTCTCCCAATACATAACTCAAACTTCCTATTACCCGGTAAGGGGTGAGCAGGTTATAATTACTGGTGCCAGGACTGCCACCATTCAAATCATCACTGGATGCTGTTCTCAAACCGGCATACGCTTCTGTATTTGCAGTAATAGAGGAGCTGATCTGGTCTTTGAAAGCAATGAACTGAGGCGTATGGACGGCAAATCCAATCCTCCAGGCATCAGCGGGTTTAGCAATCATACCTAATTTTAAACCGACTCCTAATCCGCTGGAAGAATAAGTTTCATGATAGGTAAAATAGGAAAAATTATTATTGGGATTATTAGTGACATCTTTTTCACTATAAGTAGTAATCCGCTGATAATTGATAAAAGGGATGGTAAGGCTGGCACCAAGGAAAAGTTGGTCTCCTTTATTACCTGCTAGACCAAATGCAATTTCATTGTATCCGCCAGTGGAAACGATATCATTGGATTGAAGTACACCGGAAGAAATGGGTACCAGGCTTTTATACCCCATTTGACCACCAATCATTGTAGTATCAATCAGGTAAGTCCGGAATGCCAGGGAAGAACCAAAAATATAATTGTTGGCGGCTGCATTGGTATCAGCTCCATCCCTTGTTAATTCTTCCAGGTATTTTTCGGTAAAAGAAGAATAATTATTGAAACCGGAATATTGAACATGGTTATTGTAATTGGCAACCTGGTTATAGGAAATAGAAAAAGCAAAACTGGTCCAGCTGCCTGGTATTTTGGGTACTCCTCCAAAAATAAATCCAATTGGCCCGCTTTGAAAGGAATTGTGCCTGGCAGTACTGTCTGAGCCCCGATAGGCCATTTTATTATTACCAAAGTTAAAGCCCGGGGAAATCACAAATTCATTGGTTTTGAATAAACCAATACCAGCCGGATTGATATGGGCAGCACTCAGATCTCCACCAAGAGAGCCCATTGCACCACCAATTGCCATAGTACGGGCTGTTGCATTTTGTGTAAACCAGGAAGTTCTTAATGCATCATCCGGATCCTGGGCATAAATATGCAGGTAAGCCATTATGCTTAGTAATAAAAACAGATTTTTCATGCTTTAAATTTAATAGACCGGGGGACTCGGTTTATTTATCCAACTTGCTTTTCAAAAAATGATTATCCTCTTGGGCCTCGGCTACTGCTGCTGCTTCCAGAACTTTTGAAACCTCCGCTTACGCCGCCTGCACTGCTGCTGCTGGTGCCTGAAGAAACCCTGACAGGATTGCTGTATGAATTGGAAGAACTTGTTGGTGCAGTGGTACTTCTGTAATTGCTATATGTGTTGCCTGTAGCTGAACCGGAACCAGGTTTGGGCTGATAATAACTGAAACCACCTCCATTGCTTCCGCTATTGCTCAGGTTATAAGCTTTATTTTGAAAGGCAGTGATATTAGGGGCACTGGTTTTGCCTTTACTGATTAACGGATTTTTATAACTGGCAGGTATAAAGACAGGATTACTATAACCCCAACCTGAACTGTATAAAGGATTGGTATAATAACTGTAATAGGGAGAATATAAATAATTAAAATTCATTCCGTAAGCATACCGGGCATCATACCAGTAGCTGTAATCATCCAGAGAACTGAATAACTGGTAATTCTGAACTTTCATTTGCAAATACTGGTTTTCATTATTACTTACATAATCCACATACTCCTGTTGTGCCTGAGGTACAATGGTTTTTGCAGGGGAATAATATACATCATCAGGTGTTTGAGCAGCTTTATAAGCAGCACATCCTGATAAGGAAAAGAGCCCTGCTAAAAGGATAACTGATAAAAATGATGTTTTCATAGCAATGGTTTTAAGCAAATAATTAAATTGAAGTTACATACATTTGCCAGGTTCTGCAACTCTAATTGAATTGCAGCAAATTCGATGCCAATATATTTAAAATTTACTAATCTGTTAATAATTTTTTAACTATCTACTATGAGTAAGGAGATTACTTCCCGTCAGCAGGATTATTCACAATGGTATAATGATATTGTGATTAAAGCCAGTCTGGCCGATTATAGTGCAGTACGGGGATGTATGGTGATAAAACCATATGGCTATGCGTTGTGGGAAAATATGCGCGATGCCCTGGATAAAATGTTTAAGGAAACAGGGCATGTAAATGCCTACTTTCCTTTGTTTGTACCGAAGAGTTTATTTGAAGCAGAAGAGAAAAATGCAGAAGGTTTTGCGAAAGAGTGTGCAGTGGTAACCCATTACCGGTTAAAGGCAGACCCGAATAATAAAGGTAAACTGATGGTAGACCCTGAAGCCAAGCTGGAGGAAGAGCTGGTTGTGCGCCCTACCAGTGAAGCCATTATCTGGAATACCTATAAAGGCTGGATCCAGTCTTACCGGGATCTTCCTATTCTGATTAATCAATGGGCAAATGTGGTACGTTGGGAAATGCGTACCCGTTTATTTCTCCGTACGGCTGAGTTTTTATGGCAGGAAGGGCATACTGCACATGCAACCAGGGAGGAAGCGGTGATTGAAACAGAAAAAATGCTGGATGTATATGCAGATTTTGCAGAGAACTGGATGGCAATGCCGGTGATTAAGGGCGTAAAAACGCCTAATGAAAGATTTGCCGGAGCGGAAGATACTTACTGTATTGAAGCTTTAATGCAGGACGGTAAAGCGCTGCAGGCAGGTACTTCACATTTTCTGGGGCAGAATTTTGCTAAAGCATTTGATGTTAAATTCAGCGATAAGGAAAATAAACTGGAATATGTATGGGCAACCAGCTGGGGAGTGAGCACGCGGTTGATTGGAGCTTTAATTATGGCACACAGTGATGATGATGGATTGATTATGCCTCCGCGTATTGCCCCCTTACAGGTAGTGATTGTACCAATTTTTAAGGGAGATGATCAGAAAGCTGCCCTGGATACTAAAGTGGCCGAATTAATGAAAGACCTGAAAGCGAATGGTATTTCAGTTAAATATGATAATAATGAAAATTCCCGTCCGGGATGGAAATTTGCACAATATGAATTGCAGGGGGTTCCTGTTAGGCTGGCAATAGGAGCCAGGGATCTTGAAAATAATGTAATTGAAGTAGCCAGAAGGGATACAAAGGAAAAAAAATCTGTTAGTCTGGATGGTATTGCCACTTATATTAAAAACTTACTGGAAGAAATTCATTATAATATTTATAATAAGGCAAAAGTGTACAGGGATGAGCATATTACTCCTGCTGATAACTGGGATGAGTTTATTAAAATTCTGGATGAAAAAGGTGGATTTGTTTCAGCGCATTATGATGGCAGTAATGAAACAGAGGATAAAATCAAAGAATTGTCAAAAGCCACCATCCGGTGTATTCCTTTGAACAATCCGAAAGAAGAAGGCGTTTGTATTTTGACCGGTAAACCTTCTGTTCAGCGGGTATTATTTGCCCGGGCCTATTAAATTCAGTAAGAAATATAAAAAAAAGCAGGAACTTACCATTCCTGCTTTTTTTTATCCTGGCTGATTATAATTCAATCCCCAGTTTAATAGCTAACCGCTGAAAAGTATAAGCATAATGATAGCTGTTATTTCCTGATGAGGGATAATAATAAAATATGTACTTACTTGTCATATCATAATTAAACTGTTTACTACTGTATCCGGCCGATAGGAAAACTTTTGTTTTTTTAGTGAAAGATTTGCTGATACCAATGCCCGCTTCAACATAGTTTGCAGCGGTAAAATGATAAGATTCATATACATTCCCGGAAGGATACCTGCTACTGTGCATGGTTATATTTCGCCCGGCATCTGCATACATAAATGGGCTGTAGTTTTTTTGCCCCAGGTATTTCCATAATTCTAGAAATACCGGTATACTGGGTACCTGGTATGGATCGTATGCAAGCCCCAGGCCAATTATCCAGCTTTTTTTAAACCGTATTCCGTTTACTGTCTGTATGCCCATATTATTTGAGTTTTCACCTGCAATAAAACTGATACCGGTCAGACTGGCAAATTGAATTTTCTTTTCTTTTTTCTGGGCATTTGCAAAAAGAGCAGGGTAAAGAAAGAAGAATATAATTAAGATACTTTTCATGTTACTTGCTTGAAATGACTGGTAATTTGCTGAGTATTTTAGTTTCAGAAGGATTGGAATAATTGAGCATATATAGTCCGTCTGCTGCAGTTACTATTGCAATTCCATTCTGGCAGATGATATCATAAGGTGAATTCATGGGGATGGACTGTAATAAAGTAAGTGCATTGGCATTGGAAGCATCATAAATTTTTAAGACGTCATCACAAACAAATAAGGTATTACTGTCTTTTGATAACCCGTAAGGTTGTGTCATAGGATAGGTAGCTGAAAGTACTGGGTTTAAGATATCTGAAATGTTTACAATCTCCAGTTCGTTTTTAATGCCGGAGCAAACTGTGCCTGAGTGTAATGTGATATAGGCATTTTTGCCATCTGTAATTACCGGGTCACATGCTGTTGCATGTGTAAATGTGGTGAGCAAAGTTGGATTGTCAGGATTTGCAATACTGAGAATGAACATCCCGGTAGTAGAGCCAATAAATAATTTATCCTGAAATGGATAAATGGTTTCTGTTTCACCAATACCCAGATGCAGATTAGTGCTATTCAGTAAAGCAGGTGAAGCAGGGTTGCTGATATTAAAAGCAAGCAGGTTGTAGGAATCAATGGTATAAAGATGGTTATTCAGAATAGTTAACTTAGACATGGATCCCGATGTTCCGGTTCCTGTAGCAGAAGATCCTGATGAAGATGTATTGGCAGCAGCAGGACTGTAAGCACTGCCCAACATGGTATAACCAATACCATAATAATTGAACGGATTTGGACTTGTACCTGCATTGATCACTGTATCTCTTTTAATCCAGTCGGTTACCACAAAACCACTGTCAATCGAATAACCGTTAATATAACTCCTCTCCGGATATATATTAGCCGCATAGTTTTTGAGTACTATATGATTCAAGTTTGAAATGTCAATAGCCATTAAATCTGTATAACAATCCACGTATAAAATATTATTATTAATAGCCATGTCCTCATTGCCAGGTATAAAGATAAACCCCTTGTTTACAGGACTGGAAGGGTTGCTGTAGTCAATAATATGGATCCCTTTTTCTTTTTCTGCCAGGAAAATAGTAGTTCCGATAATATATATTTTGCCCGGGTTTTGAATAGGTTGGGCAATGTCATTTTTAATGGAAGCTCTTACAGATGCACTGGTATGAACAATGGGCGTATAATAGGTATAGCTCATTTTTCCTGAATCTTTAATACAACTCTTCAGTGTTAACAATAGTATTGCAGCAAGCATTATTATGCCTGTATATTGACTTGTTTTTTTCATATTTTTATTTTGTTATTGCCTTGTGAATAGGGTGTTGCAGCGGAATCAGCAATCCTGCCGAGTATTCCTGTTTAAACTGGTTTAAATTATTTTTTTGATAAACAGGACTAATTCCCTGACTAATTTTTATTACAGCATTGATGTCATTTTTAAATTGAATGCCCACTCCGCCTGATAGCTTTAATTGAAGATTTTTAATGGATGAAGGATCGTAATAATAGTTATTCATAGTGTAATCTGTAATCAGCCATTTTTTTTGAAACAGCCATTCAGCAGATATACCGGTTAGCAGATAGATTGGATTGGCTTTGTCCGGGTTCAGATACATTTTAATAAAAACCGGAAGTTCCAGTATATGTGCATGGTTGGTTAACAGTAAACTATTACCTGGTAAATAATACATTCCGGTGATGTCTTTATTACCAGTATATTGTTTATTCTGAATATAGTGATATTGTAAACCTGTTTCTGCAGAGAATTGTTTTGATAATATTTTATGGTACCGTAATCCTGCAGTTAATTGAAATCCTGTTTGCGGACTGGTTGTAAATATTTGTTGAGCACCTCCGGTGGTTGCGTTTGCACCTGTATATGCAGGATTATTAACGGAGGAATGAAATAAATTTGTCCCTTTTATATAAACTGTTCCTGCATCTGCTGTAAAGAACCATTTGCTCTTTTGGAATGGGGTAATTTTTAGAGTAAAGGGTTGCTTTTTTAAAATGGTATCTTTTGAGATAACGGAGGAATCCTGTTTTTTTACAGTGTTTTTTCCTGTCTGGTCTTTCACAGCCAGATATGTTTTCTCATCAGAAATTCCACCTGATTTTGCCTGTATTGCAGTTTGAGTTACCAAAGGTTGCTGACCCTTTATAAGCAAGTTTGTTTGTTCATTGTCTACCGGTAATACTTCAGGCTCCTTAGGATAAGGAACAATAATGAGATGCGTTTTTCTAGTTAATATAGATTCCATGCCTGCTTTTTTTATTTGCGCTGGCTTTAGGTCTTTAATAGGATATCCAGAAGGCATAAGCTGAACTGTATTAGCTTTTGGTAGCGTTTTCCGGAGAATTATATCTTTTTTTGGGGTAAGATTCAGCTGGTCTGCTTTCCAGAAAAACACAGCAACAACAGTAACTCCCAAAAGAAGCACCCACCACCAAAATACCCCCCGGTCTTTACGGTGAGGGTGCAGGTTTTTTTCTACCTCAGTCCAGATATGAGGTGAAGGCTCTATTTCAAAGCCAGCGAGTTGTTGTTCAATATTTTTTTCCAGCGGTCCCTTCATAATTATCACCAGTTATGGTATCATTTCTTTTTAAAAGTTGAATCAGTTGAGCCCTGGCCCTGCTATACTGGCTTCTGATCGTATTGACATTCATTTCCAGCAGATCACACAATTCATCATACTGATATCCTTCTATAGCAATCAGGTTGAAAATAACTTTATAAGGATCAGGCAACTGCCTGATCGTTTCGATCAGATCCTTCATTTCCATTTTAATTTCAGGGTTCTCCTCACTAACCGGGTGCAGGTATATTTCATCTGCCTGCAGGTCTTTTTTATACCTGTTGTGTTTTTTGATATAGCTGATTGCAGTATTTACCATTATTTTTCTGATCCAGGCTCCTAATTCTCCTTCACTTTTAAATTGTGCCAGATTTCTGAAAACTTTAATAAATCCTTCCTGTAACACGTCTTCGGCATCTTCCAGACATTGGGTATAGCGATAACATACACCCAGCATCTGTGCAGCATATTGCTGGTACAGCTGATACTGTGCTTCTTTTTTACCTTTTATACACTGTTTAACCAGTTCCTGCGTGTTCATTTGCTGTTCGCTGTCTAATTGACTAAGCTAGGGCAGATTTCATTGCAATTGACGCAAAATTATTTTGAGCACCCCCGATTTTAGTTTAATATTATGTTTTAATACTCTATGGACTACTAAATCTTATTGTTGATGGAACAGAAAAATTACCAGCTGTCTTTTTCAGGAAAAGGATTGGAACTATTTAAAATTCAGATTGTCAATTTTATCCTCAATGTGCTTACCATCGGATTGTTTTATCCATGGGCCAAAGCCAGAAAATTACAATACCTGTATAGTAATACCAGTTTTGAAGAAAGCCCTTTTGCTTTTACAGGTACCGGGAAAGAAATGTTTAAAGGGTTTATTAAGGCGATACTGTTTGTGATTCTGGCCTACCTGGTATTCTTTACTTTGGTTTTTATGCATTTAGAGCAGTTTGCCATTTTGTTTTTATATGCTTTTATCCTGTTAATTATTCCCCTCGTTATTCATGGATCTTATCGGTACAGGATGGCAAAAACGGTGTGGAGAGGTATCCGGTTTGGTTACACAGGAGATAGAATGGAATTGTTTAAATTGTTTCTGAAATGGGTATTTTTAACCATTATCACATTTGGCATCTATGGGGCCTGGTTAAGTATGAACCTGCGAAAATATGTAGTGGAAAGAATCAGGATGGGCGATGCCAATTTTATTTATAAAGGAACAGGGGATGATTTTTTTATCCTGAATTTAAAGGGGTATTTTCTGTCATTAATTACACTGGGTATCTATATTTTCTGGTGGCAGAAAGAGTTGTTTGAATATTTTGTAAATAACCTGGAACTGAACAGGGGCGGAAAACGGGTGTACTTTAAGTCTACTGCTACCGGAGGCGGATTTTTCTCTTTACTGGTAGTAAATATACTGATCATCATTTTTACCCTGGGATTAGGTTTTCCCTGGACAATTATCAGAACGCTTCAATTTGGAACAGAACATATTCAAATGTCAGGAGATTTTTCATTTGATGAACTCCAGCAAACCCAGGAAGATTATACCAATGCTACCGGAGAAGACCTTGCAGATATTTTTGATTTTGGATTTGTAATTTAAAGTAATGATACAGACAACGGTTCAATATTTTAATGGAAAACTGTCAAAACCTTATGATGTTAATATAGAACTGTATGATGGCAGGCTCCATATTTTTGATACAGCGTATACTGCAGATAATGGATTAGATATACCGCTTTCAGCATGCCATTATATTGTACTGAAAGGCCGTGCATTTATTTATCTTAATCAAAATTCAACAGAGTATATCATCATCGGTGAAGATGACACCAACTACCAATCTATACTGGCAGGAATTCGCCAAACACAAAATGGATGGTACCAAAAATTGATTTCCCAAAAATGGTATGTACTTGTAAGCCTGGTAATTGTATTGTTATTATTCATTTATCTGCTCCTTGATAAAGTGGTACCAACGCTTGCCATGAAATTTATATCGGTTAAACAGGAAATTGCAATTGGCAATCAATTTTATCAGTCCTTTACTGAAGAGTCAGTTATTGATAGGGCATCTACTGAACTGCTTCAAAAATTTTCTGATCAGTTACATCTTAGTACACAATATCCGATCCGTGTTACGGTTATTAAAGACAGTATTGTAAATGCCTACGCATTGCCCGGAGGGCATTTGATAGTATATACCGGTATTATCAGAAAAATGGACAAGCCGCAGGAACTGGTTGCATTATTATCCCATGAAGCATCTCATGTAAATAAACGCCATAGTTTACATTCCATGGTTTCCAGGTTAACGATGTCTATTGGAATCAGTTTATTTACGGCTGATATAAATGGGTTATCCAGAAGCCTCATTAATAATGCTTATATGCTTAAAGTGCTGAATTATTCAAGATCATTGGAGAAGGAAGCAGATGAGGAGGGTATGAAACTGATGGTAAAAAACAAAATAAACCCGGTTGGAATGAAATGGCTGATGGAAGAACTGAAAAAACAAGGGGGTGATTTTCCATCTTCCCTGTCTTTTTTAAGCACCCATCCGCTTACTGCTCAACGGATTAAGGATGCCGATGCATTTGCAGCAAGATACAAAGAGTTACAGGATCCATTTGATGATCATTTAGATTCAATCTGGAGGGCTTTGAAAAACAAATCGCATTGAATCTTTTAAATGAAATTGTTTCTTTCCTCTACATTTGCCGAATGCTACCAATTGCTTCTTTTCTGGAAGGTAAAGTTTTATTATTTGATAAACCATTACGATGGACTTCTTTTGATGTGGTAAAGAAAGTCAGGATTCTTACAAAAGTGTCAAAAGTTGGACATGCAGGCACACTGGACCCCCTTGCAACCGGATTGCTGATTGTCTGTACCGGAAAGTTTACCAAAAAGATCAATGAGTATATGGGTATGGAGAAGGAATATACCGGAACCTTTACCCTGGGGTCAACTACACCTACTTATGATCTGGAAAGTGAACCTGTAAATTTTAAAGATTACAAACAGCTGAGTACTGAACAAATAATAGCAGCTACCCAACAGTTTACAGGAGATATTTTGCAGTTGCCACCCCAGCATTCCGCAATTAAGAAAGATGGAAAACCCCTTTATTTGTCTGCAAGACAGGGCATTGAAGTTAAAGTGGATCCCCGTCCGGTTACTATCAAAACTTTTGAAATTGTTTCAGTGGACCTTCCACTGGTTTATTTCAGGGTGGTTTGTACTACAGGCACTTATATCCGGAGTCTTGCCAATGATTTTGGCGAAGCATTGCAAACCGGAGCGCATCTGAGCAGTTTATGCAGAACACGTATTGGCATTTTTGAAAATAAAGATGCGTACAGTATGAAAACTTTTGAAGAAGAAATTCAAAAAATCAGGGCTGAAGAAGAAACGCAATCACTGTTATGATCAGAAAGGGAGATTAATACCAAACTGAACTGCATAATTATTGATCTGTGCTCCATTTGATCTGGTTTCTGTCCAGGTAAGATGGCTTAATTCTGACCAGCCATTATTATATTGACGTGCTGGATCTTTTAATTTATATCCCAAATCAAAACGGATCAGGAAATAATTAAAATCAAAACGTAGCCCGGTACCCACTGCTATTGCCAGGTCTCTGCCCAACCGGGAGATATTAAATTCAGCATTCGGGGTTTGCGGATCATATTTTAGGCTCCAGATATTTCCCATATCAGCAAAAAGGGCAGTTCCAATTTTAACTGAACTGAAACTGAATACATTAAAACGGTATTCAATATTGCTTTCCAGTGCAAAATTTCCAAATCTGTCGGTGTAACCACTTTTCAGGGTATCACTGGTAATGGAAGACCCCAGACCCAGTTGCCTGAAATTCCAGGCCCGCATACTATTGGGCCCTCCTAAAAAGTATTGTTTAAAAGCAGGCACTGTCTGGCCGGATTTTGGAATAATAATACCAGTAAAGAAACGTGTTGCCCACTCGCTCTTTTTTAGTTTATGCCGGAATACATATTCTGATTCTAATTTTGCATAATTAAAAACCTTATCTGATAGTGGTTTAATCAGGGAAAGCAAAAGGGCAGATTCTTCTCCATAGAACCTGAGTTTATGGCTGTTATTGGGATTGCTTTTATCAACAATGGTCTTGGATAATTCAATACTGGTTCCAATTACATTGCCATCCCTGAAATAGTTTCTAAGATAGGGATTGGAATTGATCAATGAATTAAACTGGCTGAGTGTATCTATTTTATATAGTTCAATATTTAATGGCTTTAAAGTCCATGACCAGGTGCCAGCCCCCTTATTCCATTCATAACCCCAGCCGGTAACGAATGATTTTAACTGATAATACGTCTTTCGTTCATAATAATTAACGCCAATATTAAAAAGCGTTCTCTTGTTTTCCAGTTTGTTCAGGTATCTCCAGTTACTAAAAGGCTGAATCAGTTTAGGAAAAATATAAGTATGTGCCAGGCTTACCTGAAAACTTTGCAGTAAACCGGTATCAGTAATGGAATGTGTCAGGTTTAATTCAGTACTTACACTTAGGCTGGTAACAGATTGAATGGCCTGCTTCCAGACATTCCTGTTTTTATAGGTAAAACTGGTGGATATTCCAAAAAGGCTACCAATTGTAAAGTCACCCGTATTTCTACTGCCTTCCAGGTCAACAGAATAATTTTGTTTGATAGCCGGAATTAAAAAATAATGAACATCCAAAGTATCTTTGGTTCTTTGTACAATCCTGGAATCCACCAATTGCCAGGCCCCGATTTTGCTTAATGAATTTACAGATTTGTAATAATTGGATTCGTTAAACAAAGCTTTGCTTTTCAGATAATTATGATCTCTCAGCGGATTAGATTTAAACTTGCCTTCAAAATACCGCATGGTACTCACCCTTCTTATCTCTTCTTTAAAGTCTTTCCGTTTCATTAAACTGTCTGGATTGTCCGATAACTTAGTTTCAGGGTAGAAATAAAATTTACCCATATAAAACTGCTGTGTTTTAGTAGAATCTTTGTCAGGCTTTTGTAGGATGGTTACCGGCCATTTTGGATTCATTTTTTTATCCCTGGCTGCTTCCTCCATTATTTTTAACTGTTCAAAGGGGTCCAGCGTAAGTTTTAAGAGTCTTTTGTCTGTAGTATCCACTTCGGCATAAATGTCATCCCTGGTAAACTTATAATATCCATTATTCCTGTAAATGGAAGTTAAACGGTCTATTTCATCACTGATATTTTGTTTACTGTATGCAGTACCCTTTCTGATGATACTTTTTGGAATATTATTATCCGTTATTTTCTGAAGTGTGCTGTCCAGCAAACGGTAACTTACCGAGTCGATAGTAATATTTTTTCCAGGTTCTATTTCCATGTATACACTTGCTCTCACCTGATCCGGTATAACTTTTTTTGGATGAAAAATGATGTTCCAGATACCTCTTTTTCCGGCAATAGTATCATATTCCGGAATGGAATCTTTAAAACCAGCATAATAATAACCCCGTGAATTGAGATAATTATTCATTGATTTTTTAGTACGGTCCACATTAATGGAATCAAAAGCAGGTGGTGTTTTGATGGTATAAAAAAGCCAGAGTTTCTGGATTTTGGGAACCCTCAGGCTATCATCCCAATAATTTTCAAGATCGTCGGTTAAGCGTTTTTTCTCATCTTTGGTTAAATTTCCTTTAAGAATGATGCTGGTACTGAATATGAATGGCTTATTGACAGGCGCATTTTTTACGGCAGTCCTTTTCTCTTCTGAACAGGAAGCCAGCAATAAAACCATTGCAATAATGGAAAAAGAAAACTGATTAATTACTCTGTTGTTTAAATACATACAAATGATAAGCCGAAATGATATCAAATATATTCAATCTTTATGCCACAAAAAATTCAGGCAGCAGGAAGATTTGTTTATTGCCGAAGGGCCGAAAGTAGTGGATGAACTGTTACAAAGCGACTATTGGGTAAAAAATATTTATGCAACCAGGGATTGGATAGCTCAGAATACAGAAAAAAAGATTGCTGCTATTGAGATAACTGACATAGAACTTGGCCGTATCAGTGCATTACAGACCCCCCATCAGGTATTGGCAGTAGTGGAGCGAAAGCAACCTGCTGCTGTTCTGTTTAACAATCAATGGACCCTGATGCTGGATGCTATTCAGGATCCTGGTAACCTGGGAACGATTATACGGATTGCAGACTGGTTTGGGATTAAAAATATTATTTGCAGCGAGGATACCGCAGAATTATACAATCCTAAAGTAATTCAAAGTACCATGGGCAGTTTTGTACGGGTAAATCTAAGCTATCAACCCTTGTCTGAGGTTCTGGAAAAAGCGAATGTTCCGGTGTATGGTGCTGTATTAAACGGCGAAAATGTATATACATCAGGTAAACAGCAGGAAGGGATACTGATTATAGGCAATGAAGGAAAAGGAATGCGGAAAGAATTATTACCCTTTGTTACCCATCCGGTTACCATCCCCAGAATGGGGGGGGCTGAATCATTAAATGCCGGTGTTGCCACTGGTATTATTATATCCTATCTCCTTGCTTAAATGATACAATTAACGGAATTGAATAGCTTTTACGGGTTGAATTTTCCTGATTAATAAAGTAGGTATGATCAATGAACAAAAACAAATAAAAGCCGTACCTGCTGCAATGAAAAAGATCTGCCATCCAATGATTTCAACCGGTGCTTCTGATACATAATAGTTACTTTCGTCTAATTTAATCAATCCGGTTAATTCCTGCAGCCAGCAAATACCCAGCCCTGCAAATAAGCCTATTCCAACCCCTGCCAGGGCAATTAATGAAGCCTGGTACAAAAATATTTTCTGTATAGTCCAGTCTTTTGCTCCAACAGCTTTTAAAATCCCCACCATCCTGGTTCTTTCTAATACGAGGATCAGTAAACAGGTAATCAGGTTAATGATGGCCACAACAGACATAATGGTAAAAATAACATTCCTGTTTACATCCTGAATATCCAGCCAGTCGAAAATATTGGGAAAAACATCCCTGATTGTCCGGCTTACCCAGATATTGGGTAGTGTATTCATTAACTGGTTACTGATGGTATCCATTTTTCGGTAATCAGTTGCAAATATTTCATAACCGCCTATTTCATTGGGTTGCCAGTTATTCAATCTGCGGATTAAACGTATATCCCCAATCGCAAATAGTTTATCATATTCTTCTATTCCTGTTTTATAAATACCGGATACCACCAGTTTGCGGTAAGTGGACGTACCCTGTGCGGGAGAGATAAAATATATTTTTAGTGTATCCTTTACTTTTAATTGTAAGGATGCTGCCAGAGAAGCTGAAATGAGTATTTCTTTGCTGTATACACTATCACTGAAGGCAGGCCAGTGCCCTTCTTTTATAAATCTTTTTAACTGAGTACTGTCATAATGTTCATCAATGCCCTTGAATAAAATCCCCTCTATTTCTTTGTTTTTTTCTATAACTGCACTTTTGGTAGCAAATACCTGCACCTGTTTGATGCCTTCCTGGTGTTTTATAATATATTCAACCGTATCATTTCTTTGAATGGGTGATTCTTCTGCTATCAATGATTTTCCGGCTTCATATTGCTGTACCCGGATATGCCCCCAAAAGGAAAAAACTTTCTCTGCAATTGTTTTTTGAAAACCGTTGACAAATGAAATGGTGACGATCATTGCAGTAACACTTAAAGCAGTTGCAGCAACGGATAATCTGATGATAAACCTGGAAAATGATTTTTGCCTGTTTAATGCAATTCTGCGGGCTATAGTAAAAGAAAAGTTCAAAATTTATAGGTTTGCTGCCACCAAATCTACATGCAAGCATCCAATGCAGCAAACCATGTGCAGAAATTGAGTATGTTTATTTTATGAAACTGTTTTTTATATTTCCATGCATGATCGCTTTTCTATATTTAAAGGCTCAGGTGAATACTGATCAGATTTATGTTCCTGGTATTAAAACAGTAAAATTTTTTAAACTGAACAACCAGGCAAGTTTGCCGGTCATCCGGTTAAATTCAGCTGATCAGCTGGAACTGCATTTTGATGATTTGAGCGGGGAACCCAGAACTTATTATTATACTTTTGAATTGTGCAATGCCGACTGGCAATCATCTGATCTCAGCAGTTTTGATTATATTAAGGGTTACCAGCAACAATCCATTTCTAATTATGCTGTTTCTTCCTATTCCCTAAAGAAGTTTGTTCATTATTCCATGCTTTTTCCTGAAAAAGATTGCATGCCTTCAAAGAGCGGTAATTACCTGTTAAAAGTGTTTCTGGATGCAGATCCTGATAAAATTGTATTTACTAAACGTTTTTTTGTAGTGCAAAATGAAGTGGCTGTTACAGCTCAGGTGAGGCAGACTTTTGATACTCAAAGGGCAGGGTACTATCAAAAAGTACAGCTGAGTATAAATACCTTGCAACTGAATATGTATAGTGTGCAGCAACAGCTTAAAATAGCGGTAATACAGAATTATAAATGGATCAATACTTTGACGGATGTACAACCCACTTTTATTAATAACAAAATATTGGATTACAATAATGAGGATGATTTTGTGTTTGCTGGTGGAAGGGAAAACCGATGGGTGGATTTACGCAGTTTCAGCTTCAAAAGTGATAGAATTGCAGTAATGGACAAAACTACAATTCCTGTTCAGGTTTTTATGAAGCCTGATGGGCCCAGATATGGTGTGGGTTATTATTCAATGAAGGATTTAAACGGCTGGTACCTGGTTAGTTCTACAGAAGTAACTGATCCCTGGTTACAGGGCGATTATGCAAATGTCCATTTTGTATATATAACCCCGGATCATCATCCCTTTGAAAACAGGGAATTATATCTTTTAGGGGAATTAACAGGTAACGGACTTACCAAAGATGCCCGTATGAGCTGGAATGACCGGGATAATGTGTATGAAAAAGACCTGGTATTGAAACAGGGCTATTATAGTTATTGCTATGGTACACTTGATTTGACCAGTAAAGAATCCGTAATTGATTATAGCCTTACAGAAGGTAATTTTTGGGAAACAGAAAATGATTATACTGTTTTTGTTTATTACCGGTCTATAAGTGGACGTTACGATGAATTGGTAGCTGTAAAGAATATCAATTCCCTAAACGGAAAACTCTAAAACAATCGCTAAGATTTTGATTTTTAAAATCATTTTTCTTTATTTCATCCATTCCCTTACTTTTGCAGCCGGCAGGTCTTACACGACCAGCTCCTGCTGAACCTCCCCAGGGTAGGAATACAGCAAGGATAGGCGGTTGTAGCGGTGCGATGTGAGGAGCCTGCCTTTTTTTTATTTGCTAAACCATTCTGGTTTAGAGGTTTATTCTTCATTAAAATTCCCGTTCAGGGAAATTTAAACTATGAAATTTTTTATTGATACAGCCAATCTGGCTCAGATTAAAGAAGCAAATGATTTAGGGATACTGGATGGAGTGACAACGAATCCATCCCTAATGGCAAAAGAAGGAATTAAAGGCAGTGAAGCGGTAATGCAGCATTATAAAACGATATGTGAGCTGGTGGATGGAGCGATCAGTGCAGAAGTGATTTCCACCGATTATGAAGGGATGGTGGAAGAGGGTAAGAAGCTTGCAGCGATCCATCCGAATATTGTGGTAAAAGTGCCAATGATCAAAGAAGGGATCAAAGCAATTAAATGGTTTACGGATCATGGCATAAAGACCAATTGTACGTTGATTTTTTCAGCGGGTCAGGCCATACTGGCAGCAAAAGCAGGAGCGAGTTATGTATCACCGTTTATAGGAAGGATTGATGACAGCAGCTGGGATGGGGTACAGTTAATAGAACAGATAGCGAATATCTATGCGATACAGGGCATAGAGACAGAGATTCTGGCAGCATCTATCCGTAATGCACTACATATCGTAAGGTGTGCAGAAGCCGGGGCAGATGTATGTACCTGTCCATTGGATTCGATACTGGGATTATTGAAACATCCTTTAACAGATATCGGTCTGGCTAAATTTTTAGAAGACGCAAAGAAATTTGCTTAAATGATAAAAAAATGTCCCACTCAAACGGGACATTTTTTTTGGAATATACTTTTCTGGTTATTCCTGGTATTTTATTCAGTTGACCTGATTCTTTTCAGCGCTTCTCTACGGCTTAATGGATGCAATTCATTTTGTTGTACAAACTCAATCACCCATTCCGGATTGGTTTTGGAATACGCTCTCAACGCCCAGCCAATTGCTTTTCTTACAAAGAATTCTTTGCTGTTTTTGCAGTGTAGGATATAGCTTGTTAAAAGTGCTGTATCCGTATTTTTTTTAAATGTTCTCTGAAACATAATACTGCAGCGTTGCAACCAGATATTATCAGAGGCATTCCAACGTCTGGTAATTATTTTAATCTGTTGTGGGAATAAATGGAAATATTTGTCCAATACCTCACTGCAAATCCCATCAACTGTTTCCCACCAGCTTTTTGTAATGAGGCAATATTCTATCAAACTTATAATCTCCGGTGTCCATAATTTCTGATGAAATCCAATTAATTCCAGTGCAAAATACTGGTATTCCCTTTCCGGTAATTGCCAGCATTCCATAACAATGGTTTCCAGTTCCGATAAACTGTTTATTGGATAAGCCTTATAATGCGCTTTGCTTAAAGTTCTTCGCACTGGCGATTTTATACCAAAAAAAGGAAATTGATGCAGTAAATATGCTTTTGCATTTGCTGCATTCAATTCATTTGCATTTTCCTTAAAAGTATTGCTGATGGGAGTTATATAAGGATGCATGATCAGAATGTTAGTACACGTTGTTCTTTACTGCTTTTTATTGCAGCTTCAATTATTTTCATTACCTGTATACCATCATCTACAGTTACCGGCAATGGACAATCTTCAGTCAATGCTTTATAAACCCCGGTATAAAATTCACGGTAATCACCTTTCAGGGTGTGGATATTTTCCCTGATAGAAATCCCGTCTTTTTCAAAATGGATAATCCCTGCTTCATTTTCTGGTTCTGTACCCCAGTCTGCAGTTACCGGCAGCATACCTTTTTGAAGGTTTGTTTCCTGCACATCTGCCCTGGATTTGATAAAGGAACCCTTGGTACCATGCACTATATAAGCTGGCAAAGCTTCTTTAATGATATAACCAGCTTTTAAACGTACCCTGTGTTGCGGGTAATATAACAGGATATCAAAATAATCATCCACTAAAGATCCGGGTCTGGTAATCCGGATATCTGCAAACAATTGTAATGGCATTCCAAATAAACACAAAGCCTGATCAATAATATGCGGCCCCAGGTCTTTTAATAAGCCGGATCCTTCATTGGGAGATTCTTTGTGTAATTTAGGACTCAATTCTATCTTATACCGGTCGAAATGTATTTCCATTTCATTGATAGTGCCTAAAATATGACTTTCTATCACTTGTTTTACAGTTCTGAAATCACTGTCCCACCTGCGGTTCTGGTATACTGCAATTTTTAAACCCTTTTGATCTGCAATTGTCTTTAAAGTTTCAGCTTCTTCTACTGTAGTAGTAAACGCTTTTTCAACCACAACATGTTTGCCTGCAAGCAAAGCTTTGGAAGCGTATTCAAAATGAGTATTAGTAGGGGTATTTACAATCACCAGACCGATACTTTTATCATTTAAAATTTCATCCAGTGAAGTATATGAATGTACTGATGGATATTTTTCCTGTATTACTTTTTTACTTCTTTCCCAGGAACCACTTAGTTCAAGCCCTTCAGTAACAGTTATAAATGGAGCATGAAAAACCCTTCCACTCATTCCATAAGAAAGTAAAGCCGTTTTTATTTTTTGCATAATCTTAATTATAGGTATTAATAAAACCTAAGTTGGTTATACACCAAATTGCCTTAAATGATGGTCAAAATGTTTCCATTGGCTCAAGCCCCATTCATCTGCAGTCATTTTTCCGAATAAAGGGTGAATGCGGCCTTCTGCTAAAGAAGGCCCCCCATTAATAAATTGATGATAAGTCTTTAAAAGTTTTTCTTTTTCTGTTTCAAAGTCTTTGTCTTCTTTTATAATAAAAGAAGCTCCGGTTGGGAGGTCTTTTTTATATGGCTTTTCATTCATCACCACTTTTTTAATCCAGGGCCCCATAATTTTACCAATAAGGCCCGGATGTTCTGTTCTTTCACCTGTTGCAATCTGCATAACAGTATTTGCATGTGCCAGCATTTGAGATACAGACATTTTACCCCACTGTCTTTGAGAACGGGCATCCAAAAGCTGTATTCTGTGTAAAATCAAATCTCCGGTTTCTTTTTCAAATAAGGAAGGCATGGTACTTGTTTTAAGTATTAAAAGTATACAAATTATGATTCGGATTCGTTGATTGCTTTTTCAATATTCGGGTCAGGAATGATCCAAATGAGTGCAATCATAAAAAAAATAATTTCTGAAATAACTGGATAATAAAAGGCAAAAATTACTGAAATGAGGTAACCTGCCAGTGAAATCATTCCTTTAATAGTTTGGCGGTATATTGCTTTTTTTACAGAAAGGGTAAAATGGGATTGGTCTTTCTGAATTGTTTTCTGTAAAATAAAATAAGCAGTTGCACAGCAAGATAATAAGATCGCATAAGTGGCAACAGGAACAGGCTGAAAACAGTTTTCTCCCATCCATGATGTGGCAAATGGAATTAAGGAAAGCCAGAATAATAAATGCATATTTGCCCAGAGAATACCGGAATCTACTTTTTTAACGGTATGTAATAAATGATGATGATTACCCCAGTAAATTCCTATGTATACAAAACTCAGCAGGTAGCAAATAAAGACAGGAATTAAATCTTTCAAAGCGTGCCAGTTGGTAAGGGTAGGGGGCCTCAATTCAAGGACCATAATGGTAATAATGATGGCCAGTACCCCATCACTGAATGCTTCTAATCTTGTTTTATTCATGTTATCTTATTGTCACTGTAAATTAATAGTTTTACGAAAAAGTAGTAAAGTCTTTTAATAGTAAGATATGACATTGAATTTATACATGGTATTGATAGGGTGCAGGCCAAAGGGCAGGCATACAGAGCAGCATGACATTTTTTTTGGTATTGCAGCCGAACTGAAAGACCTTATCCCTGAAATGTACCGCTTTTGGCCAGGTGCAAAAGGTAATATGCATATTGATGGATGGCGCATGGTAACCCGGGTAAATGGTCAGGAAATAACTGTAATACCGGCTAAAGAAAAACCAGTTTCCAGGGATCAGCAATTATTTTTTATTAACCTCGGCGGATATAAAGAAAATGAGTTTGAAGAGTTTCATTATAAACTGATTACGGCTGCTCCGGATAAAACTGCAGCAATTAAGGAAGCTAAACTAACTGCTTTTTTTAAACATACACATTTTGAAGGTGCCAATTCACATATTGATGATAAATATGGTGTTGATGTGGACGATATTTATGAAATAGAAGAAATATTGTCTCCTGAAACCAAACAGCAATATGCTTTGTTAATAACCCCAGCAACTGATAGCACGGAAGATATTTTGCATTTGGGATATTTTAAACTGGATAAATTATAATGGAAAATTAATTCATTAGTAAGATGCCCTTTAAAAAGGGATTCTATCAGAGAAAATTACGAACCTGTCTATATAAAATTAATTTAAGTCTTAAAAGAATCCATTACTTAAAAAACAGCAGACAGACAAACACTGCAGTAATGGCGCAAATCAAATCTACCAGTAACATGGAGGCCAAAGTATACCTGGTGTTTTTAACTTTAATACTTCCGAAGTACACTGCAATTACATAAAATGTTGTTTCTGCTGCACACTGAAATACACAGGCCAGCCTGCCGGTAAGAGAATCCACACCATAAGTGCGCATGGAATCAATCATAAAGCCCCTGGAGCCTGCTGCATTAAAAGGCCGCAATATGGCAATGGGTATTGCATCCACAATATCTTTTCTTACACCTACTGCTAAAAATAGTTTTCCCAGCCAGTCTGATATGATTTCAAATACTCCGCTGTTTCTAAACAACGAAATAGCTACCAGCATGCCTAAGATATAGGGGAAAATGGTTTGGCCTGTTTTTAATCCTCCATATGCTCCTTCCACAAAAGAGGAAAAAACATTTTTCCCATTGGCTTCAAAATATTTCTCCTTTTTAAAGCTGTACAACAGGATCAGAAATATGATTCCCAGTAATAAAACATTGGAAATATTATTGGTAAAATGATTCTTTTCTATCAGGTCCAGCCGGTTAATATAAATGAGTAATCCGGCAATTAAACCAATCACACCTCCAATTGAAAGTATTAAGGAAGCACTTTTAAAGTTAATCCGCTGGCGGATGCCTACAATTACCATTGCCGCCACTGTGCCCACAAATGATGTGATGATGCAGGGAAGCATTACATCAGCCGGATTTTGTGCGTTTTGTGCAGCCCGGTAGCCAATGATAGAAGTAGGGATTAGTGTCAGGCCTGCTGCATGCAGGCACATGAACATAATTTGTGAATTACTGGCTTTTTCTTTGTCTGTATTCAGTTCCTGTAAACTTTCCATTGCTTTTAAGCCAAATGGAGTGGCCGCAGAATCCAGACCCAGAAAATTGGCTGCAAAATTCAGCATCATATAGGAGATGGAAGGATGATTGGCCGGGATTTCAGGAAATACTTTTATAAAAACCGGACTTAATAACCTGGCCAGTTTTTCAGAAGCACCTGAATCAATCAGCAATTGAAGGATCCCGCAGAAAAAAGAAAGATAGGCAATCAATGGCAGTAACAGATCCAAAATCGTGTTTTTGCAGGTAGGTAAAATGCCATCTGTAGACTGTTTTCCCATTGCTATTTTTACAGTACTGTTTTCCAGTAAAAAAATCGTATCATGGCTGGTATACCGGTGGTCTTTTGCTTTCTGTAAAGTGTCCTGTAGAAAAGGGCTTGCATGGTTTAAATAAATTTCTTTCCGTACCAGCGGTTCGTCTTTCTTGCCATTTACCACATAATCAATGGAATAACTATGCCCGATGAATAATAAAGCCAGTATATAGGTAACTGAAACCAGAATAATACTTAACCAGAATCTGCTTAATGCCATTTCATTGTATTGATACGGCAATATATTTCATGTAAATGAATAGTTGAAGCTTTTTGCCGAAAGATTTAAATGCAGGTACTTATTTTAATCCATAAACATCCACAGTATTTGAAAAACTGGCCAGATAAACATGGCCGTTGGCTATCGTCGGACTGGAAAATTTCGCATAAGAACCTACATAATCGCTTTGAATATTCATATCACTGTTCCACAATTCCTTCGTTACATCACTTGCATCCAAGGCCCTTAAAATACCCGGACTAACCGTATGCTCCGCATCTCCAACATTGGCAAAGGAAGCCCAGAGAATACCTGTTCCTGCTACATTTCCATTGGAAGAAACGGATAAAACAGCACCGCTTTGTCCGCTTGGGCCACTAATAGGTGATACAACAGTACGATTCACATCAAACATATTAGTGCTCCTGTTAAAAGGAAATGCCTTTAAATTATCGTTTTCAGACCATACATATACAAATTCATTAACAGCCCCTTTATAATAACAAGCCTGGCAATGTTCATTGGCATTGACATTATTAAGGGAAATAGTTTGCTGTACCTGGTTTGCGGTGGTATGGTAACCACCCATATTGTCTTTATTCAATAAAAACAGGTTGCCATCTTTACTGCCGCTGAAAAAGTAATTGGATCCGGGAATTAATAGTGATCCTATGGAACCGAAATCCAGGTCATTGTTATCCAGGTCTGCATAATTAAAAGGGGTAAAAAAACTGGACACAGTTAAAGTGTTACCTGAAACTGATAGTTTTATGGCACTTTCTCCCCTGTTTCTCAGGTTGGTGGGATCATTGTTTACCCCTACTGTCCCATTGCCTACTGCAGCATACAAATTACCTGCATCATCTGCAGCCAAACCTCCACCACTTTCCCAGATACCTCCATCGCTTCCATCGGGTGTATCATTATATACAATCTGCTGTTGTAATGTTTTTGCATTATACCCCATAATCCAGCCATGGTAAGGGCCCCAGTCGCAATGAGACGACCAGGTAATAAATACTATCCCGTTCAGTAAAATCAACGCCTGGCGCTGGTTCTGTCTCTGGGCATCAAAGCTGAGGGTATTGTTTACACTACCATCCCCCGTTCCTGTATAGGTTGCGGTTATTTTAACCGGACTGCCCGCTATTTCATTTCCACTGATAATATTTACAGCATGCAGGTACTGAACAAAACTGCTACCATCAGTACTTCTTGCCACAAAATAGATTATCTGTGCTGCTGAATCTATAACCGGAGTGCCAACAATACCAATATTACCACTGAAATCCTGATAGCCGCCTCCACAGGCACCTGTCATATCTGTATTCCTGGGGGCCCGCATACCACCGGCAGTATAATTTTTTTGCCAGAATAAGTTGCCATTATCACCATCAAAAGCGTAAATGCTGTTATTTACAGTAGCTACATACACCACATTATGTACCTGGTTGTCCATATTTAAATTACCTGCAACCAATGGTTGTGCATACACCTGATCATCTACTTTAAGGGTAAACAATTTGCCAAACTGGCTGGCATTCACATTACTGGTCGTCAGTTTTGTTTCCAGACTGTTCCACCCGGTACGGTAATTATTATTGTGCTGGGTAAGTACAGAAATATGCTGGGTATTGTAAACATAGTTAATTTGTGCATTTTGCTTTTTTTTGCACTGCACCAATAACAGCAGGAGAATACTATAAATAATTATATTTTTAGGCATACAATCGTTAGATAATTTACACTTAAAGTTAAGCTTTTTTCAGGAGATTAAGTGTTGAAAATCAATTCTTTTTTGATGAAAATGGCGAACAAAATGTAAAAAAAGTCCCGCAGAAAGCGGGACTTTTTTTTATCAAAAAACCAGATTTTAATCAGTTGGTTTTTAAAAAATACACCTGAATATTTAAGCTCCGGCCACCTGTTTACGGATAATATTCAGGGCTGCACCGGCTTTAAACCAGTTAATCTGCTGATCATTATAAGTATGATTGGCAATGATTTCCTGAGTAGTTCCATCCTTATGGTGTAATACCAGTGTCAGGGGTTTGCCTGGTGCAAATGTGGTTAAACCAATAATATCAATACTGTCATCTTCCTGTATTTTTTCATAATCAGTTTTATCTGCAAAAGTCAAAGCCAGCATTCCCTGTTTCTTTAAATTGGTTTCGTGAATACGGGCAAATGATTTTGTCAATACCACCCTCACTCCCAAATGGCGGGGTTCCATTGCTGCATGTTCTCTGGAAGAACCTTCTCCGTAATTTTCATCACCCACCACTATGGTTCCAATTCCGGCAGCTTTATAAGCACGTTGTGTAGCCGGAACAGGTCCATATTCGCCACTCAACTGGTTTTTAATATTGTCTGTTTTTTCATTAAAGAAATTCACAGCACCTATTAACATATTATTGGAAATATTGTCTAAATGGCCACGGAATTTTAACCAGGGACCAGCCATTGAAATATGATCTGTAGTACATTTTCCCTTGGCTTTGATCAGTAATTTCAAACCTTTCAGGTCTTTTCCATCCCATTCAGCAAAAGGATCCAGTAATTGCAAACGGTTGGATGCAGGAGAAACCTCCACTGAAACTTTACTGCCATCAGTTGCTGGAGCTAAATAACCGGGATCATCCACTGCAAAACCACGGGTAGGTAATTCGTCCCCTGTTGGCGGATCCAGTTTTACCTGTTCTCCTTTTTCATTGGTTAAAGTATCTGTAAGCGGATTAAAAGTTAAACTGCCTGCAATGGCCAGGGCTGTTACTATTTCCGGACTGGCTACAAAAGCAAATGTATTGGGATTGCCATCAGCTCTTTTGGCAAAATTCCTGTTGAATGAATGAACAATGGTATTCTTTTCTTTTTTCTCAGCACCCATCCTGTCCCACATTCCAATACAGGGCCCGCAGGCATTGGTAAATACTTTAGCGCCAATCTGGTCAAAAACATCCAGGAAACCATCCCTTTGTATCGTAAAACGGATTTGTTCACTACCCGGACTGATCGTAAATTCTGCTTTTGCTTTCAGGCCTTTTTCGGATACCTGTTTTGCTAAACTTACAGCCCTTGAAATGTCTTCATAAGAACTGTTGGTACAGGATCCTATTAAACCAACTTCAACTTTACTTGGCCATCCGTTTGCAGCAGCGGCTTCTTTCATTTTAGAAATAGGAGTGGCCAGGTCAGGAGTAAATGGACCGTTTAAATGTGGTTCCAGTTCATTTAAATTTATTTCAATCAGTTCATCAAAATATTTTTCCGGATTTGCATATACTTCCGCATCCGCAGTTAAATAAGATTTGATTCCGTCTGCTAAAGCTGCCACTTCTGAACGTCCCGTTGCTTTCAGGTAACGGCTCATACTTTCATCATAGCCAAATGTGGAAGTGGTAGCGCCAATTTCAGCACCCATATTGGCAATAGTGCCTTTTCCGGTAGCACTTAAAGAAACAGCACCTTCCCCAAAATATTCCACAATTGCACCAGTTCCACCCTTTACCGTTAAAATTCCGGCCACTTTCAGGATAATATCTTTAGGGGCTGTCCATCCGCTTAATTTTCCGGTTAATTTAACACCTATTAATTTTGGCCATTTCAGCTCCCAGGGTAATCCGGCCATCACATCACAGGCATCCGCACCACCTACACCTATCGCAATCATCCCCAGTCCACCTGCATTAACAGTATGGGAATCTGTACCAATCATCATCCCACCCGGAAAAGCATAGTTTTCCAGCACAATCTGGTGAATAATTCCGGCGCCAGGTTTCCAGAACCCGATACCGTATTTATTGGATACTGAAGCTAAGAAATCATATACTTCCTTGCTTTCATTATTGGCAAAGGCCAAATCTTCACTTGCACCATTTTTAGCTGTAATCAAATGATCACAATGAACAGTAGAAGGTACTGCCACTTTAGGCCTGCCTGCCTGCATAAATTGCAGCAATGCCATTTGTGCAGTTGCATCCTGCATAGCTACCCGGTCCGGAGCAAAGTCCACATAACTGTTTGCACGTTCAAAGTTTTCCAGTTTCTGTTCTGCATGTAAATGTGAAAACAGAATTTTTTCAGCAAGTGTTAAAGGTCTGCCCAATGCTGCACGGGCAGCATCAACTTTGGCGGGCATTTCTTTGTAAACCTTTGAGATCATTTCAATGTCGAATGCCATGATTGTTGATTTAATAGTTTTTATAAATGAAAAATTATTTACGCAGTGAAAGATTTTGTTTTTCTCCCACCATTTGGCATCATAGTTGCATTGCACCTTTGAACTCAATCCATAACAGCATGGTTATTTAAAATCAGCGTTTAATCATTGAGTAACGAAATGCGAATTTAAGGCAAAATAGGAGGCGTAAAAAAACTGTTTTAAACTTTTGTTAGCTTCTTTTGTTATAATTTGCATATTGATTTTTAAAAGCCCCCTAAGAATAAAATTTTATATTATGCAAAAGATTAGAGAAGCTGTAGAAATGCATGCATTCGGGGTTTGTACCGCAATAGGTGAGAAGCTGGGAATTGCTACATCCCGTATACGTATGTGGTTTATTTACATTTCATTCATTACAATGGGTTCACCATTCATTTTATATATGATACTGGCATTTACGCTTAAAATCAAACAATATATCACTGCAGCTAAAAGAAATCCGTTCTGGAATCTTTAATCTGCCATTTAAAGTACTGCTTTTCTTAATTTTACCAGTTTTTCCAGCAAGGGCTCCAGTAAATCCAGCCTTAACATATTGGCACCATCACTCAAAGCAACTGCAGGATTAGGATGTGTTTCAATAAATAAACCATCGGCTCCGGTGGCAATGGCCGCTTTGGCAATAGTGCTGATAAGTTGGGGATTACCTCCGGTTACACCACTTGTTTGATTGGGCTGTTGTAAGCTATGGGTACAATCCATAATCACGGGTACACCCAGCTCTTTCATCCAGGTAATATTGCGGTAATCAACCACCAGGTCCTGATACCCGAATGTGGTACCCCGCTCAGTGAGCATCACTTTGTTATTTCCTGCTTTCTGTATTTTATCCAGTGCAAATTTCATGGAAGGACCACTTAAAAACTGCCCTTTCTTTACATTCACAATTTTATCTGTTGCCGCAGCAGCCAGTAATAAATCAGTCTGCCTGCACAGGAAAGCCGGTATTTGTAATATGTCAATGTATTCAGCAGCTGGGGCACATTCGTCATGTGCATGCACATCTGAAGTGGTGGGTAACTGATAGGTGTTACCTGCTTTTTTTATCAGTTCCATACCAATGGTATCTCCCAGACCGGTAAAGGAAGACGCACTGGTCCGGTTTGCTTTCCGGTAACTTGCTTTGAATATATAGGGAATTTCAAGTCGTTTGCAAATTTCAGATACTTTACCGGCAACTTCCATTACCAATGCTTCATCCTCCACAACACAGGGCCCTGCGATTAAAAAGAAATTATCGGGATTGTAAGATTGGTTCTTAAAAAGATCCTGTAAAAATATTGGTATCATAAATTGTTAAATATGGTGCGAACTTACAATCCTTTTTGTTTTCTTTGCGCTAACATATGTTAGTAAAACAATAAAACATGGCAAAAGATAAAATATTGGTGATTGGTGCATCAGGTCAGATTGGAGTGGAACTGACCCTGGCTCTGCGAAAAATCTATGGAAATGCAAATGTGGTGGCATCTGATTTGAGGGAAGAAAATGAGCTGCTGAAAGGATCGGGCCCTTATGTGAGCCTGGATGTAATGAATAAAGAAATGCTGCATGTGCAGGTTATCAGACAGAATATCACCCAGATTTATTTGCTGGCTGCCATTCTTTCTGCAACCGGAGAAAAAAATCCGCACCTGGCCTGGCACCTGAATATGCAGGGACTTTTAAATGTGCTGGATATAGCCCGTGAAGAAAAACTGCATAAAGTGTACTGGCCTTCTTCCATTGCGGTTTTCGGTCCAACCTCCCCAAAAATCAATTGTCCCCAACAAACCATTATCGAACCCATTACTGTATATGGTATCAGTAAATACGCCGGAGAATTCTGGTGTAATTATTATAGCCAGCGTTATGGAGTGGATATCCGGAGTTTACGGTATCCCGGACTGATCAGTTATAAATCAGCTCCCGGTGGTGGAACTACTGATTATGCTATTGAAATATACTATGAGGCAAGGGATAATAAAAAATATGATTGTTTTTTGAATGAAAACACTTACCTGCCCATGATGTATATGCCGGATGCCATTAATGCTACCATTCAGTTGATGGAATCTCCGGCTGCATCCATTTCTGTGCATACCTCCTATAATATTGGGGCAATGAGTTTTTCGCCCAAAGAAATTGCAGCTGCCATTCAATCGCATATCCCGGATTTTGAGATTACGTATCACCCGGATTACCGGCAGAAAATTGCTGACAGCTGGCCACAGAGTATCGATGATACGGTTGCCAGGAATGACTGGGGCTGGAAACCGGAATATGATTTGCAAAAAATGACAGCAGATATGTTTGAAAATCTGAAATAGACTAAAAGCAATCAGCTTTCACCCGTTAGGAAGAAAGCTGATTGCTTTGTTGGTATAATGCTTTAAAGGATTATCCGTGTATAATATCAGCTACGGTCTTGTTTTCAAGTATAGCCAGGGTTGTATCCCTCACTTCTGTCATTACTTTATTAAAACCACACTTTTTCTCTTCGCAGTTCTTGCATTTTTCATAAAAATTGAGGCTAACGCAGGGTAAAAGTGCAATGGGGCCATCCAGTAACCGCATTACCTGGGCCAATGGAACTTCTGAAGGATCTAGGTTAAAAAAATATCCTCCCCCTTTCCCTTTTTTACTGCTGAGAATACCATCGTTTTTTAATTCCAGTAAGATATTCTCAAGAAATTTGAGGGGTATTTTTTTCTTTTTAGATATTTCTGCAATCAATACAGGCCCGTCGGTTTGTTTTTCGGCTAAATACATTAATGCTTTAAAAGCATATTGTGTTTTTTTGGATAACATATTTTAAATTATACGGTATCAGTAAGTTTCAACCGTTAGTAAATCAATTTATCTAAAATAGTCAAAAAATGAACTTCTTAATCAGTTAAGGTTCATTTTCTTTTCAGTAACTTTTTTATTATAAACCCAGCACTTCCCGCATGCCGTAAATTCCTTTTTTTCCGGCTATAAATTCTGCTGCTAAAACAGCACCCCCGGCAAATCCTTTCCTGCTATGAGCAGTATGAATAATTTCTATCTCATCAATGGCAGAGTGGTACTTAATGGCATGAGTGCCAGGATAAGGATCAATCCTTTCCGAAATAATACTTAAATCGCCTCTTTCACTGCTAAGGGCATTCACCCACTGCTTTTTAGCCCCGAAATTTGCCAGTACCTGCTCAGCAAGGGTAATGGCCGTTCCGCTTGGAGCATCTTTTTTTTGAGTATGGTGTATTTCTTTCATGGTTACATCATACTCCTGGTGTTTATTCATCAGTTTGGCCAGGTAGGTATTCAATTCAAAAAATAAATTAACACCAATACTATAATTACTGGCATATACCAGTGCTCCTTTTTTGTCATAACATAATTGTTCTGCTTTTTGCCAGTTTTCCAGCCATCCGGTAGAACCCGATACCACCGGAATCCCCAGTTCCAGGCATTTGGAAATATTTTCAAATGCACTGTGTGGTCCGGTAAACTCTATGGCAACATCGGCCCTGGCTATATTTTCCTTATTCAGGTCAGCTGCATTGTTTATATCTATTTTCAATACAATTTCATGCCCTTTTTCTACTGCAATTTCTTCTATGGCTTTTCCCATTTTGCCATAACCAATTAATGCTATTTTCATTGATATAAATTTGAAATGTTGAAAATTCTGGAAGTGAAATTAATGTAAAAGCTGCTAATCAGCGTGCAGATATAACCAATGCCCGTCGCTTGGGCACACTGTTCAGGTTTAAGACCAGGTTAATGCCCGGTGCTTTTATTTCAGGTATAAAAGTGGGGCTGATGTGCAGGGAAAGATCATCAGATACATTAAAATCACGCAAATGCCCCGATACAGCAGCGTCAGCAACATTCAATCCCCAGGCAATCAGAAACCACATAATGGAATATTCCTTGTTTTTTCGATAAACATTTCTGGCTGTCTGTAAAGTAACCAGGTCAATTTCTCCGGATAATACCCGTCTTCTTACGACCGGATCAGAGATCTGGTAAAGTTGGGCTGAGTCACTATGTGAAGGAGGTGCCGGAGGATTGGATCCATAAGTTGCCAGCCATAATGCATTGAATGCAAAATTGGTCTGTTTATAATACGAACTGTTAATGATAAAAGTGTAAGTTGGAATACCAATGGCAATATATACCAGCGGTATTTTCCAGTATTGATGATTATAGGCCTGCCCCCAACCCGGTATAAAAACAGAATGGCGGGTTGCAACACGGGGGTCATGCATTTTTTTAATGACAGAATCTTTGTGGGCTTTTGTTATAGTGGTATCTGCTTTTATAGAAACATTGGTAAAAGCAGCATCTTTCGAAACAGATTGAGCCTGTACGGTTAACAAAAAAAGAAAACTAAATAAGAATAATATTAAGCCTTTAACATTCATTGAATTAACTCACAATTACATTCATCAGGTCTAAAATTTTATTTAATTCCTGAAGTGAATAATATTCCAGTGTAATCGCACCGGAACCATTTTTACTGTGTGCCAGTGATACTTTTGTACCGAAATGAGATGCTAAATTATCTTCTATCCTTTTGTAAGCCGGGGGTAAACTGTTTTTTACGGAAGATTTAACAGCTTCTCCACCCTGGCCTTTATAGAGTTTGCGAACCAATTCCTCAGTCTGCCTTACACTTAATTCCCTGGATTTGATTTCATTAAAGACATAAAGCTGCTTATCTACAGTATCTATATTTACCAATGCGCGGGCATGCCCCATACTGATACCCGTATTTCTTACAGCCAGCTGAATATCCGGTGGTAGTTTTAATAATCGGATATAATTGGTAACGGTACTTCTTTCCTTACCCATCCTTTCTGCCACCTGTTCCTGGGTATAATTCAGCTCCTCCATCATTCTTTTATAGCTCAACCCAATTTCAATGGCATTTAAATCGGCTCTTTGTAAATTTTCCAGTAAAGCCAGTTCCAGTAATTCAGAATCATTGGCCTGTCTTACATAAACCGGTATATCTTTCAGCCCGGCAATTTTTGCTGCCCTGAACCTTCTTTCCCCTGCAATCAATTGATATTTTCCATTTGCCATCCTCGTTACCGTTAATGGCTGGATGATATCATGCATTTTAACGGATGCAGCCAGTTCACTCAGTGCTTCCTCATCAAAATCTCTTCGTGGCTGTTTGGGGTTTACCTGTATTTCATCCGGGGAAATCCTGAATATACTGGTTACCTGCTCCACTACATTGGTCTTTAGCTGGCCTGTAGTGGTTTTAAGGTCTGTATCAATATTCTGTAACAGAGACCTGATCCCTTTTCCCAGCAGCTCTTTATTATTCTGTTTAGGTGTACTCATTATACGATGATTCTGTCTTCGTTGGTTATTTTTGTCATATCATTCTTTTGCAGAATTTCTTTAGACAGGTTTAAATAATTGATAGCTCCTTTACTTTCCGCATCATATAATATAGCAGGTTTTCCTACACTGGGTGCTTCACTTAATCTGGTATTACGGTGAATAATGGAGGCGAATACAATATCATCAAAATGCCTTCTTACTTCGCTAACCACCTGGTTACATAACCGTAAACGGCCATCATACATAGTCATTAAAATACCTTCAATCTGTAATTCGGGATTCAGCCTGTTTTGTACAATTTTTACGGTATTCAGTAATTTACCCAATCCTTCCAGGGCAAAGAACTCACATTGTACCGGAACAATTACACTGTCAGAAGCCACCAGGCTGTTGACGGTAATTAATCCGAGAGAAGGAGAGCAGTCGATAATAATAAAATCGTATTTATCCTTAATGGGATCCAATACATTTTTCATTACATTTTCCCGGTTCGGATAATTAATCATCTCAATTTCAGCACCCACCAGGTCAATATGTGAGGGCAATACATCCAGATGCGGCATTTCGCTTTTTAAGATTACATCTTCTGCTTTTACATTATTTACCATACAGTCGTACAGACTATTGGTAATATTATGCAGGTCAAACCCCACTCCGGTTGTACTGTTTGCCTGTGGATCTGCATCCACCAGTAAAGTCTTAAATTCGAGTACTGCAAAACTTGCAGCTACATTTATAGCTGTGGTAGTTTTGCCCACACCGCCTTTCTGGTTTGCAACACCTATTATTCTCGCCATATATCCTCACCCCTCAGGGGGAATTTTATTTTAGAATTTATTGAATCAAATGTTTTATATACTTGCCCTACAACTCAATGGTTTCCCCAATACCCGGTAATAATAATTGCCTTCCCGCAAAGTCAAATTTATCAATCGCTTCCTGTTTATCTATCTTAATAAACCCAAAAGTATTATAATGAACGCCAATAACCTTATTTGTTTGCACAAAAACGGCAGCATTGATGGCATCATCAACATCCATGGTAAAATTGTCTCCAATTGGAAATATCGCAAAATCCAGGTCAATCCAGGATGGAATCAGTTGCATATCCAGTGTTAAAGCAGTATCTCCACTATAATAGAAATTGCCTTCTTTGGTACTGAACAGGAAACCAATCGGGTTACCACCATAACTGCCATCTGGCAAACTGCTGCTATGCTGCGCTACCACACATTTTACCACCCCAAAATCAAATTTCCATTTACCCCCGGTATTCATCGGGTGCAGTTTTTCCAATCCCTGTTTATGCAACCACTCAAATATCTCATAGTTTGCAATTACAGTTGCTCCGGTTCTTTTGGCAATGGCTACACAATCTGCGATATGGTCCGAATGCCCATGGCTGATAAAAATAAAATCTGCTTCAATTTTATCGATATTTATATCCTTTGCCAGTTCATTGGGTGTAATGAACGGGTCAAACAATAATTTTATTCCCTGTACTTCTACAAGGAATGCCGAATGGCCATAATAGGTAAATTTCATCATGATAAGGTTTGCAGGATGACAAAAATACAGTTTCGTATAAAACTTTTGCAACAATATTATGTAAATACTGTTCTTACAGAGTGCAAGTTTTCAACATTTTGACGAATGGCTTTGGAAATACGGTGAATCCTTCAATTTTGCGTAAATAAATAATTAATTAATGAGAAACCCTGGAACCTGGCTGGTGATCGCAGCAATTATGATTCTTCTGGACTGGTATGTATTCCAGGCTTATAAAACCATTACTGCTAATTTTTCAGATAAATCAAGGCTAATCCTGCATACAGTGTATTGGATCATCAGTATTACTACCATCGCTTTATTGATTTCTTTCCCTTTTATTCAGTTTATTCAAACTTCTAAAGTTTTCCGTAACTATATTTTTGCCATCCTGGTAGGCTTGTTTTTTGCCAAGTTAGTGGGTTCTGTATTCTTTTTACTCGATGATATCCGAAGGTTGTTTTCCTGGGCCATGGGCAAAATATTTTCAGGGGAAGGGGCTCATTTTGCCGATGAAGGTGGTAATATTTCCCGTTCAGTTTTCATGAGCTGGCTGGGTATCGGCGTAGGCAGCGGCTTATTTAGTACCTTATTGTACGGTTTCAGTAATAAATACAATTACCAGCTGAGAAAGACAAAACTGAGTTTTAGCAATCTTCCAACAGCATTTAAAGGCTTAAAAATCATACATATCAGTGATATTCATAGCGGTAGCTTACAAAATAAAGCAGCCGTTCAGAAAGGGGTTGACCTGATTTTGCAACAGCATGCCGACCTGATCCTTTTTACCGGTGATCTGGTGAATGACCGCCATGAAGAAATGAACGATTATATATCTGTTTTTAACCAGTTAAAAGCACCAATGGGCGTTTTCAGTACCCTGGGTAACCATGATTACGGAGATTATGTTAGCTGGGCATCCCCGGAAGCCAAGATGAAAAATTTAGAACAATTGAAAAAAGTTCATGCTCAATTGGGTTGGCGATTATTAATGAATGAACATGTGTTACTGGAAAAAGAAGGCCAGCAAATCGCATTATTAGGCATTGAAAACTGGGGTGCCAAAGGCCGTTTCCCCAAATATGGGAAAATGGATCAGGCTTATCCTGGTTCAGAATCATATCCTTTTAAAATATTAATGAGCCATGATCCCAGCCATTGGGATGCACAGGTAAGAACCCAATATCCGGATATAGACCTTACTTTATCCGGTCATACTCATGGTTTTCAGTTTGGTATTGAAAACCCCTATTTTAAATGGAGCCCTGTTCAATGGATGTATAAACAATGGGCGGGTTTATATGAAGAAGGCAAACAAAAATTATATGTAAACAGGGGGTATGGATTTATTGGGTATCCCGGCAGGGTGGGGATCATGCCGGAAATAACTTTAATTGAACTGGTATAGGTATTTTTTAAGTATATTATCAACACTTGGCACTATCATTGTTTGATAGATAAAAATAAATCTTATGAAAAAGACTTTCATCCTATCGGTATTGTTTCTGTTAATAGCAGGGGCTGTTTCCTCACAGGGGTTCAGGCTTGGATTAAAGGCAGGGATCAATATGAACCAGATTTCCGGGCAATCCTTTAATCAGCGTTATGATCTGGCCTACCATGCCGGTGCTTTTGCGGAAATTGATTTTACCAAAAAACTGGGTATTCAGCCCGAATTGTTATTTAACCAGTCTAGCTCTAAAACGGTTAGTGGCGGATTAGGTTCTGTAACTTTTCCCAGTGATAATATTACCCTGAATTATTTGTCCATTCCCATATTGTTACGATATAATATCGGAAGCCTGGTTACTCTAAACCTGGGCCCGCAATTTAGTACGCTGATGAATAAGCACAATAACCTGCTGACAAATGGCCAAAATGCCTTTAAAAGCGGGGATTTTGCCATGGTGGGAGGCTTACAGCTTAATTTAAAGGTATTGAGGGTATATGGAAGGTATGTGATTGGAATGAACAATATCAACGATGTTTCCAATTCTGAAAACTGGAAAAACCAGCAGATACAGTTAGGGATAGGCTTAAAATTATAATCCTGAGTTTTAATCATTTATAATTCTGTAACAAATTTTTCACCCCGCCAATGGCGGGTTTTTTCATGTCATTTTGTACCCTTAAATCACAAAAACTTGTACATGGCATCAATATTGACTTACTTTACGCTCTCATTGATTCAGGGATTTATGGGGATCAGTGTGTGACATATTGACTTCAGAAAAGAAGAGAAATGACTATGAATAAATTTTTTATGAGTGAGGAAGATTCGGACTTTATGCCCATCATTCCAATTAATGAATCTGATGCCGACCAGGAGAAACTGGAAATTGCAGGTGCAATCCCAATACTGCCTTTAAAAAATACGGTTTTATTCCCCGGTGTGGTACTGCCCATCACTGTTGGAAGGGATAAAAGTATAAAAGCTGTAAATGAAGCTTATAAAGGAGATAAATTAATAGGGGTATTAGCCCAGCGGAATGCAGAAATTGAAGAACCTGAAATCAAAGACCTTTGCCAAACAGGTACTATTGCTAAAATTGTTAAACTGATCAAAATGCCCGACGGTGGTACCACCGTTATTATTCAGGGTAAAAAAAGGTTTGAACTGCTGAAAGTGATTAGTGAGGATCCCTATATCAAGGCAGAAGTACTGTTGCTGGAAGATGATTTTAATAATAAAGACGAGCACCTGAATGCGTATATATCTTCTATTAAAGATCTGGCAGCTCAGATTATTCATCTTTCACCCAACCTTCCAACAGAAGCTTCTATCATTTTGAAAAATATAGAAAGTGCTTCTTTCCTCATCAATTTTGTGAGCAGTAATCTCAATAATGATATTGCAGAAAAACAAAACCTGCTGGAAATTAATGATGTTAAAGTCAGGGCAGAAAAGCTGATGCAGTTATTGCAGATGGAATTACAGTTTGCTGAATTAAAAAATAAGGTTACCAATAAAACCCGGACTGAAATAGATAAACAGCAACGCGAATACTTTTTGCAGCAGCAAATGAAAAGTATTAAAGAAGAATTGGGTGGCGATCCCAATGAACGCGAAGTGGCGGAGATGAAGAAAAAAGCAGAAGCTAAAAAATGGCCGGAATCTGCAAAAAATATGTTTCAGAATGGGGTGGAGAAACTGGAAAGAATGCATCCTTCCACTCCAGATTATTCGGTGGTGTATAACCATCTTGATTTATTGCTTGATCTTCCCTGGGAAACATATACTGAAGATAATTATGACCTGATCAATGCTAAAAAAGTATTGGATGCAGATCATTATGGAATGCATAAAATTAAAAACAGGATACTGGAATATCTGGCAGTTTTGAAACTGAAGGGAGATATGAAAAGTCCGATCCTTTGTTTTATAGGCCCTCCGGGTATTGGTAAAACCTCATTGGGTAAGAGTATTGCACATGCAGTGGGCAGAAAATATGTACGGGTGAGTTTAGGAGGGTTACATGATGAAAGTGAAATCCGCGGCCACCGTAAAACCTATATCGGTGCAATGCCTGGCAGGATTATCCAGAATATCCGTAAAGTAAAAACTTCTAATCCTGTCATGATTCTGGATGAGATAGATAAAATAGGAAATGATCACAGGGGCGATCCTTCCTCTGCTTTGCTGGAAGTGCTGGACCCCGAACAAAACAATACTTTTTACGATAATTACCTGGAACTGGAATATGATCTTTCCAAAGTATTATTTATTGCAACTGCCAATAATATCCAAAATATTCAGCCTGCCCTGCGCGATCGCCTTGAAATCATTGACCTGAGTGGGTATGCGGTGGAAGAAAAAGTGGAAATTGCCAAAAGGCATTTAATACCTAAGCAACAGGATGCCCACGGACTTAAAAATATTAAGTTTAAAATCAATGATAAAGTACTGGAAAAAATTGTAGAGAGTTATACCAGGGAAAGCGGTGTCAGGGAACTGGACCGCCAGATAGCTGCTGTAATGCGTTTTGAAGCCAAGGAACTGGCTATGAAGAATAAAATTAAACCTACCCTTACCGGAGAAGATGTGGAAAAAATTCTTGGGCAGCCCCGGTACAGTAATGAAATATATAAAACAGCCAATATGCCAGGTGTAACTGTGGGATTGGCATGGACCTATGTGGGCGGTGATATTTTGTTTATCGAAACAGTGCTGAG
>Ga0364874_10048_pt1 | contig 63384 bp, 55 predicted proteins | sample ExccelAu500001D4_2_FD_206922 | JGI IMG/M metagenome (GOLD analysis project Ga0364874, IMG submission 206922) | Enriched cells from Trout Bog Lake Hypolimnion, Wisconsin, USA - BchlTB.Aug07.5000.01.D4 | ecosystem: Environmental > Aquatic > Freshwater > Lake > Hypolimnion/Profundal zone | place... | reverse complement strand
TAGCTCCCGGCGGCAGTGTGACGGTTGAATATCCCAATGCGTATTATGAAATCGGCGACTATGCCAGTTGGTGCCCGGCCCCGAATTTGCAATTTGCAAACTATTATTTTGCGCCGCTCATCAATACCAACGACGACGCCATGAATCTGCCTGGCGTGAGTCAACAGCCGTCGCCCTTACCGATTGACGAGACGTTCAACGTCACCAACCAGACTCCGCCGGTGATTGTCGGTACGGTGGGCCAGCCGATGATTTTGGGTGGGTGGGCAAAGTATGCCATTTCCAACAGCAGCCCCACGAAATACGCCTATCTTGGCCAGTATTTTAATACGAATGCCGTTCTGCTAACCAGCACCGGCACGGCCACCACCAACAGCGCGGGCATCCTTTCGCCCTATGGGGAATTCTTCCCCTTGCAGGCGGGTCAGGCGCAGTTGGTGACGATGCCGGACATTGATACCGGCAAACAAGGAACGAACCTTGTGCGGATCATCTCTCTTAATGCCGATGCCAACCATGACGGCGTGATGGATTTCAAATACAACAGCCCGGATTTCGTTTCGGCGAGCAAGCCGTTCCGGTTTTGGGCCAATGATAACCAGGACGATGGCGACGACGGCGGCAACTTCGGCGTTCCGGGCGCGTTGTTGCCCGATGGGTTAACGGCTTCTGGCACTATTTTTCAGCAGTTGCCACCCACCTATGCGCCGCAATTAATCAATGTCTATTCCGTGCATGGCCGTCGCGACCTGGTGGACTTCTTCCCGGTGTATTTGAACATCAGCAGCCTGTTTCAAAGTAATGCGTTGAGTGCCGGAATCAGCGCCACCGACACGAATTACCAGTTTGTTTTAAGCCAGACCGATGGGGTGCTGCGGTTTACCAGCACCAGTTTGACGCCGACCAATTACCTGAACTTTTTGCAGGATACCAATGTGTCCGGTTCATTGGCAGCGGCCTTGTTGACCACGATCCCCAGCAGCGGAGTGGGGTTATCCCCGGCGTTTGTTGGCGGCATTGCCCGCAGCAATCAGGGCATTATTTTGGTGGAAGCAGCGGTACCGACCACCCAGCCGTTGGTTTTAACCATTTACCACGGCACCAACCAAATTGCCCAAACTTCGCTGCCCTTGAGCATTACCGGCGTGGAGCAGATGTTCCGCAGCAAAACGATGATGTTGAATCCCGCCCCGGAAATGGTGCCCGACCGGCTGACGGACGCCAGCGTGCCGAACGAGCCGGACACCGTGGCGAAAAACTTTGTCTTCATGCACGGCTACAATGTGAATCCCAAGGAGGCGCGCGGGGTCGCCGCCGACATGTTCAAGCGCATGTATTGGTCCGGTTCCCACGCCAAGTTTTGGGCGGTGACATGGGAAGGGGCGGACAGCAAGATTGGCAGCGTATTGACGCCAAATTATCATACCAATGTGGTGAATGCCTTCAAGACTGCGCCCACGTTGGCCAGCTTCATTGCCAGCCTGACCAACTCCGGGCCGGTAGTGGCGGCAGCGCACAGTTTGGGCAATATGCTTACCCTGAGTGCCATCAGCGATTGGAACGCCCCCATCAGCCAATACTTTATGCTGGATGCCGCCGTGCCGATTGAAGCGATTGACCCCGCCGCCACCACCAACATGATGGTTTATTCCACCTGGCAAAACTACAGCAACCGGCTCGACGCCAGCCAATGGCATCAGCTTTTCCCTACCAACGATGCCCGCAGCACGTTGTTCTGGAATAACCGGCTGGGAAATCTTGGCAACGTGGATGTTTACAATTTCTATTCCAGTGGTGAAGAAGTGCTGCGAACGCAATTGAGCGATCCGCCGGACACGGTGCTTAATATGCTGCTGGGCCAAGCTTGGAATCGGGTTTGGGACAAGTATCCTTTTGGCACCTTCAGTTGGTATTGGCAGGAGAAAGGAAAAGGCGTTTGTTCGCAGGATTGGTTTTTGGGCAGTTCTTATGGTGGCTGGAAATTTAACGACCTGTCCTATGGCACTAATATTACGCTTTACAATGGCAGTTATACCGTCCACATGTCACCGGCAGCGGCCAATTTACTATTGAATGCGCAATTAATGACCAATGCGTTTTTCGATGTCACTTCCACCAATCATGGGACGGCTGACCTCGCTCTGTATGGCGCTGGCGGCAGCGCGTATGCCGCCGCCAACCGCAACCGCCTGTTGGCCGAGAGCATCCCAGCCCTGTCATTGGTGGCGGGGGCAAATCCAGTTACAATACTCAACCAACCTGGGCAACCTCACAATTTTGACATGATGACGCTTAAAAACGGCTGGTCAGCCAGCCGTACCGATAGTGAAGTGGGCATGTGGCATCATTCTGACTTTGTGCAAATGGCCTACCCATTCACCTACAAACTCTATAACCAATTTGTTACGACCGGAAATCTCAAATAAAACGACTATGAAATATATCGCTTGTGTCTCTCTTATGCTGTTGACGGCTAGTTATTCGCTTGCGCAAATCAAATACGAATGGAAAGCCACAGTTAAAGCAGTGGATGAGCAGGGCTACACTTTGTCCGCCGTAAATGTGCGGGTCGGATTTTATACAAATTCCCAACCGGGTGCCGTAGTTGGCATCACAGAAACCAATGGGCTGTTTATTGCAACTCATGCCGATGAGCCAGGTGAGATTGGCTTTCCGATAAGTTTTATTGGTGAGAAAGAGGGATATTATTCTACTCAACAAAAAAGGGATTTAGGTGTCGGATATGATCCGGCCAAGTGGACGTTTATTGAAACATTGATCCTAAAAAAAGTTGGGAAGCCAGCAGCCATGTATGCCAAGCGGGTAGAAAAAGGCCCGCCGGTTTTTAATGAGCCAGTCGGCTACGATTTGATGATTGGCGATTGGGTGTCGCCCAATGGCAAAGGAATTTCCACGGACATCATTTTTACGGGAAAGCTCGATAAAAAAGACCGGACCGATTTCGATTACAAATTGACCGTAAGTTTTCCAAAAGCCGACGACGGTATTCAGGAATTTACCGTGCCGGAGGCGGAAAAAGGAAGTGGCTTGCGCTCGCCACACGAAGCACCGACCAATGGCTATCAAACTAAGGTGGTCAAAACCATGAGCCACCACCCCGGCCAAGGCGCGAAGGATGATATGAATGACCCGAACCGCAATTATTTTTTCAGGGTGCGAACTGTCAAAGACCATGAAGGCAATATCGTAAGCGCCCACTACGGGAAAATTTATGGCGACTTCATGCAGTTTAGTTATTACCTGAATCCCATGCCCAGCGACAGGAACATCGAGTTTGACCCGAAGCAAAATTTGTTTGGCGGTTTAGATCCACTTGAACAAGTCACCGCACCTTAGCAGCATTCATTCATGGCACCATCATAGCATTATCATGGAAATCTATCTGTTTCTTTTTGGGCCAAGTTGTCTTGGATTTCTGATACTCCTATTCACCTGCATTATTGCCAGAAAGCTCAGATTCGTGCTTGTTGGAATCATTGCTGCCGTAGTGTTGCATCTGTTGTCGGTTCTAGTGCTTGTCACATGTGCAGGCATGGGACATGCCTGGGGTGGCAGCGAAAGTTCGCTACCGATAAGATATTGCATTATTGGGTTTTTCGTGTTCGCTGTGCCGCTGATATTGCGATTAGCTTTTGAGGCATGGCGTGCAGACACAAAAAATAAGGTTTTGCAAGACCATGTTGCATTTCAAGCCGCTGGAACCGAAACGCAAAGAACGCATATAAAAATTTAGTCCACCACCGCCCCCGGACGGACTTCGATGCACTTGTATCGGAGTCCGTCTTTTTAATCTTACGGGACGGAAAAGCCAGTTCCAAAACAAGCTGAAAACCGTCCCGGCGAGCAAACAAACGACGGTCGTAATCAGTCCCCGGCAATGACAAGTCTGCGGCTAGTTCACAGTCATGGCCATGTCCATGAAACAGTCCGTAGCCAGTCCCCGACCACGGTTACGGCGATGCCCCAAGTCCGTCCGCAAACAGTCCACCACCAAGCGTCAGCCACGTGGTCGCAACTAATCCCCGGTCAAGGTCAGGCCAAAGTCACAGCCAGTCCGCGAACAGTCCCGGCTATGACCAAATCATGACCACAAACAAGCCATACCGGATTAAGTCGGATGCCAGCCGGAAAAGGAAGGCAGCGACGGGAGCAGGGTTAAGGGAAACAATCGCACAAGGCACGCGTTACCCCGAATTTTCATTTGGGCTTTGGGGTATGCGCCAAAGTCGCGGCCAAAGTCACAAACATTCCACGATCATAAACTAAACACGAAGCAAGGGACTCAACCACGCCACGAAACCGGGAAACAACACATTCACGTCAGCCAAGAAATGGCGTTGAAGGAAGCGCCTTGGAAAACTGATTTTTCACGCGACACCATCCCCGAAGCGATGGCTTGCGGCAGGTGCGATGATGAATCCGGCGCGTTGAAATGCGTTGCATTGAGTTGACAAAATCAACGCCTTTCAACCATCCAATCAACGCAACTAAACGCCATCCGACTGTGCCCAACAAAATGACCCAGCGGCAGACGTTCACGGCCAAATCAGCGGCGGAAATAAGTTATTGGCAGGTATTCCATCGCGGGCTGGTGGTCGGCTTTAAAGACGGCTTCGAGGGTGGCGTTACAGGGCTGTCGAGGCGGCGTCCGAACCTTTGCGGCTGCGTGTGGCTGGCGGTCGTCGCTGGCTTGCTTATTAGGCGCTCTGGCTGCCGCGCCGGGCAGCGTGGCGATGCTGGCGCATCACCTCACTGCCCGCTTACCCTGGCCTTGTCTTTGTCCGGCACTTTTACGGCGTCTGGCTGGGACTTTTTCTCACCCCAAATACTGCCATCCACCATGCGGACATGGGCAATACGCGGCCCGCGTGCGCGTGGCTCCGTTGTCGTTCCAGCTATGGGAACGCTGCTGGTTGGCGGCAGTGGCACCGCTGGCGCAGGCGATGGCACCGGGGGCGCATTATGCGGGCGCACCTTGCGCCGTTTCCGGGTTTTCCCGCCTGCCAGCACGAGGCGGCCATATTCCGCCACGCGTGCCCGGCTCGTCTTGACTCCGCTCCGCTGCAATAATTCCGCAATCGCCGCATAGGATGCTTTCTTGGCGCGTAATTCCACGATGGCCGCATGAAGCGGCTTCAACTCATGGAACGGCACCCGGCGCGGATTCGGCTGGTATGCCTGCACCGCTCGGTTCAGCAATTCAAGATCGGGGGGCATAGTTTTGGCTCCTTTCATGGTTTGGTTTAGTCTGGTTATGCCGACCGCAAGCCGGGGCCGCGCCGTCTATTCGTGGGGCTGCCGAGCGGCGGCAAGGGCCACTCGAACCACCAGTTCGCCTTGTCGCCGGGCGCCACGCGGAACGGACTCGGCCAGCCCCCACGAATCGGCGCGCCGGGCGCGAGTCGTCCGGCAAGCTGATTTGCCGGATGCCATCTTGGCCATGACGCGGACATTCGGGGTCGCTCGCAAGTCGGCTTGCGAGTCGTCGTCGCGGACACTCGTCAGCAGCCTGCCGGTCGCTGCCCGGCCATTGTCGGAACATATTGCGGTCATCTCGCCGGATGGCTCGCAAGCTGGCTCGCGGACACCGTGTGTCCGGCTCGCGGGACGCCGCGCAACTGGCGGCGAGCCGTTGGGCGAGCCGTGGAAACCGTCGCTGGCGACGGGGTAGGGCTTGCTGGCGATTAAAGCGATAGCAAATCACCATGCGACTGCACTGCCCTTTAAAATTATTGGCGTCAGATTGACCGCCCCCTGTGAACATCATGGCGCAACTGGATGCCGTCCTTTGCAAAGTGAATTTGAATGTGTCGGCGGTTCCATTTTCGTGAACACATCGGACATCATTCCGTTGCCTGCGATAAAATTCTGACATGATTGGTTCGGCGTTTCGGTGGTGAAATTTCGCGGTGCCTAAACTGCGTTGCCGATGATGGTCGGGCGACATATTCAAGCTGCTGGGACATGGTGACGTGGTTGCCGTGCTGACCGTGGCCGGGTTTTCCGCTGGCTGTCCGGCTCGGTTGCTCTCGGTTGCTCTGGTCATCCGCAGCTTGGAAACCAGTGGCCGAGGTGGAATGACATAACAAGGATTTTCCCGATCTCCTGCCAAAATCGCAACCGGAGCCGTTATTCGCCTCGCCAGCGCTTTTACTCGCGCTGGCCAGTTCCCACCTTCGGCCTGCAAATGCGTTAAGTTCATCGGCGATGATGCCAACCCTGTCAGGTTAAAACTCATGCGGTCCTGACAATGGCTAGAATCGCGGCTTTGAGCGCGGCTGGAAGTTTTGCCCAAGCGGTGACTACTTGGGACAAGTCGGAGCTTAACGGGACTGAACTTTGTGAGTCTCCTTGTGTGTCATAGTTCGGATTTCCCTTATTTTCCACCTCAATGTGTGGGGTTCGAATCCCCCTCTCTCCGCCAGTTTCCTTTTTCGCAATTTTCGCCGTTACCGGCGAGTTGAGAAATTTCTGCGGAATTGAAATCCGCCAATAAATTCCACGGTTTTTTGAACTCTACCGCCAACGATTTATCCGCCATCTGCAAGTTCGAACCGATTTTTTTTGAGAAAATCGCGCTTTTGCTCCGAATTTTCCCCGGCGAGCATAAAAGTGGCGTGTTTAGCCTCTTTTATGAAGGCTATGGCCGGTTCGAACCGATTGGTGCGGTTGGTTTCAAACGCCTCCAATTTTCCCTTCAACTCCGCCTTTTGATTCACCAAGAAACTTTTCTTGGAAACGTATTCCGTCTCGCTGATCTGTTCATTCAGGCGCATATCCAGCAACCGGTCGGTTTGCTGCTCACAGGTGACTATATCGGCCTTAATGCGCGCTATGGCCGCTTTCTGGCCATTGGCCACCGTCTGGCGGCGGCCTCAAGCTGGCCGACAAGGGTGTCGGCAAGGGCTGATTCCAGCGCCACCCGCCCAATCGTGCGGTCAACCTGCATGACGATGAGTTCTTCCCGCACATATTTTTGCGTGCAATCCGAAACCCGCTTGGTGCAACGTAAATAATTGTGCCCCTTCTGCGTTTCGGTGGTGATGAAACAACCGCATTCGCCGCATCGGAAAAGGCCACGATACAGGTATTTTTTAAGTTGGGGGGACTTGGGTTTGCTTTTTTGCGCCATGACTTCCTGCACTTGGTCAAACAAGAGTTTGGAAATGATCGGTTCATGTTTCCCCTCGAAAAGCTCACCATTGAATTCCATGACCCCATAGAAAAAGGGATTTTGATACATCCATTGAAAATCTGAAATGGACAGGCGCTTGTTGGTGCTGGAAGTAAAGCCAACTGCCTCCATCCGGCTGCGGACTTCATGAAGCGGGTAGTTGCCCGTCGCGTAAAGCTCAAACGCCTTGCGGACGAGCTTGGCCTTTTCAGGATGAACGGCGATGCACCGATTGTTGCGGTCGTTGAAATAACCAACGGGCGGCCGATTAGGCCAAATACCGTTGCGTAATTTCTGGCGGATGCCACGTTTGATATTTTCCGAGAGATTATCAACGTAATATTTGCTCTGGCTGAAAGCAATGTTGAGCATGAATTTGCCATGTGCAGAGGCTTCAAAGCGGAAGGTGGGGAAGCGCAGGTCTTTGATTTTGCCGATGTCCACCAAATACACGATGCGCCCGCCGTCAACGCTGTTGCGGGCAAGGCGGTCGGGATTGCGATATATGGTCTTGCGGGAAAACGCCCCGCCATTCAAACAAAGAATATATTCGTGCTTACCATGTCTAAGCGACTGGCGTAATTCCTTCACATTTTTAATTTTTCACATTTTAGTTTTTTATTGGCTGATAATTTCGACCCTGCGTGGTGGCGTGTGCCGCTCCGCCCTCTGGACGCACCGTCCGTAGTCACAGGTTGGGCGAGCACGGTGGAACGACTTCGACCGGGCTGGGCTGGAACGACCTTGACCGGACGGTATAATGGGAAGAGGGCGCGGCGAACAAACCCGCATCCGCATTTGACCCCGAATCCATTTTCGAGTCCGCATCAGGCGAGGTGGGGGTATTGGGGGAAACAAAGAGTCGACTACAAGCCGATCAAAATTTTGAGTTCCATTTTGCAAAAAAGTGTCTGGTCAACTGGGTATTCTTAACCGTTTTTTTCTGCTAGAATGGGGGCAAGGGAAATGGGAAATCGGGGAGCAAAAACTCGTTCCGTCGCGATAGCGGCAACCCTTCAAAACCTTTTCGGGCGGATCAAGTGAGCGGGGGCGAAAAATGCCCGGAGTCTGCGCAGGAGCTTTTCGCCTCGGCTCACCCGCCCGTTCCGCCACAGTCTTGGGATGTTTCAAGACGCGGAGGGTGTGTCCTGCCGAAGGGGGATTAAGGGGGCGAAGGCGGACATCCCCGACCGGCGCAGATAGCTCTCAAGTCTGTGGCGGGAAACTCGTCAAACTGATGCGCCATTATGGCGCAAACCATTAAACCCGTAACCCGTCGGCAAGGGAGCAATTTTGCTCCCGCGCCAACCCGTGTTTACCCGTTCAAGGACACCTGTCCTTTAGTTGTAAACCCGTCCGTGGGGGAACCCGTCGTGTCGCGTGAGCGACGAGGGCGAGCGCGTCGGTCACTGTTGCTCCAACAGTCGACGCGCGAGCCCGAAAACCTGTTGAATTCGGGGGTGGAAACAGCATGCAAAACACCTGCTAAAGCGTTGCAATCAAATGCATATTTAAAAGTCGAGGGTATCCCCGCTGTGGGGAGGGGTGTGGGGATACCCAAAATCATTATCAAACTGTCGAATTTTCCTCAAAGAAAGTTCGAACTTTAACCAAGAGACACCGCCAGTTTCCTTTTTCGCAAATTTCGCCGTTACCGGCGAGTAGCGAAGTTTCGGCGGAATTGAAATCAGCCAATAGATTCTTGCCGAACATGTTTTTGCGATCAATACGAAACGCGCTTGGTGCAACGCAGACAATTGTGGCCTTTGGGGTTTCGGTCGTAATAAAGCATCCGTATTCGCCGCAGATGAAAAGACCGCGATACAGATACGGCTTGTCTGGTCATTCGCCATTGTCATAATGGGATACATCCTCAAGCACATGCTTATCGCTTTCCCGGCAAACGGGAAAAGAGCGGCACCATGTTTGAATTCCGCAAGACGCTGTTTTTCCACAACGGCCAGCGCCCTCGCTTGGACTAGGGTTAAATAATTATAAACTGTCTTGCGAGCTACCCGAGAGCGTTTGGCGGCGGCAACTTTGCTGCCACCGGCGTTGCAAAACTCACGATCCGCTCGCGCAAATCAAGGCCATAGGCTTTCATCCCGCGAGTCTGCTAGAGGGTGTATAAATATCAATATAGTTTTCTATAGCAACGGGTACTTTAGATTCAGCTACACAATGGGATCGGCAAATCTAACGGTTTGCTTCGTCCTACAATTGCCCTGAAAAAGCGCAGCCGAATCATTAGGCATTGTTACCTCGGCTGCAACAGTTTTTGAGGATAGCTAGAAGGCCCCAAAAACTTCCACGGCTTTGTTGGCCAGGTTCAGCACGGTGTTGGGGAACACGCCGAGCCAGAAGATACTGATGAGGCAGATCCAGAGGGTCAGTTTGGCTGGCGAAGACAGTTCGATGGGCGACAGGTCGGCGGCGTCCTTGCCCCAGTAGATGGCGCGAACTACGCTAAAATAGTAGTAGAGCGAAATGATGACGCCCACCAAGGCAGTGAAGGCGAGGCAATAGTAGCCATGGTTTGTGGCCCCCTGAGCGAGGACGGCTTTCAGCAACAGGAATTTGCCAAAGAATCCGGCGAGCGGCGGAATGCCGGCCAGGGAAACCATCGCGATGGTCATGGTCGCGGCCAGCAGCGGCGAGCGCTGGTTCAAACCGGCGAGACCGGCGACATCCTTGTTATCCAGGTTTTTCAGCACAATGGCGATGACGGCGAAGGCCGCCAGCACAGTGAACAGATAACCGGCAAGATAATACAACACCGCGGCCTGCCCCGCCGCGCTCAAGGCCGCCACGCCCAGCAGCAGATAGCCGGCATGGGAAATACTGGAATAGCCGAGCAGGCGCTTGAGATTGCGCTGCGGCAGCGCGCAGAGGTTGCCGTAGAGGATGGTGATCCCGGAAATGACGATGAGCACATTTGCCCATTGCTGGGTCACGGCCGGAACGGCCGAGAACAGCACGCGCAGGAGCAACACGAAACCAGCCGCCTTGGAACCAATCGCCAGAAAGGCGGTGGTGGGAGTGGGCGCACCTTGATAAACGTCCGGAGCCCAGATCTGGAACGGAAAGGCGGCGATCTTAAAACCGAGCCCCACCAGGACCAACAGGACGCCCAGCAGGAAAATCTTGCTGGCGGCAAATTGCGGCGTGAGCACGGCGAGCTTGGTGAAGTTCAGTTCCCCAGTCGTGCCCCAGATCAATGCGATGCCGAAAATCATGAAGGCGGACGAGAGGGCGCCCAGAATCAGATATTTCACACCGGCTTCGAGCGAGGCGATTTTATTCCGCTGAAAACTGACGAGGACGTAAAAGGTGATGGTGATGAGTTCGATGGACACGAACAGCATGACAAAATCATTGGAGGACGCGGCGAAGAGCATGCCCGCGAGCGCGAAGAGAACGAGCGAATAAAACTCGCTGATGGCCGCCTCGATCCGGCTGGAAAATTCGGCGGCAATGAACATCACCAGCATCGCGGCCAGCAGAAAAAGCCGCTTAAAAAACACCGCCAGAGCATCATTCACAAACGCCCCGTTAAACGCGGAGCCGCCGAGATCACAAACCCCGTTGCCACTGGCACTGATGAAAAACAATCCGCCCAAGGCGGCGATGGCGGCATAGGCCAGGAACTTTTTCCGTTCATTGGGCACCCAGAAATCGGCCAACAGCAGCACCACGCCGAGGGCGATCACGCACAGTTCAAGAGTCATCAGGGAAGCGTTCATCAATTTCGGAGTTCGGAGTTCGTGGTTCGGAGTTCGGAGGCGCTGGCAACGCTGGTGGGCTCCGAAGCCGCATTGGCCATTTGAACAATTTTATCTGCGTCCGGAGTGATTTTCTCGGTGAGCAATCGAGGCCAAAAACCAAAAATCAGCAAGCATGCCAGCAACATGATATAGGGCGCCTTGTGCTGAAGCAGGGCAACATCGAACAGGGATTCCCAAGTTTTTGGCAGCGGACCATGCAGGACATTGCGAATGGCCCGGGTCATGTAAATGCCGCCAATGACCAGCGCGCCCCAGAGCGCGAACACCGTTACCCACGGGAACACCTGCCAAGCCCCAAAGAACACGGTGGCTTCGCCGACAAAATTGGCAAAGCCGGGCAACCCGCAGCCGGCCATCATGGCCATCAGCAAGGCAGCCCCAATGAAGGGCAACTTGCGGCAGAGGCCGCCCAGTTCGCTGATTTGCAGGGAGCCGGTCTGCTGGTAAATGTAACCGCTCAGGGCAAACGTCAGGGCGGCGAGGAAGCCGTGTGCCACCATGATCAGGACCGCCCCGGTCAGGCCGATCAGGTTCAGGCTGGCGAGGCCCAGAAAGATAAAGCCCATGTGCGCCACGCTGGAATTACCAATCAGCAGGTTCAAATCTTTCTGGCGCATGGCAACCCAGCCGACATAGAGGATGTTGCCCAAGCAGAGCAGCGCGATGACGTAGGCCCAGCTTTGGGCGGCATCCGGCAAGAGCGGGAGGGCGATGCGGATCAGACCATACAGACCGAATTTCTTGAGCACGCCGGCATGGAGCATGGCGGTGGGCGATGGTGCCACGCCATAGCCCAACGGGGCCCAGGAATGGAACGGCCAGAGGGAAACCAGAATGCCAAAACCGAACAGCAACAGCGGGAAGATAAAATTCTGCACTTTGACGGCGAGCGGATTTGCCTGCACGTGGGCGATGATTTTCGGGATATCAAACGAGTTGGCACCGCATTGCAGATACAGCGCAATGAGCCCGATCAGGGCGATCAGCGCGCCAACGCTCAGGTACAGCGTGATCTGGAACGTGGCATAGTTCTTCTTTTCGCCCCGGCCCCAGACGCCAATCATGATAAAGGTGGGGACCAGTGCGAGTTCATGGAGGAAATAGAAGAAGAACAGGTCCAAGGAGGCAAACGCCCCCAAGATACCGGCTGTCATGACCAGCAGCAGGATATAAAACTCCTTTTCGCGGGTCCGGATTTCGCGGGAGCAACAAGCGGCGGCGAAGGCGACAATGGCGCCCATCAAAATGAGGCCGACATTCAAGCCATCCACACCGACGTGATAACTGATGCCCAAGGCGTCAACCCAAGGCACTTGTTGCTCGAATTGATAGCCATCAAAGCCGGGCAAGAACTGCGTGAACATTTTCACGGCGAGCAGCGCGGACATCATGGTGGCCACCAAAGCCACGTAGCGGAATAGAAGGCGATACTTGCGCGGCACAACGAGCAGCACCAACGCCGCCAACAGCGGCCAACCGGCGATGTAAGTCAGTATGGACATTTGTTTTTAATAGAAGCGGAACGTCGCAATTTCTCAAGCCCACTCAACAAGGCAGCAAAGCCGCCCAAGAGAATTGAATTTGGCTCTGGTACTGGCATTGCAGATGAACTGTAAACATTTAACGCCCCGAGATCATTTCGAATCACTGCCACCTGAAATTGAGAAAAAGTTGCCGAACCACTCAACATACTAACGCGAACAGTCCCCTGAAGGTCTTGCCAAGCGTCAAGCGACCATAATGCTGGGCCAGGTGGAGGTGGTAAGCCACCTGATGAATTTGAAAAATTAAGCGTCTGTGTAGCAATGGGTAATGAATTGGTCGTATCCTCGAACATTTCAACAAACAATGAACTTCCTGATTGAAAGGTGCAGAGTCCATCAATTTTTCCAGCAGGCGCACCAGGGGGTTCCTGAATATCCCAAGAGCCTTGAGGTAATAGTGTGTTAAACTGATAAACATAAATATCACCAGCGTTTAGCGTGAGACTGCCTTGAGCGTAAGCTCCAATTGTTGACAAAAGTACCGCCAAGATTGCGATAATCTTTTGTAATGGAGTGCGGGTGAGCTTCCCACCATTCACTTCTAATCGTTTGATGTCGTTTTGTGTTATCATTTTCCCAAAACGAAATAGAGCAACAGCGCCACGCCGAGCACGAACAGAAAGGCGTAGGTTTGAAGGTTGCCGGTCTGGGCAAGGCGCAAGGCGCGGCCGGTCAAATCCGTGCCGCCGCGAATGATTCCAATGCCAAACCATTCCAGCACCCAACGATCAATGACATCAGCAACAAACGCGATGCCATCATGAGCGCGAATGAAGGTGGCTTCGTAAAACTCATCAAAGTAAAAGCGGTTGGCCATCGCCCGAGAAAGCCAGCCGAGTTTGGCGGGCAGCGGATCGGTGGCGGCTTTCGCATAAAGGGCAAAGGCGGCAGCGAAGCCGACGACAAAGGCCAGCAGACCGAGCGACGCAGCCAGTGGTGAATGGGTAAACGGCTCAAAAAGCAGCGCAAGGAATCCAGCCGAATGCTCGGCTTCCCCTGAGAAATCATGATTATAAACGCCTTCAATTCCGATGAGCCCACCGACCACACTGCACACGGCCAGAACCACCAGCGGCAGGGTGATAACCAAGGACGATTCGTGCGCGTGCGAGGCAGCTTCGGATTTTTCCTGGCCGAAGAAAACCACGAAGAACAACCGGAAGGTATAGAAAGTCGTCAGGGCAGCGATAAACACTCCGTTGGCGAAAAGCAGGTAATTATGCTCCGTGAGCGCCTGGGCAAGAATGCTGTCTTTGCTGAAAAAGCCGCTCAACGGCCATACCCCAGAAAGCGCGAGCGCTCCGAGGAGAAAGGTTAGGAAAGTGACCGGCATTTTCTTGCGCAGATTGCCCATCTGCCAGATGTCCTGCTCGTGGTGCATCCCAATGATGACGGAGCCAGCGCTCAAGAACAGCAGCGCCTTGAAAAAGGCGTGGGTAGTGAGATGAAACATCGCCGGAGTTGGACCGTTCAAACCTACTGCCATGACCATATAGCCAAGCTGCGACAGCGTTGAGTAGGCGATAATGCGTTTGATGTCGTTTTGCTGGACGGCCATGAGGGCGGCAAGCAGCGCAGTGAATCCACCGATATAGGCAATGAAATGCAGTGCTTGGGGATTGAATAAAAACAAACTGCGGCAAAGCATATAGACACCAGCGGCCACCATTGTCGCAGCGTGGATCAATGCAGACACTGGAGTCGGGCCTTCCATGGCATCGGGCAACCAAACATGCAGCGGGAATTGAGCAGACTTGCCCATGGCGCCACAGAAAATCAACAAGCCAGCCAGAGTGGCTCCCGCGCCCAGCGCAGTTGGATCCGCAAGCAGCGCCGTATGCAACTCGCCGAAGTTTAAAGAACCCAGCAAGCCCCAGACCAGCAAGATCCCGGCCAGAAACCCGAAGTCGCCAAGGCGATTGGTAATGAAGGCTTTTTTCGCGGCGTCACCGGCGCTGGGCTTTTCAAACCAGAAACCGATGAGCAGGTAGCTGGACACGCCGACCAATTCCCAGAAGATGAACATCATCAGGAAATTGTTGGCCAGCACAATGCCGAGCATCGAGAAGGTGAACAGGCTCAAGCAGGCAAAGAAGCGCGCCATGCTGCGGTCTTCGTGCATGTATCCGAACGAGTAGATGTGAATCGCCCCGCCAACACCGGTGACCACGAGCAACATCATCAGGCTCAAGGCATCCAGTTTGAGCCCAAAATCCACGCTTAGATCGTCAATCGAAAGCCAGCTCACGGAGGTTTCCGTAACGGCGGGATGAAACCCGTTGGCGGCAATGAACGCCACGGTGAGGACAAAACCGGTGACAATGGCGCCGATGGAGATGAAGCTGCTGACGGTCTTGTAGCGCAGGGTAAAAAGCGTGATCACCACCGCGGACAGCAGCGGCAGGAACAAAATCAGCCAGGGTAAAATTTCGTATTTCATCCGTCAGAGTTTCATCGAGGTCAAATCTTCAACGTGGGCGGACTGGCGTTTGCGGTAGAGCGCCACGATGAGCGCCAAGCCCACCGCCACTTCCGCTGCCGCCACGGTGATGATGAAAAACACCAGCACCTGGCCGTCGAGCTTGTTGTTGAACCGCGAAAAGGAGACGAGGGCCAGATTGGCTGCATTGAGCATCAGCTCCAGCGACATGTACATGACCAGCAGGTTGCGCCGCAGCAGCACGCCGAGCAGGCCCAGCGCGAAGAGGATCATGCTGACGGCTAAATAATGTTGGAGTCCGACGTTCATATTTGAAAATCCAAATGCCGAAATCCGAATGCCGACAGAAGTCCGAAATCCGAATGCCAAATAGTCGAGACGAAGGCGTTCAGTTTCAACTGGGCACTTCGGATTTCGCGCTTCGGATTGCTTTCGGATTTCGGCATTCGGATTTCGGATTTCATTCCAGTTTCTTTTTGCACAACAGGATCACACCGACCATGGCTACGAGCAGCAGCACGGAGACAATTTCAAACGGCAAAACATATTGGCTGAAAAGCAATTTGCCCAGTGAGGCAGTATCGCCTTCCAGCGTTGGGGCAACACCATCCGCTTGCACTGTTGCCAAAGATTTCAAAAACAGCGCCAGAATGGCGCCCACAGAAACCAGACCACCGACAAGGCCGAAAAGCTTTATTTTCCGGCGTTCCTCCTCCTTCAAATCCAGCAACATGATGACAAACAAGAACAGCACCATGACGGCGCCGGCGTAAACGAGGATTTGCACGGCGGCGAGAAAGAAGGCGTGGAGCAAGACGAACAGGCCGGACATCGAGATGATAGTCAGCACCAGAAACATGGCGCTGGTGACGGGACTGCGACTGAACGGATTGGCGATGACGAGAATGCCGCACAGCAGCGTGAGCGCCGCGAAGACGTAAAATAAAACGTCCGGCACCGCGCTTCCGCCCAGCAAATTGTTAATGGCTTCCATTGCTTATTTCTTTTTCACGGGAAAACTTTCCTGCGCCTGCGCTTCCTCCAGCTTGTGTTTCCACTTCTGGATGCCGGGGCTGACGCCGCCGAGGGAAAGGAGTTTTTCCTTGTTGTAAATCAATTCGGCCCGGCTGGAGCCGAGATGCGACCAGTCGTTCTTCAAGAAAATTGCCTCTTCAGGGCAGACTTCCTGGCAAAAGCCGCAGTAGATGCACCGCAGCATGTTGATCTCAAACTCCAGCGGCATCTTTTCGGCATTGGCGCGATCCGCCGGTTTGCCATCCTGGCCGGGCGGCGTGATGCGGATGGCCTTGGGCGGACAAACGAATTCGCAGAGCTGGCAGGAAACACACTTGGTATTCCCGTCCTGATCCTTCACGAGATAGGGGGCGCCCCGGTAATTTTCCGGCACGGTCCATTTTTGTTCGGGATATTCCATCGTGACGCCCTTGCTCCGGAAGAGCGTGTTGAAGGCGTGCCGGATGGTAACCTTGAATCCGCCGATAAAAGCCGGCAGATAAAGTCTTTCCGAGAACGTCAATGGTTTGCGATCTACAATCATGCTAAAGCCGTTTCATGTTTGCGCTGCTGCTTAACAAATTCAATGGCTGGCTTACCAAGTGCCAGCCCCGAAGCGCTCAGATCTTCGTCCACATCCGGCCAATGAACACCAAACCCTCGCCCCAATAGTTCGTAATGGTCGCGCTGCGACTGGGTCGCACGGAACAGCCGCGGGAACCATTGCAACGGTAACTCCACCGAGCGACCATCGTCGAAGTCGGCTTTCAACGTGTCGGGCGTGCTGCTGATACGCGTCACGCGAATGTCATTCAAAGTATTCATGCCACGCATTTAATAATTCCTGCCGATGGTCGCGCAGGAGGTCAAAAATTTCGTTAAGCTCTGGCCGGGAGAAACCCGCATCTTTCGCGAGTTGCAGCGGCTCCAGCCAGAACTTGGCTGAGTTGCCATCCTTATCAACATGGACATGGGGCGGCTCATCGCCATCGGCACTAAAAAAGCCGATGCGATACCCCTTGATTCGCAAAACTGTAGGCATGGCTCGATCATTCTCAATTCAGCTTGTCCTCCGCGCCGACGAACTGTGTCAGCTTGGCGTAGGGAGTATCCACGATTAATTTCTGCCCGTCGCTAAAAGTCAGGATCGTGGCCACCCGCGTGGGCTGCATGGCGATGACGTATTCGGTGTTAAAGCAAAAATCGGAATTTTTGCCGGTGATGTCATCGGTCAAAGTGGTTTTGATAAAGGCCATAACAGTATTTAGTCAGGTTATTTACCGGCACTTACCCACAGCCAGACGGCGGTGATTAATATGTTCACCAACGCCAGCGGCAGGAATCGGCGCCAGCCCAAATCCATCAGCTGATCGTAGCGGAAACGCGGGAACATCCAGCGCACCCAGATGAACAGCAGCATAAACAGCAGCATTTTCGTGATAAACACCAAAATATGCGCGAGCCCCATGCCCAACGTTTGCGCGGGTTGGTCCAGGCCCCAGAACGGGAGCGTCCAGCCGCCGAAAAACAAGGTGACCATCATGCCGCCCGAAGCCAGCATGGCGGAATATTCGCCGAGCGGAAAGAGGGCGAATTTCATGGAGCTGTATTCCACATTGTAGCCGCCCGCCAGTTCCTGTTCAGCTTCCGCACAATCGAATGGCGTGCGATTGGTTTCAGCGAAGGCGGAGACCAGAAAAATGATGAAGGAAATGGGCGCATAGCAAATCAGCCAGCCGTGGGTGGTCTGCCAGGTGATGATGCTGCTCAAGTTCAAGTTGCCCGCGATAAGCAGCACCGGAATCACCGACATGCCCATGGCGATTTCATACGAAATCATTTGCGCGCTGGCGCGAATACCGCCGAGGAAGGGGAATTTGGAATTGGCGGCGTAGCCGGCCAGCACAATGCCGTAAACCCCCAGAGACACGATGCCGAAGGTGTAGAGAATACCCACATTCAAATCCGCAATCACCATCTTCTGCTCACCCATGAACGAGCCAAACGGGATCACGGCCACGGTCAGCAGCGCGGGAATCACGGCCACCGCCGGGGCGAGCCAGAAATAAATTTTCTTCACGCCCGCCGGCATGAAATCTTCCTTCAAAATGGATTTCAAAGCATCCGCCATGGGCTGAAAGAAACCCAGCCGGGTCAAGATTGGACCGAGCACGGGAATATATTTCACGAACGGGGGCGCGGTCCGATTTGGGCCGGGGCGATCCTGAACCCAAGCAGCAATCTTGCGCTCGGCCAGCACCGAATACGCCACCAAGGTCAGGAGGACACCGATGACCACGGCGACCTTGACCACGCTAAAAATGATGAAATACCAGTCCATGTTAGATCTCCACGGTTGCACCGGTGTCGCCTAGTCCGCCCCAGGTCAAACCTTTGAACGCAGGAACATCCTTGGCCATTTCGTTGAACAAACCTTCCGGTGTCGCCGCCACCGTCTGTCCGGTGACATGGTGAACCAGCGTTTGCAGGAACTCCGCCTCGGCCCGGGCATCGCCGGGAGCCTCGACGGCCTTCATAAATTTTTGAACGCGACCTTTGCCATTGGTGAACGAACCGCGTTTTTCCGCCGGGGCGGTGCCAGGCAAAAGATAATGCGCGAGCTTGGTGGTTTCGTTGGGCAAAATATCGCTGACAATCAACGTTTCCAGCTTGCCGAGCAATTCCGCAGTGAGCGTGTGCTCTTCCACCACTTCGGTGATGGTATCTTTTTCACGCAGTGCGCCGGGATTCACCCCATATTTGACGAGGTTTTCGCCAAGAACGAGCAGAGTTTTGATTTTGCCCGATTCGATGCCATTGGCAATCTGGGTGAGATTGATGCCCACTTCGGTAAAGCAAATGCCTGTCAACCGGGCGCCATTGGTGTTGGGATTTTTGTCGGCGCTGACCAGCAGTTGGTCACCAGAGCCAACCCGCGCAATAGAATCGCTGACGGCCCCGAGCTTCGTTTTCAACTTGGCCAGGAGCCAAAGTTCCTCGTTGGTCTGCCGCGAGGAGGCAATGATGGCCACCGAACCCGCAGGGGCTTTTTTGAGCCGGTCGGAAATTTCGCCCAAAGCGGCGGTCCAAGTGGATTTCTGGCCCCGCACCAAGACCTCTTTCAAACGATCCGGCCGCTGAATCCACCTGTAATTCAAGCGCCCGGCATCGCACATCCACGGGCCGTTGACGGCGTTATTTTCCCGCGGGGTGTAGCGGTAAATTTTTTCCTCGCGCGAACCGATCAGGATGCTGCAGCCAGTGGCGCAACTCGTGCAGACGCTCTTGCTTTCCTTGAGGAACCAGACGCGCATCTGAAAACGGAAATCCTTGGAAGTGAGCGCGCCGACGGGACAAATATCCACCGTGTTCAAGGTGTAATTATTGTCGAACGGCATGCCCGGGAAGGTGGCGATGGTGTTATAACTGCCACGATTGATGATGCCCAGCGCATCGTCTTTGGCCACGTCACGAGTGAAACGGATGCAGCGCGTGCACAAGATGCAGCGTTCGGCATCGAGCATGATGCGCGGGCCGAGGTCCACCGCCTTGGGCTTGTGCACCTTGGCTTCGACGAAGCGGCTGGTGCTCTGACCGTAGTCCACGGAATATTCCTGCAACTTGCATTCGCCCGCCTGATCGCAAATCGGACAGTCCAGCGGGTGATTGATGAGGAACGATTCGAGCACGCCTTCACGCATCTGCTTCACGGCGGGCGTGGTGGTGTAAATTTCCAGGCCCGGCGAAATTGGCGTGGCGCAGGCGATGGCCGGCCGCGGGGACTTGGCGATTTTCAGCGTGCCATCGGGATTTACAACCGGCTTGCGATCCGGCCCCATCGCGGGGGTGCCGAATTCGACAAGGCACATGCGGCAGTTGCCGGAAATGGGCAGCTTGGGGTGCCAGCAATAATGCGGCACGTCCACCCTGGCCAGTTCGCACGCCTGGATCATCGTGGTGGGCGTGAGTTTGCCGGACCAATCGGCCATGAGGCGGGGCACTTCGATTTCGCGCCCATCCACCTTCACCTTGATTTTTTCAATCGCCGGTGCGGCGGGCTTCGTTTCAGTTGTGGCGGCGGTTGACATTTTAACTTAACCGATGTTTCCAGTAACCGGGACGGCGATGCAGATGCATGACGGCAACGACAACCACCCGGTCAGTTTCGACAGCAAACAAAAGCCGGTAAGGAAAGCGCTTGAGCGCAATGCTCCGAATCGGCCGACCGTAAAATCCATGGCGCAGCGGAGCGCGTCCGATGGCATCGGTCGCAACTTCCACTTCGTCCAAGAAATCCGTTCCAAGTCCATCTTGTTGTTCGTTGTAATATTCGGCCGCCGCAAGCATTTCTTGCTCGGCTTCATGTTCTAAAATCACGCGCATTTGCCCAATTTTTTCCGGGCATCGCGAATGGCGTCCTTCGCATCGCGACAGGTTGTCTTGCCCGCCTTGACGTTGGCGTAACGCCGTTGCGCCGTTGCTTTCCATGCGGCCGCTATGGAAGCCGAGGCCGGGTCTTCATCCAAACTAACCAACAAGCGGTGCGCAATTTCCGCACGCACCTTACGCGGAAGGCTTAACACATCAATGCAAATTCGCTGGGCGGTGATGCTCATAAATTAAAGGTCAGTGACGCGCGGCCGCCAACTGTTTTTGCCCTGACTGGGCTGAGTTTACCTTCGCGCGGCGTTCTTCATCGGCGGCCCCTTTGGCGACAAAATCATCTTTGAACTTCGCGAGGAAACTCTGCACCGGCCAGGAACAGGCTTCACCGAAGGCGCAAATCGTGCGGCCGCCAGGAATATTGTCGGCAATCTTCCCGAGATAATCCGCATCCTGCTTGCGACCTTCGCCATGGGTGAGGCGCTGTAGCGTCTTGTTCATCCACAGCGATCCTTCGCGACACGGCGTGCATTGGCCGCAGCTTTCGTGGGCGTAAAATTCGGAGAGGTTGGCCAGCGCGCCGACGATGTCCACGCTATCATCCATGACAATAATAGCGCTGGAACCGCTCATGGTGCCCGCCTGCGCGAGCGAATCAAAATCGTAAGGCAGATCGAGCATGTCGGTCTCGACCAAAACTTCCTTCCCTTCGGCGTCCTTCTTCTTGAGCTTGAACTTCTCGCCCGCCTTTAAAATTTTCGAGGAAGAACCGCCGGGGATGACTGCTTTCAATTGGCGACCATCACGCAGTCCGCCGCCAAAATTCGCGTCAAAAATCAATTCGCGCAAGGTGGCCTTGCCCACTTCGATCTCGTAATAGCCGGGGCGCTTCACCAACCCGCTCAAGCTGACGATGCGCGTGCCGGTGTTGTTCGGCGTGCCGAGCTTGGCGAATTCCGCGCCGCCCATCGCGACGATGTGCTTCACGTTGCACAGCGTCTCGACGTTATTGACGATGGTCGGGCACATCCACAGGCCGAGTACCGCCGGAAAATACGGCGGCTTGATGCGCGGATAGGGGCGTTTGCCTTCGAGCGATTCGATCAGGCCCGTTTCCTCGCCGCAAATGTAGGCTCCGGCCCCGCGATGCACGTGGATTTCCAGATCGTAACCACTGCCCAGAATATTTTTACCGAGGAAATTTTTCGCGCGCGCTTCCTTGAGGGCGGCATTCAGAATTTTCGCCCCTTCGGGCATTTCGCCTCGGATGTAGATATAAGCCAGCTTCACGTCGTTCGCGAAGCAGGAAATGATCATGCCCTCGACCAACTGATGTGGATCCTTGTGAATGATCTGGCGATCTTTGAAGGTGCCCGGCTCGGATTCGTCCGCGTTGCAAATCAGGTAAATCGGCTTGCCGCTTTTGCGATCCACAAAGCTCCACTTGAGCCCGCAGGAGAAACCGGCGCCGCCGCGACCGCGCAGGCCGGACACTTTCACGTCTTCACGAATTTGTTCCGGGCCGGAAAGTTTTTTGCCATCGGGCAAATCCTTCGGCGCGATGGCCAGCGCCTTCTTCAAGGCCGCATAGCCACCATGACGCAGATAGCATTCGATGTCCGGTGTATAACCGGGTTCATCGGCATGCTTCAAAATCAGTTTGTATTCTTGCGCCATAGCAACTTGACTCTTCAATAAAATTCTTTAGTTTAGTGCGCCCGTCTTTGCCCGATGGTGTAACGGTAGCACAAGTGACTCTGAATCACTTTGTCATGGTTCAAATCCATGTCGGGCAGCCACTCTCTATTTACGATTTCAGATTTCAGATTGACGATTTGCATCAGGTTCACGTCATTTGCAGCCGGCCACGATTTCATCCGCCTTGGCGTGACTCACGCCTTCGTAAAACTTTTCGCCGACCATCATCACGGGCGCGGTGCCGCAGCTGGCAAGGCATTCGACAAATTCAACGGTGAACTTGCCGTCTTTTGTGGTCTGTGGGCCGTGCGCGTGGGCGTTCAAGCCGAGCTTTTCGCAAAAATGTTTGTGCAGTTCATACGAACCGCCAAGCGCGCAGCTAAGCGTGCGACAGACTTTGATCGAGTATTTGCCCTGCGGCTCCTGCCGGAGCATCGGGTAAAACGTCAGGATTTCCAGAATGTTGATCGGCTGCAATTCCAGCTTCTTGGCGGTCCATTGCACGGCCTCCTGCGAGACCCAGCCGAACTTTTCCTGGATGGCGTGGAGCACCATGAGCGAGGCGGCGCGCTTCACCGGATAGTGTGAAATCAATTCGGTCACTTCCGCTTCAAGTTCAGGTGTGGCTTGGAAACTCATCGGTCGCTTTCTCCCATCACAAAGTCAAATGAACCCAGCACCACGGGCACGTCGCTGATCATGCAACCGGGCAGAAGTTCGCCCAAAATACTCAGATTAACGAACGATGGGGCGCGAATTTTCAGGCGATATGGCGTGCCGCCACCGTGGCTGTTGATGTAAAAGCCCAGCTCGCCCTTGGGGTTTTCGTGGCCAAAATAAATTTCACCGGGCGGACAATTCACGCCTTCGGTCACCAGCATGAACTGATGGATCAGTTCCTCCATGCTCGACAAAACCTTCAACTTAGATGGCAGAGTGATCTTGCCATCGGGAATGTTAACCGGCTCCTTGCTGGCATTGACCTCGCCGCCGGGAATCTTTTCCAGGCATTGAGACAGAATGCGCATGCTCTGCCGCATTTCTTCCATGCGAACCAGGTAACGGTCATAGCTATCCCCGACCGAGCCGACCGGAATATCAAACTGCAAATCGGAATAGCACAGGTAGGGCTGGGCCTTGCGCAGATCGTATTCCACGCCGCTGCCGCGCAAATTGGGGCCACTCAAGCCGTAGTCAATCGCCATGGCTTTCGAAACCACGCCAACATCGCGCAAGCGGTCCACCCAGATGCGATTGCGAGTGAGAAGCGTCTCGGTTTCGGCGAGCGTGACGGCAAATTCCTGAAGGAACTGGCGGACTTGGGCGCACCACGTGGGCGGAATATCCCGCGCCAACCCACCGATGCGGGTATAACTCGTGGTCAACCGGGCGCCGCTGGCCGCCTCGGCCAGATTGTAAATTTTTTCGCGTTCCGTGAACGTGAGCAGGAAAACCGTGATCGCCCCGGCATCCATGGCGAACGCGCCAAGCCCCAGAAGATGCGCGGAAATGCGGGCCAATTCGCAGCACATCACGCGGATGTACTGGCAGCGGGGCGGCAGCTTATCGTGAATGCCGAGCAGTTTTTCCACCGCCAAAGCGTAGGCAACGTTGTTCGCCAGCGGCGCAAGATAATCCAGCCGATCCGTGTACGGGATGAACTGGGTGTAGGTCATGTTCTCGGCGATTTTTTCGTCGCCGCGATGCAGATACCCCACATCCGGATCCGCCTTGGTGATCAGCTCCCCATCCAACTCCAGCACGATGCGCAAGACGCCGTGCGTGGCCGGATGCGAAGGGCCCATGTTCAGGACCATCTTTTCGCCTTGAACATCCTGCAGCTCTTCGGCCACCTGCGCAGCGCGCGTGGCGGAATCGCGAATTTCGATGTCTTGAACTTGAGCCATGAAATTATTTTTTAACGAGCCGCTTATCACTCACCCCGGGTTCGGCATCCTCGGGAACCCGGACGCGCGGTTCACGGGCAATTGAATCCTCCTTGGTGGGTAACGTCACAAACGGGCCACCTTCCATGGGGGTCACGCGGGTGAACGCCACGCCCGGCAGATCGGTGGGCTTGCCGGCGAGCGGAAAATCCTTGCGCAAGGGATGATACGGATAACCTTCCCACATCAAAATCCGGCGCAAATCCGGATGACCGACACAGCGGATGCCCATCATGTCGTAGATTTCGCGCTCGTGCCAGTTGGCCGTACGCCAGACACTGAGAACGCTCGGCAGCGCGGATTTTTCCTCGGAAACGTCGGTTTTCAACCGCAATTCCACGTTATGCACCAGACTGCGCAAGTGATACACCACCGTCCAGCGCGGGTCTTCGCCGTAATTATCCACGCTGGTGATATCCACCAGAAAATCGAAGCCGAGCGTCTTTTTGGCGAAGTTGCAAACCTCCACCAGCTTGTCCGCGTCGGCCAGCTTCAGGGAGATTTCGCCGCGAAATTCCGCCGGTTCGGAGATGATGTCACCGAACTGGACCTTGATTTGATTGGCAGATTCGAGGGCAGTCACTTATTGATTTTGTCCCAGCAGCGGTTTCAGCGCCACCAGATCTTGGAGCACCGGCTCTTTTTTGATTTTTCCCTGCAATTTCATCAGGGCGTCCAGCACTGCTTCCGGCCGGGGTGGACAACCGCTGACATAAACATCCACGGGAATGATATTATCCACGCCTTGCAGGGTGGCGTAGCTGCGATACATGCCCCCGGTGGAGGCACATGCGCCCATGGCAATGACCCATTTGGGTTCGGACATCTGGTCGTAGATACGCTTGACACAAGCAGCCATCTTGTACGTGACCGTGCCGGCCACAATCATGCAATCGGATTGCCGGGGCGAAAAGCGCATGACCTCGGAGCCAAAACGGGAAATATCGAAGCGGCTGGCACCGACGGCCATCAATTCGATGGCGCAGCAGGCCAAGCCCATGGGCATGGGCCACACCGAATTGGCGCGGAACCAATTCAGAGCGGCGTCCACGCGGGTGACAATGACATCACCTTCAATCTTGGAGTCGTAGGCGTATTCGCTTTGCATCGGCATCTGGTTTTTACGCCTGAAAATGGCGTGACTTGAGGTTATCCCCCCCTAAAAAAACGGGCAAGTTCAAATTTGTGATTTTTTTCACAAGCAAAACTATTCAAGCATATATTGTCATTCAAATAGCAAAATCTGACCATAAGCCTCTTGGCGCTGCTTTTCACTATTCTCCCATGTTTTCATGTCTGGAGAAATGTCCCCGGCGCACACCAGAACATGATTTTGGAAAATTCTTGGACTTGTGAGCTCGAAAAAATTCACTAGATTAATCAGACGCGCCGGGCGCGGGCTATGAAAACATTTGCAGAACTCCATTTTCCGGGACGGCTGATTGCCGTCGAAGGGCTCGACGGCTCGGGCAAATCCACCCAAATCTACCTGCTCAAACGCTGGCTGGAAGCAGAGGGCATCAAGGTTTACTTCAGCGAATGGAACTCGTCCGAATTAGTCAAATCTGCCACCAGCAAGGGCAAAAAGCGCGAGTTACTCACGCCGACGACCTTCAGCCTGATTCACGCGACGGATTTTGCCGACCGCTATGAACGGCATCTGGTGCCTCTGCTTCGCGCTGGCTACATTGTGCTATGCGACCGGTATGTGTTCACGGCGTTTGCAAGAGATGTGACGCGCGGCTGCCCGCCGGAGTGGGTGCGTGGCAACTACAGTTTCGCGGCGCAGCCGGATCTCACAATGTTTTTCAAGGCGGACTTGGAGGTGTCGCTAAACCGGATTCTGGAAGGTCGTCCCAAGCTGAAATTTTTCGAGGCGGGCATGGATTTGCGGCTTTCAACGGATCCCTACGAGAGCTTTAAAATTTTCCAAGGCCGGATTCTGGAGCAATACATGGCCATGAGCAAAGAATTCAATTTCGTGACCATGGATGCGAATGAAAATGTCGAGAAACAACAGGTTATTGTCCGCAAGCTCGTCAGCGAGCGGATTGACCTGAAAAAATTCAAACGGCGCAGTCCGTTGCCCTTGCCGCCGGCGCTGGCGGCCAATCGGGAAGAGGAAAAAGAAATCGAAGAAGACAAAGCCGCATGAAAAAATCGCATCACCGTTTTTACGGGCACGGCATCCCGCGCGTCAAACCTGAAGACCTCGGCGGCAAATTAATTGTCGTGGAAGGCGCGGACGGTTCCGGCCGCTCCACGCAAATCGCCGAACTCGTTAACTGGCTGGAAACCAGTGGCCGCCCAACGGTGCAAGTTGGACTAAAACGGTCCACGCTGGTCAGCGAAGAACTGGAACAGGCGCAAGACGGCAATGTATTGAGCCGGACGACACTCAGTCTATTCTATGCGACCGACTTTGCCGACCAATTGGAAAACATCATTTTGCCAGCGCTCCGAGCGGGGTTCATCGTCTTGTCGGATCGCTATATTTACACGCTGATGGCACGCGACATGGTGCGCGGCATGGACTCAAAATGGTTGAAAAACCTTTACGGCATTGCGCCGGTGCCCGATGCCGTGTTTTACCTTTCGGTGGAACCGGAAGAACTCGTGCAACGCAATCTTTCTAAAAAAGCGACGCTGGATTATTGGGAAAGCGGCATGGATCTCGGCCTTTCGCGCGAGGTTTTTGACAGCTTTTTGAAATATCAAGGGGCGATGGGGGAGGCGTTTCGCCAGCTCCAGAAAGATTATAAATTTGAGATTATTGACGCCAACCGCTCGGTGAACTGTGTCAACAAGGAACTGCGCAAGAAAATCGGTGCCGTGATAGCCAGCGAATAAGGCTTTTACTTTGATGCAGGCGGGTTGGTTAGAACTACCATCGCTGGCGCGTTGGAGCCAAAAATAGGCTTCTGAAATTGCCGCTTCATCAAGTCATCGAAGCCGTTTCGCTGTTCGGGAGCCAAGGCATCTCGAATTTCCAGCCGCGCATCCTGCAATGTTTTGCGCATCAGGTTCTGCCCATCGCAGATGATTTTATCAATTTTCTCGCGCTGCGGTGGGGTGAGATGCAAATTTTCATCCAAACTTTGCAAAAACTGTTTACTCAACACTCGGGGTGGTTCGGGCCGCACGGGCGAGTTGGTGACGGGTTGCGGAACCACCGCATTCGTCTCTAGTTTTGGGGCATGATAACCGCAATGCTGGAGGCAATTGACTGAGAGGCTGCCCGTGAGAACTCCCGCGCCAAAAATGACGCCGGCGGCAAAAATGATTTTCCAGTTATTCACGGGGCAAGTTCGCCTTGGTCCACGGTGGCCAGCATGGTATTTTCAAAATCTTGGGACAGATCACTGCCATTGTCCGCCGCTTTCGGCAAAAAAAGTGAAATCGCCAATAAAATGGCGGCAACAACAACCCCGGATACAGCCGCCCGCCATAGCCCGCGCGCCCAAAACAGCCATTGATCTACCCCAGCCCGTTCAGAAAGATGCGCCATTACCCGCTTTTCAAAGGTATAGGGCACCCGATCATCCGGCGCGTGGGTTTTGGCGGCGGCGATCAGTTTTTTATGGAGTTCGGCAGAGTTCATGCACGCTCAATTAGATTGACGGTCTGATTTTCAATGGAGTTACAAATACTTGTCTTGCGCCATGCGCGCGAGAATTTTTCGCATTTCGCCCCGGGCCCGAAAAGCCCGAACTTTCACCAGCGGCACGGACCAACCGGTGATTTCGGCGATTTCTTTGACCGAACGGTCTTCGATTTCGAGCAGTTGAATGACGATTCGGGCCGGGGCCGAGAGTTTGTCCAGAACGCGATTGACTAGTTGCCGGGCGGCATCCGCATCTTCCGAAGCGCTGCTGGGATCGGCCACAAATTTCTCCAGCCAATCTTCTTCCGGTTCGGAAATTTCACTGAAGGAAGATTCGCGGTTCCGCTGGTGAACCCGCAGGAAATCGTAGCACGTCCGCACCGTCATCCGCATCAGCCAATGCTCAAATGGCGCTTCGCCCCGGAAGGTTTTCAGTTTATCGAACGCTTTCAGCCACACCTCCTGAACAATGTCCTCGATTTCTACTTCGCGCCGGGCATAACGCCTCGCTGTTGCAAATACGCGGGGGGAATACTTCTGTACCAACGGCTCGAAGCTGGCGCTATCGCCTTTCAGCACCGCCGCAATTAATTCAGCTTCGGAACGTTCCATGCCAGAAAATCAAGTTCACGCCCGGATCATGCCCAGTCGTTTTTCCAATTCGTCAGAAAATTCATTCATGGAGTCCGCCGCCTTCTGCGGTTGCTCCAGCAACAAGCGCAACCGCTCCTCGGCCGTTTCTGGGCGCAACCGGATCAACTCTGCCGCCGCTACAATATTCGCCAGCCGACCATTGATGTCGTGGCGCATGGAGCGAAATTTCTCGTGCAAATCCGCAATCTGTTCCTCGGTCAAAGTCACCGGGCCAGTGGGTTTGTAATTTGCGGTCATCAGCAAATCATCAGGCAAAGACCGTCGGGAAAGCAAGCGGCATTCCGCTTCAAGGGATATATTCTGTAGCCTTTGATAGTGCCGAACTTTCGGGGCGATTCTTCAAATCATTGAGGAATCGCCGGTTTTTAATTTGGCAGCTCGGCATTATCCAAGTGGCAACCTCTATAACTTTCAACCCCAAATAAGAAATGACACCAATGAAGGTTTCACCAGTTCAGCGCTTGGCCATTCTGCCAACCGTCGATTGACTGGCAAAGAAAATCAAAAAATGCATTTTCTTTGTAAGGAATATCGCGGTTCGGTCACTATTTAACTGATTGACGACCCATTCCATGACCGCCCAAGAACAGGAAACCATCTTTCGCCGATGGCTGGATGCTCATCTCGGCCTCATGTTGAAAATTGTCCGTGGCTGCGCCGCCGCGCCGCCGGATCAGGACGATTTGTTTCAGGATGTGCTGTTGCAACTCTGGCTGTCCATCCCGGCGTTTCGCGGCGAGGCAAAGGAGACAACGTGGATTTATCGCGTGGCCTTTAACACCGCGCTCGCCTGGCGGCGCGGCGAACGTCGGTGGCGTGTGGGCCACGAGACTTTTTTAAAATTTGACGTTTCGCCGCAGTCGCAGCCGAGCCACGCGGATGCTCTGCCGGCGCAGGAAATCGTCGAGGAACTTTATGCCGCCATTCGCCGGTTGCCCAAGGTGGAGGCTTCGCTCGCGCTCATGCTCCTCGACGGCTTGAGTTACGCGGAAATGGCCGAAGTGCTTGGCATTTCGGAAAATTACATTGGCGTGAAATTGAATCGTATCCGCAAACAGCTCGCGGACCAAATGAAAGGAGCGGTCAATGAACTTTGAAGATTTGCAAAAAGCGTGGCAGTTGCAGGATGTTGGCGCGCGCGTGACCATTAACGCCGCCGCGCTGATGAAAGAAGTCCGGCGCAACCAGAGACAGTTCCGGGGAACTATTTTCTGGCGCGATGCGCGCGAAGTGGGCGTCGCCGCTTTTCTGACCTGGCTGTTTTTACACTGGGGCATTCGTGATCATGATTGGTCGTTGTATCTCCTGGCGTTCGGCTGCTTTTTCGTGGGCGCTTTTATTGTGGTGGATCGCTTGGTTCGGCATCAGCGCCGACCGGTGATGAATGATTCATTGCAAGCGTGCCTCGAGTCGGCGCTGACGCAGGTCAACCATCAGATTTGGCTGCTGAAAAATGTTTTCTGGTGGTATTCGCTGCCGATTGATATTGGCCTCGGCGGCTTTATTACGAAGCAAGCCTGGCAGGAACGCCACGCCGGACTGGCCGCAATGGCTGGCCTGGCCGGCTATGCGTTGTTCTGCGTTTTGACTGGCTGGGGCATTTATTGGCTGAACCAGTTCGCCGTGCGGAAAGAATTGGAACCGCGCCGCCAGGAACTGCAAACACTGCTGGCAGATGCCGGCAGCCCAACCATCAAATCTGAGACCAAAAATCCAACCATGAAAATCACCATGTTAATAAGTGTCCTGCTGGTTGCCATGTTGACGGCGGGTGTTCTCATCGCTTCAAATACTGCGGTGGCAAATGACGCGCCAAGTCAATCGCTCGAAGTCATTCGCAAAAAACATGACCTGCCCGCGCTTGCGGTGGTGGTGGTGAAGAACGGGCAGATTTGCGACCGCGCCGCCGCCGGCATCCGCAAGCAGGGCGACCCCACGCCGGTGACCACGAACGATGTTTTTCACATCGGCTCCTGCACCAAGTCCATGACGGCCACGCTCACGGCCATGTTGATCGAAGCCGGCAAGCTACGGTGGGACACGACCATTGCCGAAGTGTTTCCCGAGTTGAAGGGCAAGATGAACAAGCAATATGAGACGGTGACAGTTGAGCAGTTGCTCCATCATCGTGGCGGTGTGCCCGGCGAGCCGCCGCCCGCCGCATGGAAACGGGCATGGGAACAAAACGGCACGCCCACGCAGCAGCGCCGCGGATTTATCGCCGCCGTCCTCGCCCGCCCGCCCGCCGCTACTCCGGGAACGAAGATGATTTATTCCAACCAAGGTTACGCCATCATTGGCGCGATACTGGAGAAAATCGCCGGTCAGGATTACGAAACTTTAATCACCGAAAAATTGTTCAAGCCGCTGCATATGGACACCGCCGGCTTCGGCCCGCCCGGCACCACGGATAAAGTTGACCAGCCGTGGGGACATCTGCACAAACTATTCCTCACGATTCCCGTGCAGGCCGATAATCCGCCCGCCATCGCCTCTGCCGGCCGCGTGCATTGTTCGCTCGATGATCTTGCCCGCTTTGCGATGTTGCATTTACAGTCCCCGACCAACGGATTATTGAGGCCGGAAACCCTAGCCAGACTGCACACGCCAACTGGCGGCGGCGATTATGCGTGCGGCTGGGTTGTCTTGCCGCGCGACTGGGCAGGCGGAACGGCACTGATGCACAACGGTTCGAATACGATGTGGTATGTCGTGATGTGGCTGGCGCCAGGAAACAACTTTGCGGTCATCGCCGCCACGAACATTGCCGGACCCGACGCGGAACAAGGGTGTGATGATGCTTGCGTCGCGATGATTAATAAGTGGCTGGCAAAATGATCTCGTAGATTGTCATTACAGTCCTTGATTTGGAACCAGAGTAATGCCCCCCGAATAAAGCCGAGTTGCGAAATTTAAAGGGGCGATTCATTAATCGATTTTAATGATTGTTATTAACACTGCGTAAAATAACCCAATTCGCGTAATGACGCATAATCCTTGGGCCGCTCTACCGTGGCACGCCCCAGAATGATGTGATCCACCACTTCGATCTTCAGTAACTGGCCGGCGCGGATCAAATCCCGCGTCACCTTCACGTCCGCCGCACTCGGGGAAGGATCGCCGCTGGGATGGTTGTGCGCTAGCACGATGGCCGCCGCATTGGCTGTGATGGCTGGCTTAAACACCTCGCGCGGATGCACCAACAGCGTGTCCAGCGTGCCATCCGTAATCTCCTCCACGCGAATCAATCGCCGCCGCGTATTTAGCAGCAGCACCTGCAACGTCTCCACCGTTTTGGCCAGGTTGGTTTCCCGCAGGAGCCGCGCCACGTTCTCCGGGTTATCCAACAGTGGCGATTCATATTGCAATTCCGCCGCCATTTTCCGCGCCAAGGCGAAGGCCGCCACCAACGTCACCGCCTTGTCGCGCCCGATGCCCTTGACCGACTGCAAATCCGGCACCGACGCCCGGGCCAGCGCCTGCAAGGTGCCGAATTTCTGGAGCAACTGCCGCCCGACCTCTACCGCATTGACGCCTTTCAAGCCCGTTCGCAGCAGAATGGCGATCAACTCTGCATGGCTCAACGCATCTGCGCCCAGCGCTGCCAGCCGTTCGCGCGGGCGTTCGCTGGGGGGCTGGTCTTTTAGCCGCAACGATTCGTTCATGCCCCGGTTTAACCGGAAAAACCGGATTGATAAACCATGAAATGCACAAAACCCGAAAAACATTATCTCGGTATGCAATTTATTCTCTAGCCACCGCCAGTTGTGATCTGCCGTCCGGTGACGAGGTCTGCCCCGCTGACGGGCGGCACGCCGCTCACCTGCTCCAGCAGACGGTAGAATCACAACCCGCGTGAACCCAAGTTTCGGCGGTGGAAACGGAAGGTGAACTCGCAAAGATTGTAGTCCAAGTGTGCGGAGCTAAAGGCTCCTTGTTGTGTCCTCAGCAGCCACCGCTTCAGCCGGGAAGCTAGAAGGTTGACGTGCGGCAACAAATTGTCGCCCAGCTCGGCGGCGGACTGGATCACTTCATGGGCGTAGCCGATGCTTTCAGTCCGCCATAGCCCGACCAGTCATCGGTCTGAATCCGCGTCCCTGGCTCTATGGCCCCTGGCTCGCAGGCGCCAAGCTGGTGGCAGCCGTGTTGGCAATGCGCGCCAATCGAATCCGGCCAATCTTGCGGCCGACGATGCTCCAAGCGGTCCGGTAATTGCCCAAGCCCAGTCCGCGTTGCAGGCCATAACACTGGCTCCGGACTGCTACTGCGGCACCTCCCAGATCGGTTCAAACCAAAGGCGCAGTGGGCGCTGCGGTCGGCCAAGAGCGTGCCCGCAGTGGGCGCTGCGATAGAACCGCAGGGGCATCGGCCACACCTCCGTGGTGTCACAAGCCGGACAACCAATGTCCTTCGGCCACCGCAATCGCACCAGATAATCCAGCCCCGCCTGCTCGGTAGAAAACAGGGCGCGCAGTTCAACCGCTATTCGCGGCTAGTCTTCTTACACGCAAACACCACCAGTTGTGGTTAGGCGCATGAAGTGCATACCCAGTTTTTAATTAACTCGAGACTGAAACGGATGCACAACGGCGGCAACGAATCCATTGCCTGAGCGCTGCTGCATTGCTAATCTTTGGGCGTACTAGCAAATTTATTTACTGCATATATGAGCCAAGCCAATTCACCTCTCGTAGGAATTTTAATGGGCAGCGATTCCGACTGGCCCACGATGAAAGCCGCCGCCGATGCGCTGGCGGAATTCGGCATCGCCAGCGAAGCCACAGTCATCTCCGCCCACCGCGATCCGCATGGGCTGGAAGCATACGCCACCAGCGCCATGGCGCGCGGGTTGAAGGTCATCATTGCTGGCGCAGGCGGTGCGGCGCATCTACCGGGTGTCACGGCGGCATTCACCACGTTGCCGATCATTGGCGTGCCGATTCTCGGCAAGGCGTTCGACGGTTTTGACTCCCTGCTGGCTATTGTCCAGATGCCGCCCGGCGTGCCCGTTGCGACGGTGGCGGTGGGCGGCGGCCGCAATGCGGGCATTCTGGCCGCGCAAATTCTGGCGGTGGGTGACGTTCGCTTGCAGGAAGAATTAAAGAAGTTCAAAGTGCGGCTGATGGAAGAATCCCGCGCCAAGAACAAGACGCTCGCGTAGTAGTTTGTTAACCACGATGTACACGAATAAACATGGATTGCCGACTGGGAACACTCAAAATCAGAGGGTTCGTGTTCATGCGTGTTCGTTCGTGGTTCAGCATTGAACTCTGCCCATGCAACGGCTCATTGAAGGCGTCCATAAATTCCGCACCGACGAGTTCGGGAATTACCGGCGGTTGTTTCATAAGCTGTCGCAGGAGGGCCAGAAACCGCACACGCTGTTCATCACCTGTTCGGATTCACGCGTGCTGGCGGAACTCATTACGCACAGCCAGCCGGGCGATTTGTTCGTCGTCAAAAACGTCGGCAACATCGTGCCGCCAGCCAACGTGCGCGGTGATACCAATTCCACCGCCGCCGCGATTGAATTTGCGGTCGAGACCTTGCGCGTGCGCGACATTGTCATCTGCGGGCATTCCCAATGCGGGGCCATTTCTTCTTTGCTGGGCATTAATCCGCCAACCGAGGCCACGCCGCATTTGCGCGACTGGCTGAACCTCGCCGCGCCGGTGCTGGCGGTGTTAAAAAAAGACTACGCGCACCTGCCTGAAGGCTACGCCCGAGAAAATGCCGCCGCCGAGGAAAACGTCTTGTTCGGACTCGACAACCTGCACAGCTATCCCTGCGTGCAAAACCGGCTGGGCGATGGCAGCCTGCAACTGCACGGCTGGTTTTTCAAAATCGCCACCGCCGAGCTGTTTGCCTACGCCCCGGAAACGCGCCAGTTTTCGCCGCTGGTAAATGCGGGATAAACCCGCAGCCGCTCCGTATGGCAAATGGCCGTTAATAAAATCATTCGAAATCCGAACCCCAATGATTGTTTTCTGATGAACGAAGGCGGTATCCTTCCAAGGAGTAGCTGGGCCACCCCGCTTGCATATTGATTAGTTTTCATAGTTTTGGTTGTAAAAAAGGGTATTTTATGGGTATTTACTTAATTCATCATCGGATTAATGCTTCGCTGATTCATTTGGTTTGTGTTCACACATTTTCATGCGCACACGCAAAGACATGTGCCGCGAGATTGCATTTCGCTTGCAAATATGGGGGGAACAGTTACATTGTATTCGGCTGCGGGGTAATTTGTATATCTATTAAAATGGTGAATGGTGAACTCAGTACCACCGAAATGGGTGATACCAAAAGCCCGATTGCAAATGATTTGTTTCAGTGAGTGGTTGAAACAAGCAGCCATCAGCTCCAGATGGTGCCGTCGCCTCCCTTAAGTTTGTCCCAAAGTCAAAGTGGTGGTCCGCGATCCGCGCGGCTAAACCTCACATTTTTGCCTCCCGAGCAGTATCATGTGGAGTGGCTCATGATTCGGGAGCAAACGAATGGTTGTATATTGCCTCCAATGATCGGAGTTATCCTCAAGCAATACTGATTCGCCGGCACAAAACGCTCAATCCACTACACCATGACTTTTGGCACATGCATTTCTGCCCTGACCCGGTAATATCCGCGTGTGCGCGATTGCCAACGCCAACCATCTTCTGTTTCGCCCGACGCGGGATTCTGGGCGACGACTTGGCCTTCAATCAGCCAAACGGATTCGGAATTGCTTCGCCGCCGGAAGCTGGCGGTGCGCGCCGGGCATCTGGCCATGACCGTCATGATTATTGTCACCGTGGGCAGCGCGATAGGCGCTGATCCGGGCAAGTTTGGTGCGGCGAGCATCGCCACGTTGAGTTTGGCCAGCATCCTCTACATCCTTTGGAACTTAGTTGGCACGCAAGGCATCGTCACATTGGTGCTATGGGAAAGACCTTCGCCGCCACCTATTGAATCCCGACTGCCGCGCTGCGGCGCCTGGCCTTATTTCACTGGACAAATTGCGCTGGCGGCGCTGGTTTACCTGACTACCGATCTCGGGCGCACGCCCAATCTCGTCTGGCTGGCCCTGCTGCCGCCGGTGGCGTATGCCGTTTTTCTGCTGGAATGGTGCGGTATTACGGTCATTTCGCTGCTGATGATCGCGGTACTGGCATTGAATGCCTATCGCTGGCAGGGAGCACACTTTGCATTCTTTGCGGCGGTGGCATTTTCTTTCGCCGTGCTGTTCACGCTGGTTTTCACGTTGCTGGCGGTGCATTCCGAAAAAGCGCGCAATGAAGTCCAGCGGCTCGCCTCAGAGCTGGAATTGGCCAACCGCCAACTGCGCGAATATGCCGTGCAGGCGGAAGAACTGGCGGTCACGCGCGAACGCAACCGGATCGCACGGGAAATTCACGACAGCCTCGGTCATTATCTGACAGTGGTGAATGTGCAACTCGAGGCCGCCCGCGTGCTGGAAGCCAGCGATCCCGGCCGCGCTCGCGAGGCCATTGCCAAAGCGCAGGCGTTCACACAGGAAGGCTTGCAAGACATCCGCCGTTCACTGGCGGCCTTACGCGCATCGCCGCTCGACAACAAGGCGCTGGCCGAAGCGTTGCGCGGCTTGGTGGCGGCCAGCAACAGTGCAGGCACCCAGACCGATTTCGACTTGCTGGGGACGCCGCGCCAGCTCCCGCCTCCGGCCGAGCTGTCGCTATATCGCGCTGTTCAGGAAGGGTTAACCAATGCCCGCAAGCACGCGCAAGCGGAACAGGTGCGGGTGATTTTGGATTTTCGGACAAGGGATAAAACCTCGGTGACAGTGAAGGACAACGGCATGGGGATCTTGCCCGAACAGATGAGCGGCGGATTCGGCTTGCTGGGCCTGCGCGAACGGGCGCACTTGCTGACGGGAACCGTGTTTATAGAAACCCAACCTAAAGCAGGTTTCACCCTGAAACTGGAGGTGCCGGGATGAATCCGATTCGCGTCTTGTTGGTGGATGACCAATCGTTGTTTCGCGAGGGCTTGCGCGCCGTGCTGTCCGCACAGCCGGCTTTTGCCATCGTGGGGGAAGCGGCCAATGGCTTGGCGGCGGTGCAGCTGGCCAAAGAGATGGTGCCGCACGTCATCCTAATGGATCTGCGCATGCCGCAGCTCGGTGGCGTGGAAGCCACCCGCCGGATTCGCGCCGCGCAATCCGAATGTCAGGTGATTGTCCTTACCACCTTTGACGATGACGAAGAAGTGTTTGCAGCCCTGCACGCCGGGGCCGCAGGCTATCTTTTAAAAGACGTTTCACCGGAAAAGTTGGGCGACGCCATTCGGGCTGCCGCGCGCGGTGAATCATTTCTACAACCGTCCATTGCGGCCAAAGTCGTGGCGGAATTCAACCGACTCGTCCAAGCCCGCCCACCAATCCCCCACCTTGCCCTCTGCGAACCTTTATCTGAACGCGAACGCCAAGTCTTGCAACAACTCGCCGAAGGCAAAAGCAACAAGGAAATTGGCGTGGCCTTGAAACTGGCGGAGGGCACGGTGAAAAATCATCTGAGCAATATCTTCGGCAAGCTTGGCGTGCTGGATCGCACACAAGCCGCCTTGCTCGCCCGCGAACTGGGCCTGCTTTGAGCCGGGGCAATGATTGGGGTTGAGCGGGAATGCTGAGTACTGACCTCTGCCATAGAGCAAAGGTGACTTCCGGCACATCCCAACCGCGCCCGCCTCTGTTAGATTCTGTAGTGAAACATCGGCGGCGAACTGAACATATTTTCCATGACTACAAAAAACAGACATCCTTGGGGACGTATTATTGGCATCACCTTCCTCGCGCTGGCGGCGTTAGTGGTGCTGGCTGGGCTGACCTTGCGCCGGAAAATCCCACCAGAAATGATGGCGGATGTCCGCGCTGGCATCGCCGCGCGGAACATAAAAGATCCGGCAGCGCGCTTGGAAAAGTATCTAGCCGAGCGCTACGGCCCGCAGACCGATCCCGCCAACCGGCAGAAAGTGTTCCTAAACATGTTCAATCCCGAGCATATCCGGGCCATGCATTTTATGATGCAGCATTCGCCAGAAGCGCAGCGGCGGGCCAATATGCAAGCCATGGCCAAATGGTTGGAAAATTATCGCAATTCGCTCAAGCCAGTTGAATGGGATGCCTTGAGCGCCCAATTGCAAGGCCCGGAAGGCCAGGCTAGGCTGCGCCAAGCCACCGCCGAATATGACCGGCAGGACGTGTATTATCGCGGGATGACTGCCCCGGTGATCGGGCAGCTGCTGACCACGATTGCGCAAACCCGAAAATAGCCACGCCATCAGCCCATTGCTCCCATTTTTATTCCCTTGTCATGAACACTCATTTATTGCCTCCCCGGAGCCGGTGCTCCCGCCGGGCGTTCACCTTGATGGAATTGCTGGTAGTCATCGCTATCATTGGCATTCTCGCGGCTCTGCTGCTACCGGCGCTGGCCAAAGGCAAAGCCAGCGCCCAATGCGTGGCCTGTATCAGCAACCTGCGCCAGATGGGCATTGCCCTGACGACGTATGTGCAGGACAACAACGACCGGCTGCCCAATTGTGCTGGCTATCTGCCTAGCATGAAGCCGGATTACCCACCGATCATGGCCACTCTGTTTCCCAACGGGCCCAAGACGAACCAACTGTTCATGTGCCTGGCGGATCAAAAAATCTTCCCGGCAGAGCAAACCAGCTACCAGTGGAATTTTTGGCTGAATGGCGTCTCCTATTCTGCTCCGAAAAGCACCACCACCGCCACGAATACCGATGTGATTGTCAATATTCTCTTTGGCAACCGCGATGAAACCCCCATTATTGGCGACGCTAATCCGTATCATGGCGCGCGAGGCATTTTGACTGGCCAAAACGCCCTCTATTTCGACGGGCGGGTGGAAAAGGCGCGCGTGCCCTGAACGGCGAGAAACTCGCGGCCTGCGAATCCATAGGCTGGCGGCACCGACCGATGCGTAGAACCAGCTAAAATCAGCAGATTCCAACATTGTCAGCGTTCTGCTGCTTGTCCTCGACGAGCAGGCTGGTTGGGAGCTACGGTTGCCAGCCGATTTTCAAAGATATGGCGAGAACAGCCGGGCCAAGGCGTCGCGCAGCTTGACGGGTAAGGTGCGGCCGTCTATTTCCGCGCGGGATACTTCACGGGCGCTAGCAATTTTAGCAGCAATGATTTTCCCCATCTGCTGGGCGAAATCGCGGCCGTAGCACTCCACGTTCAATTCAAAATTCAAGCGCAAGCTGCGGGCATCCCAGTTGGCGGAGCCGAACAACACCCAATGGTCGTCCACGATCATGAGCTTGGAGTGATCAAACGGCGGCGGGGTGAGCCAGAGATGGCCGCCGCGTTCCAAGGCCTGCCACCAGAGCGCCTGCGAGGCCCACTGCACGAAGGGCAGATTGTTTTTGGCGGGCAGGATGATGTCCACCCGCACGCCGCGCAGGGCGGCCAAGTTAAGGGCGGTGATGAGCGCGTTGTCCGGCAGGAAATACGGGGTGAGAATTTTTACCGATGTCTGCGCCTCGGCCAGTGCAGCCAGCAGGGTCCAGCGGGCATTTTCAAAATCGGCATCCGGGCCGTCGGTGATGACGCGGGCAATAACGGTGCCGGTTTCCGGAATTTGCGGAAACCAGCGGTCGCCATCGAGCACTTCGTTGGTGGTGAAGGCCCAGTCGTTGGCGAAGGCTTCCTGCAATTGCGTGACCGCCGGGCCGCTCAGGCTGAAATGCAAATCTTGGACGGGATGTTTCGGGTGATCAGCGAGGACATTGCCGTGGCGGATGTTCATGCCGCCGGTGAACGCGGTCTGGCCATCAATGATGAGCAGTTTGCGGTGGTTGCGAAGATTGATGGTGGCCACGCGCCAGGGTGCCAACGAGGGTAGGAAGCGCGCGGTGGTCACGCCCTGACGTCGCAGCGTGTGGACAATGGATGGCCATGAGTAGCGTGCCCCGGCGGCATCAATCAACACACGCACGGCCACGCCACGCCTCACAGCACGCCCCAAGGCATCGGCGAATTGCTGACCGCTGGCATCATTATCAAAAATATAGGTGCAAAGGGAAACGGACTTGCCGGCCGCTTCAATAAGGGCGAGCATGGCCGGAAAAGCTTGGTCGCCATTGACGAGCGGTTGAATCTGATTACCGGCGGTGAGCGGACGCAGCGCCACGCTGTTCACCACGCGGGCGAGGTGTTTGAGGTGCGCCGCGCCTTCGGGTTCACTCTCGCCCAGGTTTTCGGGAATGGCCGGCCGGCTGAACGTTTTATGCACGCCCAGTTCCAAGGCGTGACGACGAATACGGTTGACGCCCAGCGCGAGATAAAGCAGCGGGCCAAGCAGGGGCAACCCCCAGATGACGCCAATCCAAATGGTCGCCGCCCGCGTGTCACGCTTGTGGAGCAACGCGTGGCTGGAAGCGAGCAAGGCGGCGAGGATGTCAAATCCCGTAGCCAGATGCGGCCAGAATTGGGCAATGGTGTCGAGCCAGTCCATGAGCCATCAGCATTAACGGAAACGGCTACGAGAGGCGAGATTTTTGATGGTCAAAAACAATAGACCGAAACCAGAGCGGATGAACGTTGGTGCAAGCTTAACCCAATTCCCAATATTGGCCGGACTGGGACCAAGTTAATGCCTCGCACGTCTCTGGCAGTTGTCATTTTCCACTTTCGGGCCTCAATTAGCGGCGCCTTTCGATCCGCTCGCGGTTTAGCAATTAGTGCTGTCCCCGTTTTATGCGACTGTTGAAAATGGGCTTGCCGTTGGTAGTTTGATACACATAACCAGTTTCCAAATGTGTCAGCTTTAAGTTCTGCACTGAAGCTTCGGCGATTGGCACTGGCTGTCTATTTAGAAATTATTTATGAATCACCAGAAAACAGCCGACGGGAACCTGTGCGACCAAAACACACGAATAAGTCTTCCCTTGAATTATCGCGCAAACGAAGGCCCGGAAGGCTGGGGAAAATCGGGCTTTACTTTGATCGAGTTGTTGGTCGTCATCGCCATAATCGCCATTCTGGCGGCGATGCTACTGCCAGCCTTAAGCAAGGCCAAGGACAAGGCCCTCGGGATCGCCTGTTTGAGCAACACCAAACAGATTGCTCTAGGTTTCACCATGTATGCGGGTGACAACTCGGATTATTTTCCCATGCCAACTTTGAATGGTCAGCCTCAGTGGTGGGTGGGCGGGCCGTATAAAAATTCGCTGGGACTGGCCTGTGGCGGCGAATGGTTTGCCGGCTATAATCAAGCCACTTGGCGGGCGAACACGCCAGCTCCGCTGATGGTAAACAATCTGCCTAACAACACCGTTTGGGTATGTCCCAAACGCAAGCGGGGGCTGACCTATACCAGTGCGCCGGGAAATTGGGATCCCAGCATTACCGGGTTTCTTTCCTACGGCTTTAACAACTGCGCGGTTTTTGGAGCAGTGGGCACTGATGGTAATATGGCAACGGCCAAACCGTTCAAATCGTCGTCAGTTTCGCGACCATCGGACGTGGTTGCCCTGACTGACACCAGCGGTTCAAATGATCCCAGCACCACGCCGGCATCAGCTTGGTTGGATTCGTATTGGGCTGGTAATTCCGGCCCGAGCCAATCGGCCACGAGCTCAGACAACGCCCGCCTTCAAACGGCTTATGGCCGACATAATAACCGGGTGGATGTCGTTTATGTGGATGCACACGCGGCACCCTCGCTTCCCAGCGCCCTCACTTGGGGCCAGTTCTACGGAGTTTTCACTACCGGAACCACTTTGAAAACGTCGCCTTCCACGCCCAATGGAAGTGTGCAATCGGATGCTTTTATCAGTAATCCCACTTTGGATGGGCAGCAGTGGTCGACCACGCCGGAATAATTGCGTCAAATTTTAACGTTGGCGTGGCAATAAATTGGCAGTAGAACCTTGGTATTCATTTTATGAAAATTCGCATTTATTTTTTCGCGGTGCTGACGGTGTTGTTTTCTCCCCTGACCGAGCCCAGATTGTGGGCCGCTTTACCGGAAACTACCCTAAAAACTGATCGGGAAGTGACTTCCCCAAAGCATAAAATCAATCTCGTTTTCAGCTTGACGGACGGCGTGCCTACTTACGCGGTGAATTTCAATAAACGGCCAGTAATACTTTCGTCAGCCCTGGGTTTTGAGTTGAAAGACGGGGCGCTGAAAAACGGTTTCACCCTGTTGGACGCCAAGAAATCATCCGTGGATGAAACGTGGACCCAGCCTTGGGGCGAGCAAAAAGAAGTGCGCAACCATTACAACGAACTGGCGGTCACCCTCCAGCTAGCGGGCAATCAGAAGCGTCAATTACGCATCCGGTTTCGCGTGTTTGATGACGCCATCGCCTTCCGTTACGAATGGCCGGAGCAGCCTGGACTCAAGGATTTTGAGATCATGGATGAACTGACGGAATTTGTTTTGGCAGCGGATCACACGGCATTGTGGCAACCGGCCTTTCGCCCGCAACAATCTGAGCAACTTTATGCCAAAACCCGGTTGAGTGAGTTGTTGCGCCAGACGCGGCTGGAACATGGCGATGAGCTGGCGGGCGACAATCCCAAAAAAGATCCGGTCAGAGCGGTGACCACCCCATTGACCTTGGAGACCGATGACGGACTGTTTTTGGTGATTCACGAAGCTGACTTGACTGATTATGCGGCCATGGAGCTTCAGCCCCGAGACAATCATGCGTTGAAATGCGATTTGGCCCCGTGGTCGGACAGCGTCCGAGTCAGGGCGTCCGCGCCCTCGGTGTCGCCGTGGCGGTTTGTCATGATCAGCGATCAGTTGTCAGACATTGTTGAACACACGTCAACCACCGCACTGAATCTCAATTCGCCCTCGCAAATTGCCGATACCTCGTGGATCAAGCCGGGTAAATATGTTGGCATTTGGTGGGGAATGCACTTGGGCAAATATACCTGGCATCCCAGCAAGCCTGGCGAGGACAGTTCCGACGGCTTGGGCGCCACCACCCAAAACACCCGTGATTACATTGATTTTGCGAGCAAATATGGGTTCAACGGCGTTTTGGTGGAAGGCTGGAACAAGGGCTGGGCCAAGGATTGGGTGGCGCATGCGGCAGAATTTAGTTTCACGGAACCCACCGCTGAATTTGATCTGGCCGGACTCGCCAGCTATGCACATGGCAAAGGCGTGGATCTTATTTCTCATCACGAAACGGGAGCGGTCATCACCAATTACGAAGCGCAGGTGGAAGCCGCCTTTGCCCAGTGCGAGCGTTTGGGCATTCACCATGTAAAATCGGGCTATGTCGGCATGGAACCGCGCGTGAACCGCTATGACCCGAATGGAAAGCTAATTGGTGCGGAGTATCTGGATGGCCAATACATGGTGCGCCACTACCGGAAAATCGCCATGCTGGCGGCCAAATATCATATCATGCTGGATGCACATGAACCGATCAAAGATACCGGGGAACAACGTACCTGGCCAAACTTCATGTCCCGCGAAGGCGCACGCGGACAGGAATATAATGCTTGGGCCTCGGATGGCGGAAATCCGCCGAACCATGATGTGAATTTAGTTTTTACGCGTTTTTTGAGCGGACCATTTGATTTTACTCCGGGCGTTCTTCAAGTGACTTACCCGCAATACAAAAAGAACAACCGGGTAAACACCACGGCGGTGAAGCAGCTAGCCATGTACGTCACCTTTTACAGTCCGTTGCAGATGGCTGCCGATCTACCGGAGAATTATCTGAAATACCCGGATTTGTTTCAGTTTATTCGGGATGTTCCGGCCGATTGGGAAGAGACACATCTGCTCAATGGGGCGATTGGCGAGTATGTGACTCTGGCCCGAAAACAACGCGACAGCGAGGATTGGTATGTGGGGAGTATGACCGATGCCAAGCCGCGCACCCTGGCGGCGCCGCTCAAATTTCTGCCCAAGGGCAAAACCTATGTCGCCCAAATTTATCGTGATGCTGACGATGCCGATTGGAAAACCAACCCTATCGCCTACAAGCTTGAGCAGCAACTCGTCACCCACGCTACCACGCTCTCGTTACCGCTGGCAGCGGGCGGCGGAGCGGCAATCCGTTTAAAACCGGCCACCCCGGAAGAATTGGCCAGGCTGAAGCCGAAAACGTAGCACGCGGCGCTCCTCGCAAACGCTGGATTTTCGTTTAGTCAGCCGGAGGTTTCGCTAGACTGCGGCCATGTTGTCAATGGCTTCCGCTCCAGTCACGAGTCTTTATATTCATGTGCCTTTCTGCGCGCAGAAATGTGCGTATTGCGCCTTTTATTCCGAGGCTTCCTCGGGCGAGCTCGTGAACCGCTATGTTGCCGCGCTCGTCCTGGAACTGGAAATCACGGCCCGCGAACTGAAACCCATGACTATTTTCTTCGGCGGCGGCACCCCGTCCATCTTGAACTTGCGCCAGTGGGAAACCATCCTGCGGGCGATGGAAAAACTCAATTTGCTTGGAGCCGAAGAATTTTCCATTGAATGCAATCCCGCCACCGTGTCCGCCGACAAGGCCAAGTTGTTTCGCGATTTTGGCATCAACCGCATTTCGATGGGCGTGCAGTCGCTGGATGAAAAGCTGCTGGATCGCCTCGGCCGCATTCACTCGCGCGAGCAAGTGTTTAAATCGTTTGACATCCTGCGCCACGCCGGTTTTGACAACTTGAACCTAGATCTGATGTTTGCCATCCCCACGCAGACAATGGCTATCTGGCGTGAAACCTTGCATGAAGCCGCCGCGATGCAAAGCGAACATTTGTCCAGCTACGAAGTGATTTATGAGGATGACACCCCGCTGTTTGAACAGCTCCAAGCCAAGGAATTTAGCGTGGATGAAAACCTCGCTTGCGAGATGTATGAAGAATTGATTGGGGCGGCGACCAACGCCGGATTCCGCCAGTATGAAATTGCCAACTTCGCCCGCGCTCCTCGATCCGGCCCTGAAACATCCATTAATCCATTGAGCCAACAACCCATTCCATCCCTGGCCTGCAAGCATAACGTGAACTACTGGCGCGGCGGACAATTCCACGGGCTTGGCCCCAGCGCCACGGGTTATGTGCAGGGCGTGCGAACAAAAAACTGGGCGAACACCCAGCTTTACTGCGAACAATTGGAGAAGGGCAAACGCGCCATCGAATCCAGCGAGGAATTATCACCGCTTCGCCGCGCCGGGGAAATCGCCGCCTTTGGCCTGCGCCTGAATGCCGGCTGGCCAATGGCTGATTTCCAAAAGGTGACCGGCTATGACTTGCGGGCCAACTGGAGCGCGGAGATGGCCGATTTGATCCAGCGCGGCTGGGCCAAAATCACCGACAACCGTTTCCATCTGACGCATCAAGGTTTGCGCTTTGCCGACGCGGCTGCGGAAATGTTTTTGCGGTGATTGGTTAAGTCGCATTTGCCCGCTGTTGGACGGACCCGAATCAACAACACCATATGAGGACTGAATCCCGGAGCTTACTGGTATCAACCCGCAGGCTGGGAGCCGCTGGGCGTTTCCCAGCCCAGCAGTTCATTAATCGCATCAATCAAAATAGCAGGACTGCAATTGGCTTTTAAAAAAACGCGTTGCACCCCCAGCATCGTCGCCGCCACGCCTTGATCGGCAATGCTCGCATCGGAAACCACGATCACCGGAATATCTTTCAGCGTGGGCTTGGAGCGGATGAATTTAATCACATCCACTCCCGCCAGCTTGGGAATCATGAGGTCCAACACCACGAGATCCGGCTTGGCCTTGAACAGCCGCTTGGAGGCGTCCACACCATCTTCTGCCACTTCAACTTGAAAACCGGCTCCTGACAAAGCCGAGCCATAAACGTGGGCTAATAGCGCATCGTCCTCGACATATAGGATGGTTCTCATAAGTCAAATCAGGTTATCCGTTAATCGGCGTAACCGGTCGGGTGCTTCTGGTGCCAAGCCCAAGCGGTCTTCACAATATCTTCCAGTTTGGGATATTGTGGTTTCCAGCCCAGCTCAGTATAAGCCTTGTGGGCGGCGGCGACAAGCTTTGGCGGATCGCCCGCCCGCCGAGGTTTTTCAATCGCCGGAATTTTCTTGCCGGTGATTTTCTCGCACATCTGGATGACTTCCTTCACGGAATAGCCATCGCCATTGCCCAAGTTAAAGAACCCGCTTTTGCCCGGCTGCAAGCCCAGAATATGCGCCTGAGCTAGATCCTTGATGTGGATGTAATCGCGGATGCAGGTGCCATCGGGTGTGGGGTAATCCGTGCCGTAAATTTCCAGATGCGACTTTTGGCCGAGCGCTACAAACAACACATTCGGAATCAAATGAGTTTCGATGCGGTGATGCTCCCCAAATTTCTCACTGGCACCGGCGGCATTGAAATAGCGGAAGGCAATGAATTCCAGCCCGTAGATTTGTTGATACCAGAGCAGGGCTTTTTCAAACATCAGCTTGGATTCGCCGTAGGGATTAATCGGGCGCTGCGGCAAATCTTCCGTCATCGGTACCCGATCCGGCGGGCCATAGGTGGCGCAGGTGGAGCTGAAGACGAATTTCTTCACCCCACATTCCACGGCCGCGTCGGCTAGCTTCAGGGCGTTGACAAAGTTGTTGTGAAAATATTTCTTCGGATTGGTCATCGATTCGCCAACGAGTGCGAACGCGGCGAAATGCAGGATGGCGTCCGGCATGACGGACTTGACGGCGGCGAGAATATTCCCTTCCTCTTCTGGCTTGGCCAAAATAAACTGGGCCCGCGGATCCACCGCCGAGCGATGGCCCTCCGTGAGGTTGTCATAAACAGTGACCTGATGTCCGGCATTGAGGAGCTCCTCCGTGCATACGGACCCGATATAACCGGCACCGCCGGTGACGAATACGTTCATGGGCACAGTGTAGAAGCTTCCCGCGCCGGTGAAAGTGCAAAAACATGCAACGCGAGCTGGCGGAAGCATCAGAATGACAGAGAACCGCCCGGCAACATTCAAAATGCCGTGAGGAACACAACTGGTTTGCACACTCTGGCGGGTGCGCTACACTGCGCGGTCCGAATGAAAGACGTCCGCGTCGAAGAAATCCGCCAGCTCCTGCCCCAAGCCATGTTGCCCGACTGGGTGCGGCTCGGGGGCCGGATGGTCCGGCTTTTGCGTGATCAACATCATCCGCAGACGCACGAGAAATTGCTCAACCGCATCCACGAGCAACTGCTCGCTTCCATTGCCTTGCGTGAAGAGCGGCAGGCGAATGTTCCGAAAATAGTTTATCCGCCGGACTTGCCGATCACCGCACGGAAAGACGACATCGTCAATGCTATCCGCGCGAATCAAGTCGTCGTCATCGCCGGCGAAACCGGCTCGGGCAAAACGACGCAGATTCCCAAGATGTGTCTCGAAGCGGGTTTGGGCATTGAGGCGAAAATTGGTTGCACGCAGCCGCGTCGCGTGGCCGCGCTTTCCATTTCCCGGCGCATCGCGGAAGAATTGAATGTGAACTGGGGCCGCGAAGTTGGCTGCACGATCCGCTTCGACGACCGCAGCAGCGACCGCAGCTACATCAAGTTGATGACCGATGGCATCCTGCTGGCCGAGACGCAGGGCGACCCGCTGTTGTCGGAATACAACTGCATCATCATTGACGAAGCGCATGAACGTAGTTTGAACATTGATTTTCTGCTCGGCTACTTGAAGACGCTGCTCGCCAAGCGGAATGATCTCAAACTCATCATCACCTCGGCGACGATTGACACGCAGACTTTTTCCAAAGCTTTTAATGATGCGCCGATCATCGAAGTTTCCGGCCGGCTTTATCCGGTGGAAGTGATTTACGCGCCGTTCGACGCGGATTCTGAAGAGCGCGGCGACATCACTTACGTGGACGCCGCCGTGCGCGCCGCCGAGACCGCGCTGTGCGAACCCGGCAACGGCGACATCCTCATCTTCATGCCCGGCGAACGCGACATCCGCGAGACGATCGATTTGCTGGAAGGCCGGTTCGGGCGCGAGGCGGAAATCATCCCGCTATTTGGTTTATTGAGCGCAGCGGATCAGCAACGCGTTTTCGCCCCGCTAAATCGGCGGAAAATTGTCGTCGCCACGAACATCGCCGAAACGTCGCTGACCATTCCCGGCATTCGCTACGTGATTGATTCCGGCCTCGCGCGCATCAGCCGCTACAATCCGCGCACGCGCACCAAGCGTTTGCCGGTGGAGCCGATTTCGCAAAGCAGCGCAAACCAGCGCAAAGGCCGCAGTGGACGTGTGCAGGACGGCGTGTGCATCCGGCTGTATTCCGAGGAGGATTTCAACGAGCGTCCGCAATACACGCAGCCGGAAATCCAGCGCGCGAATCTGGCCGAAGTCATTTTGCGGATGCGCGCGTATCGGCTCGGCGACATCGAGACGTTTCCGTTTGTGAATCCGCCGCCGCCCTCGGCGATTGATGGCGGCTATAAACTGTTGCAGGAACTCGGCGCGCTCGACGAAAAGCGCGAACTCACGCAGCTTGGTCACGATCTCTCGCGACTGCCGATTGATCCGACGCTCGGCCGGATGCTGCTGCAATCGCAGCATGAACACGCCGGACGCGAACTGCTAATCATCGCCGCCAGCTTGAGCATTCAAGATCCGCGCGAACGTCCGCTCGACCGCAAAGAAGCCGCCGCCGCCGCGCACAAACGCTTCATTGATCCGGCGTCGGATTTTCTGTCGTTGCTGAAAATCTGGGATGCGGTTCACGATCAATGGGAGCGCCTCCGCACGCAGGGCCAGCGCCGGAAATTTTGCAAAGCCAATTTTCTTTCGTATCTGCGGATGCGCGAGTGGCAGGATTTGCACGCGCAATTGCACGGCGCGCTGGAGGATTTAGGTCGCTTCAAATTAAACGAAAGCAACGCCGATTACGCCGCGATTCATCGCTCGATTCTCACCGGCCTGCTCGGTCACGTCGCGCAGCGCAAAGAGCGTAATCAGTATCAAGGCACGGGCAACCGTCTGCTCGCGATGTTTCCCGGCTCGGCGCTTTACGACCGCAACGAGCGTCCGCCGAAACCCGCCGCGCGCAATGCCAATCAGCCGCCACCGAAGCCTGCGTCCATCCAGCAACCGCCGTGGATTGTCGCAGGAGAAATCGTCGAGACCTCGCAGTTGTTTGCGCGCACGAATGCCGGCATTGATCCGCTGTGGATTGTTCAGCTCGCGCCGCATCTGTGCAAAACCACGCATCAGAATCCGCACTGGAGCGTGGCGGCGGGAAATGTGTTGGTGGACGAACGCACCACGCTTTACGGCATGGAAGTGCGGAAAGTAAAAGTCTCGCACGGCAACATCAATCCCGAGGAGGCCACGGAAATTTTTATCCGCGCCGCGCTCGTTGAAGATGACCTGTTGCCATCGCGCCGAAAAAGCGAGGGCGACGATGAGGACAAAGATGAAACTCGGATTTTACGCACGGCTAATAAAACACTTCCGTTGCCGCCGCAATATTCTTTTCTCGAACACAACCGGAAGATCCGCGAGAAGGTTGAGAATTGGCAGACACGTGTGCGCAGTCATAGCCTCGGCAATCTGGACGAAAAGCTGTTTGATTTTTACGCGCAGCGGATTCAGAAAGTTTCTTCGGTTCACGAATTGAACCGACTCATCCGCGATTGCGGTGGGCCAGAATTTCTCTGCGCCACGGAAGCGGATTTGACTGGTGGCACCGCGTTGAATTTCGACAGCGAAGCGTTTCCCGATGCCGTGCCGCTGGGCGGCCAGCCGGTGGCAGTGGCCTATGCGTATTCGCCCGGCGAAGAAAATGACGGCGCGACAGTGAAGCTGGGTTTCAGCCTCGCGCAAACCATTTCACAATCGTGCGTGGAATGGTCGGTTCCCGGCTTGCGCGAAGGTTTGGTGAATGAACTGTTGCGCGCGCTGCCGAAAAGTATTCGTCGCGAGCTGCAGCCGTTTCCGCCGAAGGTGGTGGAGATCATCAACGAGCTTCAGGCCACCGGCGAATCGTTGCAGGCGGACCTGGCACTATTCATCCGCAAAAAATACGGCGTGGAAATTCCGCTGAATGCGTGGCCGACGGATGCGATTCCGGCGCATTTGCGTCCACGCATCGAAGTCACCGGCAACGATCAGAAAGTCATCGGCACGAGCCGCGATCTCACCTTGCTCCGGCAAAAACTGGAACAGATGAAAGCCAAACCGGCACCGGACGATTCGGCGTGGTCGCGCGTGGCGCAACAGTGGGAACGCACCGGCATCACGACGTGGAATTTCGGCCCGCTGCCCGCGCGCATCACCGTCAGCGAAAACGGTCCGGTGCCCACGTATGCGTGGCCGGGCTTGGCGGTTGAAAAAGAAAGCGTGAGCTTGCGACTCTTCCGCACGGAAGATTTGGCGCGGCAGGCCACGTTGGGCGGCATTCAAAAGCTCATCGAGTTGGCGCTCTCGAAAGATTTCGCGTGGTTGCATCGGGATTTGCGCGAGTTGAATCGTTTTGATGCGCTGGCAGCAAATTTGTGTCCGCTGGATGAATTGCAGGCGACGGCGTATGAAAACTTGAAGCGCCACATTTTGCCGGGCGAAGTTCCCTCGCCCTTGAATGAAGACAATTTCATCGCCGCCGTGCAACAGACCCGGCTGCAAATTCCCGGCCTCGCTAATCAGCTGCTAGAACGGGTCGGTGCCATTTTGAAATTGCGGCAGGAAATTCAGAATCGCTGCGGTCCGCCACGCGCGCTGCCGACGACTAACCCCAAAACGTTTTCTGATTTGAGCCAGTTAAACCTCGCCACGAAAGATGCGCAAAAGTCGACCAACCTTTGGGCCGACGAGTTGGAGTCGCTTCTGCCAGGAAACTTTCTTGCCAGAATCCCTTTCCCGCAACTTGCACATCTACCCCGCTATCTCAAGGCCCTGGCCACGCGCATGGAACGTGCCAAGCTGAATCCGGGAAAAGACAAAGAACGCACCCAACTAATCGCCCCCTATCTTGCCAAGCTGAAAACGCTCGCCATCCATCCCCCCAAACACGCTGAAGCTCGGCAGCGGTTAGAAGAATATCGTTGGCTGGTCGAAGAATATAAGGTTTCCCTATTTGCACAGGAACTGGGCACCGCCACTCCCGTGTCCCCAAAACGCTTAGATCAGCAACTAACAAGTCTGTAAATCTGGGCAATTTTGCGAAGGGGGGTGCCATCCAAATTGAATCTGGCATATAGCGAACTGTATTAATATTTATACAATCCCTAGCAGACTGAAGGGATGAAAGCCTATGGTCTTGATTTGCGAGAGCGGATCGTGAGTTTTGTCAACGCTGGTGGTAGTAAAGTCGAAGCCGCCACCTCGAGCGTTTACATGAACCTGCCGTGCGGACGGCGGCCTGCCTGACCAGCTTTGTGATCTGGCTGGGTGGCCGCCCAATCCCGGCTGGGATTGGTTTTTTCGACCAAGAATTTTGCATTGTTGGTGAAATTTTCAAATTCGCCCCGCACAGAAAAAGTTTCCGAGGAGTAACCAGCAGCCAAATCACTGGCGAGTTTGCAACGGTGAAATGACAAACCACGGCCGAGGCGTGGATTGTTGTGATACGTCTGCGTGGTCGCGCAGTTGGTGTTTGTGATGGTGACTTTTATTTTGTATCCCTCTTAAGAGGGATGTATTTGTTCGGATACAATACTAATTTGAAGCTGTGCATGTAAATTATTTCATTGGTGGTTGCGTGGTCAGATCGCACGCGGGCATCAATGCGTCGCTAGGTTTATTTTTTTCGAGCATTGTCTTGGCTGGCGTGCTGCTGGAAATGATGTCTATCAAGGCTTCAGGGGCACCCCCGGTTTTCCTTCATGCCAGTGGGCGGGATATTGTGAATGAACGCAATGAAAAAGTGCGGTTGCGTGGGGTCGGCTTGGGCAACTGGATGTTGCCGGAGGGCTATATGTGGAAATTTGGTGGGGCGGGAGACCGACCCCGGCGCATTGAAAAAATTGTAAGTGATTTGATCGGGCCAGAAGCGGCAGATCGGTTTTGGCACGAGTATCGGCAGAACTATATTGCCAAAGCGGATATCAAACGCATGGCCGAACTGGGCTATAATTCGGTGCGCCCGGCATTGAATGCCCGATTGTTTCTGACCGAAACCGATCCCCCGCAGCCAGTGCCGGAAGGCTATGAGCTTTTGGACAATTTGGTGAAGCAATGCAAGGCGCAGGGAATTTATGTGATCATTGACATGCACGGCGCGCCGGGCGGGCAGACCGGGCAGAACATTGACGATAGCGCGAACGACCAGCCGGAGTTATTCCAGCAGATCCAATATCAGGATCGGCTGGTGGATTTGTGGCGAACCATTGCGCAACGTTACAAAGATGAGCCGACGGTCGCCGGTTACGATTTATTAAATGAACCACTGCCGGAGCGGACGGGCGCGGCGGCGAAATACAAATCCCAACTTGAGCCGCTTTACCAGCGCATCACCCAAGCCATTCGGGCGGTGGATCAAAAACACCTGATTATTTTGGAAGGTTACGATTGGGCCAATGATTGGTCGGTGTTTACTCAGCCCTTTGATAAAAACCTCGTCTATCAATTTCATTATTATTGCTGGGACTCGCCGACCCAGTTGAAAGACATTTCCAAGTATCTGGCATTTGGCCAACGCAACCAAGTTCCCATTTGGGTGGGGGAAACTGGCGAACGCGACAGCACCATTTACTGGGCCACCACGGAGTATTTCGAGGCGAATAATATTGGCTGGTCATTTTGGCCGTGGAAAAAAATGGCGGCTGCCAATGCGCCATATTCCATTAACCCACCCGCGCATTGGTCTGATCTGGTGGCCTTTTCTAAGGGCGAAACGAAGCCGCCGCCGGCCGTGGCGCAGCAGGCGTTGGCTGAATTGCTCCACAATCTGCGCCTGAAAAACTGCACTTATTTCCCCGAAGTTGTTAATGCCATGATGCGGCGCGCTCCGGTTAGAATTGAGGCGGAGAATTATGGGCAGGGCGGATTGAATGTTGCCTATGGCGTCACGGTTCCCACCAATCGCTCCGAATTTTACCGGCTGGCCGAACCGGTGGCGGTGACGGTTTCAGAGGCTCATCCGAAACAGCCGTTCATTACGCTCAAGGCGACGGAATGGACGGTTTATACAATTGACAGCAGCGCGGCCAAAAAATATAGCATTACGCTTCGAGTCCGCGCAAAGGACGTGTCTGCCGAGGCGCATCTGGTGGTGGGCGAACAGGTTTTCAAAGTAAAAGCCCCGCCAGCCGACTGGACGGAAATTAGGCTGAACGCCGTTGCGTTGAACCAGGGCGCCAATCAACTTAAATGGATCATCTCGCAAGGCACCGTTGATTTGGACTGGCTGGACGTGCGCTGAAAACCATCGCCGCTCTTTTCCAGACGAAACAATTATTGGCAGCTGCCACCCATCTAAGTGTATTTGCCGCCAGACTGGCATCACTTGCCGTCGGCGGGAAAATGGTTTAGGAAAATTACTCCACCAGTAACGCCTGATCCAGCAACTGGGCTAGGTGGCTGGTGATGGCGGCATCGCCAACGGTCAGGCTCGCTCCGGCGGTTTGCCCCGCTTTTAGCAATTGGGGGGAATTATCGGGCGCAAACGCGATCACCGGCACATGGCTGCTGGCCGGAGTTTGCCGGATGCGTTTGATAGCCTCAGCAATGCCGCTCTTGGCCTGGAGGTCGGCAATCAGGAGCAGGGGCATTTCGCGCTGCACGGTTTCGGGCAGCTCTGCCGCATGGTACACGGTAAGCACGCGATAATGCAGATCCTGCAGCCGGTTGATTAACTGGCTGCCGGGCATGATCCGCTCATAAAAAACAATGGCCAGCGGCGGCAACATGCGCAAAAGATGGACTGGCGGGTGGAAAAACGCAAAGGGCTTTTCGTGGCTGCGGCTGGCAATTTACACAACGCCACCATCTTCAACCCTAGCTCGATGGCTCGCCATATAATCGTTTTGACCGCAGCAAAGGCAAGCTGTAGCCAATGACTGGCGCGACGACGTTGAGTTTGGTTTGGCCTGATTGAGTTGGGATCACCGAGTCATTTTCTTGCGGGCAGATTCAAGAATGGCCCGCTCTCGGGCCGTAAGGCTTTTGATGCCGTGGGCAGAAATTTTGTCAAGAATCGGATCCACCTCGCTCTCCAGAAAGTCACCGGTGGATAGCTCCTCCACCTTCATCACCGGCCGGGGTTCTGCTCGCTCTTCCATGCCGATCAATGCCGGGTTTTTCAATATGTATTTCACATAAAACCAGCCCATCGCCATACCACCAAGATGGGCGGCGTGAGCTATACCTGGTTCAGCGGGAACAATAATGTAAAAAAAAGCCACAATTGCAGCCGCAATCGCGCAATATTTTATTTTGACTGGCAAGATAAAAAATACCAAAACTTCACTATTAGGCTGAAAAACAGCTAACGCAGCTAGAAGCCCCAAAACACCAGCCGACGCCCCTACGACAGGCAGACCAAAAATATTTGGAAACAACAAACCTAACAGAGTTTGAAAAGCCCCCCCAACCAACCCGCTAGCAACATAAAGCACTATAAACCGCTTGGCTCCAACTATACTTTCAATGGCCCGCCCCAGAAAAAACAGTCCCAGCATATTGAATAAAAAATGCGTTCGGCCCAAATGCAAAAATTGGAAGGTAAGATATTGCCAGACATAACCGTGAGATATCCCTTCGTTGCTGAGAGCGCCATACTGGACAATTTTAGCAAAACCGATTGGGGTATAGGCTTTATTGATCTCTACCAATATGAAAATGATAAGGTTAATCAACAATACAACCAGCGTCAGCGACCAGTACAAACCCAAACGAGAAAACCAGTTGGGTTCGTCATACTCCGGCCGCCGCATGTAATCACGATTTTCAAGCATAGCTAGTGTAGCATTCTAATACTGCATTATGAATTATCAAACGGCATTCCACCAACGTTTTAAAGAGTGCAATATTCATTCCGCTTCAAATTTAATCAGAAAAAACAGGCACTTTACGCCGTGCAAAACTTGAAAGCGTCTGAACCTCGCGCCTGCTATTTTCGTCGCCACCAGAACATCCGTTCTTTGCCCTCGCGATTGGGATACGAACGCGGCGTCCAATCCGCCACCAGTTCAAAGTGCGGGGAAAATCGTTCCCATTGCTCCTCGCGCGTGGTCGGCCACGGCGGGCCGGGCGGCGCGCAGATAAAATAATTCACTGCCAGATAGGTGCCGCCTGGCTTCAGCCAGCGCCGCACCGCACGGACATAGTTATCCCGCTCCGAAGGTTGGATGGCGCAGAACAAAGTATGTTCAAACAACCAGTCAAATTTTTGCGGCGGCTCGTCGTGCAAGAAGTCGGCCAGCGCGACTTTGGCCCGCAGCTTGGCCGCCTTGATTTTCTCGGTAGCGAGGGTGATGGCACTGGGGGCGAAGTCGTAGCCAAAGGCTTGAAACCCGGCTGCCGCCAAGGCGCAAACATCATTGCCGGTGCCACAGCCGGGCACACAGATGGTTTCGCGCGGGAGATGCGGATGTTCCGCCAAGAAATCCACCAGACCGGGCACTGGCGCGGCTTTCTCCCAAGTCATGTCCTTGGTTTGATAACGGTTTTCCCAGTAGTTAATACTCATACATTTGCGATTGGCGAAGGACGATTTCTGCGTCGCTGACATTAATGACGCGTCAATCGCCAGCGTAAATCATAAATTAATTCGGCCGTCCACCAACTCAATCACGCGGGGCGCTAGCGCGGCTACTTTGGCATCGTGCGTGGCAATGACCAGCGTGGTTTGCTTTTCCGCGCGAAGGGATTGCAGCAACTCCATGATTTCGCTTCCGGTTTTGGAATCCAGATTGCCGGTGGGCTCATCTGCCAGCAGCAATTCCGGTTCGTTGATGAGTGCTCGGGCGATGGCCACGCGCTGCTGTTCGCCCCCGGAAAGCTCGGAGGGTTTGTGATCCAAGCGTCCACTGAGGCCGACGCGAGCGAGCAAGTCATGGGCTCGTTTTGCCGCAACATGGGTGGCAATGCGGGCAATGCGGGCGGTGAGGCAGACATTTTCCAACGCCGTCAATTCGGGCAATAAATGATAGGCTTGAAACACAAAGCCGACTCGGCGGTTGCGAAAATTTGTCAGTTCAGCCTCAGAATACTGCGCAATATTCTGCCCGCGAAAGAAGATTTCCCCGGCGTTCGGCGTATCCAGCCCGCCGATAAGATGCAGCAAGGTGCTTTTGCCGGTGCCAGAAGCGCCGCGCAACGCCACAAAATCGCCCCGCGCAATTGCCACCTCCACGCCCCGCAGCACTTCCAGCGAGCGGTTGCCCATGACGTAGCTTTTTTTGAGTCCGCGCGCAGACAAAAGCATTTCGCTCACAATAAACCTCCGGTTGCCAAGCGGGAAACATTCAACCCCCACCATCCAACGTCGAATAGCCAATGAATGACGAGCATTCGCTGGCTTTGAAGGTTGAAGGTTGAAGGTTCGATGTTTCTCATAAAGTTATTCATAGCGCAGCGCTTCCACGGGTTTCAAACTGCCCGCCCGGATGGCTGGCAACAGGCCGCCAAGCAAACAAATAATAAATGAACCGATGCAGATGATCACCACGTCGCTCGGCGTAATGAGCGCGGGCAATTCCCCGAAACCATAGACGGACGACGGGAATAATTCCCAGCCTGTCACGCGGCGCATGAAGTGCAAAAATTCATTCCGAAAGGTGACGGCCAACATGCCCAAGCCATAGCCAGACGCCACACCGATAACACCAATGATCGCGCTCTGCCCTAGAAAGATGCCGGAGATTTGCAGTTTGGTCGCGCCGAGGGCTTTGAGCATTCCGATCTCGCGGGTCTTTTGAATGACAAAGGTGATCTGTGCGCTCAAGATGCACAGCGCTGCGACCAGCACGATGAAGAATAATAGGTAGAACATCACGTTTTTCTCTACCACGAGCGCATTCAAGATGCCGGAACTTTCTTCCATCCACGTTGTCACTGCAAAATCATCGCCCAGCCGATGGGCGAGCTGTGTCTTTACGGCTTCAGCTTGATATGGATCGGCCAGCGTTACAAACAGTCCCTGAACCTTGTCATTCAAGTCATACAAATCCTGAGCATTGTCGAGCGATACGATGGCATAGTGAGAGTCATAATCAAAATAACCGACATCATAAATGCCGCGCACCTCGTAGTCATCCGGTAAAATCGCCTCGTTTTCCTTCCGGTCATACGCCGCCTTCATTTTTTTGATTTCGCGGGCAGAATAAACGGAAAGGTGGTCGCCGATTTGCAAATGAAGCCGACTCGCAAAATAATCGCCCACCACCATACCGCGTCCGCTCAAATCAAATTTTCCCGCCACAATATTATTTGATATCTGTAGAGCATTACCATCTGCTGCCGGATCCATGCCCCGCATATAAGGGGCATCCTGATACGTCGGCCGGTTCGTGTCTCCTTGCGTTTCAACCAATACCGGTCCCATGACAAAGGGCGAAACGCCCTGGACGTTTTTTTCCTTTGAAATGATCTTCGTTATGCTGGCGTAATCATTCATTAATCCGTTTAAGGTGCCGTTCGTCTGCACGATGGCGAGGTGCGGATTAAAACCGAGGATTTTCTCCCGCAGATCGTGGTCAAAGCCGCTCATCACACTGATGACGATGATGAGCACCGCCACGCCCAGCGCCACGCCGAGAATGGAAATTAGCGTGATGACCGAGACAAATGTCCGCTTGGGCCGCAAATAACGCAGCGCCAGGAACAATTCAAACGGCAGTCGAAACATGGCGCAAAGGCTAAAGCTGCCGGGCGGCGGTGTCAATTTTCGTGGTGGAAGCAACCCGAATGCCGCCGGGTCATTGGTTGACAGCCCATATTTGAGGGAAGGCAAGTTATCTACATTGAAATGGTAGTTTATTCACCAGCCGCTGGGAATATCTTCCAAGGACAGTTATTTCTTTTTTTTCGTTTTTAGATAGCATTGGTAAAATGATTGATTCCGTATCCGACCCGCTGCCGGGCGGCGCTGGCTCCGAGGCTGGCACTGATTTTAAGAAGTCGCGGCGCCAGAAAGGCGAAACGCGTGCCCAGAGTGCTGCCGCGCCCTTGGATCGTTTACCGCCGCACGCGCTGGAAGCGGAACAAGGCGTGCTGGGCTGCACCTTGCTGGACCCCAATTTGTGTATTGGCGAGTGTATCGAAAAACTCAAGGATGATGGCAAAGCCGCTTTTTACGATCTGCGGCATCAGACGATTTATGAAACGTTGACGGAGATGTTCAATGCTCGCACGCCGATTGACTTAATCACCGTGCAGCAAAATCTGAAGGATCGGCAACTTTTGGAACAAGTGGGCGGGATCGTGTATTTGAGCCAGTTGCAGGACAAAGTTCCAAGTGCCGCCAACCTGTCCTACTATCTGGAAATTGTCCGCGAAAAATTCTTGCTGCGGAAGCTCATTCAGACCTGCACGAGCGTGGTGGGCCGCGTGTTTGACTTCGAGGGCGAAGTCGAGGCGCTGCTGGACGATGTGGAGAAGGAAATTCTTCGTGTCAACGAGTCTCGGGCCCAGGGCACCATGACCAACGTGAAGGATTTGGTGAACAAGGCCATCAGCCAAATCGAGGACTATTTCAGCCGGCAGGGAAAATTAAGCGGCATTTCCACCGGGTTCCCCGACATGGACAAGATGACGGACGGTTTGCACGGCGGCGAAATGATCATCATCGCGGCGCGGCCCTCCATGGGAAAAACGTCGCTGGCCATGAATATCGCGGAAAACGTGGCTCTGGAACAGCATTTGCCAGTGGGCGTATTCAGTCTGGAAATGAGTGCCCAATCGCTCATTCTGCGCATGTTGTGCTCCGTGGCGCGGGTTAATTTGCGGAGTATCCGCGACGGCTTCATGAGCGAGGCGGATTTTCCCAAGTTGATGAATGCTTCGGGCCGGATGTCCGGCTCAAAATTATTCATTGATGACACGGCCGGCTTATCTATTTTGCAGTTGCGGGCACGGGCGCGGCGGATGCACCAGCAGCATGGCGTTAAGCTGTTTGTCATTGACTATTTGCAGTTGCTAAACTCTACTGCGCGCCGGGCGCAGGAGAACCGGCAGCAGGAGATTGCCGACATTTCCAGTGGCATCAAAGCCTTGGCCAAAGAATTGAATGTGCCGATCATTGTGCTGGCCCAGTTGAACCGCGATATTGAGAAGGACAAGAACCGCAAACCGCGCTTGTCCGACTTGCGCGAATCCGGTTCGATTGAACAGGATGCTGACCTCGTGGGTCTGTTATACAAACCGAGCGAAGGTGAAGACGAAGATGCCGCCCAAGAAAACAGTGAGAGCCGGGCGGTTAATTTATTGATCGCCAAGCAGCGTAACGGCCCGACGGGGGATGTGAAAATGACGTTTTTCAATTCCTATACCCGGTTCGAGAGCGCCGCCAAATTTAGTGATGCAGATGTGCCGACATAACCAATGAAATCCATCATTCGCCCGCTGGGTGTTTCCATGATTCTGGGCTGCGCGACCGCCGCCTGGGCTCAAAGCACCGGTCCCAAAATTGACCGCGTGGAGATTAAATTCGTCGGCCCCGCCTCGGTCAGCGAACAATATATCCGTTCCAATATCCGCACCAAGCCCGGCTCCAGCTATCTGCCCGGCTCCACCCAGGATGATGTGCATTCACTTTATGACACCGGCCAGTTTTACAACATCCGCGTGTCCGTGGATCAGGCGGATGATGGCGGTGTAGTGCTGACCTACATCGTGCAGGTGCGGCCGCGCGTCACGGACATCAAATTTGAGGGCAACAAGAAATTGAGCGACAACAAGCTCAAGAAAAAAGTCACCCTCAAAACCGGTGATCCCTTGGATGAACAAAAGCTGTTCACCGCCGTGCAGGAGATGAAGAAGCTTTATGAAAAGAGCGGCCTCTCGGACACCACGGTAAAATACATCCTGAATATCGAGGAATCCACCGGACACGGGAGTGTGACGTTTCACATTGAAGAAAGCCCCAAGGTCAAGATTCAAAATGTGGAAGTGCTCGGCGCCTCGGCTTTTCCCCAGAAAAAACTGCGTGGCGAGCTAAAAATCAAACGCCGCTGGATGTTTTCCTGGCTCACCGGCTCCGGCTATTTTCAGCAGGATGAATTTGACGGCGACCAAGACCGGTTGAGCGATTTTTACCGCAACCACGGTTATCTGGACTTTACCGTCAAAGACGTGCAAATGGATCATCCGACGACCAACTCCATGATCCTGAAGTATTATGTGGATGAAGGACGGCAATACAAGGTAGGCGACATTAAGCTCACCGGCACCAAGGTTTATTCGGATGCAGAAATCAAAGCCGGACTGCAAGGCGTCCATGACTATCAGCATTTAAAATCCAAGCTCGGCACGCACGCGTTGCCGATGGATACTGGCGACACCTTCACCCCTGACGGCCTGACCAAGGATACGGATCTCATTCAGGATTTTTACGGCAGCAAAGGCTACATCGAAGTTTCACAGGGCCAGGCTCTGCGTGTCATGCGCGTGCCCAATGTCGAAACCGGCACGATGGATCTGGAGTTCAAGGTGGAAGCCGACCAGAAATCCTACGTTCAAAAGATTGAGATCGGTGGCAATCTCAAGACCAAAGACAAGGTGCTGCGCCGCGAACTGGCGATTGCCCCTGGCGACGTTATGGACATGGTGCGCGTCAAGATCAGCAAACAGCGGCTCGAAGGCTTGCAGTATTTTGAAAAGGTGGATTTGCGCCCGGAACCGACCGATCCGCCCATTGCCGGTCGCAAAAATCTCACCGTCAATGTGGAGGAGAAAAACACCGGCAATTTCACCATCGGTGCCGGGTTCAGCTCGGTGGACTCCATCGTGGGTTATGCCGAAGTATCGCAGGGCAATTTTGACCTGTTTCACCCGCCTTACTTCACCGGGGCCGGGCAGAAAATCCGGCTGCGCGTGCAGCTCGGCACCCAGCGGCAGGACTACGAACTTTCCTTTATTGAGCCGTGGTTCCTGAACCGCAAGCTGTCCTTGGGCGTGGACCTCTACCGGCACCAGCTCAACTTTGAAAGCCCGAATAATATTTACGACGAAACTCGCACCGGGGCCAAGGTCAGCCTCACCCGTGCGCTCGGCAGCGATTTCCTGATCGGCAGCGTGCATTATACGGTGGAGGATGTCGGCATTTCGCTGAATAGCGGGTGGCATGATCAGTTGCCAAGTTCTAAAACATACGGCAACCCGCAACATGGCAATTTCAATCCGGGCGATTTGCGTGACGTTCCCAATACCATCTTGGCTCAGGAAGGTGATCATTTCTACCAGCGCGTGGGCGGCTCACTCGCCTACGACACGCGCAACAGCAATCAGTTGCCCAATCATGGGCAACGATCCGAATTATCAGCCGAACTCAGTGGCGGCGATACCACCTACTACAAAGCGGAGCTTTCTTCGGCTTGGTATTTCCCCGGCTTTTTAAAAGGCCATGTGCTCGAAGCCGGCGGTCGGACTGGTGTGGCCAGCAGTCTGGACAACTCCGATGTGCCGTTCTACGACCGCTATTATTTGGGCGGCATGTATTCTTTGCGCGGTTACAAGTTCCGTAACATTGCGCCGCGCGAAGCAACGGATCCCATGGCCCCATATATGCCAAACGAACCCATTGGCGGTGATACTTATTGGTTTGGTTCGCTGGAATACAGCGTGCCTATTTTTGAAAAGGATGGCGGCGTGGGGCTGCGTTTTGCTGTGTTCTATGATATTGGGGCCGTATCCGAATCCGCCTATTCCTTCTCCGCCAGCTACAGCGACGACTGGGGGATGGGCATCCGTTTGAATATCCCGCATCTGGGGCCGCTGCGGCTGGATTACGGCATTCCCATTACCCACGATCAATACAACAGCGGCAACGGCCAGTTTCAATTTGGCGTTGGCTATCACCGTGAATTTTAAGACAACTCTCCCCGCATGAAAAAGTTTTTTGGCATCAGCTTGATGATTGGCTTCGCCGCCACGGCGCTCCCTGCGCAAACCGCTTTGAATCTCGGCCATTTGCCGCTATGGTTTGAAGCCAATCCCAGCTCGGCCGAGGCTGGCCCTGAATTTATCGCCCGCACCGGCAACGCGGAATTTGAGGTTTCCAAATCCGGTGCCCAATTTGTGCTCCGGCAAGCTTCCGGCCAGACGGCCACCTGCACCATGCAGTTTGTTCCAGCAGTGGCCCAGGCGTCCGCGAGCATTTATGGTAGCGCTGAATTTGCCGGTAAGATCAATCACCTCATTGGCAATAATCCGGCCCAATGGCAGACCGGCATCGCCACTTTCGGGCAGGTGCATGTTGATGACATTTATCCCGGCGTCAATGTCGTTTACTACGGCAACGGTCGGCAATTGGAATATGACTTCAATTTGGCTGTAGGCGTCAATCCCAGCACCATTGCCATTCATTTTGTCGGTGCCCAGAAAATTGCTGTGAATGCGCAAGGCGAACTGGTGATCAGTCTGAACGGGGGAGAAGTCATCCAGCATCAACCGGTCATTTACCAAACGGTTGGCACCATGCGCCACGAAATCAGCGGTGGCTATAAAATGTTGAATGCAGACACCGTTACCTTTGAATTAGGAAGCTATGACCACGCACAACCATTGGTGATTGACCCAATTTTAAGCTATTCCACTTATTTTGGTGGCAATAATGGAGAAATAGCCAATGCCATAGCTGTTGACAATAGCAATAACGTTTATATTGCGGGGCAAACCCTTTCCACGGTTTTCACCAGCATACCAACAAATATTTTCGCCAACACTTATCAATCCACCTATAAAGGCGGTATTAATTTTGGTGATGCTTTCGTGGCAAAACTAGATTCAAGTGGTTCCTTGGTGTATTTCACCTATGTGGGTGGCAGCTCTGACGATGCAGCCTTTGCCATAGCCGTGGATAATTCAGGACACGCTTTTATTACAGGTTATACCATTTCCGCCGATTTTCCAATTTTCCCAACCAACAGCCCTTTGTTTGGAAAGATTGCCAGCAAATATGTGTTGTCAAGAAACGGCAATTTTTATCTTAGTGACGCGTTTGTAACCGAGTTGAACTCTAGTGGCTCAACCCTGATTTATTCCACATTCCTTGGCGGCTACGGCCCAGAAGCGGGCACAGCAATAAAAATTGATTCTAGCGGGAATGCTTATATCGCCGGATGGACTTGCTCCACCAATTTTCCGGTGACAAACAGTTTGCCGCCATTGGTTGCGCTACAAACCAATCTACTTTGCACCAACACGCTTTACTTAAACGCCAATACATTTATAGCAGAAATTTCAACTGGCGGAACAAAACTCAATTATTCCTCCTACTTTGGTGGAAATAATTACGATGTAGCCACCGGTATTGCATTGGACAATGCAAACAACATTTATGTGACTGGTTACACATCCTCGACTAATTTCTTCACCACGAATGCCATCACTTCTGCCACCAATATTATTTCCACCACCAACAATTCAATCATCACCCTTACCACCAACATTTACAGCTACCGCCAATTGAACGGAACGACCAATCTGGCTGCCCAGACCTATGCGTTTGATGCCTTCGTCACCAAGTTCAAGCCGGGGTTTGCCGGGGTGGTTTATTCCACGCTGTTGGGCGGCACGAACAGTGATTTAGCCAATGGCATCGCCGTGGATGGTGCGGGCAACGCCTATGTCGTGGGCGCCTCCATTTCGCCGAATTTTCCCGTCACCAATGCCCCGGCCAGCCTGACTTCGTTTGTGGCCACCAACAACACCGGCATTATTTGGATTACCAACGCCTTTTTGACGCAGATCAAATATGTTGACGGGGCCACCAATGCGACCATCGGCTTCTCCACCGTATTTGGCGGTTCATACACTCTGGCGGGCGGTTATGGCGGGGATATGGCCAATGGCGTGGCCTTGGATCCCGCTGGCAATATTTATGTGGTTGGTTCGACCAGTACCACCAATTTCCCGGTGACGCCGGGCACGATTTTCGGCTCACTCCGGGTGACCAACTCCGGCGGCAACGATGTATTTGTCACGGCCTTGGCTTCCAATGCCACCGCCGTGCTCTATTCGGCTTACCTTGG
>Ga0364874_10046_pt1 | contig 63930 bp, 71 predicted proteins | sample ExccelAu500001D4_2_FD_206922 | JGI IMG/M metagenome (GOLD analysis project Ga0364874, IMG submission 206922) | Enriched cells from Trout Bog Lake Hypolimnion, Wisconsin, USA - BchlTB.Aug07.5000.01.D4 | ecosystem: Environmental > Aquatic > Freshwater > Lake > Hypolimnion/Profundal zone | place... | reverse complement strand
ACCGACTAGGTCACAACCGTTCTGAGGTAATCCGCTACTGTCTTAAGCGTTTTCTTAACGAACATTGGAACAACTCTGAAAATTTTAAGAAGGCTCGATCTGAGCTGTTTTAAGGAGAAAGAGATGCTTAGTTTCAAAGAATGGCTTGCTGAAGAAGCCAAGAAACCAAAAAAGAAAAAGGAAGATAAAGATGTCAAGTCAACTAGTCAAGGAAGCACAGAAATCGGGAATGTCTATCACCAAAGACAAACTCCTAGATCTAATCAAGAAGTCCAATCAACAGTCGTTCACTATTTCCCTGAACCCTAACGCTAAACAAACGGTTGTTGTTATACCTTCAGCCTAATTAGGGTAGTGATCGTACTCGGCTGAAAGTGATGTGTATCGTTGTTCCTAGACCGCTTGTTGGAACCTTATGACTTCTAGATCCTCAATTTCAACCTTAGGGATACCGTTCAATCTGGTATCCCTTTTTTTTCGCTTCTTGTAGATTGAGAAAACGCTCTCTGGACCTAGATCGAACCCTCTGGGTGACCTATACCCCTCCTCAATCAATAAAACGGCTATGGCTCGGTAGGTAAGCCCCTCTGAGTCCCTTAGTCGGATGATTCGATCAGACAGCTCTGTTTGATAGGCTGAATAGGAACCGATCATCAACCCCTTAGTCCTAACCACCAAGCTGAAACGGACTAGAAAGCCGTCTCGACTACCCCCTAACGAAACTACTCCACCGTCACAGATTTAGCAAGATTACGTGGTTTGTCTACGTCCGTTCCTTTAAGCAAGGCTGCATGATAGGCCAATATCTGAACAGGAATCGTGTGAAGGATTGGAGACAGCACACCTACATGGCGTGGTGTACGAATAACGTGAACACCTTCACTCTCCGCAAAATGACTGTCAGCATCAGCAAATACAAAGAGCTGACCACCTCGTGCTGCAACCTCTTGCATGTTAGACTTCACTTTTTCAAGCAGTGCATCATTCGGTGCAATCACAACGATAGGCATATCGCTATCTACAAGCGCCAATGGGCCATGTTTGAGTTCCCCAGCAGGATAAGCCTCAGCATGAATGTATGAGATCTCCTTGAGCTTTAGCGCGCCCTCTAGGGCGATTGGATAATGGATGCCTCGACCCAAAAATAAGGCGTGCTGTTTGTTTGCAAATGCTTTTGCCCACTCACGAATTTGAGGCTCTAGGTTCAGGGCATGCTGCACGCTCACAGCTAACTGACGAAGCGCGTTAAGGTATTGATGCTCTTGCGTCCTATTGAGAAGACCACGCTGCTTTGAGAGTGTCGCCGCCAAGGTAAAGAGGGCTACTAACTGTGTCGTAAATGCCTTGGTCGATGCCACGCCAATTTCAGCGCCTGCACGTGTGTAAAACACAAGAGCGGATGCACGAGGGATGGCGCTTTCCTGCACGTTACAAATAGAGAGAGTCAAGTTCTGTCCAAGTGACTTCGCGTGCTTGAGCGCTTCCATTGTGTCCAGCGTCTCACCAGATTGTGAGATAGTAACAATCAGTTGCTTAGGGTTTGGCACAGATTGACGGTAACGATACTCACTCGCTATCTCAACGCTCGTTGGAAGCTTGGCTATGTCCTCAATCCAATACTTTGCTGTCAAAGCTGCATAGTAACTAGTCCCCGCAGCCAAGATCAAAATGCTATCGGCCTGATTGAAGATTTCCTCTGCCCCGTTACCGAAAAGTGCTGGGGAGAACCTATTGTCATCAATTAGCGCCTCAATGGTGTCTGTTAAAGCACGTGGCTGTTCGTGGATTTCTTTTTGCATAAAGTGAGCAAAAGGACCGAGCTCCATCGATGCCAAAGATACATCGCTCATATGAACTTTACGTGTCACGGTTTTACCATCTAAGCCAAATACTGTCACACCCTCACGACGAACTTCTGCAACATCACCGTCCTCTAAATACATCACCTTACGAGTGACAGAAAGTACTGCTGAAACATCTGAAGCGATGAAATTCTCACCCTCACCCAAACCAACAAGGAGGGGACAACCAAAGCGCGCAGTAATCATGGCGTTAGGCTCTTTCACAGAGATTACGCTGATGGCAAATGCACCGGTTAATTCACCCACGGCCTTTTGCGTTGCACCAAGAAGCGCTAAACCTTGGTTGTGGTAGTAGTGGATGAGGTGTGCAATTACCTCAGTGTCAGTCTGTGACTCAAATATATATCCTAATTTTCCTAGGCGATCGCGTTGCTCATCATGATTCTCAATGATGCCGTTATGCACCACAGCAATCTCACCCTTCGATACATGCGGATGCGCATTGCTCTCGGTCACACCGCCATGAGTTGCCCAACGCGTATGCCCAACACCGATTTGCCCACTCAACTGGACCTCGTTTGCCTTGTCGGTCATCGCCGCAACGCGACCAACCGCACGCACCCGCTCAATAGATTGTCCATTGAGCACGGCGATCCCAGCAGAGTCATAACCACGATACTCAAGACGGCTTAAGCCTTCGATCAAGGTTGAGACAATATTCCTATTTGCAATAGCGCCAACGATGCCACACATATATTTCTTTCTAATAACTCTTTAATTTTTTTTAACAGGACGTTTCCAGCTGGCAATACTCTTCTGATCTTTTGCCCTGCAGAAGGTTAGCTGACCCGCAGGTGCGTTCTTGGTAATCGTAGAGCCAGCAGCAATTGTAGCACCTTCGCCAATAATGACAGGGGCAACCAGCTGTGTATCTGAACCAATAAATACGTCATCCTCGATGATGGTTCTATATTTATTCACGCCGTCATAGTTACAGGTAATTGTACCGGCACCAATGTTCACGTTCTTACCGATGGTTGCATCACCCACATAGCTCAGATGATTCACTTTTGAGTTAGCACCTAGATGACTGTTTTTAATCTCAACAAAATTACCAATGTGGGCTCCGTCGTTAATTTGTGCCCCTGGGCGCAATCGTGCATATGGTCCCAACTTGCAATTCGATGCAACAAGCGCATGGTCGATTTGAGTAAAGGCCGCGATCTCGCTGCCCGCACCAATACTGCTATCTTTAATCACACAATAAGGGCCAACCCTCACACCGTCACCTAAGACAACTGCTCCCTCAAAGACACAGCCAACATCAATCTCAACATCCTTACCAATTACTAAGCTGCCGCGCACATCAATCCTGAGTGGATCCATTAAAGTTGCGCCAGCCTGCATAAGCAAATGGGCATAGCGATGCTGGTAAACACGCTCCAGGTTGGCGAGGTCAGCCTTAGAATTAACTCCCTCAACAGAAACCTCATCATGCGTGATCTCCGCGACCACATTAAGACCATCATTGACCGCCATCGCTACGATGTCAGTCAGGTAATACTCACCCTGTGCATTCTGATTACTTAGCTTTGATAACCACGGCTTTAGATATTGATTGTTGACTGCAATAATACCCGTATTGACCTCAGTAATTGATCTTTGATCCTCCGTGGCATCCTGATGCTCAACAATTGATAATATCTTTTTCATGTCGTTTCTGACGATGCGGCCATAGCCCGTAGGATTTGGCTTACTAACCGTTAATAGGCCAATCGTCTCAGTCTTATCGAGTAGTGACAAGCAACTTTGTTTGCTGAGGAGTGGAACATCTCCGAGCAGAATGAGTGTAGTGCCTTCTTCATCTAGATATGGTGCCGCTTGTAAAACCGCATGACCAGTCCCAAGTTGCTCCTTCTGTTCAACCCATTCGATGTCCTCATACGCAAAAGCTTTAGGCACGGCATCACCGCCGTATCCATAAATGACCACCAACTTGCTAGGATTTAGCCCTTTAGCTACATCGATTACGTGAGCCAACAATGCTTTTCCTGCCAGTCGGTGAAGTACTTTGGGTAAGGCAGATTGCATACGTGTGCCTTTACCCGCAGCAAGAATCACGATATTCAGATTTTTTATACTCATAATAGAATGATGGCTTATGATTTTACGTAATGTGTTTCATTGTAATGGAATCAGACCTATATAACAAAAAAGGCAGCCTCAGCTGCCTTTCTATTTTGCTTTTAAAACAATGCTGCTTAGTGAGTTGTTTTACGTAACTTAGCAATCGCTTGCAATTGAGCCAACGCCTCAACCAACTCGCTTTGTGCCAACGCGTAATTGACTTCGCTAGCATTACTCTTCAAGGTTTCTTCGGCAAGGCGTTTAACTTCCAATGCTTTTGCCTCATCTAAGTCATGACCACGAATCGCTGTATCAGCAAGTACGGTCACTAAACCTGGTTGAACCTCAAGAATGCCACCAGAAACAAAGATTAATTGTTCATCCCCTGCTGCTAATTTAATACGTAACGCACCTGGCTTAATAGTTGTAAGCATAGGCGTGTGACGAGGATAAATACCAACCTCACCCATCAGTGCAGGTGCGACAACGAACTCTGCCTCACCTGAAAAGATAGATTCTTCAGCACTGACTACATCGATTTGTATTGTTGTTGCCATATTAGTTACCTATTTGCTTTCTGTCTGTTTAGCTAGTTTTTATAGCAAATTACAGAGTTTTAGCTTTTTCTACAGCCTCTTCAATCGCACCAACCATGTAGAACGCTTGTTCTGGCAAGTGATCGTAGTCACCATTTACAATACCCTTGAAGCCTTTGATTGTGTCTTTCAATGGCACGTACTTACCAGGTGCGCCAGTAAACACTTCAGCTACGTGGAAAGGTTGTGACAAGAAACGTTGGATCTTACGGGCACGGGCAACAGCCAATTTATCTTCTGGTGCTAACTCGTCCATACCAAGAATCGCAATAATGTCGCGCAATTCTTTGTAACGTTGTAGTGTTTGTTGAACGCTACGTGCAACCGTGTAGTGCTCTTCACCAACGATTAATGGATCCAATTGACGAGATGTTGAATCAAGTGGGTCAACCGCTGGGTAAATACCCAATGAAGCGATGTCACGTGACAACACAACTGTTGAGTCCAAATGTTGGAACGTTGTTGCTGGTGATGGATCGGTCAAGTCATCCGCAGGCACGTAAACCGCTTGAATAGAAGTAATAGAACCAACCTTAGTTGATGTAATACGCTCTTGTAAACGGCCCATTTCCTCTGCCAATGTAGGTTGGTAACCTACAGCTGATGGCATACGACCTAGCAACGCTGATACTTCAGTACCAGCCAATGTGTAACGGTAAATGTTATCCACGAAGAACAAGATGTCACGGCCTTCGTCACGGAATTTTTCCGCCATCGTCAAACCTGACAACGCAACACGTAAACGGTTGCCTGGTGGTTCGTTCATTTGACCGAACACCATCGCTACTTTTGATTCAGCCATGTTGTCTAGCTTAATAACGCCAGCTTCTGCCATCTCGTGGTAGAAGTCGTTACCTTCACGAGTACGTTCACCTACACCCGCGAACACTGACAAACCTGAGTGCTCTTTAGCGATGTTGTTAATAAGTTCAAGCATGTTAACTGTTTTACCCACACCAGCACCGCCGAACAGACCAACTTTACCGCCCTTAGCAAACGGACATACCAAGTCAATCACCTTAATACCTGTTTCTAGCAAATCTACTGATGGAGACAACTCTTCAAAAGTAGGTGCGTGTTGGTGAATTTCACGACGTTCGTCTGTTGCGATTGGACCAGCTTCGTCGATTGGACGGCCTAAAACGTCCATCACACGACCTAGTGTCGCTGTACCTACTGGTACAGAGATACCAGCGCCAGTAGCTTTCACTGCCATGCCGCGACGTAAACCGTCACTTGAACCCATCGCAATGGTACGAACAATGCCGTCACCTAATTGCTGTTGAACTTCGAATGTCAGGCCAGCTTCTGCTGTAGAACCCGCTTCGTCTAATACCAAGGCTTCATAAACCTTAGGCATTTGGTCACGTGGAAATTCCACGTCAACAACAGCGCCGATACACTGTACAACTTTACCTTGACTCATCTTAATGATCCCCATCTATGCTTAATTCGATATTTATATTCGATATTGATGTCGTTATTAACCCGATACCGCTGCCGCACCACCGACGATTTCAGAAATTTCTTTCGTGATCGCTGCTTGACGCGCTTTGTTATAAACCAATTTCAATTCGCCAATCACAGTCTTCGCATTATCAGACGCTGCCTTCATCGCAACCATACGAGCACTTTGCTCGGATGCCATGTTTTCTGCGACCGCTTGGTAAATGACTGACTCAACATAACGAACCATCAAATCATCTATTACCACTTGCGCATCAGGCTCGTAGATGTAATCCCAGTGACCTTTTGGTGCACCAAGGTTTTCACCTGAAAGTGGTAGTAGCTGCTCTAATTTCGTTTCTTGTTTCATCGCGTTAATGAATTTGTTGTATACCACATACAACTGATCAATTTCGCCAGCAACGTAAGCATCTAACATCACTTTAATTGGGCCGATAAGTTTTTCCATCTGCGGTGCATCCCCCAAACCAGTCATCTGTGATTTCACATTTGCACTGATACGGTTCATCAGGCCTAAGCCCTTGTTACCGATTGCACACACTTGTACAGAAAGATTTTCAGCTTCCCAAGCTTGCATTTGATTCACTGCAACGCGCAACACGTTGGTGTTTAAGCCACCGCACAAACCTTTGTCAGAAGTTACAACGATCACGCCGACGTTCTTAACGCCTTCACGTTTAACTAAGAAAGGGTGCTTGTACTCTGGCTCAGCATGAGACATGTGAGCCGCAACATTGCGAATCTTTTCTGCGTATGGACGGGCAGCGCGCATACGATCCTGCGCTTTACGCATTTTCGATGCCGCCACCATTTCCATGGCTTTAGTGATCTTGCGTGTATTTTCTACACTCTTGATCTTGGTTCTAATTTCCTTACTACCAGCCATTATTTAGCTCCAGCTTGAGTACGAATTAATAAGCGCTATTTGCTTTGAAATCTTCAATAGCTGATGTCAACTCTTTGTCATCCTCTTTTGATAGATCTAAAGTAGATTCAATACGCTCTACCAAGCCCTTGTATTTAGCCTTGATGAATGCATGTAATGCAGATTCAAATGCTAATACCTTATTGACTGGCACGTCATCCAAGTAACCCTTGTTAGCTGCTTGCAAGCTGATTGCCATTTCTGAAACAGAAAGTGGTAAGTATTGCGCTTGCTTCATCAATTCAGTTACCAAGCGACCGCGTTCAAGTTGCTTACGAGTTGCCTCATCCAAATCTGAAGCGAACTGAGCAAACGCTGCCAATTCACGGTATTGCGCAAGTGCCAAACGTACACCGCCACCAAGCTTCTTAACAACTTTAGTTTGCGCAGCACCACCAACGCGAGACACTGAAATACCAGCGTTAATCGCAGGACGGATACCAGCGTTGAACAAGTCTGTTTCCAAGAAGATCTGACCGTCAGTAATCGAAATCACGTTAGTTGGAACGAATGCAGAAACGTCACCAGCTTGTGTTTCAATGATTGGCAATGCAGTCAATGAACCTGTTTTACCTTTAACTTCACCATTAGTGAATTTTTCTACGTACTCTTCGTTCACACGCGCTGCACGCTCTAACAAACGTGAGTGGAGATAGAACACGTCACCTGGGTAAGCTTCACGACCTGGTGGACGGCGTAGTAGTAGAGAGATTTGACGGTAAGCAATCGCTTGTTTTGTCAAATCATCGTAGATGATCAATGCGTCTTGACCACGGTCACGGAAGTATTCACCCATCGTACAACCTGAGTATGGTGCAATAAATTGCAAGGCTGCAGAGTCAGATGCTGAAGCCGCAACAATGATTGTGTACTCAAGTGCACCATATTGTTCTAGCTTACGTACCACGTTAGCAATTGTTGAAGCCTTTTGGCCAACCGCTACGTAGATACAGGTCATATTTTGACCTTTTTGGTTGATGATCGCATCAACCGCAACTGCTGTCTTACCTGTTTGACGGTCACCAATGATCAATTCACGTTGGCCACGGCCAACTGGAACCATTGAGTCAATCGCCTTGATGCCAGTTTGTACTGGTTGAGAAACTGATTTACGAGCAATAACGCCTGGCGCAACTTTTTCAATTTTATCTGTCATTTTCGCATTGATTGGGCCCTTGCCGTCAATTGGACGACCCAGCGCATCAACGACACGGCCAATAAGCTCAGGGCCAACTGGCACTTCCAAAATACGACCTGTACATTTACATACGTCGCCTTCTGTAATATGTTCGTAATCACCAAGAACTACGGCACCCACTGAATCACGCTCAAGGTTTAATGCTAAACCGAATGTGTTGCCTGGGAATTCGATCATTTCTCCAGCCATGACATTTGATAGGCCGTGAATACGAACAATACCATCCGTTACTGAAACAACTGTACCTTGTGTACGTGCTTCAGCAGTCGTGGAGAAACTCTCCAATCGGCTTTTAATCAGTTCACTGATTTCTGATGTTGATAACTGCATTTTTATGTCTCCTGACCTATGACGGTCTAAACTTTTAAGTGTCTAACCTTTAAGCGTGTATGCAAGTGACTGCAATTGGCCGCGTACTGATGCATCGATTACCGTATCGCCAACCACAATTTTGATCCCACCGATTAACTCAGGATCCAATTTCACTTGAGCTTCAATTTTTTTACCAAACTTCGCTTCCAATTGTTTTACTAAAGCACTGACTTGGGCGTCGCTTGGTTTTGAAGCCGCTGTTAATTCTGCCTCTAGCGTACCTTCATCGAGTGCTTTTAATTCCTCAAACGCAGCCACAATATCAGCAACAATTACGAGTCGATCATTCTCAACTAGTAGCTTTACCAAATTTACTGCCGCATCACTTAACTTGCCATCAAAAATGGCAAGAAGTGCGCGCTCAAGTTCACTTGAAGGTAGCTTTGGATCATCGATTAAAGCCTTAACTTGCGCGTTATCAGAAACCGCAGCAATTAATGCTAATTCTTCAGACCATTTAGCTAGTGCTTTTTTTTCCTTAGCCAAGCGGAAAACCGCTGTGGCATAAGGCCTCGCTATCGTTATCGCTTCAGCCATGATTTACCAAGGCCTCCTAAAGCTCATTAGCGATTGCAGTTAAAATCTCTGCGTGCGCTTTAGCATCAATTTCTTTACGCAAGATTTTTTCAGCACCAGCGATTGCTAACGTCGACACTTGTTGACGTAGACCCTCTTTAGCACGATTAATCTCTTGCTCGATTTCTGCTTTTGCACCAGTGATAATGCGATCACCTTCAGCTTTAGCTGTACCTTTAGCATCTTCAACGATTTGCGTCGCACGCTTTTCAGCCAGCGCCAATATCTCTGATGCTTTTACTTTAGCTTCAGCAAGCGCTTCAGAAGCACGCTTTGAAGATTGCTCTAATTCAGCGCGGCCTTTTTCACCAGCAGCCAAACCATCAGCGATTTCTTTCTGACGTGTTTCGATTGCATTTAGCAAAGGTGGCCACACAAATTTCATGGTGAACACGATGAGCACAAAGAATGCAATCGCTTGTGCTACCAGTGTAAAGTTAATATCCATTTTTGCTCCCAGACTCCAGTTAAGCTAATTTATTTGAAATGTTAGCTTAGTGAGGAACAACGCTTAATAGTGGGTTAGCAAATGCGAACATCATTGCAAGACCAACACCGATAATGAATGAAGCATCGATAAGACCCAATAGCAAGAATACTTTACCTTGCAACGCTGGGATCATTTCTGGTTGGCGAGCTGCGCCTTCCAAGAAGCTAGCACACATGATACCAATACCGATACAAGCGCCAGCAGCGCCCAAACCGATGATTAGGCCAATACCAATACCAGTGTATGCTTGAATTGTTGCTAAAAATTGAACAGCTTCCATTACGTTTCCTTTCAAATTGAGGGATATTACTAGGTACAACTATTACTAACTAAATTGCTAAACTACTAAAAAATATTAATGACTCTCTTGCGCCATCGCCAAGTACACCACCGTCAGCATCATGAAAATGAATGCTTGCAACGCAACGATCAAAATATGAAAAATTGACCATCCAGCACCTAAAATCGCACCAGCGATTGTGCCTGTTACACCTGTAGCAGCCCACAGACCCAACAACAAGAAGATAACCTCACCCGCATACATGTTGCCGAATAGTCGCAATGAGTGTGAGAGTGGTTTAGATACGTATTCGATTAAATTGAACAAGAAGTTTGCTGGCCAAATGAGTGGATTTGTACCGAACGGTGAACAAAACAACTCATGAATCCAGCCACCAAGACCCTTTGCTTTGATTGCAAAGTAAATCATGAGGAACCAGACTGTAAGCGCTAAAGCAAATGTTGTATTGATATCTGAGGTAGGTACAACACGCCATTTGGTATGCTCACCGCCGATTTTAGCAACTAAGGTTGCGACCCAATCCACTGGCAGGAAGTCCATCGCGTTCATCATCAATACCCATACAAATACTGTGAGTGCCGCGGGGGCAATAAACGCATGACGGTCACCATGGTAAATATTTTTGACTTGATCATCGACGAAATCAAACACTAATTCCATGAATGCCTGACGTTTAGTTGGTACGCCAGCAGTTGCTCCACGTGCAACCCACCATATAAAACCCAATGTGATTACCCCCAAGACCACTGACATCACTAACGTATCAACGTGCAACGACCAAAATGATCCATTGCCAATAGATTGACTGTTAAATGATAGATGATGCTCAATGTAGCTGGATGGAGTTAATGCGTGTTCAGTTGCCATAAATCAAACCCTTAAAAACTTGCGTCTATCTTTATTTTTTATCTAAACCAAAAAAAGCTGCACCAGACAAAATAGCTGATGATGCCAGGCCCAAAATCAAAGCAATTGGAACCAAATGTTCGTTGTAGAGCTTAAATGTTAAGAATAACAATAAGGCAATAACAAAAATCTTCACCGCTTCCGCTTTAAGCATTGTGATGAGAATTGCACCTGCGTTATTTTTCTTATCCCCGCTCCTAGCAATCATTGCCCCTGCAAGACCACCAAGTACCGCAGACATCCCCCCAGCTAGCGCTGAAATCGCTGCGTATTCACCTGAAACAGTACCTATACTTTCAGCGCAAATATAAGCAATTGATGTTACTAAAATCGTAGCGAGAAGCTGCCATTTCAGCATTTGTTTGTAGACCTGAACTGTTTTAATGTTTTCCATATTTTTATTAATTTTTTGATAAAACAGTACTAATCTTCATGTACGAAGTCCGCGATTGTCTTGTTTTATTCAATTCAAGTCAAGTCTAGCAAACCACTTTTAATGAATTTTTGAAATAATTTCATCCAGCTGATCAAGACTCACATAACGGATTTTAAGGGTGCCAGCACCATTTTTACTACTTTCTATGGTCACAGTAGCACCTAAACTTTGTGCGAGCGTTTCCTGCAACCTTAAAACATCACGATCTTTCGTTGGCACTTTTGTTGGTGCAGCTAAACTGCTTGATAATCTCTTCACCAACTGCTCAGCACCGCGCACCGATAATTGATTCTGTATGATTTGTTGCGCTGCAGCAATTTGCTCAGCACCATCAAGAGTAAGCAAGGCACGTGCGTGACCCATATCTATCTTGGCCTCAGCCAACAACTCCTGAACTACTGCATGAAGATTTTGTAAACGAAGCAGGTTAGTCACAGCACTGCGTGAACGTCCCACAGCCTGCGCAGCAGTCTCATGCGTCATATCAAATTCATTAATAAGGCGCTGGATACCGTTTGCCTCTTCAATTGGATTTAAGTTTTCACGCTGAATATTTTCAATAAGCGCCATCGCGAGCGCGACCTCATCCGCAATCTCTTTAATTATGACTGGCACTTCTTTAAGGCCGGCAATCCGAGACGCTCTCCATCTTCTCTCGCCAGCAATAATTTCATACTGACCATTACTCACAAGGCGCACAGTGATGGGCTGCATAACCCCCTGCGCACGAATAGAATCCGCAAGGCTTTCTAAAGAAGCCTGATCCATGTGTGTTCTTGGTTGATACTTTCCTGGCTGAAGCTTATCTACCGCTAAAGTTCCTAAGCTACCAGACTGACTATTAGCTTCATCCACATCATTCGCCAATAGCGCATCTAACCCACGTCCTAAACCCTTAAGTTTCACCATTTTTTGTCCAATTCAATGAATGCACAATGTTTATTATTTCGCTATTTCTCTGTCGATAATTTCTTTGGCGAGCTGAAGATAAGCTTGAGCGCCCTTAGAGGATTTATCATAAATCAATGCCGGCATCCCGTAGCTTGGGGCTTCTGCTAGGCGAACGTTGCGAGGGATGAGTGTATTGTATACCTTGTCGCCAAAGTGACCCACGAGCTGCGCCGAAACTTGCTGCGCTAGCATGTTGCGATTATCAAACATCGTTCTTAGTAGGCCCTCTATCTCGAGCGTCGGATTGAGGTGAGTACGCACTTTTTTTATCGTATTGACCAAATCTGAAAGCCCCTCAAGCGCGTAGTATTCGCACTGCATCGGGATCATTACTGCGTGGGCTGCGGTTAAAGCGTTTACAGTGACAAGGTTAAGAGCAGGAGGGCAGTCTAGTAGGATATAGTCGTAATTATCCTTGATTGAGGAGAGCGCCACTTTAAGCTTCGTCTCACGACCGATCTCATTGACAAGCTCAACTTCTGCACCAGCCAAATCCCTGTTCGCTGGCAATACATCAAAGTTACTCTTTTCAGTTTTCTGGGTGACCTCAGCAACACTCTTCTCACCGATTAGTACGTGATAGATAGTGTGCTTCATTTGAGATTTATCAATACCGCTCCCGGTGGTCGCGTTGCCTTGTGGATCCAAATCAATTAATAAGACTCTGCTACCAAAGGTTGCCAAGCTTGCGGCCAAGTTAACGCAAGTCGTCGTTTTACCTACTCCGCCTTTTTGATTTGTAATCGCTAATATCTTCATGAGGGTGCCTACTTTAATTTGAATGACTGTTGACGAGCTGATAGGGCAGAAATGCCAAGTGCCTCTGCGCATCAAGCCCAGGTACATTTAATACTTCTACTTTAGATGCCCTGACCCCGGTTTTTGCAAGAAGGTCAACAAGCTCGGCCTCTGGGTAGACCCCCTTCATTGCCAACCACTTTCCATCCTTTGCGAGAAGGTGATGCGTTAATGTGATAAAGAGACTCAAATCTGAAAAGGCACGCGAAATTATCATTTCAAACTGCTTTGTTGAAGCAACGTCCTCTACTCGGCCGCCAAGTACGTCCAAATTTTTAATCCCAAGCTCCGCCTTGGCTTGGCGCATAAAACTTACCTTTTTACTGTTCGAATCGATAACCGTGACCTGCAGATCCGGCAGACAAAGTGCGAGTGGGATCCCCGGCAAGCCTGCGCCGCTCCCCACATCAAGCAAACTCTTCCCATCCACAAATGGCAATACCACGAGGCTATCCAGGAGATGCAACGTGATCATCACGTCAGGATCACGAACAGCCGTGAGGTTGTGAACCTTATTCCATTTTTGCATCAGCGCAAGGTAGCTTAGTAAGCTCTGCTTCGTTTCTGCCGAGATTGTTAATTTGGCTTCTTTGATGCCCTGCTCAAGAATGGTCTGCTGACTCATGCGACACGTTCACCGTCTGAGTCTATTTTTTTGCTACGGTTTTTTCGTTTAAGGTAGACGAGGAGCAATGATACAGCTACTGGCGTCACACCTGATACACGGCTTGCTTGACCAATCGTCTGTGGCTTATGAAGGGCAAGTTTTTGCTGCACTTCAATCGACAATCCATGCACGTCAGAGTAGTCCATATCTTCGGGGAGCTTGGTGTGCTCATTGCCCAGAGCGCGCTCAATCTCTTCCTGTTGACGGTCGATATATCCTTGATATTTTGCTGCAATGTCCACCTGTTGACGCACATCTTCAGGGATATCTTCATAACTCACGTGCGCCTCACTCGTTGGCAAACTGAGTAGACTTTCGTAACTCAATTCTGGGCGACGCAAAAGCTCGAACAGTGAGTATTCATGCTCAATCGGTTTACCGAGTACACGGATCGCATCCTCTTTTGGAAGTGTTGCTGGTCGCACCCAGGTTGATTTCAGGCGCTCTTGCTCGCGTGAGATGGCTTCCAATTTACGTGAAAAAGCCTCCCAACGCACGTTGTCCACTAAACCGATTTTCCGACCAGCTTCTGTTAAGCGGATGTCAGCATTATCTTCACGAAGTAACAAGCGATACTCGGCACGGCTCGTGAACATGCGATAAGGTTCAGTTACACCCCGAGTGATCAGATCATCCACCAATACACCAAGGTAGGCCTGGCTTCGGCTTGGACACCAACTCTCTTTCTCTTGAGCGCATAGGGCGGCATTCGCGCCAGCGAGTAAGCCCTGAGCACCAGCTTCTTCATAACCCGTTGTGCCGTTGATCTGTCCCGCGAAGAAAAGACCTCTAATCGCCTTGGTTTCGAGCGAGTCCTTTAAGCCTCGAGGGTCATAATAGTCATACTCAATCGCATAGCCTGGGCGCAAAATATGCGCATTTTCTAAGCCCCGGATAGAGCGCACTAATTGATATTGAATATCAAATGGCAAGCTTGTTGAAATTCCGTTAGGGTAGATTTCATTAGTTTCCAAACCCTCGGGCTCTAGGAAAATCTGATGTGATTCCTTGTCGGAAAAGCGATGGATCTTATCTTCGACAGAAGGGCAGTAGCGTGGTCCAATACCCTCGATGACACCGGTATACATTGGTGAGCGATCAAGTCCGCTACGGATGATATCGTGAGTTCTCTCATTAGTGTGCGTGATCCAACACGGCACCTGTCTTGGATGCTGATTGACGTTACCCAAGAAAGAAAAGACCGGCACAGGTTTATCGCCTGGCTGCTCTTGCATCACGGAGTAATCGATCGTGCGTCCATCAATACGTGGCGGGGTACCCGTTTTCAATCGACCTACAGGCAACCCGATCTCTCTTAATCTTGCTGCCAACGAGATCGCAGGCGGGTCTCCTGCGCGACCAGCCTGGTAATGGCTTAAACCAACATGGACAAGCCCTGCGAGAAATGTACCAGCAGTCAGCACTACGGCCTTCGACTCAAAGCGCAAGCCTATTTGAGTAACTACGCCCTTTACCCGATCGCCGTCCAAAATAATATCATCGACAGCCTGCTGAAAAAGCCAGAGATTTTCTTGATTTTCTAAGCGGTGACGAATCGCCGCTTTATATAAAATACGGTCAGCTTGAGCGCGCGTTGCACGCACAGCGGGACCTTTGCTTGAATTTAACGTACGAAACTGAATGCCAGCCTCGTCTGTTGCAGCCGCCATCGCACCACCAAGCGCATCAATCTCCCGTACAAGATGCCCCTTACCAATCCCGCCAATAGAGGGGTTACAAGACATCTGACCGAGCGTTTCAATGTTGTGCGTGAGCAACAGGGTTTTTTGGCCCATACGCGCGGCAGCCAAAGCGGCTTCCGTGCCTGCATGACCCCCGCCGATCACGATTACATCAAATTTTTCTGTGAATTGCATGTAAATAATGCTTAATAACGAAAGGGTTGTATCTTACTGCAATCTGCCGACCTCGTCATTCGCTATCAGGATGTTTCACGTGAAACATCGATTCATTTACAAATAATTGAAAAACGACATAATTCGTTAACATAAATGCAATATTATCCATATAATGTGAAATTGGTAACTTGGTATGCATATTGCTGAGAATTCAATTGTGTTTCAAATGTACTTTTAATAAATCGATACAGGGGAAGAAAAAATGAAAAAACTATCTTTTATCTTGGCAGCATTGCTTAGCGTAACTGCATTTAGTGCACAAGCTGACGTAGAAACTGCACAAAAACTTGCTGACAAGTATGCAGTCATCGCAAAGAACATTAACCCAGCTTCAACAGGATTGTCTGCAGAAGATGGCAAAAACTTTTTTAATCGTGAACTCACAATTAAAGGTAAACAAGTAGCTTGCGCTTCATGCCACACTGCTAATCCTGCTGACAACGGCAAACATATTGTGACTAACAAACCAATTCGCCCACTAGCGCCTGCTGCTAATGCGAAACGCTTCACTTCTGTGGACACTGTTGAAAAGAATTTCACTAAGCACTGCAACGACATTATCGGTCGCGATTGTACTGCACAAGAGAAAGGCAATTTCATTGCTTACTTGCTAACAGTTAAGTAATAGAACAGTCTGTATAAATGCGATACGTTTGGGATCCCTTCGTCAGAATCTTTCACTGGTCATTGGTGATTGCCTTTGGTGTCGCATTTTATACGCACGCGTCTGAGTGGGATCGCATCACCCACACCAAAGCTGGCTACGTTGCCGGCGGTTTAATTCTTAGTCGTATCTTATGGGGATTTTTATGTACCGGATACGCCAAATTCAAAAGTTTCCCACCCAACCCTGAAGGCGCGGTTAGATACGCATGGAGAACCCTTCAAGGTCGATCAAAACCCTTTGTAGGGCATAATCCAGCAGGATCACTTGTCATCTACCTTTTGCTTGCCTTTGGCTTACTCACAGTTACCAGTGGTTTCTTTGTGTTTAATGATGGCTGGCTATTTAATGCGCCAGACCTATTGCACAGCATTCATTTCTATAGCGCATGGACATGGCTTGGGCTTGTATGCATTCATGTTCTGGGCGTGATTACTGAAAGTATTGTGCACAAGGACAACCTTATTGTTGCGATGTTTACAGGCGTAAAATATGATGTGGGTAGCGCTGTTGAACCAAAGAATCAAGAGAATGTTTCACGTGAAACACGTCGGATTTTCACCATCTTTGGTGTACCTTGTAGATGGATTTTAAAAGTACTTGGTAAGAAGTAGACTTACTTCCCGATACAAAATTTACTAAAGATTTCGCCAAGCAAATCATCCGGGGTGAATTCCCCCGTTACACTACTTAACGCATCCTGAGCCATCCTGAGATTTTCTGCCACGAGCTCAGGCTGAGAAATCGCATCGATAGAAACCTTTAAGAATTGCTCAACCTGACGAATCGCTTCTAAATGTCGCGTTCTTGCCATAAAAATACCCTCACTCGTTGAATGCCACCCAACAACTTTGAGCAAAATCTCTTTGAGTAGATGAACCCCATCCCCCGTTTTGGCGGATAGATGGATATGTGGCTCACCTTCAAGATCCTCGACAATTGGTGATTTTTTAGCGATATCAATCTTGTTATGAACCCAAATTTTGGGTAAATCGTGCGGCAAACGCGCTAAAATCGATTTTTCAACTTCAGTAATACCGTGGGCTGCATCCACCAATAATAATGCGATGTTGGCGCTTTCTAAAGCTCGCCAAGTTCGAGCGATGCCGAATTGTTCTATCTCATCTTCTGTCTCACGCAGACCCGCTGTATCCACAACGTGGAGAGGGATGCCGTTAATTTGAATCGCGCTTTTAATCGTATCTCGCGTGGTACCAGCGATTGAAGTAACAATAGCAATGTCATCAGCAGCCAATTGATTAATCAGACTCGATTTTCCAACATTGGGTTGCCCAACTAATACTACGGTTAATCCCTCACGCAATAAATTACCTTGCTTGGCCTGATTGTATATTTTTTGGAGTTCGCGCTGCACATCCTCGATTTTTTTCTTCACGTTTCCTTGAGAGATAAAGTCGATTTCCTCCTCAGGAAAGTCTAAACATGCCTCAACAAACATCCTCAGTTCTACCAACCCGAGGAGCAGGCTATTGATTCGACTTGAAAACTCCCCAGAGAGCGAACGCATCGCACTTCTTGCCGCCTCTGAAGTTGCAGCATTGATCACATCTGCCACCGCCTCAGCTTGTGCGAGATCCATCTTGTCATTAAGGTACGCGCGACGAGTAAACTCTCCCGGTTCTGCCTGCCGCGCACCAAGGCATAGACAGCGGTTTAATAAAATCTGAAGAAGCGCAGGCCCGCCGTGTGCTTGTAGCTCAAGCACCTCTTCACCGGTATAAGAGTTCGGGGCAGCGTAGTAAATAGCAATGCCCTGATCAATGATCAGACCATCGTGATCAATAAAAGGTAAATACGCAGCGTAACGAGGTTTAGGGCAGTGCCCAAGGATGGCACCTGCAATCTGGGTGACCGCAGGACCTGAAATACGAACAACACCAATACCACCAGAGCCGGATGCAGTTGCGATCGCAGCAATGGTGTCAGGGAGAGAGTTAACGAGCTGCATTTCCTTTTTTCTTATCAAGCGCCGCCTTATGAATCAGATGATTGATACGGGCTTGTTGCGCAATCGAGAGCACGTTATTCACAAACCAGTAAAGCACTAAGCCAGCGGGGAAGAAGAAAAAGAACACGCTGAATGCGAGTGGCATGAACATCATCACCTTCGCCTGAACTGGGTCAGCGGGCTTAGGATTAAGCTTCGTCTGAACAATCATTGAAATACCCATCAAAATTGGCAACAAACCTATTGGCATACTACCAATATGGCCAAAGAGGGTATCTGGCGCTGAAAGATCATGGATCCACAAGATAAATGGGGCATGGCGCATCTCGACGCTAGCAAGCAACATCCAATAGAGAGATATAAATACTGGGATTTGGACCAAGATAGGTAAACAGCCTCCCATCGGATTAATCTTCTCCTTCTTATAAAGCTCCATCATTGCCTGCTGCATTTTTTGACGGTCATCACCAAACTTTTCTTTTAAGCTTTGCAAGCGTGGCGCAAGTTCACGCATTTGCGCCATATTGCGATAACCAGAGGCAGAAAGCGGATAAAAGGCAAGCTTGATTAAAAGCGTAAGTAAGATAATTGAGAAGCCCCAGTTACCCAGAACACTTTGAATCATTGATAAAATCATGAAGAGCGGGGAGGCGATAAAACTAAGCCAGCCATAATCAACAGTGTACTCAAGTCCTGGCGCTGCTTTAACAAGCTCGCTGTGGGTTTGTGGGCCAACATAAAGCTTAGCACTCAAGTCATCACTTGCGCCTGGGGCAATGGAAGCGAGAGTATATTTAGTACCAATGGCATAAATTTTATTACCCAGATTTTTTGTGTAGAACTCTTGAGCCTCCTTAGTCTGTGGGATCCAAGCGCCCACAAAATAATGTTGGACCAAACCAACCCAGCCATCTTTAGCAATTTTTGAGAGTGGCTCTTTGTCCATCTGGGCAAATTTAATCTTTTTATATTTATCTGCATCAGTAAAATAAGCACCACCAGTGAAAGTAGGCATCATCTTGGTGCCTTGACCAGAATCACTGTCGTGTACGATTTGATAGTAGACAAGAGGATTGATTGCGGCCACTGAGTTGTTATTGACCACTTGATCAACCTTCACCTCATAGCTACCACGAACAAAGGTATAGGTCTTGGTTAACTTCACACCTTCTGGGCTTGTCCACTCGAGTGCTACCTTAAGTTCATTTTGATCAGCTGCCATCTGATAGTCATTTGCAGCGCTAGTGAATACTTCCTTATGTGTTGCAACTTTACCGAGAGCGATGCCTGACTGAACAACGTAGACTGATGGTGTTGCACTATCATTTAAAAGAATGAAATTGTTCGTATCAGAGTCAGCCGCACGGTGCTGCGTGAGCTCCAATTTACGAAGATCGCCACCCACCGTGTCAATCTCAGCCTTAAAAAGGTCTGTTTTTACTGATATCCGCTTATCTGTCTGAAGATGAAACTGCGACTCAGCATCGATACTCGCCTGGGTTGTCTTTACTTCGTTCGTTGTCTCTATCGTGGAGGCTTGCTCTATAGGTCTATTTTTTTCTTGCCATGTATTCCAGAAAAACAAGATAGAGAATGACATCACAACAAACAAAATCAGTCTTTTAACGTCCATATTTATTATCGTCTTTACACAAAAGTATTAATTAAGGGATAGGGTCGTGCCCGCCAGCATGCCAAGGGTGGCATTTTAGCAATCGGCGTACGGTATAAAAAGAGCCTTTGATCGCACCATGCTTTTCAATTGACTGATAGCCATAATGCGAACAGGTTGGGCTAAAGCGACATTGTTGTCCCACGAATGGGCTTAGTAAGCGTTGATAGCTTCTAATCATAAACAATAAAATTTTAGCCAATATTTTCTCGGTATTTCAAAATGAATTAAGCTTAAGATCTGTTTTTCAGCTTAGTGATAAGCATATCAAACTCTTGCACAATCTCATTGTAATTTTTAGCGCTAAATGGCTTTTGTGGTCGAATTACTAAGTCTAAGTTACTCAAGTTGGTTTTATTCCGCCTAAACAACTCTCGCAGCACCCTGCGCATGTAATTACGGTCCACGGACAACTTGGCGATTTTTTTACTCACCACCATACCAAGACGCGCATGCAGGTGAGTATTTTTCCGATAATGAATGACAAGCGTTGCGCCTGAAATTCGCTTGCGGAAATTAAAAACGGATGAAAAATCATCCGTTTTTAATAATCTTAATTCGCTTGGGAATTTAAAATTCATGCTTACCTAATTCGTAGACACAGTCACTGACCGTGTGAACAGGTAAGGAAATTATACAGCTAAGCGAGCACGGCCCTTAGCACGACGAGCAGCAATCACTGCGCGACCACCACGAGTTTTCATGCGAACTAAAAAACCATGTGTGCGTGCACGACGTACTTTAGATGGTTGATAGGTGCGTTTCATTATATTTCTCCGATGACTTCTAGGTGCATTTGATGCAAAGGGCGTAATTAAACCCCAATATCGACACCTGTGTCAATCACTATTTTAGAAATAAATGCTTATAAAACAGTTGTGAATTAAACACTTTGTCTGTGGATAAGTTTTGCTAAACAAGCTAGAATGACTGCAATAATTTTAACAAATAAATTCCGTCCAAATTTTACATTAATTTAATAAATCAACAAGTTAATAAAATCGATTTGGAATCTAAAGGTTTATAGTAAGACATGAACAATTTTTGGGTCGCCTGCCTTGGACGTTTTCAAGAAGAACTGTCTGCGCAGCAATTTAATACATGGATAAAACCATTGCATTTCAAGGTTGGTGAGCAATCATTGACCTTGTTCGCGCCCAATCGATTTGTTCAGCAGTGGGTGAAGGATAAGTTCCTATCGCGCGTCGTCGACTTCGCCAAGGAAAGCCTCAGCCATCCGATCTCTGTGGATGTGGTCCTAATGGACGGACTTGGGGATGACAACATCAAAAGTATCGAGTCTTTAATAAGCGGGGAAAACAAAAAGGCGCCTACCAAAACACAAACCAATACCAAATCTGTTGATAAAAGCGCGCCAAAAGAACCGGTCTCTAAAAAACATAAAATTTCTGAGCATTCTGGTTTAAACCCTGCGTTTAACTTCAACAACCTGGTGACCGGTAAGGCAAACCAATTAGCCCGTGCGGCCGCGCTTCAAATTGCAGAGAGCCCTGGCAATACCTACAATCCGCTCTTTATTTACGGCGGAGTAGGACTTGGTAAAACACACTTATTACAGGCCATTGGCAATCATCTTAAAGAATTACGCCCAGAAGCAAAGATTAAGTATTTGCATGCGGAACGTTATGTGTCTGATGTGGTAAAAGCATATGAACATAAAGCGTTTGATGAATTTAAACGCCTTTATCACTCACTCGATATGTTGCTCATTGACGACATTCAATTTTTTGCTAAAAAAACCCGGACACAAGAAGAGTTCTTTTATGCCTTCAATACACTAATTGAGTCAAAGAAACAGATTATTATTACTTGCGACACCTATCCAAAAGAAATTGCAGATATGGAAGAACGCTTACGAACGCGGTTTAGTTGGGGTTTAACAGTTGCTGTTGAACCACCAGAACTTGAAATGCGCGTGGCAATTTTGCTTAAAAAAGCAGAAGAGGCCAACATAGCGCTTACCGAGGAAGTAGCATTCTTTGTGGCCAAACAGATTAGATCGAGTGTTCGTGAGTTAGAAGGCGCCCTCAATCGTATTGTGGCGATGTCAAAGTTCACAGGCCACCAAATTGATGTCAATCTAGCAAAGGAAGCTTTAAAGGATTTGATCGCAGTGCGTGGTAGACAAATCACGATAGAGTACATCCAGAAGACGGTTGCAGACTACTACAAGATCAAGGTCGCCGAGATGTACAGCAAGAAGCGAACACGCAACTTTGCACGACCTAGACAGATTGCCATGGCATTAACGAGAGAACTCACCAACCACAGCTTCCCAGAGATTGGTGAGGCGTTTGGGAGTCGTCACCACACAACGGTGATGCACGCCTGTGATGAGATGGAACAGCTACGCCAAAACGATCAAACTATCGCCAGAGATATCGCATTTTTGGTCCAAGTAATAAGAGATTAATAGTCTTAAGAAAGTGTATTCAGTTATGTTGTAGATAAAGTGTGGATGAAATTAGCATCTAACGTTATTTTGATAAAACGTATAAAATGTTAACAAATTATCCACAAGATTTTATTGCGTTTTACTATGATTTAAATGATATGTAATGTAATGATTTAATTACTAAAAAATACATATCAACAGATTTTTCAAGCATTACTACTATTATTAAATATATTTATATATTAGGTTTTTAAAACATGAACATTAAAATAAACCGAGAAACATTATTAAAACCACTTTCTTCTGTCAGTAGTATTGTTGAAAGACGTCATACACTACCGATTCTTTCCAATCTATTATTGGAAGCAAAGAGCGATAAGTTGGTATTAACAGCTACCGACTTAGAAATGCAAATCTCATTGTCAATTAACACACCAGTTGGTGCAGAACTTGCAACAACAATTTCAGCAAAGAAGCTTTTGGACATCTGCCGAGCTTTGCCTGATAACACTGAAATTAATATGGCAACTACTGATAGTCGTGTGGCTGTTAAAGCAGGTAAGAGTAAATTCAACTTACAAACATTACCTGCAATTGATTATCCAGTAATGACTAAGACAGTTGGAACGGATAGCGTTTCAATTACTATTCCACAAAACACATTAAAAAGTCTGTTTAAACAAGTTGAATTTGCAATGGCGCAGCAAGATATCCGTTATTACCTCAATGGATTGTTATTTGAGATTGATGGTAATCGTTTAAATATCGTAGGGACTGATGGCCATCGCTTAAGTTTTACTTCAACAGAACTTTCAAGATCTTATGAAAAACAAAACATCATCATTCCAAGAAAAACAATTATTGAATTAATTAAATTGCTTGATGAAAGTGAAAACGAGGTAAAAGTTGAAGTTTCTTCAACACAAGTGAATTTTAGCTTTAATGACATCAAATTAATTACCAAAGTGATTGACGGTAAATTCCCTGATTACACTCGTGTGATCCCTATGGGACATCAGAATAATTTTACTGTAGATAGAATGACTGTTCTCATGGCGATGCAGCGTGCTTCAATTCTTTCTAACGAGAAATACCGCGGTATTCGTATGGTCCTAGGCTCAAATAGCCTTCGCCTCATCAGTACCAACAGTGAGCAAGAGGAAGCGGAAGAGGAATTGGAAGTGAGCTACACGGGTGACTCTTTGGATATAGGTTTTAATGTGACTTATTTGATTGATGTCCTTAATAATGTGACCAACCCAGAGGTAGTATTCTCATTTGCTGATGCAAATAGTAGCTGCTTGGTCACCGTACCGAATGATGAGAACTACAAGTATGTTGTAATGCCAATGCGCATCTAATGTTCCACGTGAAACAAATTAAAACGTAACTTAAACATAAGATAGAAAAATGACTCAAAATAAAACAGATTACGATTCATCCAGTATTACCATCCTTGAGGGCTTGGACGCAGTCCGTAAGCGTCCGGGTATGTACATCGGTGACACATCGGATGGTAGTGGTTTGCACCACATGGTGTTTGAGGTTGTCGATAACGCGATTGATGAAGCGCTAGCTGGTCACTGTGATGATATTAAGATCACCATCCACTCAGACAACTCAATTAGCGTTTCTGATAATGGTCGCGGAATCCCGGTCGATATCAAGCAAGATGACAAAAACGAAATTAAACGTTCCGCAGCTGAGATTGTGATGACTGAGCTTCATGCTGGCGGTAAGTTTGACCAGAACTCATACAAGGTTTCTGGTGGCTTGCATGGTGTGGGTGTGTCGGTGGTGAACGCGCTATCTGATTGGTTAAAGCTTAAGATTTATAAAAACGGTAAGGTTTACCAGATGGAGTTTGCCCGTGGTGTGCCACAGGCGCCATTGGCAGAAACTGGTAGCACAGAGCGTTCAGGCACTGAGGTTCACTTCTTCCCATCCATTGAGACCTTCGGTCTGATTGAGTTTAGTTTTGATATCTTGGCAAAACGTTTACGTGAGTTGTCATTCTTGAATAACGGTGTGAAGATTGAGTTGATCGATCAACGCCACAACAAGAGTGAAAACTTTGCCTACTCAGGCGGTGTTCGCGGCTTCGTTGAATATATGAACCGCAGTAAGTCTGTGCTCCATCCTAAGCCTTTCTACGCGGTAGCTGAAAAAGATGGTATGACCGTTGAGGTGTCGATGCAATGGAATGATTCTTACAGTGAGACCGTTCAATGTTTCACTAATAATATTCCGCAGCGTGATGGAGGAACCCACTTAACGGGTCTACGGACTGCAATGACACGTACGCTCAACAACTACATTGAGCAGAACGAACTAGCCAAAAAAGCAAAGATCGAAACCAGCGGTGACGACATGCGCGAGGGTTTAACCTGCGTGCTTTCAGTAAAGGTCCCAGAGCCTAAGTTCTCATCACAAACAAAAGACAAGTTAGTATCAGGTGAAGTGCAACCGGTTGTGCAAGATGTTGTGTCTAACAAGCTTGCTGAATTCTTACTTGAAAATCCAGTGGATGCAAAAGTGATCTGTAACAAGATCGTGGATGCAGCACGAGCACGTGATGCTGCCCGTAAGGCGCGCGAAATGACACGACGTAAAGGTGCAATGGATACCATGGGCCTTCCAGGTAAGCTAGCGGACTGCCAAGAGCGCGATCCAACGAAATGTGAAATCTACCTGGTCGAGGGTGATTCAGCGGGCGGTTCAGCAAAACAGGGTCGTGACCGTAAGAACCAGGCGATTTTGCCATTGAAGGGTAAGATCCTCAACGTTGAGAAGGCACGCTTTGATAAGCTCCTTGGCTCACAAGAGATTGCCACACTTATTACTGCGCTAGGAACTGGCATTGGTAAAGCAGATTTTAGTGTAGAAAAATTACGCTACCACCGCATCATTATCATGACTGATGCGGACGTCGACGGTGCACACATCAGAACGTTATTGTTGACCTTCTTCTACCGTCAGATGACGGAGCTCGTGGAGCGTGGTCACATCTACATCGCGCAACCACCACTTTACAAGGTGAAACAGGGTCGTGATGAGCGCTATCTGAAAGATCAACACGAGCTTGATGAGTACCTACTGCAGTCAGCATTAAAGGGCGCATCTCTGCTCACTAAAACAGGTGGTGAGACGCTTGCTGATGAGCCACTCGCAGCGATTGCTAAGCAGATGGTACTCACAGAGGCGGTGATTCGCCGTATCTCATCCCTATACGATGAGAGCGTGCTTCGCGCCCTACAGGACCTTGGCGAGATCAGCCTCGCGGACGAGAAGAGCGCGAACGATGCCGCAGAAAAATTACGCCCGATCTTGGGTGCGATTGGTTCAGAGGTGATCGTGGCGTTCAATCAAGAGGCGGGTACATACCGTTTAGAAGTGAACAAGTATGTTCACGGTAACCTGCAGTGCTGCGTGGTGGATACGGACTTCTTGGGCGGTGGTGACTACCGTCAAATTAGCCGTGTGTCAGTCATGTTAGCAGGCCTGCTTGGTGAAGGTGCTACCATTCAGCGTGGTGAAAAATCTCAAGCCGTTTCAACCTTCAAACAAGCGCTCGATTGGCTACTTGAAGAGGCGAAACACGGCCTTAACGTTCAGCGCTACAAAGGTCTGGGCGAGATGAACCCAGAGCAGTTATGGGAAACAACGATGGACCCACAGGTTCGCCGTCTATTAAAAGTGCAAATCGATGACGCGATCGCCGCGGATGAGATCTTCACGACGCTAATGGGTGATCAGGTTGAACCACGCCGTGCGTTTATTGAAAATAATGCGCTAGGTGTTAATAACCTAGACATTTAATTTTGTAGTTGGATGTATTGAAGAGGGGAGGAGCTTTTTTAGCCCTTCCTTTTTTAATGTGTATGATCAAGCGCAAAAACTAACTCACCTTTTAAAGGGTGCACGTTCTTGTAGTTCATTTGTATACTCGGCTACGCCTTGTGCCTCTCGAATCAGAAAATCCTCAATCGCTTTAGCAAACTGAGGATGGGCAATTTTATGAAATGAACAAGTGGCTCTAGGTTTAAATCCTCTCGCTAATTTGTGTTCACCTTGGGCACCGCCCTCGAAGTATTGAATGTTCTCCTCGATACAAAACGCCTGTGCTTGGTAATAACATAGCTCAAAGTGAAGATTTGGCACATACTCCAAACAACCCCAGTAGCGACCATAAAGCGTATCTTGATCATAAAAATTAAGTGCGCAGGCTATGGGTGCTCCATCCTTATATGCCATCACAAGCAAAATGTGTTGTGGCATTGTCTGTGCGATGATCTTAAAAAACGCTCTGGTTAGGTAGGGAGTGGATCGATGCTCTGAGTAGGTGTTGCAATAGCATTGGTAAAAGAAATCCCATTGGGCGTCGGTGATGTCATGTCCCTTAATGCGATGGCATACCACGCCTAAATTCTTGACCTTCTTGCGCTCTTGCCTGATTTTCTTTCTTTTTTCTTGCGTTAATTGGAGGAGAAACGCATCAAAATCTTTAAAATTTTCGTTGTGCCATTGAAACTGAACCCCATGTCGTTGAAGCCAGTTTGATTGCATCAGTATTTCCGCTGAGTTGTCATTGGGAAAAAGTACGTGTGCGCTCGAGAAATGGTTGTTGTGCATTATTTCTTCTAGTGCCTCAACCATCAGTGATTGAATTTCTTTTGATGGATATTCTTGCGATACGAGCAGGCGCTGGCTGGTGATAGGACTAAAGGGGATCGCTGAGATCAGCTTCGGATAGTAATCCATACCACTTTTTTGATAGGCTTCGGCCCAAGCCCAGTCAAAAACGTACTCCCCATAGGAGTGATTTTTAACATACAAGGGCATTGCACCCACTAATTTCTTATTATCAAAAACCAGCATTGGACATGATTGCCAACCTGTACCACTGCCAATAGAGTTTGACTCTTCAAGAGCGCTTAAAAACGCATGGCTTAGTAATGGCATGCCACCAACTAGGTCATCCCAGTTAGAGGCGTCTAATTTACTAATACTATCTGCGATTTCTAGTTTCAACTTGATTATTTCTTAATAAGATTAACTTTGTCGACCTTGAGTGCTCTTGTGATTGTTCTGATTTCAAGTGTTTTATGATTTTTAACATAACGAAACGTACAAGCATCCAGCTCCATTGATATGCAATCTACGACCTCTGTATATCCTTGTTCAAATATCTCATGTGCATAAAGGCTGCTAAGTGAAATTTTAGAATTTATAATTGGCTGCCATTCATCGGCAATTAAGGATGCTCTTGCCTGATCATAGGGTACCCCAGATTTAATGGATGGAGGCGTATCGCTAGCTTTTGCTGCAACGGTGAATAGTATGCCTAAACATAAAAATAGCGTTCTGATTAACATAGGATGGCATAACCATTTTAAACTGATAAATTGAAATGATGAGGGCACCAGAAGATTAGAACATTTCCTCTGACGCTCTCATTACAAAAAATGCTTTTTTTAGTTAACTTTTACAACGCCATTCATCACAGCCGCATGACCAGGAAAGCTGCAGAAGAATGCAAAGGCATCTTTTGAATTCAGTTTATCGGTTTTGAATTTAATTGTTGCCGATTCACCACCACCGAGCACGGCTGTGTGCGCAATTACTCTGTCATCATTCTCTTTTACAAAGTTCTTACTTAAACCAGCCGCGCTGCCATCAGCTAGGACAGCCTGCATGTCGGATTTTTTAGTAATAACAAGATTGTGGCCCATCGCTGCTTTTGGTAAATTGCCAGCATTCTTAAGGGTTAGATTTATTTCTTTACATGTTTTGTTAACGGTAATTTCTTTCGCTGAGTAGGCCATGCTTGCTGTAGCCTCAATTGATACATCACATTCACTTGCAAATGCTGCTGAGGAAATAAGACTTAAAACTACTGCACCACCGAGTATTTTCTTTAACATAATTTTTGCCTTATTAAATGTTTGGAAATTTAAAACTGCTTGCTTACATAAGAGAACGGCGGTTGGATTAAGTTGCTTAATTTAAGAAAGTAAATTTAAGTGGGAAACAATAATTCAGATTTAATGAAAATCATTAGCCATGATTCATGTTGTCAGGCACTAGCTTGATTAAACTAATGCGTATCATAAGAACCTAACAAATAAGCAAATAACTTGCTTATTTTAATTAACCAATTAGGAGATCTATTATGTGGACAAAACCAGCAGCTACAGAAATGCGTTTCGGCTTTGAAGTAACAATGTACGTAATGAACAAATAATCTTTCATTAAAGATTAACGACTAAAAGGGGCTTTAGCCCCTTTTTTAATATGAAAAGCCGGCATTTAAGCCGGCAAATGTTCCTTAATAAAGTTTAGTAGCAGTCAGTTACCCAGTCCATATTTCTTCCTTTTTCATTCAATTTTCAAACTTAAAAAATATTAAGCATGCACTCTATAGCCCATGATTAAGCCGTAAACACCGCCAGCCCACAAACCTGCTGTGGCTAATAAAGCAATCATGAACCCCCAGCGCTTCTGATTTGGGCACTTACGCTGAGCATATGAGTCCCATGAGCTTGCTAGTAGCCAGATGAGCCCTGAGTCACCAGCCCCTTTTGCACTTAAAAAGGAAGCGTAACTCCATAGTGAGGGTAAGAATATAGCAAAGCTTATCAATGACATATTTTGCTGGTTAATGGATTTTAAAATCTTCGATATCTGTTCGTTTGACAAATTATCTTCTATTTTTTGGCATGGGCATCTACTGCTTAAGAAAAGCCATAAAACAGATAGAAGAGATATTACGAAGGGATATAAGCAGCTATTAAAGAACATAAATAATCCTTTTGCAGTTGTGTGAAAGTTCTCTTGTTTACTGACTTAATAAAATCCCTAAAGTTCTATTGAAGAATCTAGTAATTATTTGAGGATTTGTTTGAACTTCATCGGTTGTTAGTAGCCCATATATCACCTTATAAAAATTGTTTGCTTAGATAGAGACCAAAATGAATTCCAAAGAACTTAACAAACAGGAGCGAATGCGTGGAGCCCTCTGGGGTATGTTTGTCGGAGATGCCTTAGCGATGCCGGTGCATTGGTATTACAACATCGCAGCCTTGTGGCAGGACTTTGGCGTAATTAGAGACTACCAAGCACCTAAGGCGCATCATCCCAACTCGATAATGGCATTAGCAAACACAGCCAAGGCCGGTCGTGGAAGTCAGGAAGGCGATATCGTTGGGAGTATTATTCTTAAAGGCAAAAAACACCACTGGGGACCGGCTAACCGACATTATCACCAAGGGATGCAAGCGGGAGATAACACACTTAATTTATTATGCGCGCGGGTACTGTTGCGATCTCTCAATGCACTAGGCCATTATGATTCTAAAGACTTTTTAAGAGATTACGTAGCCTTTATGACAGAGCCAGACCGTCATAATGACACCTACGCAGAATCCTTTCATCGCGACTTTTTTGCAAATTATGCGCGTGGCATCGCGCCTGAAAAATGTGCTGGAACTGAGGGACATGACACCGCATCCATTGGCGGCCTGGTGAGCTTGCCGTTGGTTATTTTAGCTACGTTGGGTGAGGGCGAATTAGCGACAATTAATAACGCTGCATTAACGCATCAGAGGCTGACCCATCGTTCTGAATTGCTTGAGCGCTATAGTCTGGCATTCACTAGCTTGATGTTTAATATTTTTGATACCCAAAGTTCTGATATCGAAACGCTTGTTTGCAGGACCGCGAGTAGCGTTGGTTTTTCTGCAGAGGAGGTCCTCAAAAGCGTACGTCGCAACCAAAGCGCAGATTTGGATGTGATTGGCGGCCTTCTCAGCCCTGCTTGTTATGTAGATCAATCTTTTCCTTCAGTGCTTTATCTAGCAGCGCGTTACTCAAATGATTTCGAGAGGGCTTTGGTCGCGAACACTAATGTGGGTGGTGATAATTGTCATCGCGGTGCTGTGCTGGGTGCCTTGCTCGGAGCGGCTTTGGGATTTGAGGCGATTCCAAAGCGCTGGATTAACGGGCTGACAGCACATGCGGAGTTAGAGGAAGAAATAGAGCAGTTTATTCAACGTTTTGGCTAAAGCTTGACTCACAAAAAACCAATATAGATAAAGCTCTTTTGCAAAATCAAGAATCAAAAGAATTGACGCTGATTAATCAAATAGGTAATATTAATTGTACGAACGTACAGAAAGAGAATGTCATGAGTCCTATCGATTTACTCCGCAACTATACCCGCAAGATCAGCTCTAACGTTGATGAAATCTATGTCCGCGTGTCTAATAAGAGTGCAGAGATTCCTTTGTTTAATAACAAAGTCTCTGCAGGTTTTCCTAGTCCAGCAGCAGATCATATTGAGGTAAGACTAAGTGCTGATCAGTATTTGGTTAAGAATCCTACGGCCACTTACTTTGTTCGCGTTAAGGGCGACTCAATGATTAACGCAGGTATATTTAATGGTGATGTGTTGGTTGTGGACCGTTCACTTGATCCTAGTATTGGTCAGATTATCCTTGCTGAAGTAGATGGTGAATTCACAGTGAAGTATCTAGGTCAAAATCAACTAACGCCAGCCAATCCCAACTATAAATCCATTAGTTTTGATGACGCGGATACCGTTGCATTAATTGGTGTTGTAATAGGCTCTATGCGTAAATTTGTATGATCGAGTGCTATTTAAATTTAGCTGAAAAAATCAAAGATTTGATGGTGTAAATGTTAGCTAACTACGTATTACTCGATCTTGAAACTACAGGCGCCACACCGTTAAAAGATCGCATCACTGAAATTGCATTGATCCATTTCAAAGATGGTATAGAGGTAGATCGTTGGCAAACGCTGGTGAACCCGCAAACTAACATCCCAGACTTTATTCAGGGTCTCACCGGCATCACTAATGCGATGGTCGAGGATGCACCGACTTTTGAGCAAGTCGCTGGCGAACTTTTAGATTACCTAGATGATGCGGTCATGTGCGCGCATAACGTCAGATTCGACCATGGCTTCTTAAAAGCAGAATTTAGACGTATTGGGATCACCTTCAAACAAAAAGTACTCTGCACTGTCAAGCTCTCCCGGAAGCTTTACCCTCAATATAAAAGTCACGGCCTGAGCGCCATTATAGAGCGACATGGATTCACCTGCAGTCAGCGACATCGCGCGATGGGTGATGTGGAGGTCATGGCCCAATTAATTGACCTTGCTAAAAAAGAATTAGGACTAGAAAAGTTAGAGGCAACTGTTGCCGAGCTATCCAAGAAGACGAGTCTGCCCTCAGGGATTGATGAGGATGTGATTGATGACATCCCTGAAACTTCGGGGGTATATCTATTTTTTGGGGAAAATAACTTACCACTCTACATTGGTAAGAGCGTTAACTTGAGAGCACGTGTGATGTCGCACTTTAGTAGTGACCATCGTTCAACTAAAGAGATGCGCATTAGCCAAGAGATTAAGCGCATCGAGTGGATAGAGACGGCTGGTGAGTTTGGTGCCCTGTTGCTCGAGTCTAGATTGGTTAAAGAACGTCAGCCAATTCATAACCGACAACTCAGGCGTGAGCGACAACTATGTTCATGGTTTTTGTCGAGCGATGCAGAGGCCTCACCGCTGTTAACGCTTGTGAGAGAGGATCAGATTATTCCTGAAAACATGCCGCATCTTTTTGGAACATTTAGATCCAAAAAACAAGCGACGGATGCCCTCAGAAATATCGCTGAAGAACATGCTTTGTGTTCAAAAGTGCTGGGACTGGAGTCTGGTAAAGGGGCATGTTTTAGATCACAAATTAAACGATGTAAGGGTTTGTGTTGTGGCAAAGAGTCGCCAGGACTGCATTATTTGAGAGTGCAACAAGCTTTAGTTTCTCTTAAATTAAAATCCTGGCCATTTAAGGGGCGTATCGCTATCAAAGAGTATAACGTTGTGCACCAAAAAACAGAGCTACATATATTTGATCAGTGGAGACATTTAGATACCTTAAGAAGTGAACTTGAGCTGTATGAGTTTAGTGAATCAAAACCGTTGTTAGCCTTCGATTTAGATACCTATCAGCTGCTGTCAAAAGAGCTCAGTAAAGGACATTTTAATATCATCAATTTTTGATTTTGATTAGCAGAACTTAACGATGATTTAAAAGCCTAATATGAAAATACGCAATGGATATTGTTCATGTATCTAGAATCACTTAAAACAATCACTGAAAAACTGACGATTTATTACGATGGAAATTGTCCGCTCTGTCTTGCAGAGATCCATTTCTTAAAGCATCACAACCATCGAGATTTGATTTGTTTTGTTAATTTACATGCCATGAGTTCAATAGAGGAAGTCAATTGTGAGCAAGCGATGAAGAACATTCATGGGCGTATTGGTGATACGTTGATTGTTGGCCCTAGAGTTTTTGATGAGGCTTATAAAAGAACGGATTTAAAGCTCATTAATTATCTATTTTCTTTAGCTTGGTTTAGGTTTCTGTACGCAAGATTTTATGTTTTCTTCGCCAAATATCGCCATCAAATTTCTAGCCTTATTGGCCCATGGTTACTCCGATGGGTTAAAAGGCGGTATCACTAAAACCCAGAAAAAATTGTCACTATGAAACGCAGCATCGCCCTCATCGACGTGAATAATTTTTATGTGTCTTGTGAGCGCGTCTTTAATCCCAAGCTAAAAAACAAACCTGTAGTGGTACTATCTAATAACGACGGCTGCGCCATCTCAAGAAGCAATGAGGCGAAAGCATTAGGGGCTGTAATGGGCGCTCCGTGGTTCAAGATGCAAGAGCTTGTTAAACAGCACGGCATTATTGGTCTCTCAAGTAACTATGCTTTGTATGCGGACATGAGTAATCGTGTCATGATGATGCTCAATGACTTCAGCCCGAATCAAGAGGTCTATTCGATTGATGAATGCTTTCTGGATCTCACGGGATTTAATCGAGATTTGAAAGAGTACGGACAGGAAATGCGAAGCCGTATTTTAAAGTGGACAGGCCTGCCTGTTTGCGTGGGGGTGGGAGCGACCAAAACACTCGCTAAGCTCGCTAACCATATCGCTAAAAAACAAAGTCGGTTTGATGGTGTGTGCAATCTAAACACATTAGCCGAGAATGAACTTAATAAAGTGTTCAGTAACATTGAAGTGGGTGAAGTCTGGGGAGTGGGCCGGAGGCTAGCCTTAAAACTTAAGGGTTTGGGCATCAGTACAGTATTAGATCTAAAGCGGGCTGACCCTGAATATCTTAGGGGCCAGTTTAGTGTTGTAATGGCTAAGACTGTGAGTGAATTAAACGGGATTGTGTGTATTGAACTCGAGGAGATTCCCCCTCCAAGAAAGCAGATCCTAAGCTCCCGAAGTTTTGGACATACGGTTAGAGACCTTAATAGCCTTGCTGAATCCATTACGCTTTATATGAGCCGCGCCGCAGAAAAGCTACGCAAGCAAAACGCTTTTGCTGGATCTGTGCATGTTTACATACGCACCAGCCCTTTTAAGCTGGATGAGCCGCATTACAGCAACGGCATGACCATTCCAATGCCGAGCCCAAGTGACGACAGTCGGCAGTTAGTCAAAATCGCGCTTTGGGCTTTAAAACAAATCTATAGGCCTGGCTTTAGTTATGCAAAAGCAGGGGTGATGCTGAGTGAAATAGTGCCCAAAGCCTGCGTTCAGAATGATTTGTTTAGTCAGCCCGTTACCAATCTCAAGTCAGAAGCTTTAATGTCCGCGATGGACGCTATTAATCGTAAGATGGGACGTGAGTCTATCAAGCTTGCGAGTGAGGGATTCAAACGGCCCTGGAAGATGAAGCAGGGAAATATAAGCTCGAATTATACGACTGATTGGGGTGGTTTAATTGTTGCTTGAAAACGCATTTTAACAATCTTGAGAACAAATATTTTAGTAAATAAAACTGATTTATAAATAATAGAAATGCTGAAATATATATTTGGAAAGTAGTTACTCTTTTACAATAAAAAAGGCCAACATTAATGTTGGCCTTTTTGCTTTGCAACTAAAACGTAGGTCTTAGTTTAATGCATCCTTCAAAGCTTTACCTGCGCGGAAAGCTGGTGCTTTACGGGCAGCGATTTTTAATTCTTTACCAGTTTGTGGGTTACGGCCGATACGAGCAGCACGTTGGCTAACAGCGAATGTACCGAAGCCGATCAATGTCACAGTATCACCTGCTTTAAGAGCAGCTGTAACGCTACCAGTAAAAGCATCTACAACTTTAGCAGCAGCAGCTTTAGAGATGTCAGCTTCAGCAGCAATCTTAGCAATCAATTCTTGTTTGTTCATAGGATTAGTCATTCATAAAGGGTTACGGAGCTATTATCTTAACTGAATTTTTAAGGATTTAACAAATATCCCTTACTTTTTTAATAAATTTAATAAATATTTTTTGCTATGTGAAAGTTATATGACAAACTATTATGAAATCAACTTAATTTAAGCTAGAAATATGCAGACCTTTGTAGAAGAATTGAGCATCGTTTCACATGTAATCCAGCTAGCCGTAGCGCCAGCTTTTCTCCTCACCGGCATAGGCGCGATCATTTCGGTGCTTGCGATACGACTTGGCAGAGTTGTCGACCGATACCGTGTGTTAATCGAGCGTGATGCACACTCGGTGAAAAACTTGCAAGAAATAAGACTACTTGCTAAACGTGCAGTGTGGGTGCATTGGGCGATTACATTGTGCTCGATCTCTGCACTTCTTGTTGCAACTGTGATCGTTGCCCTCTTTATTGGCTATGAGCGAAGTCAAGACCCTTCACATGTGGTATCTCCTTTGTTTATTATGGCGATGGTGAGTTTAATCCTAGGGTTGCTATGTTTTTTGCGTGAGATTTCGCTTTCAACCCATACGATTGAGCTACCAGAAGAGTTAAAAGAGTAAACCTCGCATGACACTGAACGAACTAAAATTTATTGTGGCACTAGCCAAGTCGCGCAATTTTAGAAAGGCGGCTGAGCTATGTTTTGTTAGCCAACCAGCGTTGAGCCTTGCCGTAAAGAAGCTCGAGGAAGAGTTAGGCGTAATGCTTTTTGAGCGCAGCCGTAACGATGTGACGATGACGGCAGTGGGTGAGCTTGTGGTTGAGCAGGCAGCGCGAGTGATCGAGGAATCTAAGCGCGTAAAGGAGATCGCCAAGCAGGGAAACAACCAGCTCGCCGGTCCCCTTAAGCTGGGTGTCATTTATTCAGTTGGTCCTTATCTGCTCCCAGAAATTATTCCCATCCTTCGTAAGACTGCACCTGAGATGCCGCTCATCGTTGAAGAGAATCTTACAAGCAACCTCGAGGCTCAACTCCGTAACGGTGTGATTGATGTGGCCATCATCGCACTACCATTTGAGCTTTCAGGTGTTGTCACTATGCCTCTCTATGAGGAGGAGTTCGTGGTGGTGGTCCCTGTGGATCATGATTGGGCAAATCGTAAGGAGGTCGATGCTACTGAGCTTACCGATGAGAAGGTATTGTTATTGAGCAGTGGGCACTGTTTCAGCAATCAGGTAATTCAGGCCTGCCCGAGCTTAAGCCGTAACGGTGAAGTGCTTCAGGGTAACTCTCTCGATACTGTTCGCAATATGGTGGCTTCTAATCTAGGCATCACTGTCTTGCCAGCAAGCGCGACCATCAGCCGTTACCAAAATCCACTCGTGAAGGCGATTCCATTTAAGAAGCCTATCCCTAAACGTCAAATCGCCTTGGCTTGGCGAAAGAGCTATGGACGTATACAGGCGGTGGATGAGATTGCGAAGGCGATTCGTTCGCTGGAGATGTTTTCAGAGGGACTGCTCTAATTCCTTAGAGCGAGACTAGTAAAAGACAAACGCGCGGAAACCATTGACTGGCAGATCCGCTGTCTTTAAATTGAGTGAAACGTGAACCTCATCTCTGCCAGCTAAGCCATCCTCTAGCTTGGCTTTTGACCCACTCAAATAATCATTAGGTGAAATCTTACGGCGGATAATGACCACATTTTGGCTATCAGTAAGCGAGAGCTCAATTGATGGGAAGGATTGGGCGAAAGGCGCATTGTTGATAATTTGGCAATTGAACTTGACGACACCATTATGCATTTCGTCCTTGACGAGTTCAGTATCATCGATTGTGATGAGCTCTGCGTGCTGGGGAAGAGGTAGTTTGCAGCCTAGTATATGACAACCCCTCGTCATTAATGGCTTGAGGGATGGCCAAGTTTTTGCAACCTCACCACGCATAAAGAATAGCATCTGTAGAAGCGCTGCAATAATAATCACTGCATAGAGTGCCCAAGGACGCTTTTGTTTCAATAGGCGGTCATTAGAAGATGATTCGGTCATGTGATGGTTTGCAATAAAAACATGCTGGCACTGGCCGCATCTCACTTTGCCTTCACTGGCGGTAAGTTGTTCAGGCTTAACGATGAAGCGAGTGAAACATGATGGGCATTGGGTGACCAAACTCATAGCAGCGATGCTTATTTTTTTGTGCCGGTTAGCAGGGTCCAACTGTCCATAAACACTGGCGCGTCCATCGTAAACCATTCCGTGTAGATTGCGGAGACTTGTTCGGCTTGTTCGCGCAGGATTCCTGAAAGTGCAATCTTACCGCCATGTTTACAAGCCCTAGCCAGCGCGGGGGCTAGCACACTAAGTGCGCTAGATAGGATGTTGGCGACGACTATGTCGGCGTGCTTTTCAGGGTAGTCTGTGGCCATGTAAAAATCTGCCTTGACCCCATTTTGTTCAGCGTTAAATTTGCTCGAGATGATGGCTTGCGCGTCGATATCGACACCCACAACTTTACTTGCGCCAAGTTTTTTGGCGGCAATCGCTAATATGCCAGAGCCACAACCATAGTCTAGGACATGATGATGCGGTTTTACCTGATCCACTAACCACGCCAAACATAGGTGCGTTGTCGGGTGGCTACCTGTCCCAAACGCTAGACCCGGGTCTAGTACGATATTGAGTGCATCAGGATTTGGGGCGTCGTGCCAAGTTGGTACGATCCATAGGTCGTTCGTAATTTTAATGGGGTCGAATTGGGACTGCGTTGCGCGGACCCAGTCCTGCTCAGCTACGGTTTCTGTAGTGAAACATAATTCCTTAAATCCAGTGATGGATTCTATCTTTGCTATGACAGCATTGACATCTACATCGTCATTAAAGAGAGCGCTGATGATGTTCTTGTTCCAGATACCTGGCGGCGGGTCACCTGGTTCACCGAAGATGGGTTGTTCGTCGGGGGTTTCAGCGTTTGCGTCTTCGATGCTTGCTGAGAGTGCGCCGATTTCCATCAGCGTATCACTCAACAGGTCAGCGTTCTGGCTATGCGCCTCGATATGTAGTGAAACCCAAGCCATTAAGAAACCTTACTTAGTGTGAATGCCAAGCTTGTTTTCAAGATAGTGGATGCTGGTCTCACCTAATTGGAATGCGGCATCGTTCATCAAATCTCGATGGAGTGCCACGTTGGTTTTGATGCCCTCAACTACCATCTCGGATAGAGCAATGTTCATCCGTGCGATCGCTTGTTCACGGTTATCACCGTAGGCGATTAACTTACCAATCATTGAATCGTAATGTGGTGGCACCATATAGTTTTGGTATGCGTGTGTATCGACGCGGATGCCAGGGCCCCCAGGCATATGAAATGTGCTGATACGACCTGGTGATGGAACGAAAGTATATGGATCCTCAGCGTTGATTCGACACTCAATTGCATGGCCTCGGAATTGAATATCCTTTTGACGTAAGCGAAGTTTCTCACCATAGGCTACGCGAATCTGCTCTTGGACAATATCCACGCCTGTGATCATCTCCGTTACAGGATGTTCCACCTGTACACGCGTATTCATTTCGATGAAGTAGAACTCGTTGTTTTCGTAAAGGAACTCGAAGGTACCTGCGCCGCGGTAGTTAATACGTTTACACGCGTCAGCACAGCGTTGACCAATTTTGTCACGAAGGCGAGTTGAAATACCGGGTGCTGGAGCCTCTTCTAGCACTTTTTGATGGCGACGTTGCATTGAGCAATCGCGTTCGCCTAAGTAGATCGCGTTACCATGCTGGTCTGAAAGCACTTGTATTTCAATATGACGCGGTTGTTCGAGGAATTTTTCCATGTAAACAACAGGATTACCAAAAGCTGCTTGCGCTTCTGCCTTAGTCATATTCACAGATGAGATTAGGGCTGCTTCTGTATGAACAACACGCATGCCACGACCACCACCACCACCAGCGGCTTTAATGATGACTGGGTAACCAATTTGTTTTGCAATTCGTATTACTTCAGCAGGATCTTCGGGCAATGCACCATCAGAACCAGGTACGCAAGGCACACCTGCTTTTTTCATGGTGTCCTTGGCGCTAACCTTGTCGCCCATGAGGCGAATGGTCTCAGCACGTGGGCCGATGAATACAAAGCCACTCTGTTCAACGCGTTCTGCGAAGTCTGCGTTTTCAGATAGGAAGCCATAGCCCGGGTGAATCGCTTCGGCGTCTGTCACCTCAGCCGCGCTAATTACTGCAGGGATATTCAAATAACTTTGGCTAGAGGCTGCAGGGCCGATGCACACAGACTCATCAGCGAGCTTGACGTATTTTGCTTCCTTGTCGGCTTCTGAGTGAACTGCAACAGTCTTAATGCCCAGCTCACGACAGGCGCGCTGAATGCGTAGGGCAATTTCGCCACGATTGGCGATGAGGATCTTATCGAACATTTAAAGCCTCTTTAGCCGATGATAAATAAAGGTTCGCCGTATTCGACGGGTTGACCGTTCTCAACCAAGATTGCTTTAATCACGCCAGCATGGTCAGACTCGATTTCATTCAATAGCTTCATCGCTTCGATGATGCACAATGTGTCTCCAACGTTCACGCTAGAGCCAATATCTACAAAAGATTTTGATTCAGGTGATGGTGAGCGGTAGAACGTACCAACCATTGGGGACTTCACAACGTGACCCTCGATCGCAGGCGCTGTCGAAGGAGATGCATCTGCGGCAGATGCAAGAACAGGCGCTGCTTGTGCGGGTTGAGCTTGTTGCATATATGGTTGTGCAAAGTGAATCGCACCTTGTGCTTGAGGAAGGTTACGACTGATACGAACTTTTTCTTCACCTTCTGTGAGTTCAAGCTCAGAAATACCAGACTCTTCGACTAAATCGATTAATTTTTTAAGTTTACGTAGATCCATCTCTTCACCTCATATTGCAGTTAAGCACCTAAAATTGCGTGCGTTTGTTTTAACACTGACGATTAGTCAGATATTGTTTGAATTGCGTAATCTAAAGCTAGTAAATAACCTTGTGCACCCAACCCGCTAATCACACCTACCGCGATATCTGAAAAATATGAATGGTGACGGAATGTTTCGCGTGCATAAATATTCGATAGGTGGACTTCAACAAAAGGGATCTTGATCGCTGAAAGCGCGTCGCGAAGTGCAACAGAAGTATGGGTAAAAGCAGCAGGATTAATGATAATGAAATCCACTTTTTTATCTGCTAGGGCATGTAGTTTCTGGATAAGCTCAGTTTCTGAATTGCTTTGAAATGACTGTAAAGAGATATTAGTCTCTTTAGCACGCTTAGCTAATAAGCTATCAATATCAGCTAGTGTATTTTTGCCGTAATGGTTAGGCTCACGCAAACCTAGTAGGTTTAAGTTAGGCCCGTGTAAAACTAAAACGGATTTTGAAGTTGATTCAGCCATATTTTCGATGATTTCCAAAAGAAAAAGCGTTTTTGGAGATTTCAAGTTTGTCGTAAATTAAAGGATATTCTACATCAATTTACCGAAATTTGAAGAAATTAACTGTTTTGTTACTTTTATTTGGCAGCAGAAAGGTTGAGTAGCGGTATGATGGTTTTTTCAAGAAGTTGTTGATTAACACGTCCAAAGAAAGTCTTTACAACGGCGCCGTTTGCATCAACGATGACAGTATAAGGCAGTATTCCTCGATCGTTACCTAGGGTTTCAGCAAGATTCATTGCAGCTGTATCACCCGCCAAAATGGGGTAGCTTACTGGCGCTGTTTTGATGAACTTCTTGGTTTGTTCGAGATCGTCCGTGGATAGCCCGATAATCATCAGGTTTTGATTTTTATATTGTTGCTGCATTGCGGTGAGCTCTGGCATTTCTTCACGGCATGGAGGGCACCAGGTTGCCCAAAAATTAAGGACCAGCACTTTACCTTGCCACTGTTTTAATGCTTGCGGCTGAGCATTTATGTCCGGAAAGCTGAGGTTTGCAAGAGGCTTGCTCGAGACTTTAACGCTGGTTGTTTGATTGCCCCCTTTTTTTTCTAGCGTTTGATGAAATAAATACCAGCCTGAGAGCGTTGATAGGATAACTACAATTAGCAGGCGACCGAAGGATTGCATTCATCATCTCCAAGGTTGTTGAGTTGGTTGAGGACTTTAATAAAATCCTCGGGCGGTTGATATCCAACTACCTTAAGGGGCTTAATTTCTTGACCAGATTTATTAAAGAAGATGACGCCAGGCGGGCCAAATAGCTTGAAACGGTTTAGAAGGGCTACTTCTTCGGGTGAGTTATCAGTAACATCTGCTTGGATGAGGACGGCGTTCTTGAGCCTGTTTTTCACGCCAGCATCGCTGAAGGTGAACTCTTCCAGTTCCTTACAAGCTACACACCAGTCTGCATAAAAATCAAGCATCACTACTTTGCCTTTTGCCTTGTCAACAATAGCATCAAGTTCATTGATGCTGTGGATGTGCTTAAAGCTTAGGGCTGTACTGGATGGGCTTATTTTTTCTGCATTTAAGCCGGCGAGTGGTTGTAGCGGCGACTTTGCACCTGAGGCGGCTCCGACAATCAATGTGAGGCCAAGTGCTAGCAAGATAATCCCGACGCCTTTTAATAGTCTTGATGCGCCCCCCGCATTTGTGGGTAATGGGTCAAGAGCATGTAGGTAAATCGCTGGAATGATCAGTAAGCCTGCCCAGAGTAGCATCTCTAAGCTCTGTGGAATCACAGGCGCGATTATGTAGATGGCGACACCGAGCATGAGTACTCCAAAGAAGTTACGAACTGTAGTCATCCAGATGCCAGCTTTTGGGAGAACGTGTCCTGCGGAGGCACCAATAAGGAGAAGCGGTACTCCCATCCCAATTGAGAGAGAGAAGAGTGCAATTCCGCCAAGAAATACGTCATGCGTTTGACTGATGTAAATTAGAGCACCAGCAAGCGGGGCGGCAACACAGGGACTGACGATAAGGGCGGAAAGTGCACCCATGGTGAACACGCCAATGAACTGTCCGCCCTTTATGCCGTTGGCCACGTTAACCATGCGATTTTCAATCGCGCTGGGGAGGCGAAGTTCATAGAAACCAAACATGGAGAAGGATAGAAAGACGAAGACGATTGCGGTGGCAATCAACATCAATGGACTTTGGAGCGCGCTACTGAGTAATTGACCAGACAGTCCAGCGGCAATGCCAGCCAAGCTGTAACTGAGTGACATCCCAAAGACATAGGCGAGCGAGAGGTTGAATGCATGAAATCTTGAGGTGGCATGATGGTGAACTTTCTTATCACCCACAATAATGCCAGAGAGTATTGGAATCATTGGTAGCACGCATGGTGTGAGTGCAAGCAGCAGACCAAACCCAAAGAACCCTGCTACGATCAGCCAAAGTTTTCCGCCTTTGAGAAGGGAGGTGGCTTGATCATCTGAGGTCTTATTTTCTGGTGGGGAAATAGCAGGCTTAACATCTTTTGGCGCGCTCAAAGCCACCTCGATGGTTTTATGGATGGGTGAGTAACATAGTCCCTTCTCGCTACAGCCTTGGTAGCTGGCTTGAATGATGATTTTTTTTAGATGCTCAGGAATGTCTTTTAGTGTAATTTGAGCATTAAAACTTTGATGGAAGACCTCCATCTCACCGAAGTTGGGATCCTTTTTGATATCGCCTTTTGGGAAACTGACATCTTTGATGATCGTATTTTTAGCTTCAAACTTAATTCGCTCACGATAGAGATAGTGACCTGGCGCGACGGTGAAGTTTGCCACTAAGGTGGTTTCATCCTTGGCGTTCACATCAACTTTAAAAGCTTGATCTGGTGTTAATACTACATCCGATTTGTCAAAAAAACTGCCGGCGTTAACGGATGAGCCATATTCAGTCGCGTGCGTTAGGTTGAGCACGTTTAGACTAAGAAAGAGGAGGCCAGTTACAATTTTAGTTAGCTTCAAATGTTGGGTCCTAAGTGGTTACATATTAATTGCAGCGACCCATTCCAAATAGGCGGGAAGTCCAGCATCAATACTGACACAAATGATTTCAGGGAGTTCGTATGGATGATATTTTAATATGGTCGCCTCTAACGCTTGATATTGCTTGCGCGTTGTTTTAATCATCATCGGCAATTCATCAGCCTTTTCCAGCTTGCCCTGCCATTGGTAAACCGAAGTGCAAGTTGAAAGGATGTTAACGCACGCGGCAAGTTGCGACGTAATTAAAATTTCTGCTAATTTTTCTGCACTTACTTTGTTTGGCAGGTTAGTTAGCACTAAAATAGCATTATTGCCTGATTCGTTTGGCATATTACACAATTCGCTCAACGAGCAATTTTAGGGAATATCTCATGCGTTTGTTCATGCTGTTAATTTTACTCGCATTTCCAGCATTGGAGATATGGCTAATTATAGAATTAACCGCTAAATATGGTTGGTGGTTTATCACTTATTTGCTACTAGTGACCATCTTGGGCTGGCGTCTTATCCAAGAAGAAAAGCATCTCTTCGCCGGACGCTTAATGCAGACTTTGGCGCAAAGCACCACGCCTGGAAGCGCGCTGTTTGGTAGCATTAAGAATTTAATTGCGGGGATTTTGTTAGTGATTCCTGGGGTCATTACCGATGCGATTGCGGTTATTTTATTGTTGATCCCAAGCACTCCCTCCGCATCAAGTGCTGCTTTCAAACGGGGAGCGGCAAACGATGACATTATTGAGGGTGAGTACACCCGTGAAGATTAGTATTTATTTTTAATAGGATTTTTAAATGTCTCACCAAGTCACCATCAAGCCAAGCGGTCATGTTTATCAGGTCGCAGATCATGATACTTTTTTGAGCGCTGCAATCGATGCGGGTCTCAATATTCCCTACGGCTGTCGTAATGGCGCTTGCGGTGCCTGTAAGGGCAAGGTGCTCTCTGGTGAGGTTGATCATGGCGATCATCAATCTACTGCGTTAAGTGATAAGGAGAAGGAGTCCGGGCTTGCATTGTTTTGTTGCGCTAAACCACTCACTGATGCGGTGATTGAATGCCGCGAGGTGTCTGCACTTAATGGAATTAAGCCGCGCATTATGCCGGCGCGGGTTCAGATGATGGAGAAGCTTTCACATGATGTGATGGCTCTTTTTCTAAAGCTGCCAAGCAATGAGCGTATGCAGTTTATGGCAGGTCAGTATATTGAGTTCATTTTGAAAGATGGTAAGCGCCGCGCATTTTCACTTGCGAATGCACCTCATAATGATGAGTTCTTGGAGTTGCATTTACGTTTGATACCAGGAGGGACATTTACCGAATACGTATTTAATGAAATGCAAGAAAAGGCAATTTTGCGCTTGGAGGGACCTTTTGGCAGTTTTTACCTGCGCGAAGACAGCAATAAGCCGATTATATTTGTTGCAGGTGGGACGGGTTTTGCCCCGATTAAAGGATTGATTGAACACATTCTGCATCAAGAAACGCAGCGTGAGATGGTGCTCTACTGGGGGGTTAAAACTTTAGCAGATCTCTATATGCCTACGCTGCCTAAGGCCTGGGCGAGTATCCATAAAAACTTGAAGTTTATCCCCGTGTTGTCTGAGCCATTGGCAAGCGATGCTTGGCAAGGTAGGACAGGCTTTGTACATCAGGCAGTATTAGATGACTTTGCAGACTTGAGCGCACATGAAGTGTATTGTTGCGGCGCACCGGTGATGGTTGATACGGCAAACGAGGCGTTTAAGTTGCGTGGTCTCCCAGACGATGCGTTTTTCTCAGATGCCTTCACCTTCGCCGCACCTGTCCAACAGGCTTAAGGCGTTAGGGTGAGATTATTCGTCGAGGTCGTCTTGATGGAAGCGACGTCGCGCGCGAACACCTTCTGCTAGTATCTCTAGAATTGTCAGGGTGTCGCTCCAGCCAAGGCAGGCGTCAGTGATTGATTTGCCGTACTCAAGCTTACAACCTGGGGTGTGATCTTGGCGACCTTCATTAAGGTGCGACTCCACCATCAAGCCCATGATGCGTTCATCGCCGGATGCGAGTTGTTCGGCAACGTTTTTTGCCACCTCCAACTGCAATCGGTATTGTTTGAGACTGTTCGCGTGTGAGCAGTCAATCATCACTTTAGGAGTAAGCCCGGAGCCAGCTAGCTCTGTTGCTGCTGCATTGACATGGGCTGCATCGTAGTTCGGTGTTTTACCGCCACGTAAAATTACATGGCAGTCTTCATTACCCGCCGTGGAAACAATCGCGGATTGTCCTTCTTTAGTGACGGAGAGGAAATGATGTGGGCTTGCGGCTGCCTTAATCGCATCAACGGCAATACGAATATTGCCATCGGTTCCATTTTTGAATCCTACAGGACATGAGAGGCCAGAGGCCAATTCGCGGTGGACTTGTGACTCGGTAGTGCGAGCGCCGATTGCACCCCAGCTCACTAAATCGGCGGTGTATTGTGGCGTAATGGTATCTAAAAATTCTGTCCCAGCTGGCATACCAAGCTCATTTACTTCCAGTAAGAAGCGTCTTGCGATTTCTAGGCCTTCATTAATTTTGAAGCTGCCGTCTAGGAATGGGTCGTTAATTAAACCCTTCCAACCAACAGTAGTGCGTGGTTTTTCAAAGTAAACACGCATGACAATGATGAGCTCTTTTTCAAATCGCACACGTTGTTCCAATAGACGTTTTGCATAGGCAATTCCAGCCTCTTCATCGTGGATGGAGCAAGGGCCAATAATAACGAGCAGTCTGTCGTCTGCGTTATGTAGAACCTGATGAATTGCCGCACGGGTAGCAACGATGTTGTCCACCGTCTTTATGCTCGCTTGCAACGTGTCTAAGAAATCTGAAGGCGGTCTAAGCGCTTTAATTTCTTTGATGCGGACATCATCGGTTGCAAATTTTTGAATAGGGCTCATTTTTAAGATTATTAACAGCTAAATTGATATTTTAATGCAAATTAGACATAAATCATGAAAGTGCTTTAATTAAACACGCTAACATTGCATCATCCCCAGGTGCGGAAGCAATATGAACATCTAATCCTAATTGGCTAGGGGTTTCTGCAATCCTGGCATGATTGACACAAATTTTGATTGCTTTAAGCCACGATGGATTGTGGGCCATCTCGAGCATATGACGCATTGCTTCTGAGCTCGTAATCACCATTGCATCTAGTGTATTTTCTCTATTTAGCGCCATTAATGGTTGAAGATCAGTTTGCGGGTTGATGCGACGATAGCATTCAGCAAAATGTACTTCAGCGCCGCGAGACTTTAGCGTGTCCGCCAAAACCTCTCGCCCACCCACGCCTTTAAATATCATCACCTTTTGGCCCTTGGTTGCCAACATTTCTGGCAAGGCTAGAAGGGACTCACTATCAAATCTACCCTCAGGAATGCGTGTTTTTTCAATACCAAAAGTGGCTAATTCTGCAGCTGTATTTGGCCCGATGGCAGCAAACTTTAATGAGGATGGAAGCGCTAATCGGTTGACATACGGCATGGCTTTTTGCACGGCATTGCTACTGATAAAGATGGCCCAATCAAAGTTAGCTAGATTCTGAATGCTTTTCTCAAAAGCTCGGTAATCGTCGAGGGGTGCAATCTCAATCATCGGAAAGAAAATAGCCTCGCCACCCGCCTTGTTAATTAACTCACTGAGTTTACTTGCCTGACCAATTGGCCTCGTGATCACCACATGACGGCCATTGAGTGGGTTCAAATTCATTTGGACTGTTAGTGTGTATTCAATGCAGCAAGAATACGATTGGCACCAAGAGCGATCAGTTTCTCAGCGAGTTGTTGACCGAGTTTCTCTGGTTGATCGATGCCGCCAGTTATTGATTCCTTGACCATCTCTTTGCCATCGACGCTGGCTACAAAGCCAGTGATGGTAATGTGTTTATTTTCCATTTGAGCGTATGCGCCAAGCGGAACGGTACAACTTCCCGCAAGCGCGCGGCTCATGCCACGCTCGGCCTCAACACACAAGGCAGTCGGTGGATGATTGAGGGGGGCAAGCAACGCTAACATGTCCAAACGACTTGCATTGATCTCGATCCCAAGCGCGCCTTGACCAACGGCAGGTATGCTGTCCTCTGGGGAGATTAGTTGGCGAATTCTTGATTCTAGCCCTAAACGAATCAAACCAGCTGCCGCAAGAATGATCGCCGCATATTGGCCCTCATCTAGTTTACGTAAGCGTGTTTGTAAATTACCCCGCAGAGATTCAATTTTCAGGTGAGGAAATCTTGCCTGTAATTGGCTTTGACGACGAAGGCTTGAAGTGCCGACAACACTTCCTTGAGGCAATGCTGCTAGACTTTCAAAATCATTTGAGACAAATGCGTCACGTGCGTCCTCGCGCTCTCCAATCGCCGCCATTGCAAAACCTTCTGGTAAATTCATGGGGACGTCTTTCATGGAGTGCACAGCCAAGTCTGCACGGCCATCTGCCAATGCTTGCTCTAGCTCTTTAACAAAAAGACCTTTGCCACCGATTCGAGCAAGAGGGGAATCTAAGATTTGATCACCGGTGGTTGTCATCCCTAAAATCTCGATGGTGCTCTCCGGATAAAGTCCTTGCAAGCTTGCTTGAATATGTTTGGCTTGCCACATGGCAAGTGCGCTTTCGCGGGAAGCGATGACGATTTTTTTAGGTATTGTGCTCATGCGATCAGGTCAATCAGTGTAGATTTGTAGATTTTATCATACCGTATCGCTAGGCTTATATAGAATGGTAGGCTTTGCATCAAAGGGATCTCATCGAAAATTCCTTATTTTGCTTTATACTTGGCGTATAAATTCATTATTAATTAAGTGTCTTTCAGCATGCAAGATAAATCACAACAAGATAAAGTTTGGTCAGGTCGTTTTAACGAACCAGTATCAGAATTGGTGAAACGTTATACTGCCTCGGTCGATTTCGATAAACGTCTAGCAGCGTTTGATATACAGGGTTCATTGGCGCACTCAAAAATGCTTGGCGCAAAAGGCATCATTAGCCAAGAAGATGTCGTGGCAATCGCAAAGGGACTCAATGAAGTCTTGCAAGAAATCCAAGCGGGGCAATTCGAATGGCGCCTCGATTTAGAGGATGTGCATCTTAATATTGAGAAGCGTTTAACCGATAAGATTGGTGACGCAGGTAAGCGCTTGCATACTGGTAGAAGCCGCAATGATCAAGTATCAACAGATGTCCGTCTTTGGCTGCGTTCGGTAGCTGATGATGTGATTACCAGTATTCGCAAGCTACAAACGTCGATTGTGGATCTGGCAGAAACGCACTTTGATACTGCAATGCCAGGCTTTACGCATCTGCAAGTAGCACAGCCGGTGACCTTTGGTCATCACCTCCTTGCTTACTTTGAAATGTTGCAACGCGATGCCGCCAGATTTGCTGATGCCCGTAAGCGGATTAATCGTTTGCCACTTGGCGCGGCAGCTTTGGCTGGTACAAGCTATCCGATCGACCGTGAAATGGTCGCCAAAGAGTTAGGATTTGATGGTGTGTGTGAGAACTCATTGGATGCTGTTTCGGATCGCGACTTCGCGATTGAATTTACGGCAGCAGCAGCGCTTGTGATGACGCATCTTTCTCGCTTTTCAGAGGAGCTGATCTTGTGGTCTAGCCCAAGGTTTGCTTTTGTGGATATTGCCGATCGATTCTGTACTGGCTCATCCATCATGCCGCAAAAGAAAAACCCTGATGTGCCTGAACTCGTCCGTGGTAAAACAGGGCGCGTAACAGGACACTTGATGGCACTTCTTACCCTTATGAAGAGTCAGCCACTTGCTTATAACAAGGATAATCAAGAGGACAAAGAGCCGCTGTTTGATACCGCTGATACATTGCTTGTAACGCTAGAAATTTATGCCGATATGTTGCGTGGAATTAAAGTCAATAAAGAAGCGATGCGTAAAGCGGCTACTGAAGGCTTTGCGACTGCAACTGATTTAGCAGACTACCTTGTTAAAAAAGGCATGCCATTTAGGGACGCACATGAGGTTGTTGCCTTGGCGGTTCGTCATGCCGTCGATAAAGACTGCGATTTATCTGATTTAAGCTTGGCTGAATTGCAAAAATTTAGTCCTCAAATTGCTGAGGACGTTTATCAGGTGTTGACCCTTGAGGGCTCGCTGGCTAGTCGAAACCATATTGGGGGAACAGCGCCAGCGCAAGTGAAACAGGCCATAGCCCGTGCAAGAAAATCACTAGCGTAAAATTACTAGATTTAGTTTCGAAGTGCCTTAATCTTGATGAGTCCCTTGATTAAAAAATAGCTACGGTTCAACGTGGCTTTTTTTGTCTAGAAATAGATTGCGCGTTTCTTTAGCGGTCCATTTTTAGAGTGTTATAGTGAACACATCATGATCAAATTTATCATTCACCGACCAAGACTCTTCATCTCATTTCTGATTGGGTCTGCTACGGTTGTTTTGCTTCCACATTATTTTGGGCTTTATCTGATTACCAGACTCATTATTGGGTGGAATGTGACGACGTTGCTCTATCTTCTTTTGGCGACGCAGATGATGATCAACACCAATCATCAAGGGATGCGATTAAGGGCTAAACAACAAAATGAGGGTGAGTATGTCGTACTTGTAATGGTGGTTGCAGCGGCCATCGTCTCACTAGGAGCAATCGTATTGGAGCTGGGGGTTGTGAAGGAACTTTCTGGGTTTGCTCGTAAAGCCCATGTGTTCTTAGTAGTTTTGACCATCTTTTCTTCATGGGTCTTTACGCAAATGATGTTTGCGCTTCATTATGCACATGGCTTTTATGCAGCTGTTGATCAACATCAAGAAGGTGGCTTGTTATTTCCTAATCAAGCGCAGCCAGACTATATCGATTTCTTTTATCTTGCTTGTATCATTGGAACGTCAGGTCAAACCGCTGACGTGAGTTTTACTACTCAAAAGATGCGTAAGATAGGACTGATACATTCGGTTTTGGCATTCTTTTTTAATACCAGCCTTGTAGCCTTAATGATTAATATTGCCTCTGGATTAATTTAATCCATATAAGCTTAATTGTCTGAGCTCATTAGAGATTGCTCAGTCGTCTATTTTCTGGTTTGACTAGCAACATATGCACATCCCCTAGTGCACGCTCCTCGAATCCACCCTCGCAGTAGCATAAGTAAAAATCCCACATCCGTATAAACGTTTCTGGATAACCAAGCGCACGCACATCGTTAATTTTCTCAAAAAAGTTATCACGCCATCTTGCCAACGTGATGGCATAGTGTGGTCCAATATCTTCTAAATCGAATAGACGCATATCAGAGGATTTTGTGATGCTGCTTAGCATAGCGGTGACAGAGGGAATGCAACTGCCAGGGAAAATATAGCGTTGTATAAAATCTACTGATTTGATGGCTGATGCATAACGTTGATCTGCAATGGTGATCGCTTGGAGGAGCATCATCCCATTAGGATTTAACAATCTGCCACAGACTCCAAAGTAAGTGTCATAAAATTGGTGGCCAACGGCCTCAATCATCTCGATAGAAACAAGCTTGTCGTAGGTGCCGGTGAGGTCACGGTAGTCGGAGAGCAAGACTTCTATCCGATCCTCTAATCCGGCCGCTTTGATGCGGTCTCGTGCAAGTTGATATTGGGCTTGGGAGATGGTGGTGGTGGTAATTCTGCAACCAAAGTTTTGAGCGGCATAGATCGCAAAACCACCCCAGCCTGTGCCAATTTCTAGGACGTGGTCTGTCGATTTTAAATCAAGCTTATTACAAATTTTGTTGAGTTTTGCAATCGAAGCTTCCTCAAGTGATTGTTTTGGCGATTCAAAAATGGCTGACGAATACATCATCGTTGGGTCTAGCATTAGCTTGAAAAAATCATTCCCCAAATCATAGTGTGCCGATATATTTCTGCGGCTTCCTGCTTGAGTGTTCTTATTAATGCGATGAAGCCAACCTTGTATCGGTGCAGTTAATTTTGCAAAACCAGATTCAATGTCATCGAGTAGGGATTGATTTCTTACCATTAAGCGTATTAGGTTGGTGAGGTTATCGCATTCAAAATAGCCTTGCATGTAGGCTTCACCAGCGCCGATAGAACCACCAAAAACGACCTCCCCATAAAACTGTGAACTCTTGACATGAAGGGTCACATGAATATTCGCTAATGCGGTTTCTTGGTTCACACTCCCCAAGGTGAAGGATTGATCATTTTCAATAATCTTGATTGAGCCGTGCTGAAGATGCGCAAGTCTTTTTAACAAGATATGTTTAGCTAAGCTATCCAAACGTCTTGGTTTGGGGGTTAATTTACCGAGCAGCGCGATCTCTCTAGGTGCATTTTTAGACATGTTGTTATCGATCTATCGTGGATGAGGGGTGCGGGATAAAGGGAATACGTTTAAGCCAGAGCTTGAGGGCTTGCCAATAAATGGCCAGGATCACTTTGAGCGTCATGAGCGGATAAACGCACAAAACCTTGAGCATGTTTTTGTGGCTAATTTCAATACGCTCAAGTACAAGGGTTGCATCAAATTGTTTGTTGTTATTTTGTAGGTTTTCCATATGGATATAAAGCTGATCCAATGGCACTTTAAACCGCCAATCATAAGCCATATTCATTGGCATGAAAGGAGAAACATGAAACGATTTTTCGAATTGAAATCGAAGCGCGTTATCTTGGATTTTGCAATTTAGCACATAACTATGGCGCTCTCCCCAAGGCGTGTTGGTGATCTCGGCGACGATAAATTCGAGCTTGGTATCTGCCTCATTGAAGCAGTAGTAGAAACTGACTGGATTAAATATAAATCCTAAGTAGCGTAAATGCGTGAGCAGTCTAATCGGACCCCTAGCGTAATCACCAGTTTCTTTGAGCACTAAAGCGCGAATCGACGCTTCTAGAGAATTTTCTTTTCCATCAAAGTAATCCCCTCGAAAGAAACTTGCCAGGTTCCAACGTTGGTATGACCAACACCAGAACGGTTTAAATAAGGTTGGGAGTTCGGTCAGATCTAAGTACATCATGAAGAGGGTGTACTTAAAGAAATGATGCACCGGAAAATAACGGTGATGTGTCACTTGACCTGCATAAATGCAACTCTTCATGTTAGCCATGTTCACGCGTTTTTGAGGATTGGGCGCGATTAAAGTGCTCAAGTGCGGCCAACGCACTCACTACTCCATCTTCATGAAATCCGTTGCGCCAATAAGCACCTGCATAAGCGGTGCGGTTTAGGCCGCTAATCTCAGCATGCCTTGCTTGGGCTGCAATGCCTTCGGGCGTGAAGACAGGGTGTGCGTAATTCAAGGTTTTAATAATTTTGCCTGGATCAATTTTATTCGTGTGATTGAGAGTGACTAAGAAAGGTTCCGGCGACTCAAGTGACTGCAGGATATTCATGTTATAGGTCACCGCCGCTCGGTCTAGTGGCTTGTCTGTCAGGTGGTAGTTCCATGCTGCCCATGCCAGTTTCTTTTTTGGCATTAAATTCACATCAGTATGCAAGACGATTTGATTGTTTTGGTAAGGAAGAGCGCTCAAAACCTCGATTTCGGTATTGGTTGCATCTTTCAAAAGTTTCAACGCTTGGTCGCTATGACAAGCAAAGAATACCCAATCAAAAGTTTCAGCCGGCTTGTTTTTTGGTTTGATGATTACCCCTGCTTTTGTCCTACTTACTGATTCAATGGGACTGTTGAGCTTGATGCGGTTTTTAAAAGGCTGTGTGAGTTTCTCAACGTAGGCTTTGGAGCCACCTTTAATCACTCTCCATTCAGGTCTGTTCGAAACACTTAACATGCCATGGTTGTGAAAAAAGCGGATGAAGAATTTGGCTGGGAACGCAAACATTTGATCAGGCGATGCTGACCATATAGCGGAGCCCATTGGAATCACGTAGTGCTTGATGAAGTGTTTGCCATATCGGTTGGCTTTTAAGTATTCACCAAATGGCAGGTCTGCATGGGCCTGATCGAGAATGGCAGGAGCCTCTTTATTAAAGCGCAAGATATCTTTAATCATGCCAATAAAACTTGGGCGTACCAGGTTAATTCTTTGAGCAAAAAGACTATTCAAACTAGTCCCGTTATATTCAAGCCCTGATGACTCATCACGCACACTAAAGCTCATGCTACTGCTTTGCGTTTCAACACCAAGCTTGTCTAGCATTTCGATAAAGTTGGGGTACGTCCAATCGTTATAAACAATAAAGCCGGTGTCGATGTCATATTCACGGCCAAAGGCCTCGATATGGTGTGTGTGCGTATGACCACCAACATGGCTTTCCGCCTCAAAAACCGTCAACTCGTGTTGTGCATGAAGTTGCCATGCAAGTGTGTTTCCTGAAATGCCAGAGCCGATGATTGCAATTTTCATCGGTTTTCTCGCTTTTGTGAAAGCACTTCGGATGGGACTTTCCTCAGGTCCCAAATGAGACCTAATGCAGAGAGAATTTTTAGTCCGTAATAGGTCAAATCAATTTCCCACCAATAAAATCCCTGTCTCGCAGCACTAGGAAAATGATGGTGATTGTTATGCCAGCCCTCACCTAAGGTGAGAATCGCAATAAGTGAATTGTTGCGGCTGTCGTCATTTGTCATAAACCTTCTTTTTCCCCATACGTGGGCGAGTGAATTCACAGTAAAGGTCATGTGGTATAGGAATACTGTGGAGATAACAAAGCCCCATACTAGTAATTGCACGCCATTGGTATGTAATTGAGGGGCAGCAGTCTCTAACCACACTCCTAAGCCAAATAAGCTAATAGCAAGCACAATCGGTGCAATCGCATCATAACGATCTAAAAACTTGAGTTCTGGATATTGAAGTAGGTCTTTGACTCGTTCATTTTTGGCTGCAAAGTTTTTATTTGCTAAAAACCAGCTGACATGGCTCCAAAAAAAGCCATGCTGCTTTGGTGAATGTGGATCATTGGGATTGTCTGAATGTGCATGGTGGTGCCTATGATGCGAGGCCCACCAAAGTGGCCCACGTTGTGCTGCGCTGGCACCAAGAAATGCAAAAAAGAATTGGATAAACCGAGAAGTTTTAAAGGCCTTGTGTGAAAAATATCTATGATAAAAGCCTGTAATGGCAAACATCCGAAGTACATAAAGGATAAGTGCCACCATCACTGCGACAGTGCTGAACTCAATCCAGAACACGGCGAAACAAGCTAGATGGAGGATGATGAAGGGAAGAACACGCAATAGCTCTATTTTGTTGGGGTTCTGCTCATGTCCATCAACAGCTGCACTATCGAACCAAGCGAGTAGGTTTTTAAAACACATTTATTGCTTATCCTTCTTCAAATGATCTTCCCATTGTTGGGGTATTTTGATGAGTTTGCTAGTGTCGTAGCCCATCGTTTTAATTTTAGAGACGAACGCATTATATTGCTCATCGCTCATATTGGGATGACGAGACATCAGCCATACATAATCTCTAGCATTTCTCGCGATAATAGTTGTTTGATAATCATCATCGAGATGCACAATTCTATATTCCGCTTTGATTGGCCATATAAACTGCATGCCCCAGATGGCGTTGCCGGTATTTGGCACCACAAATCCTGTTGGATGATAAGTTTTTATTTCGCCATCCAAGCTCCCTTTTCTAAAAGTGAAAGTGGTCTTAATGGTGCCATCTTTAGCTAGCACATAAGACTCAACGCCGTTATGTACTTCTTTTTCTATAAAGGTCGGAATACAAGCAATCACATACCAATCGCCCATGAATTTATTGAGATTCACCTCGTCAACCGTTTTAATTGGGGGTAGGCTCGAGCATGCCGTCAACAGTGCACAGAGGGAAGCGAAAATTGAGCGTTTCATTGTAAGCGTTGCCTTTTATTTAAGTACATAATTAATCTTGCCATCTTCGGTCACTGACTGAAGGGCTAGCCACTCTTTATTTGGGCCATACCATAGATCTATTTTGAATTTCGCCGTATCAATCTTGTAATGGTCAGCATTTACAGTTTGGCCTTTAACCAAAATATTCTCTTTGCCGATAGTTGAAATATTTGCTAATAAATAATCACCAGTCTGTGGGTTAAGTAGTTTTTTCTGATCTAGTATTTTTGGATTCCAATAGGCAAAAGTCATTACACATTCTGCATTGATTTCAGCCTCCGTTGGGGATGAAATTTTAAATGCTGATTTCTCTTGCAAGCCTTTTACAATGGTTGTTTTACTATTTTCTTGCGTCTTAGCCTCTAGGCTTCTGAGGCAGTTATTTTCCCAAAGTTCATTCGCTTGATGGTGGTATTCAAAAAAACTAATCGATAAGATTTTGACATTAAATTTAGCTTCGCTTTTTAATATTTGCTGATTGTTTTTTTGATCGGTCAGCATAAATTGATGTGTACCAATCAATTTACCATCCATCGACACATCAAAATCCCAGGTTTGTGCGTTCGCGCCAAATGCGATGAAAGGCATTAAAAAACCAAAGAAGCGTTTCATTATATTCAGCGCACCTTTTTTAGTTTATTTTTTTGGAAACCAAGGGATAAATGTATTCGTTTGTTTCACATAAATGCTATAGCCAGGACGACGGTCTGCGATATCTGCTTCAAGCAATTTAACGCCGGTCACCTTGATCAAAAGATAGATCATGAATATGGGTGAAATCATTGCCCACCAAGCACCAGCGCCAACAGCAATAAAGCCGTAGCCTAACCAAATACAAGCCTCACCAAAATAATTAGGATGCCGTGTGTAGCGCCATACCCCGGTATTGAGGACTTTACCTTTGTTTTCTGGGTGAGATTTAAATTTACTTAATTGTGTATCACCAACTACTTGGAAGCACATACCGATAATCCAAAATACGATGCCGAGGGCATCAAATATATTGAGGTTGCTACTTGATTGGCTGGCGAGATTTAATGGTAAGGAAATAAACCAGGCTAAAAAAGCCTGTAATAGGAATACCAGATAAATACTTTTGTATTTGAAGTTTGGTTGGTTTCTTGCTCTGATGGCTTGATATCTTAAATCTTCTGGTTTTTGATGGTTTCTCAGATGAAGGTAAGTCGACAGTCGTAATGACCAGATGACTACCAAACATAGGATTAAATAAGCACGCTGGCTTGGGGTCGTTTGCAGGACGAAAGTCATGGCTGTCGCTATGAGAAAGAACATTGCCCAGAGACTGTCTACGACTGTCACATTGTTATCTTTTAAGCTTAATGACCAACCAAATATCGCTAAGAAAATCATAGGCAATAAGGTAATAAAATAATGCGTACTCATCGGTATTTCAATCCCTTTTTGTTTCGAGCAAAGTGGCGATTTTGAATAAAACTGGCACCGCAATCGCCCATCCAATACTTAAATAAATAAGCGCGGCAGTGGTGTTGCTTAGCTGAAGTGCCCCCAGTCTTGCACCACTCCAATATGCGACTGGGCCAGCAATGGCGCCGATTAAAATTGCCAGCATTTTTCTATCCTGCAACCAAGTTAGGCTGATGTTGATGGTGCTAGCGAATAAGCCCCATAATAACAACATCCAAGGCGGAGCTAGCCTGTCTGGCCAATAAGATACAGGCGTGAAGGAAATCCAATTTAAATTCAGTAGCACGCCATCAAACATAAGACCAATGATCAAGGCGGCGAATATCAACCGAGCTTCAAATGGAGGATGTGCTGCGCGCTTGATGTGAATGAAAAGGATGATGACTGATATCAATACCCCAAACCAAGGTAGTTGATTTGCTCCTCCTAGCACGCATGAGAACCAACCGATTTGAAAGCTTATCAAGTTAAATAACATAGAAGTCGTTTAGCCCTTTTCAAAGAGGTAGTGTGTCACCCACCATACTTGACCCTTTTGGTAACCAAATAACTCGGCACAGGCCATGAAGAAAATTCGCCAACGTTGACGCCAAATTTGTACTTGATCTGCACCGTAACAACGCGCCAAAATAGGCGAAATTGATTCTGCATGGTTGTCCATGTTTTCTAACCATGCGTTAGCAGTTTTTTCGTAATGGGTGCCATCCCAGCGCCATTGCCGCGCAATTTTTAGATGATGTTGAAAGTGAAGCGGTGTGTCATCGCTTGGCATAAATCCACCTGAAAAGAAGAACTGGCTCATCCAATCGTCATCTCCTTGGACTTCAAAAGCATAGGGGACATCTCGATGGCAGAAGATGTGCATGAAGAATTTTCCTTGGGGCTTGAGCCAGCTGTTCACCTTCTCAAACAGCACTTCATAGTTACGCATATGTTCAAACATTTCGACAGAGACAATTCGATCAAAGGTCTGCTCGATAGTAAAGTGATTCATATCACATGTGATGACATTTATATTCTTTAAATGCCGTCTAGCGGCCTCTGCCATAATGTATTCACGTTGAGAATTTGAGTTAGATACTGAAGTGATTTGGCTATCTGGGTAGTATTCTGCCATCCATAAAGAGAGAGATCCCCAACCACAACCTAACTCTAAAATTGCCTGACCATTGGTGAGATTGGCATGTTGACAAGTTTCCTTTAGTGCAACTGCCTCCGCTTCATCAAGATTCTTGATGTTGCTGGGCCAGTAACAGCTACTGTATTTGCGATGTTTTCCAAGTGCAAAATTAAAAAATTCTTCAGGCACCTCGTAGTGTTGGGCGTTTGCCATTTCTGGTAGTGGTGCAATCTGGGCAAGTTTCATACTTTCAAAAAAAAGTGATCTTATTGCACTCGCCATCTCTGTATGATCAGCTGATATTTCTTTGAGGCGTTGCCTGCAAAGATGACGAATCCCTGCACGAATAATAAAGTCTGGCATAAGGCCATGTTCAGATAAATAAATGGCTAATTTCGAAAAAATCATAATCGACCCTTGTTGTGTTTATAGTCAGTATGAGCTAAAACTTTAAAGAAGGTTTTAAGAATTGAACAATTTATTAAAAATATACTCAAAGTTAATATGAAAAATACACAGAAAATTTATTTAGCGGGTGGATGTTATTGGGGAATGGAAGAACTTTTTAGAGTCATTCCAGGCGTGATTCAAACTCAGGTTGGATTCTCTGGGGGCCATATTGCGAATGTGGCATACCGAGAAGTAACAACCGGCACAACAGGTCATGCAGAAACGCTGATGGTTGAGTTTGACGCTGATGTCATCTCCCTGAAGGCTTTATTATTTGAATTTTTTAGGGTGCATAACCCTACAAAGCCCAATCAACAGGGTAACGATATTGGGACACAATACCGCTCTGTAATTTTTTATACTGATGCCGAACAAGCGGCGACGGCCAAATCGGTGATTAAGATTGTGAATGATTCAGGACTATGGGGTGCGCCAGTCGTGACCGCAATTGAGCCATTCAAAGCGTTTTATTCTGCTGAAGAAAAGCATCAGAAATATATTATGAAGTTTCCTGATGGCTACACTTGTCATTTCAGAAGAAATTTTGATTTTGGAGAGAGCTGAGTATGAAGATTTTATTGATCATCATTGCGATTATTGCTTTATTCTTTTTGCTTTCAAAGCAATCTGAGGCGGGCAATCCCCTAAAATCAGGTGACATTGCCCCAGACTTTAGATTGGTTGACCAGAATGGAAGTATTAAAAGCCTGTCAGATTTCTCTGGTCAGTGGGTTGTACTTTATTTTTATCCAAAAGATGACACACCTGGATGTACTAAAGAGGCTTGTAGTTTTCGAGATGATTTAACGACTCTCGGAAAGATAGGCGCTAAGGTGGTGGGCGTAAGTGTTGATGATAGTGACTCTCATTCAAAGTTTGCATCTAAATATCATTTGCCATTTCCATTACTCGCAGATCAAGATGGAAAAGTTGCTAAGTCATATGGCGCTTTGACGAATCTTTTGTTACTTAAGATTGCAAAACGTTATACCTTCTTGATAGACCCAAAAGGCAAAATTGCCAAGGTCTATTTGAGTGTTGACACTTCAAGACACTCAAAAGAAATTATCGATGATCTAATAAAATTGACTCATTAATGTGATGAAAAAAAGACTTCTTCTTGCGTTTGTAGTCCTATCTATTCCTGCCATTGTTTATTGGGTGGTCCTTCATCAATTAGATGCATTAAATCCGTATCCAAAATCATTACTGGCCAAAGTTGGGGATGAATGTTCGGGGATCGCAGATAATGCAGTCGCTAATCTACCGGCAGTGCTTGAATTTCAAAAGCTAGAGATTGAGGGCCGTAAGGTAAATGTCATGCGACGCTGCATGGCAGATAATGGCTTTATTGAAAATCCATCATGGTTAATTTACGCGATGCCAATCGCACATTTTAATGCTGTCAAACAAAGTATTTCAGAAGACGAGGCGATTGAAAACTTAAGACGGGAACATATGATGATGTTTAATCAAGTTCCGCATCAGCCTATTTACTGGCTTCATCGCGCTTAATTACACTTGCTTACTTTAAGTGCGGCGATTTTCTTTGCTAGCGCTTCTGAGGCATCACTATCAAGAGGTTCAATCGATGTTTTAATTTGATTAAGGCTTTCAATATCGCCCTCATCGAGCGCAATCTCAGATTGTTTTAAAAGTGCATCTAAATGTTTTGGATTAAGGCTCAATGCTTTCTCAAATTCTTTTTTTGCGGTGTCGGTATTACCCATACCCCAATCGGACATCGCTAAAAAATACCAAGCATCTGCAACCTTTGGTTCATTATTTGTCCAATTTTCCGAGGTCTGGTGGAGAGTTTTCCACTCGTGATTTTGATATGGAATCACTACCTGCATAAAGTAAGGTTGTTTGTCATAAGGGAGCGCCCAAAAAGGAGAACCCTCCGCTTTTAATGTAAGTTGCTCGTCACTAGTAATGAGTTTTTTGATCCACTCGACAGGTAGGCTATAAAAGAATCCTTGAGGTCCTGGGCTTTTAAAGCTGGTAATGCCGATTAAGTTAAATTGCTGATCAAACAGACCACCGCCACTTGAACCTAAGGAAAATGCGGCATCTGATCGGATGATTAAACTGTAATCAAAAGGGTACATGGCTTTGATGCTACCGTAAGAGGGTTGCGGTACGTTGTTGCCGTTAGGGTAGCCGATACTAAACACCTCCTCTTCAATTTCAAGTGAGGCGGTGTTGCGCATTGGAACAGGTTTGAAAGGTAGTCCATCAAATTTCAATGCGCACAAGTCATGCTTCCAATCGGCTTTTAAGCCAATCGGTTTGTACCCATCTCCATATTTCGCGACATTTGCTCCCCTACCATTAGCCAATACGTGACAGTTGGTAACGACATATTCATTGCTAATGACAATACCGGTTCCCGTTCCCACGTTACCGTTCTCAAGCTCAACGGAGATCTGTACAATTGAGTCGTGAAGCTGCAGCAGTTCTCCGATACTCGGCTGGGAGCAGGCGAAGTCCGCTTGAATTAACAGCATGAGGGCAATCAATTTTTTCATGGAACTACCTAATAATGAAATGGACTATGAGCCATTTGTCTCTAACACCTTACTTAGGTTCAATAAATTTTGATGGGTTTGTAGTCAATTAAAGCGTGCTGAACTTTTTTCACTCAAATAAGACCAAGGCGCTGACACTAGTTTTGTGAGGTGTTATCAGGGTTCGCTTCACGCACTAGAGTCTTTTGGGAGGCCGTTGCGCCTCCTTTTTTTATTGATATGTGAACCATCGAAGCTTTCAGATGGTCGGAATAATTAGTGAAAACTGTTACCAATGAAAGGTCAGCTATGTTCGCTTTATTGATTGCAGCATCTCTTTTAGGGACAATGCTTTTCGTTAGCATTGTGATTTTGCCCGTAGCATTTGGCGAACTGACCAAAGAGGTCGCTGGCAAATTTGTTAGAAAGCTTTTTCCTGTCTACCATATTGTTTTGTTCATTGCCTCTCAGGTAGTCGGTATATTGGCCTTTACACCCCACTTAAAACCAATCGCATTTTTGTCAGGATTATTATTTGCTCTGCATTTTGTATTTTTAACGCCTGCTATCAACTTTGCTTCGGATACACAAAATACTCAACGATTTAAAAATTTACATCGTTTAAGCGTCTTGGTGCATGTGACCGTGATGGTACTCTATGCATTTGCGCTTTGTGTGGACGCTTGTTTTTATTAGGGGTATCCAAGACGTGTTGATGAGAGTATTTGTTTTATTCTTTCTTACTTGCTTGATGCCATCAGTTCATGCTGCTCCGTCTAATGAATTGGTTTATACCTTAAAGGCCAGTATTGCTAAGATTCGTAGTGTGAATGCGAGTGGTGGTAGAAGTACTGGAACGGGGATTGTGGTGGCTGAGAATCAAGTCGCAACAAACTGCCATGTACTTGTAAATTCTGTTGGCATGGACATTGGAGCAATGGGTGAAACTTATCAACCTGTTGGGCTTCAAGCAGATTGGAAGCATGATGTTTGCATTTTGAATTTTAAATTTCTCCCTTTAAAACCGGCCATCTTGGGCGATAGTGAGCATTTACAATATGAGCAAGAGGTTTTTTCGATAGGTTTTCCCGGTGGTCCACCAAAACCACTCACAACATGGGGCACGATTAAGGCGCTATATCCATTTGAGGATAGTGTTGTCATTCGTACTTCAGCCTCTTTTCAAATGGGGGCAAGTGGAAGCCCTCTCTTTAATGCGAAGGGTGAAGTGATAGGTATTAGCACCTTTAAGAGTCCTGGAAGAAATGCTTATTTCTACAATATCCCTGTAAAGTGGGTGAAGGCTGCTATGAGTTTGCCTGTCACAGAATTCGCGATTGATGAAGGGCAAGCCTTTTGGGATGTTCCCTTAGAACAAAAGCCTTATTGGATGCAGATTGTTTTGCCTTATCAGAATCAACAGTGGGGTGAGGTTGAGCGAATCGTGCAGTCTTGGCTTGCGAGCACCCCTGATGATAATGAGGCGATGTTTTATCAAGCTATCATCAAAGAGCATGCGGGTGATCTCGTTGGTGCGAAAAAGGTTTATCAGAAGTTACTCAAGCAAAATCCGAATCACTCGGCAAGCATCATTAATCTTGCAGTCATCGCAAAAGCGGAAGCAAACCAAGCTGAATTCGATCAATATCAATCACAGTTAGCCAAGCTCAATATTGATGCTGCAGAGTTAGACGAACTATTGAAAGCGCAGAGTCATTAATGGGTACACCAATGCCAGCGAAATGGCCGCGATGGTTGGGTTACTTGGGATTAACACCGATTGTGATATCCACTATCATGCTTCTCGTTAATAGTCAGCATGAAATGCTATGGGTCAACCTACTTGTGACTTATGCAGTGGTAATTTTAAGTTTTTTGGGCGCATTGCACTGGGCATTTGCAATGACCTTGAACCATCTCAGCATAAAAAAACGTCAGTCAATGATGGTGTGGAGCGTAACACCATCACTCATTGCTTGGGTCTCTATTTTTCTGCCTCAAACATTAGGGTGTTTGCTTTTATCATGCTTCTTTGTTTTAGCATTGTGGATGGATATAAGACTTGGGACAGTGACAATTTTGCCTGCTTGGTACCTCCCCCTGAGATTTAGGCTTACCATCTTGATGACAGGGTGTTTAGTGACTGCTGCATACATTTTAAAACCTTTGATTATTTAGGCCTAAGCAGTTCAGCACCAACCTCATTCCAGTATTTAGAAAATCTAATCACTCCCTTTTGAGTGAGCTTCTCTCTTACTTTTTCAGGGTAAATTGATTGTTCATCAACATAAGTTACTTTGTATGCTGAAAGTTGTTTTCTTAGTGCGGTATTGGGTGTCATTTGGGTCTCAATACTTCCAGCATTAAGATGAGCTAGCACTTCTAATCTATCCCCAGTCCAGACTTCAACTCCTGGCATTTCAGCTAAACAGTCAGCTACAAACTGTAATCTATTGAGCGCCCAATTTTGATAAAAATGCACGTCAAAAATAAACACTTTCCTTGCCTTTCGGTCATAGAGTGGATGATTTATTGATAGCATTTCATCATTAAATAAAATGATAGATTCAGTTCCGTTGATGGTTGGTATTGCCGGAAATTCTTGGGATGATGAGATTTTTGCTGGGGCTGTGCTCCGCTCAAAGAGGGAAGCATTTAAGCTTTCATATGTGTGGTTAAATGGGCATCTAGTTTGACAGGCTGCGCAGAGCTGATTGTTTGTGTACTTACTCAAATTTTCTTGATTAAAAAAATAGGGCTTGCTGCCAAAAGTGGACGCAACCCATTGCCATGAGAGTGTGTTGGAGGCTTCATCGCCATCAAGTAATAAGTCGTGCATCCATTTGGCGGCTTCTCTCCAGTCCACTTTCTCCCAATGAATAAGGTAACTTGATAACCACATGCGTGCGTGGTTGTGAAGATAGCCTGTGGCTTTAAGGGTTTGAACAAATGTATCGATACAAGGTAAATCAGTTTGCGATGTTGTTATGGATGGTGGCAAAGGCTTTTTGCCAAGCTTTACCTTTGGGGGCTCCATCTCAGAATGAATGCGTTCACCGGTCATGTACCAAATATGTCGCCAATAATCTCTCCATGCAAACTCAAATAAAAGCTTTTCGTTTTCTGCTACTGAAATCTCTTTGGTCAATTGAATGGCCTCATTTAGAGAAATGCAGCCGTGTCTAAGATAAGGCGAGAGTTTGGTGACTGCTCCGTTTAGATAGTTGCGTGTTTTTCCATAAAGCGAAGGTTTAATTTCTTGAAGTCGTCTTAATCCCTCGGTTCTTCCACCTTTCCAATCTTCAGTTAAATTGGGCCCTGAGTGATTAAAAAATATCGCTCTAATGTCGTCAAGCCGCTCGCTTCTTGAGGTGGAGAGATGAATTCTGGTGGGTATCATGATTTGCTAAAGTGGCTTTTAGGTCTAAATGTAATCTTTGCTATTAAGAGCGCTGTGTAGAGGACTTAGTTCATCTTAAAGGTGGCACAGGTGAACTAAGTGATGATTGCTATGACTAACTGTTAGTTTTAAACAGAGATTTCTCGCTTGTGATTAAAAAAAATGATCTTCCAACCAAGCTTTGCTTAACTTGCCAACGGCCATTTGCTTGGCGCAAGAAATGGAAGTTAGTTTGGGAAGAGGTGAAGTATTGCTCTCACGCTTGCCGAACCTCTAAACATTTAAATAAATCGTAAACTCTTAACCGTTTTAAGGATCATCTAATGTCGCTCAAATCCAAGTCCTTATTAATAATTTCGCTCATGACTGTCTTGAGTACAAATGCGTTCTCTGCCACAGAAGAGATGAATAACTACCCACGTGAACAGCTACGCAAATTTAGCGAAGTTTATTCCGTCATTAAGGATAACTATGTTGATGATATTGATGATAATAAATTATTCAACGACGCCATTGCAGGTGCGCTGGCAGGTTTAGATCCACACTCGACTTACTTGGATTACGAAGGTTTAAAAGACTTTGGTATTGCAACCGGGGGTGAATTTGGTGGGCTGGGTTTAGAGGTTGGGATGGAAGATGGACTGGTGAAAGTAGTTTCGCCTATTGAAGATACCCCTGCTTATCGAGCAGGAATT
>Ga0364874_10043_pt1 | contig 65104 bp, 56 predicted proteins | sample ExccelAu500001D4_2_FD_206922 | JGI IMG/M metagenome (GOLD analysis project Ga0364874, IMG submission 206922) | Enriched cells from Trout Bog Lake Hypolimnion, Wisconsin, USA - BchlTB.Aug07.5000.01.D4 | ecosystem: Environmental > Aquatic > Freshwater > Lake > Hypolimnion/Profundal zone | place... | reverse complement strand
GTAAGTACCACCGTTTTAACCTCCTATAAAACCATCACAGCTCCAACAATTGATGGTGTAGTTGACCCGATTTGGTCTACCGCTACGGCTTTGCAGGTAACACCTACAGTACCTAACCCGGGAAACGGCACTTTTGCCGGCTATATTGGCAAAAGTTATAACGTTACTATGAAATCTTTGTATGATGCCAACAATATTTATATCCTGGCTCAATGGAACGATCCGGATCAAAGTGTATTAAATACACCGGTTGCTTACAATCCCGCTACAAAAACCTGGGCCAGACAAGCCAGTAACTATACTTTTGATGTAAACGGAAATATTACAAGTATCCCTTTTAATGAAGACAAATTTGGTATGCAATGGAATATCAATAATTCTATTGCCTCTTTTGCATCATTGAGTTGTTATGCAACCTGTCATTTAAATCCTTCTACAGATTCTATTAACAATCATGTTAGTCCACCTGTACTGGTAACTGTACCAGCATCTGCAGGAGGTAACCATTTTACCAATGGCCCTAACGAAAAAGCAGATTTATGGCATATTCATTTAATGCAGGATGCAGTTTACGGAAAAGCAGATGATGATTATATTGACTGGGCAGGCGGACAGCTGAATGCCAATGGCCGTCATTCTGATGATATTGTAATTACTTCCACTACTGCAGGCGTACCTACTTATTCTAAAGTGCCAGGTTCTGTTACCAATACTCAAACACTGAAAATTACCGGTACCAGTACTTCTGTAACTGTACCTGGTTGGGTTGTTCCGGGCCAGGCAAATGCCTATGCTTTAATGACCACTAATTCCGTTATTGGTGTAGCTGTAACAGCATTGACTGGTGTAACTGCTGCAGATGGTACTACAGATGCTTATCTGGTTACTGCAGTAGATGCAAACGGTGTACTTACCTTATCTAACGGTACAACCGTTGACCCAACTGCTTCTTCAGATTACAGTATTGTAACCGATGCCAATGGAAATATCACAGGAGTAGGCACTAAAGCCATCCCTGGTTTAATTATGCAGCAATATACCGGCAGCCGTGCTGATCTAACCTTTAAATCAACATATACTGGTACAGGTTATATTCTTGAAATAAAAAGAGCATTAAATACCGGTACAGGTGTGGCATTATTACAGGATGTAGATTTTTCACCTTTAACAGATGTAAACTTTGGTATTGCCGTATTTAATAAAGCAAATACAGCACATGCAATACAGCCCGGACTAACCCTGCACTTCCAGAAATAAAATTTGGCTTGTTCTTTTCTTTAATTAAAATCAAGATCATGTCAAAGAATAAAATAATAATAAGCTTCCTGATTATTGCAACACTTTGTGTAACAATTACGGGTTGTTATAAAACAACAACTTTATTGGAGAATAACTCTCCGGTAATTACTGCTACAGTTAGTTTAAGTAAGGATCTACAACCCTTATTTACAACACATTGCGCATTGAGCGGATGCCATAACGGATCTATCAGTCCAAACCTGACCTCAGGCAATGCCTATAATTCACTTAGCAATGGTGGTTTTGTTAATACCGGAACTCCAGCAAACAGCGTGGTGTATTTATGGTTATCTGGTAAAGAATCTGCCACAATGCCTTTGGGGGCAGCACCCAATCCTGAAAATATTGAGGGTTATGTGCTGGCATGGATAACACAAGGTGCAAAAAACAATTAAATCAATTACAATGAGAAAAATATTACTGGTACTTATTGCAGCCTTCACGGTTTGCGGTACTGAACTAAAAGCACAGGATTCAACCGCAGCTAAGGAACCTGTGGTTAAAAAGAAAAAGTCATTTGTCAAAAACACTTTTGAAGGCAATTTCTTAATTGACAATCAATCTGTAATGGTGCCTATCAAAGGAACTTTTGAATTTGATATTAACCACCGTTTTGGAACAATGGACCATAATTTTACAGACCTGTTCGGTTTATTTGCTTCTGCTAATATGCGACTGGGCTTTAGCTATACACCCATCAAAAACCTGCAGATTGGTTTTGGCGCGGGCAATTACAATATGCTGGTTGACTGGAATGCCAAATATTCCATTCTTAAACAAACCAGAGACAATTCCATGCCGGTTTCAGTTACCTATTTTGGCAATGTTGCTATGGATACAAGAGCAAAAAACAGTTCTTTACCCATTGTAACCACCTCTGACAGGTTTAGCTTTTTTAACCAGATTTTAGTGGCCAGAAAATTTACAGAAGCATTCTCCGCTCAGGCTGGGTTCAGCATCAGTCATTTTAATAATGTGCCGGCATATACCAATGCAGATAATGCAATATTGCCTCAGTTAAAAAATGACCAGCTGGCCGTTTCCTTCAGTGGCCGTTATAAAATTTCCCCTAAAACCTCCATTCTTGTAAATTACGAACAACCCTTAACACAAAATGCCATGAATAACCCGCACCCGAATATCAGTTTCGGTTTGGATATGAAATCCAGCGGACATGATTTTCAGGTTTTTGCCGGTACTTATGGTTATACATTGCCTCAGTATAACAATCTGTACAATCAGAATGATTATACCAAAGGGCAGTTTCTGATCGGATTTAATATTTCCAGACTCTGGAATTTTTAAACCATAAAAAATGTATTACTTAATATTTTCATACAGTTAACCAATAAAAACAATCATCAATGAAAATTCTCAGAATCAGTGCCATCTTAGCGGTATCAGTAGCTGCTGCCAGCTTTACTTTATTGCAGCAACCTAAACCTTGGAATGTTGCAGACAAGGATTCTAAAGTGACAAACCCTTCTAAAAAAGATGCAGGATCTATTGCTAATGGTAAATCTTTATGGAGCCAGCATTGTTCATCCTGCCATGGAAAAACAGGGTTGGGTGATGGTAATAAAGCCGCGCAGTTAAAAACTGCACCTCCTGACCTTACAAAATCACCAACTCAGTCACAAACTGACGGTGCATTATTCTTTAAAATATCAACAGGAAGGGATGATATGCCAAGTTTTAAAAAGAAAATTCCTGAACAGGAAGATATCTGGGACCTGGTAAACTTCATGCGTACACTTAAAAAATAAATTCATTTTTTAAAATATATCTCTTACCACTCCTCCGATTTAAAGGAAAATTTCCCCCCGGATTAAATTTATTAAGAGGAGTGGTTTTTTATTCACCTGTAAGTCTAGTATATGAAAGAAATAGAATCTGCTTCCGGAGAGAAAAAAAGCCGGCTGAATATTTTACTCGGATTAGGACTATTATCCCTGTTTCCGATTTTAAAGTTTGGTTTGTTTTCCAGCAGGAAAAAAACGATAGCCTGCTCCCCTTCCGATCAAAAAGGAACAGTACGCATGCTTACACAGGATGGCCGGTTGGTAGAAGTGGATGTTTCTAAAATCAATGCTACCAAAACTAAAGTTTCAGATAAAGAATTAATCGCCTGGATTAAACGATAATCATATTTAATACATTCAAATGAAAAGTAACGATACCTCCAGAAGGGAGTTCATTACCGCAGGTCTTTTAGCGGGTTTGGCTGTGGCAGGTTGTTCTACCAGGAATAACCCTTTTGAGCCTGACGCAGCTGAACAGGTTAAGCCTTCCGGTGAAACAGTGAAATTGCTTTCAGTAGACGGGGAAGTAATTGAAGTGGACAAGGCATTTCTAAAGCCGGTTCCGGACCTCCCTGCTATTTCAAATGATATAGCCAGGAAAGGAATCAGCAATAAAAAATTTGTAATGGTGATTGATCTTTCCAGGTGTAAGAGCCTGAAAAAATGTCAATCTGCCTGTAATCATATGCACCATGTTCATCCGGGTCAAAACTGGATTAAAGTGTACCCGATGCAGGATGCTGAACATACAGCACCTTACTGGCAGCCCACCACCTGTATGCATTGTGATGAACCACCCTGCGTAAAAGTTTGCCCGGTTGATGCCACTTTTAAAAGACAGGACGGTATTGTACTGATTGACAGTGACCGTTGTATTGGTTGCCGTTTTTGTATGGCAGCCTGCCCTTATTCTACCAGGGTATTTAACTGGGAAGATCCGGGATTACCAAAAGAAATTGCAGATCAGCCCTATTCCTGCGAAAGCAGTGTACCCCAGAAAAAAGGTACAGTGGGTAAATGTGATTTTTGTCCGGATATGGCCCGTAAAGGAGAATTACCACATTGCGTGGCTGCCTGCCCCAATGGTGTTTTCTTCTTTGGAGATATGCTGGAAGATTCTGTTACCAACGGATCTGAAACATTCCGCTTTACAGATCTGGTAAAAGACAAAGCCGGTTACCGGTTAATGGAAGAGTTGGGTACCAAACCCAGTGTATATTATCTGCCTCCGGTAAACAGGAATTTCCCTTTTGTAAATGATAACCCTAAATCATAACCCGTGGAAAATATAACCAAACATAAAATAACCGAAGACCTGCTGCCACAGCAATTTGGCAAAAAAGGAAAGATTTGGGTTGGAATATTACTTGCATTTTGTATACTTGGTTTCATTGCCTATTGCCGTCAGTTATCCAAAGGGCTTGTGGTAACCTCCATGCGGGATTATGCATCCTGGGGTATCTATATCTCTAATTTTGTATTCTTTGTAGCTATCAGCCTTGTAGGGTCTTTAATTACAGCTGTACTGAGGCTTACAGATGTTCACTGGAGTACGCCTTTAACCAGGATTGCCGAAATTATAGCGGTTGCGGCAATCACCTGTGCTTCCATTATTATTATTGTGGATATGGGGCGGCCTGACAGGTTTTACAATCTTTTTATTCATGGCCGTTTACAATCGCCCATTATCTGGGATGTGATTGTAATTACTACTTACTTCTTCATCAGCTTACTGCTGCTGTATTTTCCTTTACTGCCAGATTTTAAAATCATGCTGCAGTTTAAAGAAAAGACTGGTAAAAGGTTGTATAAGCTGTATCATTTTCTCGGTTCTTTCTGGAGAAACAGTTCAGCACAGATAAAAATCTCTGAAAAAGCAATTAATATACTGTCTATAACCATCATCCCTGTGGCTTTTGCCATACATACCGTTACTTCCTGGTTGTTTGCCACCACTTACAGGCCGGGTTGGGACAGCACTAACTTTGGTGCTTATTTTATTTCCGGTGCTTTTTTAGTGGGTGCTGGTGGTGTGCTGGTAGCAATGTATATTTTCAGAAAATCTTATAAGCTGGAGGAATATATCAGGGAAGATCATTTTGACCGGATGGGAAAAATTGTGGTGATGCTGGCTTTATTATACCTGTATTTTAATGTAAATGAGTTTTTAGTTCCTGCATTTAAGATGAAAAAAAATGAGGAGGAACATTTACGCGGATTATTTACGGGTGAATTTGCACCGGTATTCTGGTTTGCCATTACCACAGCTATGTTTTTACCTATTTTAATACTGATCTTTAAAAAAGGGCGTAAACCATTACCTGCCTTTATTGCCGGATCTCTGGTTGTAATAGGATCCTGGTTTAAACGATATTTAATTGTTACGCCTACATTGCTGCATCCTTTTCTGCCCATGCAGGATGTACCCGAATCTTACCGTCATTATTTTCCAAGTTGGGAAGAATGGGCCATTGCCATGGGGTCGCTGGCAGGAGCATTGCTGATTATAACCATCTTCGCCAGAATATTCCCTATCATCCCAATTCAAGAAACAATCACAGAAATTGAAGAACATGAAAAAGCATAATTATATTACTATTGCCCTTCTTTTATTCAGTTGTATCAGTATTGCTTCATACGCGCAGGATGCAAAAAATGATTTACTCTTAAGCCTGAGTTACTATAACAATAATAACCAGACACAATACCTTACTGCCCATACCAAGAGCAAAATTGATGGCAAGTTTCAACTGGTTGCAGGCATTCAGTTAAGTTTTTATATTGCTACGGAAGCTCCTGCTAATTTATTGGGAAAAGCAACCAGTAACGAAAAAGGAGAAGCAACTATTATGATACCTGCTGCTGCAAAAGAAGAATGGAATAAAACTGCCAAACCCAGCTTTATTGTGGTTTCAGAAGCTTCTAAACTATATGATGCAACTAAAGCAAATACGGATATTGTAAAAGCTAAAATAAAAATTGATACTGCTGCTGATAAAAAAATTATAGCCACTTTACTTGAATTAAAAGATTCAGTTTGGGCTCCTGTAAAAGGGGTGGATATTAAAATTGCAGTTAAGCGTTTTGATGGCGACCTGAATGTGAGTGAAACACAAACCTATACCACAGATTCTACCGGCATGGCGAGTGCAGATTATAAAAGAGATTCACTGGCAGGCGATAGTAAGGGGAACCTTGTCCTGATTGCTAAAGTGGAAGACAACGATATCTATGGTAATTTATCTTCAGAAAAAATAGTACCCTGGGGAGTTGCTACCAATTTTATCTCTCAATATGACAGAAGAACTTTATTTGCCAGAAGGGGGCACTCTCCCATTTGGCTGGAAATGCTGGCATACTCAATTATAATAGGCGTTTGGGGCGTGCTGATCTATCTGATTGTTCAGATTAAAAAGTTGAAAAGTTTAGGTGTTTAGATTTCAGATACATTTTGGTTGATTAGGTAAAGGATGTAATTTTAATTACATCCTTTTTTTGATGGAAACTTCATCACTAGTAAATGAGGATTTCCGGTATATTTAAAACGATAACTTAAATAATACTTTTGGTTGATTCCCTGAGATGCAGCTTACTTTTTACAGTAATAATATCTTTAGCATTTTTATAAAACTTCTTTTCAATCATTTTAAATAATAATTTAACTGACTCCTCACCCATTTCAAAAGCAGGCTGTGTAATGGTAGTAAGTGAAGGGTTTAATAAAGAAGCGGTTCGTAAATTAGAAAATGAAACCACCATTAATTTATCGGGAATTTTTATAGCAAGATCCTTTGCCACCTGATATAAAACAATTGCCAGCTTTTCTATTGAAGTAAATATTGCATCAGGAGGTTTTTCAGAAGTTAAAATATTGTATATAATTGAATAATTGATCGCATAATCCTCTGTGCATTTAACTGCATTTTCTTCTGTATATTTTAGCCCATGCCGTATTAAAGCATCCTTAAAACCCCGATGCCTTTCTTTATTTATATAATTAAATTCAGAGCTATATAAATAAACAGGATTTTTGGCACCCTGCTTAAACAGATGCGCTGTTGCCTGAAAAGAGATATCGTAATTATTAGTAATTATTCTGGGAAAATTTTCTAAAATTGCTATACGGTCAAAAAAAACAATTGGTAAATCCGTTTGCTCATGAAATTTTTCAATATGATCATAACTTTTGGTTTCTGAACATAAAGACATAATCAGTCCATCTACCTGACCTATTTCCAAATGACTTAAAACAGAAATTTCATTTAAATACATTTCGTGCGTTAAATACACTAATACATTATAATCTTTCTCTGCAGCAATTGTATGTATGGCATCAATAGCTACTGAAAAAAAGTTATTGTTAAACTCAGGAATAATAACAGCTATGAATTTACTTTTTCCCATTCGCAGTTTGCTTGCAAATGGATTAGGTTTAAAATTGTATTTGTGGGCTAATTCTAATACGCGTTTCTTTGTTTCACTGCTGATTTCATAACTGTCGGAGAGTGCTTTACTTACTGTTGAGACAGACAAACCTAATTCCTTAGCTAATTTCACCAATGTCATCTTTTTCTCCATATGCTAAGGATTATCAGACAAGCTCCTGGCAATTCCTAATTCTACTCCGCGAATTTCTGCCAACCCCCTTAAGCGGCCAATGGCAGAATACCCCGGATTGGTTTTCTTCTTTAAATCATCCAGCATCTGATGGCCATGATCGGGCCTTACCGGTATAGCTATTTTTCTTTCCTGCATTACCTGTACCAGCTCCTTAATAACCGCATACATATCAACATCCCCTTCTAAATGATTGGCTTCATAAAAATCGCCTGCTTCATTTCTGGTAGTACTGCGTAAATGAATAAAATTAATCCGGTCACCAAATTGTTTCACCATCGCAGGTAAATCATTATCGGGCCTAACACCAAAAGAACCAGTACAATAACATAGTCCATTATTTTTTGAAGGAACTGCTTTGATCAATGCTTCAATATCAGCAGCAGTACTTACCACCCTTGGCAAACCCAAAATAGGATAAGGAGGATCATCAGGATGTATAACCATTTTAACACCACATTCATCTGCCACCGGAATAATCTGCTGTAAGAAATAAATCAGATGCTGCCTTAATTTATTTGCATCAACATTCTTATAAGTATCCAATGCAAGTTGAAATTGTTCCAAAGTAAAACTTTCTTCAGAACCTGGCAGTCCTGCTATAATGTTTCTGATAAGCAGATTTTTTTCGTCCTCACTCATACCTTCTAACCTGCTTTTTGCTTTTATTATTTCCTCAGGTGTATAAGCCAGTTCAGCTCCGGGTCTCTTTAACAGAAATACTTCAAAGGCAATAAAGGCAGTTTTTTCAAACCGCAAAGCCTTAGAACCATCTGCAACAGTATACGCTAAATCGGTTCTTGTCCAATCTAAAACCGGCATAAAATTATAGGTAACAATATTTACAGCACATTTACTCAAATTCCTGATACTTTCCCTGTAGTTATCGATATAAGTTTTAAAATTCCCGGTTTGCGTTTTTATATTTTCATGCACAGGTACACTCTCTACCACACTCCACTGCATGCCAGCTTCTTCAATCTGTTGCCTGCGCTTACTAATTTCTGCAATCGTCCATATTTCACCATTTGGAATATGATGCAGGGCTGTTACAACACCTGTACATCCTGCCTGTTTAATATCCATTAATGATACCGGATCATTTGGACCATACCAGCGCATCGTTTTTTCTGTTAAATACATATACTTGTCTTATCTTAAATAAATAATGATGTTTAAAATTAAATTGAAAATGCATCAAACCCTCCATCCACTACGGCAACAGTACCTGTTACAAATTTAGAGGCATCGCTGATTAAATACTGGATGGTACCAAATAATTCTTCAGGTTCTCCAAACCTTCCAAAAGGTGTATGCGCAATGATAATCTTAGCTCTTTCTGTATGTGAACCATCCGTGTTAGTTAATAAGGTTCTGTTTTGCTCCGTTAAAAAGAAGCCCGGTGCAATAGCATTCACTCGTATTCCCGGGCCGAATTTTAATGCCAGTTCAGCTGCAAGATATTTAGTAAAATTAGTAACTGCCGATTTTGCTGCTCCATAGCCAACAACCCTCGTTAATGGACGAAGTGCTGATTCGGAAGAAAAATTAACAATTACTCCTTCCTTTTGCTTAGACATTACTTCAGCAAAAACCATGGTGGGTAATACGGTACCAAATAAATTCAAATCCACTACTTTTTTAAAAGCATCTATTTCCAGATCAAAAAATGTTTTATCCGGTGCAATGGTTGCTCCGGGCATATTGCCTCCAGCCGCATTTAATAATACATCAATTTTGCCATAGGCTTTCAGTATGGCTTCTTTGTTTATTTCCAGACTTTCTTTGGATAACACATCAGTTGTTAAGAATAGCGCTTTGCCTCCATTGGATATAATAGAATTAACCAATGCTTCTCCCAGTGTTACATTTCTGTCTAAAACAACAATTATTGCACCCTCTGATGCTAAGTAGTCAGATATACCTTGTCCTAAAATTCCGGCACCTCCGGTAATAACAATTACTTTTCCTTTAATTGAAAATAATTTTGTGGTTTCATTTTTCATCTTACCTGTTTTTAAATTGTCTAATGGTTTCTTCAATTTACAATGCAGCTATTATATAAGCCCTTTATTTATTTCTATCCATTGATTTTCTTCCTGATATTTTAAAATTGTTATTTTCAATAATCCCGATATCCCCGGTTTTGAACCAACCGTCAGTTGTAAAAGAATTCTCCGTTTCTTTTTCCTTCTTCCAGTATTTTTGAAATACACAGGGGCCTTTAACCTGAATTTCACCGGAATGTCCTATTGAAAGCATTTTATTGTTTTCATCAGCAATTCTAATCTGAACATCCGGTAAGGGCCTTCCGGCATATCCCGGATACCTGCGCCCTTTCAATTTATTACTCAATGCCATTCCAATTTCTGTCATACCATAACACTCTAATAAAGTATGGCCACTAATAGCTCTCCACTTTTTCAACACTTTAACAGGTAAAGCTGCAGACCCGGAAATCATTAGCCTTTGTTGTTCCATTTTTTCCTGAATCAATAGCTTCTCTTTATAAGGAATAGTATCCCAAAAGCTAATTAGCTGGTAATAGATTGTTGGTACTGCCATAAATACCGTCAATTTACCTTCTCCAAAAATCCTATACACACTGCTTTCATCAAATTTTGGCAAAAATTCACAACAGGCACCTGCCCAAAGAGAACAGCAAACCAGGTTTATTATACCATAAATATGGTTAAGTGGAAGCACATTTAACGTATAATCATTTTCAGTCCACTCCCACGATTTAACAAGCGTATTAATTTGCGCTAAAATATTTGCATGTGAAGTTACCACTCCTTTTGGCAAACCGGTAGTGCCACTGGTATATAAAATCATAGCCATCCTGTTGAAACTTATCTCCCTATCATTCAACTCCTCATTCCGGAATACAGTCTGTTCATTTTCAAGTATATGATTTTTTATAGAAAAGCCTGAATTCAAAGCGGCTATAACATCTATACATTCTTTATCAATAACCAATATTTCAGAACCGGTATCATTGATAATATATTTAACTGTTTCAAAGGGAGAATCTGTACTTACAGGTACTGCAACACCGCCTGCCAACCATATTGCCCACAGAGTCATCACATAATTAAACCCTGGTTTAATCATAAATACAACCCTGGCTTCATTTAAATCCTGGGTTCCATTTAATAAAGTATTTGCAAAAAACTCCGCAGAATTAACTAATTGCTCATACGTAAAATAGGTTCCGGATGAATAAATCGCCTTTCTGTTAAAATAACTTCTGGCTTTTTCTATAATTGGTAGCATATAATTCTTACTTCCTGCTAAATTATCATTACTACCTAACTAGTAAGTTTATTTCAACGAAAAGCTTTTCGCTATTTGAAGCATAAAATTTTATAAAATAGAATCATTTTATCTCAATCAAAATGGCTAATAAAATAATATTTAAATGAGGTGTACAAATGCAGGTAAAGACAGATAACGTTTTTCCCCTTTTTACTTCCAGACAAATACAAAAGAGAGCACATTTGAATTTAATCCGGTAGTCTGGTCATAATGCCCGTACCGTACATCTAATGAACTCAAAGTAGTTTTCCAGAGCCCGTTGGGAGGAGCAGTATGTATACCTACTCCATAAAAGGAGCTGTTAAAGGCTGAGTAGGAATAATTACTGGTATAATAATTATCGCTGTGGGTATGTACTTTATACGGAGCGAAATATTGCGATGCAGTTTGCGTATAATACCGGTAAAAAGGAGCGATGGAAAAAAACGGATTGATCTTTACCGGTATTTCTATATTGGCAGTATGTGCCATAATTCCCCAGTTATCCATATAATACCGGTAATAAGAGCGTATAATAATCCGGTCATTTACAAAATAGTTCAGCCGGATACCCGCTGGTATTTTAAACCGGAAAGCCGGAAGATCTTCCACATGTACAGAACCATCATTAAAATATACACGGTGAAAGGGTAATTGCAGGTAGCCGGCCTGTGCAGCAATATCTACAAATAAGCCTGCCTGCAAGCGTTGATTAATGATCTGTAAATAATTGACTGACCCGCTGAAGGTATAACGTGGAGAGGAAGGAATAGAACTTCCACCATTACTGGCAGAGCTGACTACTACCGGGTAAGGACTTAATTCCGATGGATAAATCAACCTTACCTTATCAAAATAAACATTCAGCTTGGTATCAAATTCTCCCCCTTTTTTAACTTTAAAGCCATATCCTGCTTCCAGTCCCAGGGAATGATAATTGTATTCATCCGAATAAGTGGCACCCAAACTGAGGGTTTTACCAGTGGGACTTTCTTCTGTATAATGCAAAGAAACGTAAAGGTTGATTTTTTCATCTTCAGGGTGGTTTTACCTGATAAGGATACCGATTCACCGATTATGTTGCCCGGATGAATATGCATTAACAGGAAGTTAACAGGTTTTTGCGCAGGAATCTAATGTATTAATCAATACAAAAATTGAGGATTAATCCTCATTCTTGAAGTATAAATAAAATATAATTTTGTTGCAAATATACTTCGGGGGACGTATATTTGAAAAACACCTCTGTTTTAGGGGTGTTTTGCATTTTGGCAATCTTTTTTGTTTTATTGTACCCGAAGCTATCTCCCCCCGATAACTTCGAAAGGCCTCACCCTTTGGTGGGGTCTTTTATTTTAAAGTACAGTACTCCCATATTTGTTTTTTTAAGGGCCAAAAGCTAATTTGTGCAACAACTGCAATGAGAAAAACACTTTCCCTTTTATTACTGTTTTCCATCCTGTTATATACCGGAGGCTATCATTTTGCCTGTATGGTATACCAGTCATATCTGAAACAGGAGATGAAAATTTACCTGCAGCATACTGATAAGAGTACCTATGGCGACCATCTTAGCTTCTCTCTAACCAATGGCCAGATTAGGGATCCAGCATTTGTATGGGAAGAGGAAAATACAGAATTCAGGTACCGGAATGAATGGTATGATGTGATCTCAATTAAAAAAACAGGGGGCAAAATTCTAATCTGCTGCCTGAAAGATGGCAATGAAAATGAAATTGAAAAACAATGGAATGTGCTGCACCATAAAAACAAAGATGCCAGTTCTACGGTGCCAGTATCCCTGCTTAAATTCTGCTCTTCCTTACAGGCATTTTATGAAATGCAGCCCCGGATCTGCTACCTGCAGACCTGCAAATATGGCCTCAGTTATACCAGCTTTTTTTTAAATAATATTCCGGAAATACAAACACCGCCTCCCCGGCTCAACTGCTGAACATATTATTCGCTTAAAAAACAAACAGACCCGTTTACCCTGTGGTAAACAATTGTTCTTTTATAAACTATTATCCATTTCATGAATATTAAATATCCATTATTGCTGTTATCAGCCCTGTCATTTTTTAGCACACCCATTTTAGCCCAGAATAGTTTAAAAGGCAGTATTACAGATGAAAAAGGTGCAGGGATAAAAAATATTGCAGTTTATATTCCGGACCTGAAAAAAGGAGCAGTGACTGATGTCACCGGCCATTACCTGCTGGACAAAATACCTGCCGGTAATTATTTAATTCAGATCCATTCAGAAAATTTTCAACCGGTAATTGAGCATATACAGATTAAGGGTATGCTTCAAAAAAATTATACCCTTCAGCCTGCCTACCATTTACTGAATGAAGTGATTGTAACAGGTGTAGCTGCTGCCACAGATAATCAGCATAATCCCGTGGCTGTTGGCGTGCTGAGTGAAAAAGAAATTCAGCAGAATACTTCAACTAATGTGATTGATGCTATTGCGAAAATGCCGGGGATTTCGGCCATGACAGACGGGCAGAGTATATCAAAACCGGTAATCAGGGGATTGGGATATAACAGGGTACTGACCATCTCAGATGGGGTACAGCTGGCAGACCAGGCCTGGTTTGATGAATTTGGTATTGAAGCAGATCCGGATGCAGTGAACCGGTACGAAATTCTGAAAGGGCCCGCATCCCTTGCCTATGGTTCGGATGCTATTGCCGGTGTGGTAAACCTTTTACCGGAACAACCTTTACCGGACGGACAAACCAAAGGAGATGTGAAACTGAATTATCAGACCAATAACGGGCTGATCAATACCATGGCACATTTTGCAGGGGCTGTCAATGGAATATATTGGAGTGTACGTATGGATAATACCATGGCACATGCTTACCAGAACCCGTATGATGGTTTTGTATTGAATTCTCAATTCAGTAATTTTAATACAGACGGTACCATCGGACTGCATAAGAAATGGGGTTATACCCAGCTGCATGCCAGCTATTTTGATATGGCTACCGGTATTGTGGATGGCACCAGAGATTCTGCCAGCGGACTGATGATGCGTCCTGTTGCTTATCCCGGACTGAATGGTAGTGCGGCTACCTATGTTATGCCTACAGATCAGGAACAGAAATCCTATACCCCATTTGTCATTAACCAACGCATTCGCCATACCAAACTGGTTTGGGATAACAGCATTGCCCTGGGGGAAGGACGACTGAAAGCGATTGTATCCTGGCAGAAAAACCAGCGCCAGGAAACCAATGACCCTACTATCCCCAATACGCCCGATATTTATTACTCGTCCAACGCAGCTACCTACGATTTCCGGTATGTCTCTGCTAAAAAAGGGGGATTTGATTATACCGCCGGGTTAAACGGCCTATACCAAAACAGCAAAAGCCTGGGTACTTTACTGCTGATACCCGATTATTCCTTTTTCCAGTTCGGTGCTTTTATTACCGGGCATCAGAAAATGGGCAACCTGGACCTGAGCGGTGGTTTGCGTTATGATGACCGCAGTTTTACCGGCAAAGACCATTGGGTGGATTCTACTACGCAGGCACCTGTTTCCCCTTCAGACCCGAATGCTTTTCATGAATTTGAGGGATTTACTTCTCATTTTAAAGGGGCTTCCTTCAGCTTTGGAGGTACTTATAATTTCAAAAACAATCTCTACCTGAAAGCCAATATAGCCGGTGGCTGGCGGGCTCCCAATGTGGCAGAATGTGCTGCCAATGGCGTACATGACGGTACCGTAGTGTATGAAATTGGAGACCCGGCTTTGAAACCGGAAACCAGCATAGAAACAGATCTGGGACTGGGTTTTAATGCTAAAGATATAAGCGGGGAACTGAACCTGTTTAATAACAATATAACCCGCTTTATTTATGCAGAAGGGCTTCAAAGTGCTTTTGGCGGGGATTCTATTAACAATTCGCTCAATGCCGTAGGACTGGGTGCCGCACCGGTATATAAATATACCCAGGGTAAAGCAAATCTATTTGGTGGTGAATTGGTGCTGAACCTACATCCATCTGCATTACCATGGATTGAACTGAGTAATTCCCTGAGTATGGTGTACGGCGGTTTAAAAAACCAGCCTGACAGTGTGAAATATCTTCCCTTTGTTCCGCCAACACGTATTACGGCTGACCTGAAATTTAATATCAGAACCAAAAGCAAAACCGTAAAAAATCTGTATGTTAAAGCAGGGATGCTGGATTGTTTTCAACAGAACAATATTTACAGGCAATATGCTATTTACAACGGACTGAATACAGCCCTCACACCTTTAGAATACCAGGCCAGTACTGCTGCTACTAAAGGGTATATGCTGTTCAATGCCGGAGCGGGAGCTGATATTCTGTCGAATGGCAGGAAGATTTGCAGTATTTACCTGAATTGTACCAACCTGCTGAATACCGGGTATATGGATTATATGAGCCGGTTTAAATATTACCCGGTAAATTATACCACAGACCGCGTGGGTGTATTTAATATGGGCAGAAATATCAGTATTAAAATGCTGATACCGCTGGAATTTTAAAAAGGCTTTGTTTTTTTGAAGAATTGAACAACTTAATATAATTTACCGCAATCATGGAAACAATCGACTTGTCCGGCTCCCTGGGTTTAATTGCAACGGTAGTTTTAACTGTAAATGTGTTACTGGGAATGCTGCTGAGTACTGCTTATAAAACTAAAAAATGGTGGCAGCAATTACCACCGGTTATCAGGAAGCTGAATATCAACGATATTCACAATTATACTGCCTATATTGTTGCAGGGCTGGTACTGGTACATTTTCTGATTATCCCACTGGATCCGGCTTCTCATTTTAAATGGATGGACCTGGCCTGGCCAACCGGAGCACCCCATCAGCCCTATATGGTTTTATTGGGTGCTGTCTCTTTTCTGGCATTGCTGGTTGTGATCATTACCACACAGAAAACCTTGAAAAAAAAGCTTGGGTTCCGTTTATGGAAGAATATCCATCTGATTGCGTATCCGCTTTGTCTGTTGTTTATTATTCACGGGATTAAAATGGATCCTGAATTAAAAGACAGGCCAACGGACTGGCTGGATGGAGAAAAATTGCTGTCGGAATTATGCGGATTAGTCTTACTGGCAGCCACCATTATCCGGTACAGGTATCATTTAAAAAACATAAAAAAATAGCATCCGGATTCAACTATTGTGTATTTAAAAACAGGCTGCAAAACAGCCTGTTTTTCATGTAATTAATTCGTTTTCCCGATAAAAATTTACTATCTTGATCGCTTATAAAACCAGCAAATGAGATATAAATTTTTATTGCATGTAAGTCTGTTTTTACTGTTGTTTCAGACAACAGTAAATGCACAAAAAGATTCCGGATACCTGAGTGCCCTGAAGTGGCGGATGATTGGCCCTTTCAGGGGGGGCAGGACTGTGGGCGCAACAGGCGTTCCGCAGCAACCCAATATATTTTATATAGGCGTGAACAATGGTGGTGTTTGGAAAACAACAGATTATGGCAGAACCTGGAAACCCATATTTGATAGTCAGCCTACCGGTTCTATCGGTGATGTGGCTGTTGCAGGCTCTAATCCCAATACCGTATATGTTGCAAGTGGGGAAGGAATACAGCGGCCCGATTTATCAGTTGGGAATGGCATGTATAAATCTACAGATGCCGGTAAAACCTGGATACACCTGGGATTAACAGACGGACAACAAATTGGGGGTATTGCTATTGACCCTACCAATGAAAACAGGGTTTTTGCAGCAGTATTAGGGCATCCTTATGGTCCGAATACAGAAAGAGGTGTTTACCGTACCACAGATGGGGGTAAAACCTGGGATAAAGTTTTATACAAAGATGAAAATACGGGTGCTGTACAGGTGGTGATTGATCCGAAAGACCCGAATACGGTGTATGCCGACTTATGGGCAGGCCGTCAGGGACCCTGGGAAAACGGGGAATGGAACGGACCGGAAAGTGGCTTATATAAATCCACCGATGGTGGCAATACCTGGCATAAATTAACGGAAGGCTTACCTACTGTGGCCCAGGGATTGGGCAGGATAGGTTTTTGTGTGGCACCCAGCGATACGAAACGAATGTATGCAACCGTAGATGCCGGGGATAATGGAGGCATGTACAGAAGTGATGATGGTGGCGAACACTGGAAAAGCATCAGCAATGATGGCAGGTACTGGGGCCGTGGCAGTGACTTTGCAGAAGTAAAAGTGGATCCTAACAACGAGGATATTGTATATACTGCCAATGTGGTGGTATGGAAATCCACTGACGGTGGTTATCACTGGAAGGATTTCCGCGGTGCACCCGGAGGGGATGATTATCACCGAATATGGATTAACCCGAATAATCCGGATATTCTGCTGATTGTGGCAGACCAGGGTGCTATTATTACTGTGAATGGGGGTGAAACTTTTTCCTCCTGGCATAACCAGCCTACAGCACAATTTTACCATGTAAGTACAGATAATGCATTCCCTTATAATGTATATGGAGCACAGCAGGAAAGCGGTTCTGTAGGTATTGCTTCCCGTAGCATGGATGGTGCCATCAATTTCAGGGAATGGCATCCGGTGGCAGTAGAGGAATATGGCTATGTGGCTCCTGATCCGCTGGACCCGAATATCATTTATGGTGGTAAAATTACCCGCTATGATAAACGGACCGGCCAGGTGCAGAATATTGCCCCGGAAGCTGTGAGAAGCGGTAAATTTCGTTTTGTACGCACTGCCCCGGTACTGTTCTCTCCTATTGACCCAAAAACCTTATATTTTGCCGGTAATGTATTATTCAAAACCAATAATGGCGGCCATTCCTGGCAGCAGATTAGTCCGGATTTAACCCGTGAAGCCTGGGATATACCTGCCAGTGTGGGTATTTATACTACTGATGCACTTAAAAAAATGCCGCGCCGTGGAGTGATTTATACAATAGCACCATCTCCTAAAGATATCAATACTATCTGGTGTGGAACGGACGATGGATATATCCAGTTAACGAAAGATGGTGGAAAAACCTGGAATAATGTTACTCCGCCAGCTATTACTGCGTGGAGTAAAATCTCCATACTGGAAGCCAGCCATTTTGAAACAGGAACCGCTTATGCTGCGGTGAACAGGATCCGCTGTGATGACCAGCATCCGCATATTTATAAAACGGCAGATGGTGGAAAAACCTGGAAAGAAATGGTGAAAGGTTTACCGGAAGATCCGATTAACAGTGTGAAAGAAGACCCGCAAACCAAAGGCCTGTTATTTGCCGGTTCTGAACGTGCTACCTATGTATCTTTTGATAATGGTGAAAACTGGCAAACCCTGCAACTGAATATGCCCTGCACTTCTATCCGCGACCTGGTAATTAAAGATGATGACCTGGTGGTGGGTACCCATGGGCGTTCATTCTGGATACTGGATAATATTTCCGTACTGAGGCAGCTGGCCGTATCCACTGCTCAGGAAAATGTGGTCTTATACAAGCCGCAGAAAGCCATCCGGATCCGGTTCAGTACCTATCCGGACACTCCATTACCACAGGAAGAACCTGCCGGTCAGAACCCTCCTGATGGGGCAATGATTGATTATTACCTGAAAGAGCCTGAAACCGGGGTAGTAACACTTGCTATTAAAGACAGCAAAGGCAATACTATCCGAACTTTCAGCTCGAATGATACGACCTATGTGATTCCGCCTGTCAATATTCCATTATACTGGATCAGGCCACAGCAAATTTTATCCGCAGCAGCTGGTGCACACCGCTTTTTATGGGATATGCATTATACCCCATTAAATACGCCTCCTGCTTATCCGATTTCAGCAGTCTTTGGAAATACGGCCCCCGAACCTACATCTCCCTGGGTAATGCCGGGTACTTATACCGTAGTGTTAACAGTGAATGGCATATCTTATTCTCAGCCACTTACCGTAGCAATGGACCCGAGGGTAAAAACAAGTTTGAAGGACTTGCAGGATCAGCATGACTATTCGCTAACCTGTTATAACGACAGGATAAAAGCAGCTGCCTATGCAGAAAAAATTGCAGTATATAAAAAAACTGCTACCAACCTGCCCAAAGAAACCCTGCAGGAATTGAACGCATTTGGCGGATCAGTAAGCAGAAGGCGTGCTGCAAGTGCTGATATCAGTTTTGGCAGCCTTACCGGAGGATTTGATGCTGTACAGCATACGCTGCAGGAAGCGGATATGCCACCTACCGAACCCGCAATAATTGCAACTAAAAAACTGCACGAAAACTTTATACAACTTGAACAGAAATGGCTGGCTTTTGAAAAGAAAAACTTTAAACCTTAAACCTTATTAATGGCACTTATGAGAAAATTGATGATCCTGTTTACAGTTGTTGTACTGGCACTGTTTGGTACAGCACAGAAAAAAAATAATAAAACTGCAACCTTAGCTGAAACTTTCAATACAGATTCTGTATTTTCCACTGCACTCAGTTATAGGGAACTCGGTCCGTTCAGAGGTGGACGCAGTGGTGCCGTTGCAGGCAGTTATAAAAATAAAAATACTTTTTATTTTGGTGCTACCGGAGGTGGTGTGTGGAAAACCACTGACGGTGGCAATAACTGGAAGAATATTTCTGATAAATATTTTGGCGGCAGTATTGGTGCGGTAGCGGTGGCTCCCAGCGATGAGACCGTACTCTATGCCGGTGAAGGGGAAAGTACCCTGCGGGGCAATGTGAGTGATGGTATCGGCGGTATGTGGCGTTCTGCTGATGGGGGCAGAACCTGGAAGAATATTGGCTTAAAAGATACCCGGCATATTGTTAAGATTGCAGTGCATCCGCAGGATCCGAATACGGTTTGGGTGGCTGCAATGGGACATATGTTTGGCCCTAATGAAGACCGTGGGGTTTTTAAAACCACTGATGGTGGTAAGACCTGGAAAAAAGTATTGTTTGTCAATAATTTAACCGGCTGCTCCGACCTTACTATGGAACCGGGAAACCCTTCTGTGTTGTATGCCGGCCTTTGGCATGTACTCAGAACTCCATACAGTATGGAAAGTGGCGGGGATGGCAGTGGATTATGGAAGAGTACTGATGGAGGGGAAACCTGGATGAATTTATCTGCCAAACAAGGTTTACCCAAGGGGGTTTGGGGTATTGTAACAGTTACCGTAGCTGCATCCAATACGGATAAAATATACACAGTAATTGAAAATGCGAAAGGCGGATTATTCATGAGTAATGATGGCGGTGAAACCTGGGCCTTACAATCTGATGATAACAATATCCGTCAGCGTGCCTGGTATTATTCCCGCGTATTTACAGACCCTAAAAATGAAAATATCGTCTATTGCCCCAATGTTTCCCTGATGCGCAGTAAAGACGGGGGAAAAACATTCCAGTCGGTAAATACCACACCACATGGCGATCATCACGACTTATGGATTGACCCTGAAGACGGAAACCGGATGATTGTGGCAGATGATGGCGGCGCACAGGTAAGCTTTGATGCGGCTGCCAATTTCAGTAATTATTATAATCAGCCTACCGCACAGTTTTACCGGGTAACCACAGATAATTCTTTCCCTTACCGGGTATTAGGTGCACAGCAGGATAATTCTACCGTAAGGATCAAAAGCCGCAGTTATGGCAGTGCTATTACACAGGACGACTGGCAGCCGACTGCAGGTGCGGAAAGTGGCTATGTGGTGGCAGACCCTTTAAACCCGGATATTGTATATGGAGGCAATTATGGAGGATTCCTGTCCAGGCTGGACCATAAAACCGGTGAGAACAGGGCCATTAATGTATGGCCGGATAACCCGATGGGTGCAGGGGCTGATGTACAGAAATACCGCTTTCAGTGGAATTTCCCCATCTTTTTCTCCCCTCATAATCCCAAACGCTTATATGCCTGCGGCAATCATTTATTTGTAACGGAAAATGAAGGCCAGAGTTGGGAAAGAATCAGTCCGGATTTAACCACCAACGATAAATCCAAACAGGTTTCCAGCGGTGGGCCGATTACGAAGGACAATACTTCTGTGGAATATTACTGTACCATTTTTACTGCCACTGAGTCGGCTCTTGAAAAAGACCTCTTATGGACTGGTAGTGATGATGGTGTTTTAAGTGTGAGCAGGGATGCAGGTGCGCATTGGGAAAACGTAACGCCTAAAGATTGCCCGAAATGGATGATGTGGAATGCCATTGAAACAGACCCTTTTACAAAAGGGACTGCATATATAGCGGGTACGCGCTATAAATCGGATGATTTTACGCCTTATCTCTATAAAACAGATGATTATGGTAAAACCTGGAAGCTGATTACAGCCGGCATCAATGCCATGCATTTTACCCGTGTGGTAAGGGCCGATCATAAAAGGCCGGGGCTGTTGTATGCCGGTACGGAATATGGCATGTATATCAGCTTTGATGCCGGTGAACACTGGAAAACATTTCAGTTAAACCTGCCCCTGGTGCCCATCACAGATCTTACCATTAAGGAAAATGACCTGATTGTGGCTACGCAGGGACGTGCTTTCTGGATACTGGACGACCTGAGTATCCTGCAGCAGGAAGAGAATGCCCTGCTAAAGAAAAACCTGCATGTATTTACCGTATACGATAGTTACCGGATGGAAGGTGAAAGCGGGCATGGCCGCCAGCATATTCCACAAAATGCCGGGGCTAACCCACCCAATGGTGCTGTGATGCATTACTGGTTAAAAAACAGTACAGATTCTTCCAGACTAACTATTACCATTTATGATAAAAAAGGCGACAGTATTAAAACCTTCAGTAAGGATGCTAAACTGTTGGGTGACCAGCTGAAATATAAAACCGGTATGAACCAGTTTGTATGGGATATGCTGTACCCGCCAGCCGAAAAACTGGAGGGGTTGATTTTATGGAATGGCAATATATCAGGGCCTAAAGCAGCTCCGGGAAAATATACTGCTAAATTTAAACTGGATAAGGATTCTGTTATCGTACCATTTACTATAAAAGGAGATCCAAACTATTTTATGACGGAAGCCGATTATGATGCTCAGGTAGGCATGCTGCTACAGATCAGGGATAAGTTCAGTGAAATACAAAAAGGAATCAAACATATCCGGGCAATACGCACACAGATAATAGATTTCACCTCCAGGATGGATACAACAAAGCATAAGGAATTGAAACAACTGGCAGACAGCCTCAGTAAAAAACTGACAACCATTGAAGAAGCTTTATACCAGACCAAATCTAAAAGCGGACAGGATGTATTAAACTTTCCCATCCGTTTGAATGATAAAATAGCAGGTTTGTATGATGTGGCTGCCAGTGGGTATAATCCACCTTCAAAACAGGTTAAAGAAGCTTTTGCTGAATTAGCTGCACAGGCTGATAGTCAACTGAATGCTTTACAAAAAATAATAGCGGAAGACCTTAAAACTTTTAATAAAAATATTCATGAACAACAGGTTCCTGTAATTGGATTAAAAACAAATGATTAGACAGCAACAGGCATTATTTTATTTTATTTTACAGTTCTTTTAATCTGAAATAGTATGGATCTGTTTAGTGTAGAACCTGATGAAAACAGGAACCTCCTGCCACAGGATGGAATAGTGCTGTATTTTGGTAAATTATTTTCAAGGCAGGAAGCTGACTATTATACAGATAATTTAATGAATACGATTGAATGGAAAAATGATGAAGCAGTCATTTTTGGCAAACATATTACCACCAAAAGAAAAGCAGCCTGGTATGGCAACCAGGCTTTTTCTTATACTTATTCCAATATTACCAAAACAGCATTGCCCTTTACTCCGGAACTGGAAACTTTAAAAAGTATTATTGAAAACAGGACTGGTGAAACCTTTAATTCCTGCTTGTTGAACCTCTACCATACCGGCGCAGAAGGAATGGCCTGGCATAGTGACGGGGAAAAAGACCTGAAACAGGACGGAGCCATTGGTTCTTTAAGCTTTGGGGTAGAACGTAAATTTGCCTTTAAACATAAACAAACCGGAATAACCGTTTCCCGCATATTGGAACACGGCAGCCTGCTGGTGATGAAGGGAACCACACAAACCCATTGGTTGCACCGCCTGCCTCCCACCCGCTTAATTCATACACCAAGGATCAACCTTACATTCAGAACGATTGTTACGAATCAGCCCTTTTATCCAAAAGGCTGATCAATGGCAATACTTTGTTTACTAAAGAAATGCGCACCATCGGTTCCGATATACACGCAGTCTTCCAGGCGGATACCAAATTCACCCGGAATAGCGATAGTAGGTTCATCACTGAAACACATACCCGGAGCAATAAGGGTTTTATTCCCTTTTACGAAATTGGTCCACTCATGCCCATCCAGTCCAATTCCATGGCCTGTACGGTGTGGTAATCCCGGTAAATGATAACTCTTTCCAAAACCTGCGGATTCAATTACATTTCTGGCAGCTGCATCTACCTCTTCGCAGGGAACACCAATATGCATCGCTGCAAAAGCAGCATCCTGCGCCTTTTTTTCCAGGTTCCAGATATCGGTCTGGCGTTGATTTGCTTTACCGGCCACAATGGTTCTGGTAATATCTGAATTATATCCTTCACAGGTGGTACCACCGTCTACCATGATAATATCCCCTTCGCGAATGGTTTGAGGGGTAATACTACCATGTGGTAAAGCAGAATATTTGCCTATCTGTACAGAAGCATACCCATTAAAACCCAATTTACGGAAAGCAGCTGCAATATTGTTTTCCAATTCTGTCTGGGGCATACCCGGATAAATGGTGGCAAAAGCGGCTTTATAAGCAGCAATCGTAACATCATTTGCTTTTTGCATCAGGGCTATTTCTGCCGGGCTTTTATAGATTCTGCAACCTGCAATAACAGGTATAGCTTCCGCAATGGTAAATCCCGGTGCTTCTTTACGGATACCTTCAGCAATAAAAAAACGCACCCTTTCTTCTATTCCTATTTTTTTATACCGGGCACCCCGGTCTTTTACAATACCAACAATCAGTGCATACGGACTTTCATGTTCTTCCCAGCAACGGATCTCATCCCCAAATACAGTATTGATCAGTTCTTTTGCACGGTCTTCTTCAAACTTCGGACAAACATAGGCAATGGGACCTTTTACCGGTATTACAATACCGAATGTTCTTTCACTTTGCCCCCAATGCATTCCCGTAAAATAAAAACAGGAACTGGTACCTTCTAAAAAAACAGCATCCATTTTCTCCTGTTCCATCAGCTGCTGCACTTTGGCAATTCTTTGCTTTCTTTCTTCAACGGTAATGGGGATAATATCAGCATCCAACGGTTGCAAATCCCGGATTACTTTAGGTAAATCTTCCATAGGAAGGTTAGTCCTGTTTCTGGCAAAAAGAGCGGAACCTGTACCAACAGCACCTGCAGTCAATGCTGCGATACTGAGAAATTTTCTTCTGTTCTGGGTCATAAGCAGTGTTTAATCATCCTAAATATATTCAATTCAGCCAAATCCTTTCTATTTTTATATCAGTGGAGGAACAACCTTAAATTGTACCTGAATCTTCTGGTTTATATTTGCAGAATAATTTTCTTAAAACAAAGCATACATGGATGTAAAAATGGAAGCCAGCTGGAAAGAGGTTTTGCAAAAAGAATTCAGCAAAGCCTATTTTCTGCAGATAGTTACCCATCTTAAAACAGAAAGGGCAACCGGTACTGTCATCTATCCACCGGGTGCTAAGATGTTTTATGCTTTTGAAAAAACACCTTTTGATCAACTGAAGGTTGTAATATTAGGTCAGGATCCTTATCATGGGCCCGGACAGGCCATGGGCTTAAGTTTCAGTGTTCCTTCCGGCATTAATCCTCCTCCTTCTTTAATGAACATCTTTAAGGAACTGCATAAAGACATTGGCATGAACATACCTGCCAGTGGCAACCTTACCCATTGGGCAGAACAGGGTGTATTATTATTAAATGCTGTTTTAACGGTAAGGGCCAATGAACCAGCCAGTCACAGTAAAATTGGCTGGATGGATTTTACCAATGCGGTGATAAAAAAAATATCTGACGAAAAGAAAGGCATCATTTTTTTGTTATGGGGAAAATTTGCACAGGAAAAACAGGTATTGATAGATGAAACCAAACACTATGTTTTTAAAGCAGCACACCCCTCTCCTTTTAGTGCGGACAAAGGTTTTTTTGGTTGCAAACATTTCAGCCGGACCAATGATTTGCTGATGAAAATGGGTAAAGAAGCGATTGACTGGAATATATAATTCCCCGGTATCTCAGCTAGTTAATATCAGAAGCCAGAGGCACCCTGATTGTCATAATAGTACCCTGGTTAATCTTAGATTCCAAATTAAAATCTCCATTAATCATCAGGGCCCTTTCACGGATACCCAGAATACCAAATGATTTTTTGTTTTTTAGTATTTCTGTATCAAAACCTATCCCATTATCCCTTATAATAAGAGTTAACATCCCTTCTTTACAAGTAAGGGAGCTTTGAACTTCAGTAGCCTGGGAATGCCGGGCAACATTGGTCAATGATTCCTGGTATATCCGGTACAATGTATTGGATACCAAATTATCCAGATGTTCCGGAGTATGTTCATCTTTCAATACACAATGAATGGAAGTCCTTTTTGAAAAATCCCGGGTGTACCAGTGCAGGGCTGCTGTCAATCCTAATTCTTCAATAATTACAGGCCGCAGGTCTGATGCTATTTTTCTTACCGTTCCAATTACATGATTAATCATTTCCATTGCTTCATCCAGCTCTGCAAGGATTACTGTTTCCTGACTGTTTATTTTCTTTCTAGCAAGTGCAACTGCAAACTTTAATGCGGTAAGTTGCTGCCCCAGTTCATCATGTATTTCCCTGGCAATGTCTTTTCTTTCCTCTTCCCTGATTACCTGTAAATGAGAAGCCAGTTCCCTGATTTCCTGATAGGAATGTTTTAAATTTTGTTCAGATAACATCAGCTGTTCCTGAGTCTTCTGTTTGTCAGTAATATCTGTACCAATACCCATTAAATAAGGCTTTCCGTCAATGGCTACTTTCCAGCTGTTGATCATAAAAGGAATGATTTCCCCGCTTTTAACCTGTAAGTTTACTTCCAGTCCGCGGGCTGCATTCCTGGCAAAAAACACTTCCTTCATCCTGTTCTGTATAAGCTTTTGCTCTGCCCCCACATAAAAATCTACAGGCTTCATCTTCCGTATTTCTTCAGAGGTATAACCAGTTATTTTTTCATAGTTTTTATTCCACCTGTAAAATTGTCCGTCTTCATCATACATATAAAAAAGGCCTGGTAACCCGTTGATCAGAGATTCTGTCAGCTCTTTTTGCTTGATCAGAATGGCTTCATTATTTTTAATGTCAGTTATATCAGTGATCATAGCTAAAGTGCCGGCATATTTTCCATTTTTCAAAATTGGAGAAGAAGATATCAGAATCTGAACAGGTTTACCTGTTCTGGTATAACTTAAAAATTCATATTGGGCAGAAATTCCTTGTTTTCGGGTTTCCAGGTTAGCTTGCATTACTTTTCTGGTTTCTTCATCCATATAGTGGAACATAGATTTTCCAATCACTTCTTCATAACTGTAGCCCAGCATATCCAGTAAATACTGGTTAATAAAAGTGGTACAATTATTTTCGTCAATCACCCATATCCCTTCATTAGCCGTTTCTACAATTAACCTGTACAAATCCTCACTTTCCTTTATTTTTTCTTCCGCTTTTTTTTCTAATGTGATATTTCTGATAAACACATAAATACCTTTTTCTGTTGGATACACATGATTTTCCTGCCATAAATCCAGCGGAGCAAAATAATCCACATTATGCACATATACCTTTTCCTCCATTGCCTTATGTAATGCATGATAGGTTTCAGAACCTATTGCCTCAGGAAAAAGATCCCATACTATTTTACCTATCAGAGATTCAGGGTCTTTATTAATTAAAATTCCTGCCTGTTTATTAGCATAGGTATAACACCAGTTGCTGTTCAGGCAAATCACTGCATCTGTAATATAATCAAATACACTATTCAGTTCACGGTTACTGCGAATCAGTTCTTCCTTTAAACGGTTGATTACTTTTTCTGCATCAATGCCTTCAAATGAACCTGTATCAGTGCTTTTAGTATTAGTAAGTGTCGTATCATCCCTGGTTATAGTTTGTATATACCCTGTTATTTCATTATCGGCATCACGGATAGCGGTAACTGTTATAAATGCGTTGAAAACAATCCCATCTTTTCTAAGCAGGATTGCCGGCTCACCAGTAATAGAATGGTCATCTACAGGTAACAATGCGCCACTGTTATTACCCTTAAAAAGCTCCTGCTGATAATAAAGAACAGCATAATTTTTACCAATCAGTTCCCTTCCGGTATATCCTGTTAATCCATACAAAGAATCATCCGTACCGGTTATATTTCCTGAAATGTCCATCATTAATACTGATACGACCTTGTTTTTCTTTGCAGCACCTTTCTTGTCCGGATATTGCATTGACTATAAATTATGGTTATAGACTAAGTTTAAATATTTTTATGGTGAGGGGCTTATGAAATTAAACAAAAAAAGCTGTGTTTCAATTATCTTTTCAGTAAATGAACCTATAAAAATGCTTTAAATTGTTACAATCGTTTGCACAATCGTTTGAAACAGAATCATATAAAAAAGTATCCTGAAAAATCTTTCTCCTAAGATGTTCCTGTATTATTATCTAAACGGGATGAAAAATGATTATAAAAAGAAATGTTTTCCAGTCAATTCAATAAATTCTTTTATTTGCAGTTATGAAGAAGAATGCAAAAACGAATATATTTCTGGAAATATTTGCCAGAATCTGGGCCTTTTGGGCATTGGCTTTGTTTATTATTACCTTTTTTATCATTTATATACCTTCCATACTTTGTTACCTGATACCTGGTAAAAAAGGGCAAAGGTTGTTTTTAGACATTGCAAAAATATGGATGGAAAGCTGGTTACTCTGCCTGGGCTGTCCTATAAAAGTTAAAGGGCAGGAAAATTTTGAACCCGGAAAAGCTTATATCGTAACCAGTAATCATAACGCATTACTGGATCCGCCTTTATCCTCTCCCTTTATACCAGGGGCCAATAAAACTATTGCCAAAACCTCTTTTGCCAAAATACCCTTATTTGGCTTGTATTACAGAAAAGGATCTGTTCTGGTGGACAGAGACAGTGATGCCAGCAGGCGGAAAAGCTTTGAAGACATGAAAAAAACCTTGCAGGAGGGCATGCATATGTGTATTTATCCGGAAGGGACAAGGAACAGAACAGACCAGCCCCTGAAAAGGTTTTACAGCGGCGCATTTAAACTGGCGGTAGATACCCGGACTGATATTATTCCTACCATTATACTGAATACCAAAAAAGCAATGCCGGTTAATAAGAAATTTTACCTGGTACCCAAAAAATTAGAAATTCATTTTCTTCCACCTGTTTCTTCTGAAGGGTTAACATCAGATGAGTTAAAAAATAAGGTATTTAAGATCATGTGGGATTATTATACCATCCATCAATAACTGTAATTGGAATAAGTACGGCTTCTGTTAATCCGAAGGTCACGCAATATGCCCGATTTGGGATTAATGGTAATACTGAAAGACCGGTACAATCCAATAGGCGTAACATTTACTGCCAGTTGCCAGCAATGCATTTCGCGGGTTATAAACATGCTGAACTGCTGTAATTTACCTGCGGTAAAATCAAAATAACCATTCCCCCCCATTTTCCATTTGGGGGTTAGGCTGAAATCACCGGTAAAATTAATACTGGAGGTGATGGTTGAAAAATAGGAATATGCTCCGGTACTGTCTGCCCGGAAACTTTTACTGTAATTTAAAGAATACGATAAATTGACTGTCCAGGGAATATTAAAATCGGTATACTCTGCAGGGTTGGACCGGGCAAACTGCAATTGCCGCTGTTGTTCATCCGGTGTCATAAACGGATCTACCTGCAGCCTGTCTTTATCCTGTTTCGGATCAATAGATTTGCTTTTAAATGAAGTGGATAATGCAATACTGGCATTGGTAATCCTGCCCAGTTGCCCTTTTTTAAGCATCAGATCCTGCACCCGTATACCATATTTATTAATGGCATAAGGGTCTAAAGTAGCATTGGCTGTGATATTCAATTTTTGAAATAAAGTACTTCTTGCATAGATACTAAATGTGCTTAGCGGAAAACTGTCTGCCAATAAATTATATGCACCGCTGAAACCAAATCCGTCTATCAATTTTACTTTTTTAATCCCGGTGGCAGAAGTATCTTTTTTACTCCGCACTTTCATTTCCAGTAAATTATCCACTCCAAAACTGATACTACCAGATGCACCAGGTGAAAACCCACCCGGAACCACTCCATCAAACTGAGAGAATAATTGAGTATGGCCAAAAGTATCTACCTGAACATTTTTATAATATTTACTGCTCATATCCGGTGAATAAGAGAACCCGATGGTAGGCCGCATTTCATGACGTATACCTAAAATTCTATGAGAACTATCGAATTTTAAGGTACCGAATACCCTGGTATTTGCACTGATACCAAAACTTACCTGGCGGGTGGTAAACAGCCCTCTTGTAATATTGGTATCCACTTTACTCTTGGCATTATCCCAACTCCTGATAATCTTCTGAGCCAGCCAGTGTTCCTGGTAAGATACAGAAGGGGAAAAGGTAAATGGGCCCACGGGAGGTAAAGTAAGGGTAATGGGTATACTATGAGAAATACCCCATTGTGCCGTATCCATTATTTTTTTAAATGTATTGTTGGCGGTATCATAGAAATTAAACTGGTTCTGAAAATTCCCGCTATACCCGATACCAATACTCTGCCACCATTTAGGAGTACCTACTTTTTCTTTTTGCTGAAATGGATAAATGGTAACCATATTAAATGAAGCATTAGGCAGGCTTAATGAAACCAGGTGGGTATTATTATTCTGGGTATGGTTCAGGTTCAGGGATAAATTGGCCCTGCCATTAAAATCTTTACTGTAGCTGATAGAAGAACTCAGGTTATTCTGAAAATTCATCATTGGATTATTCGCAACAAGGCTATTATACCTTGTACTGCCATAATTTACATTTGCTGAAAAGTTTGTACCCGGCAAAGCCCTGTTATCCATGCTATGAGACCAGTTAATCATAAAGGTCCTGGTAACTGTAAATTCATCCTTCAGAACAGTATACCCTGTGTTTAATGCTTTGGTATTCTGGACAGTAATATTAAATGCACCTGTATAATGATAGCGAACCATGTACTTGGGATTAACGCTAAGCGTCCATCCACCATAAGAATAGATATTAGCCCTTGTAATAACATCCCAGTTATCATTCACCACTTTATAAAAGCCCAACCCCTCCAAACCAAACCCGTAGGAATCATTACTGGTAAACGCTGGCGGAAGCAGTCCGGAATGCCTTCCCTGTGTTAAAGGGAAAATTCCGAAAGGGATAGCTACCGGAATAGGTACACCTTCAAATTCGGGAAATGCAGGCCCGCTATAAGCAAATTTACCATTAATCAGTTTTACCTTTTTGGTTCGGAAAGCAAAATGCGGTGTATCCAGATTACAGGTGGTAATCAAAGCACTTTTGGCATAAAACACATCTTTCGTCTCTTTTTTTAACACCTGGGCATTTACATATAATTCTCCTTCATTAAAATAAGTGTTTTTAGTCAGCCCTTTCAGGTTTTTCATACTGAACGAAATGGTATCACTGATGGATTTCATCTGCCCCTGAACCAGTTGGGCCTTATTCAATGCATTTTTAGTAGTATCTGTTGTACCACCAAAAGCTTTGATGATTTCCGTTTGCTGGTCGTACCTGATCGTTCCTGCATCCAATATTACATCTTTATGTTTCATATTGGAATTACCATATAGAATAAATTCTTTAGTGGGAACAATCATTACACCCGAATCCTTTGCAGTATAAGAGACAGGAGCATCCAGGGAATCTTTGGATGCATGTAGCGTATCGATAGTAAATTTTAAGGAATCCTTACTTAAAGAACTGGTATCTATAGCCCTTGCCGTATCTTTAACAACAGGTTTTACACGCTTTTTTTTGGAAGGAATTGTATCAGAATAAGAAGTTAAAGCTGATAAATACGCTTTTTTATTTCTGCTCCATCCCTTTATTTGCAATAAAAATAATGACAGGATTATAATTAGAATAATACCTGCACTATTTTTTACGTTAAGTTTATATTTAATAGTCATCTTAGATAAAGCAAAAATAGGGCTTAGATGAATATACATTTTATTGAAGTATCCCTTTAACGAATTGATATGAAGTTTATTATTATAGTTGTTCCGGTTTTGTTAATTCTTTGTATACAAAATGTATTTGCTTTTAACCTGGCAGATAGTAGCCGGCATGTTCAGCAAAAGCATTCCTTAAAAAAAGTGGTGATTGATGCAGGGCATGGGGGACCAAGCTGGCAGTCTGGAAAATATTATGGTGCTTCCAGTAAATTTGGGGAAGAAAAAGATATTACACTGGCTGTTGCCTTAAAACTTCAGGATGTTATTAAAGAAGAAATGCCCGATATTGAAGTAGTAATGACTCGCACATCAGATGTGTTTGACAGCCCTGTTGTTAAAGCAAATAAAGCAAATGCATCCAAGGGTGATTTGTTTATTTCCATCCATTGCAATGATGTAAACCCCATCAGGCATAGTGAAATTATTGGTTATACAACTAAAACCGTAAAAAGAAAAGGAAAAAAAGTTACCAAAAAAGTACCTGAATACAGGTACTGGACTACTCCCAACCCGGCAAAAGGAACTGAAACCTACATATGGGGGGTTGGTAAGACAAAGGATAAGGAAGATGCATTAATAGAAAACAATTTTGTGGATACAACAGAAGGGGTATTAAAAGACTTTGACCCATCCGATCCTGCTCAAAAAGTGGCTATTTCCCTAAGAACGCAACAATATGCAGAAAGAAGCCGGAACCTGGCCTTAACGGTAGAAGACGAATTTGTAAAGTCAGGCCGTTTCAGCCGTGGAGCTAAACAAAGGGACGAAAAAGGCATATGGGTTCTTCAGGCTGTAGCAATGCCAGCAATATTGGTTGAAGTTGGCTTCTTGTCTGAACCTGAAGAAGGGGCCTACCTTGCCAGCAGCCAGGGCCAGCAGGAAATCGCAGAAACTATAGTAAAAGCATTAAAACGATATAAATATTCACTGGATAATAAGATGTCGGGTAACAATTAAAACTTGTTTTCTTGAATATCAGGGAAGAAATATTAGCCGAACACAGTAAGGCTCAGGCCATGAAAATTGCTGCATTTGCCTGTAGTTCCCCAAAAAATTTCAAAGAATTAATGCGTTGTTTTCAGGATCCGGAATACTGTGTGGCACAAAGGGCAGCCTGGAGTGTATGCCATGCTGTTCGGTTAAATCCGGAATTGATAAAGCCTTATATCAGTAAGCTGGTGGATCAGCTGGACCGGACAGATGTGCATCCTGCAGTTATCAGGAATTCTGTACGCATACTGGAAGAACTGGAAATACCCGAAGCTTTGCATGGGAAAGTAATGAATGCCTGTTTCAGATTTATTGAAACTCCCGCTACTCCGGTTGCAATTAAAGCGTTTTCATTAACCACACTGCATCATTTATCCCGGATATATCCCGATATTCGGCATGAACTGAAACTGCTGATAGAAGAAAACTGGGACCATGAAACTGCCGCCTTCCGTTCAAGGGGAAGAAAAATACTGAAGGATTATTCTGCTTTCAAAAACTCGTCATAATCAAAGGGTAATCGGATAAATACATTTTGCCAGCCCCAAAATCCATCTACAAAAATATTGGAAGTTTCCAGGTATCTGCCACTTGGTTGTATCATTATCCTGAAACTGTCAGGGGTGGATAGAAAAGAGGTTTGTTTTTGTAAAGCATAGGTTTCATAACCAATTGAATGCAAGTATTCATAGGGCAGGTATCCGTTTTTATACGTTACCTGAACCGGGTCTTTAGATGCAAAATAAACCAGGTTATTATCTGTATCCACTTTCAATAATTCAGCAGGTTTTATTGCCTGCCTGGCTACCATCACCTTATAATGTGCAGTCATATTCATAGTATCATTGATAAATACTGGCTGGTATTGTGTAAGCACTTCATAATTCTTAAAACTATTCAATTCTGCAGGATCAAGCCGTTTTACTGTTTTTAAAATAAAGCCCTCCGTTTCAAGGTTGTTTTTATACAGGCTACGCATAAAATGCAATAAAGAACCTTTATAGAGACCTGACCTGTTTTCCCTCCATTTTGCCTGCAGTTCAACACTCTTAGAACTCAAAGGCTTATAAAAGACCTGTTTATCAAAACTGATTGTTTTTTCTTCCTGTACAAATTCTGTCAGGCAAATATTAACCAGATATCCCAGAGATTCATTGATAATATGGATCTGGTCTGTAGCCCTGATAGTTAGTTTATGATGCAGGGAATCCAAATAAAAACGCAGTACTTCAGGGTTAAGGACTTCACTCTCCGCATTTTTGGTATCCCCTATAAAACCACTCATAAAAACAGCCGACCATCGCTTCAGATTAAATTGAATAAGACTGTCTGGCTGTATTAAAGCCGGATCTGTTTTAGCTTTTTCCAGTTCAAATTTGATTGTATGGCCAATATCCTCAGGCCCGTATCTGAAGATCAGTTTTTCAAACCCCTTTTTATACACAACAATATCGAAATATTTTTCCGGCACATTCAGCAGACTAAAATTTCCAAGCGAGTCTGTAATGGCATATTTCTGGGTATTGTTGATAAAAACATACACATCTGCAATACCCCCTGGATTATCTAATGTAACAACTTTTCCTATGATATTATAAGCTTTTGATGCTGTTACAAAGAACAGGCAAAGGCAAAGCATCATATAAAAACGGAATATCTTCATTACTAATAGAGCATTCTAACTTTAATGGTAGATTTTACTTCCCTTAATAATTCCAGTGCCTGTTTAGACAACTGTTTATCCACATCCAGTACCACATATCCAATATCTTCATTTGTTTTCAAATACTGCCCAACAATATTAATATGGTATTTGGATAATTCTGAGTTGATTGCACTCAAAACGCCTGGCACATTGGCATGTATATGCAAAATCCGGTGCGCCCCTTCTACAGCCGGCAAAGAAATGGCCGGTACGGTTTGTGAACCGTAAGTAATTCCTTTTTCCAGGTAATTAAACAATTTAATACTTACATCTTCTCCAATATTTTGCTGGGCTTCTTCTGTAGAACCGCCAATATGGGGTGTTAGAATCACATTGGGAAGGCCCTGCAGGGGCGTTTTAAAAGTATCCCCATTTTTTTCAGGCTCCCAGGGAAAAACATCTATGGCTGCACCACCCAGGCTGCCGTCTGCAAGACATTTTGAAAGTGCATCCAGGTCAACCACTTCACCCCTGGCATAATTAATCAGGATAGCTCCCTTTTTAAAATATTTCAGGTTATTTTTATTAATAAGGTTTTTGGTCTGTGCAGTTTCAGGAACATGAAGGGAAACCACATCTGCTAAAGTCAATACTTCCTTAAGGGTTTTACAGGAGCTTGCATTTCCCAGTGGAAGTTTAGTTTCAATATCATAAAAAATCACTTTCATACCCAATGATTCTGCAAGTACACTTACCTGAGAACCTATATTTCCGTAACCGATCAGCCCTAAGGTTTTGCCTCTTAATTCAAAACTGCCCTTGGCATCTTTTAACCAGATACCCTCATGTGCTGCTTTATTTTTGTCAGGGATCCTTCTGATCAGCATAATAATTAACCCTATTACCAATTCCGCCACGCTCCTGGTGTTACTGTACGGTGCATTAAATACCACCACCCCGTTTTTAGTAGCAGCCTTCAGGTTAACCTGGTTAACCCCTATACAGAAACAACCAATGGCCTGTAACTTTTTGGCAGCTGCCAGAACTTTTTCTGTGATCATGGATTTGGAGCGTATTCCCAGCAGATGCACATCTTTTACAGCTTCTATTAACTCATCTTCCGTTAATGCCCCTCCTATTTTATTGACATTTACATAGCCATTCTGTTTAAATAACTGAACAGCTTTATCACTAATGTTTTCAAGAAATAAAATATTTATTTTCTCTTTTGGATAACTGGTTTCCTGCGTATTCATATTCTGCGAAAATAAATGTTATTTTAAAAGTAAACTATGATTAATTTTTCCCCCATTGGATGTTAATATTTTATTACGGCCCAGAATCTTATATATTTGCCGCGTTTAAAAAAAATAGTCAGCATGCAGCGTATTGTAAATGTGATCATATTTTCTTTGTTGTTTTGTTCCTGTCATTCCCAGCAACATCCCTCTATACATTCGGATTCTACTTTAAAAAAAGATCTACAGAATAAAACTGTTTCCCAATCTGCCAAAGACCGTTATGCCGAAGCCATTGACCCATTATATAAAAAATTATTATTACAGAAAGGTTTTAATGGCAGTATTTTAATGGCAAAATATGGAGAAATTGTATTTGAGGACTATCATGGCTATTCTAATTTAAAAACAAAAGAACCCCTCACGGCCAACACCCCTATTCACCTGGCATCCATTTCCAAAACATTTACCGGAATGACTGTTTTGCATTTATGGGAGCAGGGCCGTATTTCTCTGGATGAAAATGTACAGCATTATTTTCCTGATTTTCCTTATGCCAATATTACCATCCGTTCATTATTGTCTCACCAAAGCGGATTGCCTAAGTATGAATACTTTATGGAGGGACATAAATCTGAGACCTTTTATGCAATGAATAAAAAGGGTACCAGGGTAAAGCGAACCAGAACAATAAAAGACCCTAATATACCAGAAATAAAAGGTTTGATTACGAATGAGATGGTGCTGCAGTTTATGATTGATCATAAACCCCCGGTTCAGTTTGCACCCAATAAACGGTTTAATTACTGCAATACCAATTTTGCTATTCTTGCACTGATTGTAGAAAAAATTACGCATATCCCCTTTCCAAAATACATGAAGGATAGTGTATTTACACCACTGGGACTGAAAAACACTTTTATTTTCAGTATTGCGGATACCGGAAAATATGCTCCTTCCTATAATTATAACTGGGCACCTTTTAAACTGGACAGATACGATTGCATTTATGGAGATAAGAATGTATACAGCACTGTAAGAGACCTCCTCACCTGGGATAAAGTATTATATAATGGAAGTTTCATCAGGCAGTCTACCTTATATATGGCTGTACAGCCTGTATCCAATGAACGAAAAAGAGGCCATTATTATGGCCTGGGTTGGCATTTGCAGGTTACTGATAACCATTTAGATACTATTATTTACCATAATGGATGGTGGCATGGCAATAATACTGTATTTACCAGGTTGGTAAGTGATACTGCCACTTTAATTATACTTGGTAATAAGTTTAATAAGAATATTTACAGTGCCAGACAATTGATCAATGTATTCTCTACAGTACCAGCAACGGACAGTACAGATATTGATGAATAAAGAAGTTTGGTAATATAGAAAGCGGTGATCAAAATTTAAATTTTGATCACCGCTTTCTGTTTGATGCTATAAATATTATTAGTTTACCAATTAGTTTCCACCCGGACGCTGTTGCATAAATGTTCTTCTGGCACTATGCTGCTGAGGCCTGCGGTTACCATTCTGGCGTTGATGCATCGATGGCCTGTTTACATGCATACTGGAGAAATCACGGTGGTAAGGATGGTCAATTACCTTCGGTATTTCCCTGCCAATTAATTTCTGTATATCTTTCAGATAAGCCATTTCTTCAGACTCACAGAAAGAGAATGCAATTCCACTTAATCCGGCTCTGCCAGTTCTGCCAATCCGGTGTATATAGGTTTCCGGAATATTCGGTAATTCATAATTAATCACATGGGTCAGCTCATCAATATCAATCCCACGGGCTGCAATATCAGTGGCAACCAGTACCCTGGTATCCCTGTTTTTAAAGTTTTGCAGGGCACGCTGGCGTGCATTCTGAGATTTATTGCCATGTATAGCTTCTGCACTTACGCCAATCCTTACAAGGTCTTTTACTACCTTATCGGCACCATGTTTGGTTCTGGTAAATACCAGTGCTGTTTTAATTTTGCCATCCTTTAACAGGTCGGCCAGTAAAGTCTTTTTATCATCCCTTGACAGGAAATAAATAGATTGCTGAATAGTATCAGCTGTAGAAGACGGTGGAGTGACTTCTATCTTTTCCGGATTTCTGAGAATGGCATTTGCCAAACCCTGAATTTCGTAAGGCATGGTTGCAGAGAAAAATAAAGTCTGCCTTTTTGCGGGCAATCTGGCAATTACCTTCTTAACATCATTCACAAATCCCATATCCAGCATACGGTCGGCTTCATCCAGTACAAACAGTTCAATATCACGTAAGTGAACATGACCCTGGTGCATCAGATCCAGTAAACGGCCGGGTGTTGCCACCAGGATATCAATACCCGAACGCAAAGCGGAGGTTTGTGCATACTGGTTAACACCACCAAAAATTACCAGTTGTTTTAGACGAAGCTGGCTTCCATAAGTTTTAAAACTTTCTTCAATCTGTATAGCCAGTTCACGGGTAGGCGTCAGAATCAATGCCCGTATTGGCCTGTGGCCGGGTACAGATGCATAAGGCCTGGACAGTAACTGTAAAATAGGAATAGCAAATGCTGCTGTTTTACCGGTTCCTGTTTGTGCGCAGCCTAAAACATCTCTGCCTTCTAAAATAAATGGAATAGCGCCTTCCTGAATGGGTGTAGGTTTTGTGTAACCTTCATTATGAAGCGCATCAAGGATGGGCTTAATAATCTTTAAGTCTGTAAATAACAATTTATATGTTTATTAAAATGAGTGCGGGAATGAAGTAATCAACTTCATCATCAAAAACAAGCTGCTTAGCGCAATTATTGGGAATTGTGAATTATCAATAAAAACTGGCTTAAAATGCCGCGGAATATATAAGAACTTTGCAAATGTACACTTATTAATTGATTCTCTTATTCATTTTTTTCTTTTGACATTTACTTAACGCATAAAGGTCTTTAACTCATATATAAAGTGAAACGAATAAGATCAGTTTTAAATCCATTATAGATAGTAGCATTTAGTGGCTTTACAGAGGGATTACCTATAGAGAATAAATAAACTTACAAACTAAAGCGGCTGCCCACTTCATCAAGGGCAGCCGCTTTTTGCTTTTCTTATTTGAATGCGATATTTATTTTTTAGTGCGCTTCAGACGATGCAGGGTGGCTACCAATGCATCCACATCTGCACAGGTATTGTATAAAGCCAGTGAAGGCCTTACGGTACTTTCCAAACCAAACCTGCGTAGAATAGGTTGTGCACAATGATGGCCGGTTCTCACCGCAATTCCTTCATTGTTTAATGCCTGTCCCACTTCATCATTACTGTACCCATCCAGTACAAAAGACAGTACACTTGTTTTTTCTGCAGCTGTACCAATCAGCCTTAATCCGGGTACTTCTTTCATCAGTCCAATAGCATATTGTAATAAATAGTGCTCGTACTGGTAAATATTATCAATGCCCAGTTTGGTTACATAATCCAATGCAGCCCCGAGGCCAACAGCATCAGCAATATTGCCGGTACCCGCTTCAAAACGGGAAGGTGCATGATGGTATTGTGTATACTCAAACGTAACATCTTTAATCATATTTCCCCCACCCTGCCAGGGTGCTGTAAGGTTCAGCAGGTCTTCTTTTCCGTATAAGACACCAATACCGGTTGGACCAAAAATCTTATGCCCGGAAAATACAAACCAATCCACATCCAGAGCCTGTACATCTGCACGGATATGCGAAACGGACTGTGCTCCATCCAGCAATACCCTTGCCCCTGCTGCATGTGCCATATCAATGATTGTTTTGGCTGGTGTAATGGTACCCAGGGCATTTGATACCTGTGTAAAAGAAACAATCTTCGTTCTGTTATTCAGCAATTTTGCATATTCATCCAGTAAAACCTGTCCATTATCATCTACCGGAATAACCCGTAGTTTAATTCCATTCTTCTGGGCCAGTTGCTGCCAGGGAACAATATTGGCATGATGTTCCAGATGAGAAACAATAACTTCATCTCCCGGGCGCAGAAACTGTTCCCCGTAGCTTTTTGCTACCAGGTTAATGGCTTCAGTAGTTCCGCGTACAAATACAACTTCATTAGGAGAACCTGCATTAATAAAAGTTTGTACTTTTTTACGTGCCCCCTCGTACGCATCCGTAGCCCTTGCAGCCAGTTCATGTGCAGCACGATGAATATTGGAATTTTCATGTTCATAAAAAAAACCAAGCCTGTCAATTACAGCTTTAGGTTTTTGGGTGGTTGCTGCATTATCCAGCCAGATCAGCGGTTTACCATTTACCCTTTCACTTAAAATAGGGAAATCCTTTTTGATAATATTGGCATCAAAGCCCCATGGCAAAGTAGCTCCGGATATACTTTCTTTTTTTTGAAACAGGGCCGCTTTATCTGCAAATCCGGAATTAGAATTTTCAGGAGAAAAATCCTGTTGTTCTAAAAAATAGTAAGAAAAAGCTGATCCATTTCCCGGTAATTGAGAGCCAGGGGTATAAAAACGTATACCTGCCAGAATACTGCTCAGTTCAGTATCTGTTTCAAATGGAAACAACCCTTTTTCTTTACCGGAACCAGTAGAATTGTTTTTCAGATTCTCATCCGGAAAACTGGTCTGCGGGTTATCAATATTGATATTATTACCATGCTGTATGGTAGAAGGCGATGCGCCGCTACCCGCTACTGAAACAGGAATCCTTCCGCCATTATTGCTGTTATAGTTATTGTCAATACCTGTATCCCTGAGATCAATGGTATTGGCATTTTGTGCAACAGAAGGTGAAATGCCTAGTCCACTTACAGGAACACTAGTATCAAATCCGGTACTGGAAACAGGTTCAAACCCGGTATCCTGGACAGACTGAGGCAGTAAGGTAGTTACACCGGTATCCTGACCCGGACTGGCATTAAACAGTTCATTGGCTAATTTTTCAAGCAATGCCACATCAGGAAGGATACCCGTTTCGTTATTTATACTCATGGTATTTACCAATTTCTACGTTATCAAGAACAGCAATGGCATCATCCACCAGAACTGCTAAAGAGCAATACAGGGAAACCAGGTAAGAAGCAATTGCTTTTTCATTGATACCCATAAACCGAACGGACAGGCCTGGAGATTGTTCACCCTGTAATCCCGGCTGAAATAAACCCACAACTCCCTGTCTGCCTTCACCGGTGCGCAGCAGTATTATTTTAGATTTTCCATTTTCAATAGGCAATTTATCAGAAGGTATTAATGGAATACCCCTCCAGGTAAGAAACTGGGAACCAAATAAGGAGGTAGTTGGCGGAGGTACACCCCTGCGGGTACATTCCCTTCCAAAAGCTGCGATAGCCAGTGGATGCAATAAAAAGAAGCCGGGTTCCTTCCACACTTTAGCTATCAGTTCATCCAGGTCATCCGGTGTTGGTGCTCCTGTGCGGGTGCTGATTACCTGACTTTCACTTACACTGTGCAATAACCCATATTCCTTATTATTGATCAGCTCACTCTCCTGCCGTTCTTTAATGGTTTCAATGGCCAGGCGCAACTGTTCGCTGATTTGGTTATAAGGCTTACTGTACAGGTCAGAAACCCTGGTATGCACATCCACAATGGTCTGCACTGCGGCCAGATTATATTCACGTGGATTTTCTATATAATCTACAAATGTCTGAGGTAAAATCTTTTCATCCCTTGCAGAACAATCCACTTCTATTGCAGTGGCATCTTTAACTTTATTTAATCGGTAAACACCAGATTCTACCGGAACCCAATTCAATAATTTAGTAAGCCACCTTGGACTGATGGTTACCATTTGAGGAACTGTCCGCGTTGCAATAGCCAGTTGCCTTGCCGCCACATCACCCAATGCTGTTTTCTGGATGTTTTTATTCGAGTTTGCCATTCGTATGGTTTTTTATGAAGAAAAATAATAGATGTATAATTGTTAGAAGGCTTTGGAATAAAAAAGCCATTTCTAAAGTACTCATTACTTGAAAATTATTCAAACTTTTTAAATCGCTGCAGAAAATTATATACATAACAACCCGCACAAAAACCAAATAATGATTCCAATGCTGCAAAAAATGCCAGTACAACTGCAACAGGCAATACTGCTTCCGGTATCAAAAGATGAAGAATAAGAATAGCTACTGAAAACAATAACCCTATTCTTGCTGCAAATCGCTTAGGTGGCAGATATACAGGAATAACAGGAAGCTTTAATGTTTTCACCAGTAATTCACTGAAAAATGCCAGGGGACTGTATTTTCCCAGGTTAAAGGATCTTAACGCAAAATCTATAACCAGTAAAACAGGAATTAAAAATACTTTTAGCAACAAATATGAAATTACCAGAACTAATACAAAAAAAGCGGTTAACCTTACCTTGCTTTCATTGGTCTGAGAAGCCGCAGCATTATTTGAATAATGACTCATATTGCAAATTTTAAGTGGTAAATATATTGCCTGAATTATAACCGACCAAATTTATAGACTTTATTTTATAAAAACACCGATTAATTGGCTTTTATATCCTTACTAATTTTGTAGACTTATAATAAATTACTAGCATTGCAAAGAAAATATTGCACTATGCATTTTAATATTCTCGGTTTAGCAATCCCTTTATTTGCCGGCCTGATGGCACTGGAATATTATTTCAGCATCAGGAAAAATAAAAAAGTATTCCACTTTGAAGAATCAGTTGCCAATCTAAATATTGGAATAGCGGAAAGGTTAACAGATCTGTTTACTGCAGGTCTATTCTTTTTCATATTCGACCGTATACAACATAAATTGGGGCTATTTAACATTAAAGCCAACTGGCTTACCTGGATTTCTTTATTTTTTGCAACAGATTTTATCTGGTATTGGTATCACCGGTTTGGGCATGAAGTAAATATTGGATGGGCAGTACATGTGGTCCATCATCAAAGTGAAGATTACAATTTTACAGTATCTGCCAGAATTACTGTATTTCAATCCCTTTGCCGTTGCCTGTTCTGGTGTATACTTCCTCTATTAGGGTTTCCGGCAAGTATGATTACTTTTTTCTTACTCATTCACGGGGCATATCCCTTTTTCACCCATACACAACTTATTGGCAAACTGGGTTTCCTGGAGTATTTTATGGTAACTCCCTCTCATCACAGAGTGCACCATAGCAGTAATGAGCCCTATCTGGATAAAAATTATGGGGATATTTTAATTTTATGGGACAAGCTATTCGGCACATTTGCCAAAGAAGAAGAAGCTCCGGTATACGGACTCACCAAACCACTCAACAGTTATAGTTTCCTCTGGCAGTTATTTCATTTTCCACTGGAAATGGGAGTAGCTTTCAGCCGGGCCAAAGGATTAAAAAACAAATGGAATATACTGTTCGGTAAACCGGATCTGATTGACCCTACTATCAGAACCGCACTCGAAGACAAACTTTTAGCAAGACAGCCCTTTACTTTATATAAACCAAATTTATACAGGTATATTTTCCTCAATACCTTATTTACACTGGTTATACTGTTCCTGGTTATTTCATTCTCCTATTATTTAAATCCAAGGCAGTTAACCCTTGCGATATTATTCATCCTGCTGAGTTCGATACACTCAGGGGCCATGCTGGAACAAAGAAAATGGGTCTTTTACCTGGATTATTTCAGGCTGGCCGTTCTTTTTATACTGGCCTCTTCCTTTCAGACTTTTTTATGGATTAATATTATTGTACTCACAGCCCTGTTGATCGTACTCCTGTATCAGAAGAATATCAGCCGCAGGTATTTTAATTTTTTATACAAGAAAACGAATTAATAAGCAATTAATTAACAGCAATCATACTATGCTGGTTGAGGAAAATTTTTACCGTTCGTTCAATAGATTCAAATTCCAGTAAAAAGCCATCATGCCCGTATTGAGAATCGATAGTGATATGTTGCGCAGCTGGTATAAAGCGGGCAATCAATTCCTGTTCATGGGGCGGAAATAAAAGATCAGAAGAGATGCTGATGACCATGGCCTTTGCTTTTATTTGCTGCAAAGCCTCATAGAGACTATCCCTTCCCCTGCTGGTATCATGCCTGTCCATAGAAAGTGATAAAAAGTAATAAGAAAATGCATTAAACCGCCTGGCCAGTTTTTCGCCCTGGTAATGCTGATAGGTTTCAGCTTTAAACTTTTGCTGATCTAATGAAAGATATACAGAATCTGAAGTAACCCCCCATTGAGCATCCTGATAAGAATGGTAATGCCGGTAAGAAATCAACGCAAAACTCCTGGCTATTTTCATCCCCTCCAATCCTGCATCCGGCCTATTTTTTTTCCAGCTGCTGTCATTTTCAATACACCAGCGCTGTGAAGCATTAAATGCTATACCCCAGGGAGAATGAACAGCATTGGTGGCAATGGGAACAATATATTCAAACAAATCCGGTTCATCTATGGCCCATTCCAGTAATTGCTGCCCTCCCATCGACCCACCGATACCCAAATGTATTTTTTTAATACCTATTTCATTTTTAATATGCTGGTAAGTGCGGATCATGTCCCTGGTGGTAAAAACAGGAAAATCATGATAAAAAGGTTTACCGGTATCCTGATTAATATCCAGGGGTGAAATACTGCCATAACAGCTGCCCGGCATATTTACACAAATAATAAAATATTTATCCGGGGTTATTAATTTATCCCGTCCTACCAGGCCTGGCCACCACTCTGAAGGATCACTGTTGGCCGTAAGTGCATGAAAAACCCAGACAACATTGGATTTTGATGCATTCAGGGTTCCTGAACTGGTATAAGCCAGTTGATAACCAGGCAGGGTTCTGCCACTTTCCAGTGTAAATGGCCGGTTATATTTGAAGATATTGTACAACAAAATGAATTCGAAGATTTTAAAAAACGGGGCTGGTCTTATCCAGAATAACATCATAGCCGCACAGTTCTGAAATGTGCGGCTTACCGATGTATAGTATGAATCAACAAAAACGCAATAACTAATTTAATACTGCTGCAGGTGCATGCACTGCCAGAAAAGCCTGTTCAAAATCGGCTTTAATATCTTCTATATGCTCTATCCCCACACTTACACGAACCTGATCGGGCAATACACCACTGGCAGTCTGTTCTGCTGCACTCAATTGTTCATGTGTGGTGGAAGCAGGATGAATCACCAGGGTTTTAGCATCTCCTACATTTGCCAGGTGGCTGGCCAGTTTTAAATTCTCTATAAATTGTGATGCTTTTTCTTTTCCTCCTTTAATACCAAACTGCAGCACGCCACCAAAACCATTGGCCAGGTATTTTTTAGCTAATGAATGGTAATCACTGCTACCCAATCCCGGATACCAGACATAAGATACAGAAGGATGCTGTTCCAGCCATTGTGCCAAAGCCAGTGCATTTTCTCCATGCCTTTGGGCACGCAGAGAAAGTGTTTCCAGTCCCTGCAACAATAAGAAGGAATTAAATGGCGATTGAGAAGAACCATAATCCCTTAATCCTTCTACCCTTGCCCGGATGATGAATGCAATATTGGGTAAACCTAATGGGTTGCCTTCTCCAAAAACTTCCCAGAATTTAAGGCCATGGTACCCTTCAGAAGGTTCAGTAAACTGAGGAAATTTTCCATTTGCCCAATTGTAATTTCCCCCGTCAACAATCACACCCCCGATAGTGGTACCGTGACCGCCAATCCATTTTGTGGCAGATTCCACTACAATGTTTGCCCCCCATTCCAGTGGTTTAAAGAAATAACCACCCGCACCAAAAGTATTATCCACAATCAGCGGCAGGTCGTACTCTTTAGCCAATGCCACAAACTTTTGAAAATCAGGTATATTCAATCTTGGATTACCAATGGTTTCCAGATAAATAGCTTTGGTATTTTTATCAATTAAGGGAACAAATTTTTCTACATCATCCCCATCGGCAATACGCGCTTCAATACCCAGGCGTTTTAAAGAAACTTTAAACTGGTTATGTGTGCCACCATATAAATAAGAAGTGGAAATAAAATTATCACCTGCCTGTAAAATATTTGTCAAAGCCAGAAACTGAGCAGCCTGCCCACTACTGGTTGCTAAAGCTGCAACACCTCCTTCCAGTGCGGCAATACGTTGTTCAAATACATCGGTGGTTGGATTACCAATACGTGTATATATATTGCCAAACTCACGAAGACCAAATAAATTGGCAGCGTGTGCGGCATTATCAAATCCGTAAGAAGATGTCTGGTAAATAGGAACCGCCCTTGCTTTTGTGGTTGGGTCAATTTGTTGTCCTGCATGCAATTGCAATGTTTCAAAACGAAGTTTGCTCATGATAGATATGTTTAAATATGAATTGATTAAATAGAAAACTGAAGAATAGAAAATACAGAATCGGTATAATAATTAATTGCTGCAACAACAACAGCAACGGCTGATAAAATACAGCGATAATAAAAAAGATGATATGAAATTGATTTGCTTCATTATTATTACCACACAAATATAGTAGACTAATTAATACAACAAAAATATTTTACTCTTATTTTTTAAAAAAGATAATATGGTGATTCCATTTTTATATATAACTTAGTCTATAAATAAAATAGACTTTGTACCTACCATTAACATTCGACTATAAATACCCATTTTTCAGAAAAGTAGAAAAGCCAGTTTCTGAAAAAACTTTTCTGCTTAGCGCAAAAGGAAAGTTCTCCTATACAGAAGCAGGGAAAGGAGAACCCATCATCTTATTATATGGCTTATTTGGATCTGCTGAAAACTATTCATCAGTTATAACCCGCTTAAAAGACCATTACAAACTAATCATACCGGATTTGCCGGTACATGATTTAGGAATGAATATATCCGTATCTGCATTAACAGATCATGTACATGACCTGCTGGAATTACTGCAGCTGGATAAAGTACACCTGGTGGGTAATTCACTGGGTGGGCATATTGCATTATTATATACCCTGCAACATCCTGAAAAAGTAAAATCCCTTACCCTGGTGGGTAGTTCCGGTTTATTCGAAAACGGAATGGGTGATACTTATCCAAAACGGGGTGATTATAATTATATCCGCCAAAGAGCCGAAACCACATTTTTTCATCCGCATATTGCCAGTAAAAGCATGGTGGATGAAATATTTGAAACCGTTAATAACAGAACCAAGGCCTTACATATACTCTATCTGGCAAAATCTACCATCAAGTTTAATTTAAAAGACGAATTAAGCAATATCAAATGTAAATGCTGTATCATTTGGGGTAAACAGGATAAAGTTACACCACCACATGTTGCTGATGAATTTAAAAAATTAATACCCCATTCCTCCCTGTACTGGATAGACCAGTGTGGCCATGTACCCATGCTGGAAACTCCTGAATCTTTTAATACCATCCTTTGGGATTTTCTGAGTGGGATGGAATAAGCTGAGCGTTTACACTCTCCGGGAAAATTAGAAAAAACAAATCACCAATTAAACACGGATTTATTAAGTTTATGTGTTAGTTTATATAACTTTGTACAGGAAGTTAAATAACGAAATAACTGTTAACTGGTTGGGTGAATTGTCCTGCTTAAAAACTTTTTTTATGTCAGATAATAAATTTTCCTCACTGCCTGCAGACTGTTTTCAAACGCAAATGCTGAATAAATTATGGGATTTACAACTCAGCAACAATTTTATATCGGATAAAGACATTGACGAGTTATCTAAACAATTTCAAATTTCAAAAGTTGAGGTGGAAGGGGTTGTTTCTTTCTACCATTTTTTCCATCGTAAGCCTACCGGTAAATTTACTATTTACCTGAACAACAGTATTATAAGTGAAATAAAAGGTTTTCAACGTGTTAAAGAAGCCTTTGAAAGAGAAACCAAAACAAGTTTTGGCTCAGTAGACAGAACTGGCAACTTTGGGCTCTTTCTAACCCCCTGTATTGGGCTGAGTGACCAGGAACCGGCTGCACTAATAAATTTCTATCCATTCACTAATCTCAATTCCATTAAAGTAAAGGAAATAATTCATGATTTGCGCAATGGCAGCGATCCGGCTCAACTATGCGATTTTCCAACCGACCATATCTATACTCCAGGCAATAATAAAACCGTCTTTTTTAATGAATTCCCCGAAGGAAAAGCATTGAAAAATGCCGAACTATTGGGCCAGCAGGGTGTAATTAATGTATTAAAAAAATCTGAACTGGCAGGAAGGGGTGGCGCCAATTTTCCTACACATCTTAAATGGAATGTAGCAAAATTACAAACAGCAATCCCTAAATATGTAATCTGCAATGCCGATGAAGGCGAACCCGGAACTTTTAAAGACCGCGTTTTAATCAGTACTAATGCAAAAGCATTATTAGAAGGTATGCTGATATGCGGTTATACCATTGGTGCATCTGAAGGAATTATCTACTTAAGAGGAGAATACAGATGGCTGGAACCTAAACTAAAAAAGGCAATTGATGATTTTCGCAATAAAGGATTATTAGGGAAGGATTGCGGAAACATCAGTGGATTTGATTTTGATATCAGCATTCAGATTGGTGCAGGCTCCTATGTATGCGGAGAAGAAACAGCTTTACTTGAATCGCTGGAAGGTAAACGTGGCGAGCCCCGCACAAAATGGTTTTTTCCTGTAGAGCGCGGACTATTACAGCAGCCAACTGTTATTAACAATGTGGAAACTTTTTGTGCAGTAGCGCATATTTTAGAAATGGGCGTTGAAGATTATTGCAAATTAGGTATCCCTGGCTCTCCGGGAACAAAGCTGATCAGTGTTTCCGGTGATTGTAAATTCCCGGGTATTTATGAAATTGAATGGGGTATGACCGTTGCAGAATTATTGGAACTTTGTGAAGCACAGGACACATTTTATATTCAGGTTAGTGGCCCTTCCGGTGAATGTATTTCAATGAAAGAAAAATACCGGCGTATTTCAATGCTGGATTTACTGGGTAATAAAGATATCCGGTGCGGAGGTTCGTTCATGATTTTTAATTCACAAAGGGATGTTGGAAAAGTGCTTTTAAATTTTTCTTCCTTTTTTAAAAACGAATCCTGTGGTATCTGTACGCCCTGCCGGGCTGGTAATTATATCATCCAAAGAAAATTAGAAAAACTGATTAACGGGCTTGCCAGTAAAAATGATTTGGAAGATTTAAAAAACTGGGGAACAATCATCAAAAAGTCCAGCCGGTGCGGATTGGGTAAAACTGCAACCAACAGTTTAATTTTTGCAATGGACAAATTCAGTGATTATTTCAATAATAAACTGGATAAAGGTTTTAACGGATTGAATGTAAAATTTGATATGGAATCAGCATTGATTGATTATGAGAAATTCAATGCACCATAGAACTGCCTGATTAACTTCTTGTACTGCTGCCTTTCTTTTTATTTTTTAAAGAAAAGTCATGGAAAATAAAATAAATTTTACGATTGATGGTACTCCCATCCAGGCAAATCAAGGTGATAATCTGATAAATGTTGCAAAAGAAAATGGAATTTTCATTCCTTCACTTTGTTACTTTGAATATATAGAGCCCCCGCTTGGTACTTGCAGGGTATGCACCTGCAAAATAAACGGCAAATATCAGCCTGCCTGCACCGAAAGAGTTACAGAAGGACTGGTTGTTGAAATTAATACAGATGAATTGAATGATTTAAGGAAAGCCCTGGTAGAAATGATGTTTGCAGAAGGAAATCATATATGCCCCGCCTGTGAAAAAAGTGGCAATTGCGATTTGCAGCATATGGGCTATGAATTAGGCATTGCATCTGTTCGTTTCCCACATTTATTTAAAGACAGGATCATTGATTACAAGCCCGGCAGAATGATAATGGAACATAACCGATGTATCAAATGTATGCGGTGTGTAATGGATATTAAAACAAAAGAAGGGAAAAAAGTATTTACCTATCAGGATCGGGGCAATAACACCTATGTTGGAATTGATTATGAACAGGAAGCAAACCTTACCGACGAAGAAGTTGTGAATGCAATGAACCTTTGTCCCACAGGCGCCATCATTGTAAGGGGCAAAAATGTTACCATGCCATTTGGACAAAGGAAATACGATGCCAATTCAGTACAGAAAAATTTTAATGAAAAAAAACGTAAGCCAAAAACATCTCTGATCATGGAGAAAAAAATTGTGGCTACCTGTTCTTTGGCAGGCTGTTTTGGTTGCCACATGTCTATGCTGGATATTGATACAGATTTATTGGATATGGTAGAATTAATTTCTTTTGATAAATCACCCTTAACGGATATCAAAAAATTTTCCCATCGTTGTCATATAGGTATTATTGAAGGGGGTTGCTGTAATGATGAAAATATTGAAACATTACGGTCGTTCAGGGAAAACTGTGATATATTGGTGGCATTGGGCGAATGTGCTATTTGGGGCGGAGTACCCTCCATGCGAAATACTATTCCTTTAAGTGAATGCCTGGAAGAAGCCTATCTCAATTCCGTAACCAATGAACCGGGAAATACAGTAGTTCCTTATCACGAAGATTTACCAAAAATATTAAACCGGATATATGCCTGTAATGAAATAGTGAAGATAGATTATTTTATTCCCGGATGCCCGCCAGATGGAAACCATATATGGAAAGCAATAAAAAATCTCTTATGGAATGAAGAGTATAATATTTTGTATTCAGAGTTTAAGTATGATTAAGAAAGGGTATTTTATCATTAACCTACAATTTTATGAGCAGAAAAATAATCATAGACCCCGTTACCCGTGTGGAAGGGCATGGCAGGGTTACTATTCATTTGGATGATTACGGACAAGTGAAAGAATCCTTTTTCCACATCGTTGAATTCAGGGGATTTGAAAGGTTTATTCAGGGGCATCCTTATTGGGAAGCCCCCGTATTTGTTCAACGGCTATGTGGTATTTGCCCGGTAAGCCATCACCTGGCGGCTGCAAAAGCTATTGATCAGATTGTGGGTATCGATCCCAAAGACCTATCCCCTACTGCACAAAAGTTACGCAGGCTGATGCATTATGGACAAGTATTTCAATCACATGCCCTGCATTATTTTTACCTGGCTTCGCCGGATTTATTGTTTGGTTTGGATGCACCGGTAGATAAGCGAAACATAATAGCAGTTGCCAATGAACACAGAGACCTGGCCATAAAAGGCATTACTATGAGGCGTTTTGGTCAGGAAATCATCAAAGCTGTTGCAGGCAAAAGGATTCACGGAATTTTAGCAGTACCCGGTGGCGTACATAAAACGATAACAGAAGCAGAAAGAGATTATTTTTTGGACGGGATAAATATTGAAAATATTGATACGATGATTACCTGGACAAAAGAAGTTATCGATTTCATGAAAGCTTATCATGAAAAAAATAAAAAAATGCTGGATGAATTTGCCTGTTTCCCTTCCGGGCATTTAGGGATGGTTAATGATAAAGGCGAATTGGATTTATATGATGGAAAATTAAGGGCAAAAGATCAGGAAGGAAATATTATTTTAAATGATATTCCTACCGATTTGTATCAGGATTATTTTTCTGAAGCAGTAGCCAACTGGTCTTATATGAAATTTCCCTATTTAAAAACTATTGGAAGAGATAAGGGATGGAACAGAGTAGGGCCAATTGCCAGGCTAAATATTTGTGATAACCTCCCTACTCCTTTAGCAGAAAAAGAAAGACAGTTTTACTTTGAATTTTACGGAAATAAAATGAACAATTCAACCATGTATTCGCATTGGGCAAGACTGATTGAAATGCTGCATTGTGCCGAAGTAATAAAACTGATTTTACATGATCCTGATATATTAGCAGGTGAACTGGTACGGCAGGGTACCCCCCGGAATAAAGGGATTGGTATTATAGAAGCACCCAGAGGAACACTTACACATCATTATGAAGTGGATGATAAAGGGATGATTACCCATTGTAATTTAATTGTGTCAACCACACATAATAATGATGCAATGAATGAAGCGGTAAAATGGGTGGCACAACATGTCATCAGCAGGCAGGGATCTATTACAGATAGCATGTTAAATCAGGTAGAAGTTGCTATCCGTGCGTATGACCCATGTTTAAGCTGTGCCACACAAGCCCTGGGCAGTATGTCATTGGTAGTAGAATTATATAACCACAAAGCAGAATTAATTGATGTACGAACCAAAAACTAAACCGGCAACATTAGTAATCGGCATCGGTAATAAGGGAAGGAATGATGACGGGTTAGGATGGAATTTTGCAGCATCAATTGAGCAAATGCTGTTACCAGAAGTAACTTGTGAATACCGTTATCAGCTTCAGATAGAAGATGCTTATTTAATCAGCCAGTTTAAAAGAATTTATTTTGCAGATGCTTCGCATAAAAAGATAGCTGCCGGTTTTGAAATCAACACCTGTAAAATGTCTGATCAGCTTTATTTTTCAACACACAGTCAATCACCGGAAAGCATTTTATATTTAGCAAATGAATTGTATCAAAAATGCCCTCCAGCTTTCACTATTGCAATTGAGGGTATTAATTGGGATTTTGAATATACATTAAGTGAAACAGCAAAACAAAATCTGGATAAAGCATTACAGGAATTTGAAAGGTTTTATAATTAGTCTTTTTAAATCACCTCCGTTTATTGAAAATTTACACAATAATTTTGAGTTACAGTAAACAATTACCTGAACCTTATTCAAAGGAAATATTGGTAGAAATAATAGTACCTTCCCCTATAACTGATTTGATTACAAAACTACCATTCAAGGCCATTATTCTTTCACGCATACCCAATAAACCATGATGTAATTGTGTATCCACTTTCAATTCATCAAATCCACAGCCATTATCCTTTATTTCAAGTTTAAGCCGGTTGTCCTGTTTAAAAAGGCTGATGGTAACAAATGTAGCCCCTGCATGCCGTATTATATTGGTTAAACTTTCCTGTATTACACGGTACAGGGCCAATGTTCTGGTAAATGCAATATTTTCATGTTCTATATTTGAAGCAAGATGAATTGTAATTCCGGATGATTTTATAAAGGTATTTATAAGCCATTGAATAGATCCGTATAACCCTAATTCATCCAGCATGGAAGGATGCAGGGAAATATAGATTCTTCTAAAAGAGGCCATAATTGTATTTATCTCTTCCATTAATTCCTCTATTTTTTCTTCCAGAATTTTTCTATCCTCTCCAATATGCCTTTTAATCCAGGCAGCATTCAGTTTCAACCCGGTTAACCCCTGTCCCAGGTCATCATGAATTTCCCTGGCAATATCTTTTTTCTCAATCTCACTCAGGTTCAGTAAATGATTCGACAAATCCCTTAGTTCTTTATTCAGCCGTTCAGTTTCCTTTTCTATTTCTCTCACTCTGGTTAAATCAATTGCGGTTGTTGAAATATGGGTGGGTTTATCATTTTCATCCTTGTGCAATATTGCCACCTGTAAAATTGGCAATTCAATACCATTTTTAGTAAAATAACTGTTTTCACCAACCCACTTGCCAGAATTTAATAAACTTGTATTAATCAATGGCTTAATAAGCAAACCCTGAGCAGATCTGAATTCTTCTATATTCAATACTGAAATATTTTCTTCTGTAACTCCAAGTGCTTCACGCACTGAAGAGTTCGCATACAAAAAATTTCCTTGCATATCTACCGTAGCTACAAAGGCAGTTGTATTCTCTATTATCTTAATTAACTCTTTCTGTTCAGACTCCAATTTTCTCTTCTCCGTAATATTTTCTTTTACTCCAATAAAGTTGGTAATAACTCCTTCTTCGTTACGAATTGGTGAAATAACGGCATGCTCCCAGTAAATCTCTCCATTTTTCTTTCTGTTACAGAATTCTCCTCTCCATACCTGGTTGTTGTTTAATTTATTCCATAAATCAATATAAACAGATGGATCTGTAAATCCAGATTGCATGATTCTTGGGTTTTGTCCCATTACTTCTTCATAAGAATAACCGGTTTGTTCTGTAAAAGCATCATTTACATACTCTATATTGCCATCAGTATCTGTAATACAGATTATAGAGAAACTCTGTTCAACAGCCAGTGATACTTTTTGCAATTGCTTTTCAGCTTCTTTCCTTTTCCGGTTAATTTCTAAATTGGTTAAAGCATAACTGATATTTTCAGCAACCCGCTCTAATAACTGTATTTCGTCTTTTGTAAAATAAAAAACTTTAGAAGAGGTTAGAACAAAAACAGCTACCACAATGCCTTTAAGTTTGATGGGTACTGCAATTATTGACCGATATCCTCTTTTAAGACATTCATCTTTCCAGGGAAGCATTGCTGGGTCATTTTCTATGTCGTTACTGTAAACATAAACACCTTCCCTGATAGCTTTACCGGAGGGGCCTCTTCCTTTTGGTTCATCTAATGTGGTAATAGTATTTGTAAAACTTTTCGCACCTTCTTCATGCCCGGCCCAGGCAACAGGCTTTATAATGTGTTTTTCAGAATCATGCAGGCCAATCCAGGAAAACAGAAAATTTCCTGTGTGTACTGCTATTTTGCAGACTTCTGAAAACATCTGATCAGCATCTGTGGCATATAATATGATATCATTTGCATTACTGATAAACTCATACAATCTTTTTGACTTTCCTAATTCCAGGTCAGCCAGTTTATTTTCAGTAATATCTTTTAAATACAGGGAAATGCCATTGGAAGAGGGGTAACAGTTTACAATAAACCATTTATTTTTATATTCATGCCAGAACTCAAAAGAAACCTTTTCCTGATTTTCCATGCATGTTGCAATTAAGGAATTATTTTCTTCCCCAATAATTCCGGAAAATATTTCAAATAACTGCTTCCCAATAATAATTTCGGGGTTAAGTTCCAATAATATTTCCACAGAATCATTTGCATAATTAATAAAAAACTGCTGGTCAGTTCCTATAACCCCATCCTTTACGCGTTCAAATACGGCATTCAGCAAATCAATCTGTTCATGCACCCTTATTTCAAGTGATGCATTCAGCTTTGTTAAAGAGGATGACAAGGATTCTTTTTCTGTTAATAATTTATTTTTTTTATTGGTTTGCCGGATTAAACGCCATAGAATAAACCCCATGAACAGAAAGATCACTGCACTGATGATTCCAAAGCTTCTAATAGTGCGGATTGATTTCTGGTCCTGATTGTCATGATATAATTTTAAGGAGACTCTTCCTAAATCAGATACGGTATTATATTGAGAATTGAGTAAATCCCAGGATATATCAAATCCGCTATTGTTTAAAAGTTTATATACATTATCAAATTTTCCTTCCTGGCTTAATAATACAAATTGCTGAGAATACCGTTTCCTGAGTTGAAATAAGGAATCCAGTGTCAGAATCTGTGAAATTGGAATATTACTATAATTACGCAATTCTTTAAGGCCGTTCAATTCAGTTTCAGCCTTATTCCATGCTTTGGTTATTTTAATTACTTTTTCAGGGTAATGATACAGAAGGAAGGGCTTTTCCTGCGATTCAATTTCAGTGAGGGAAAGTTGAAATTTATCCAGGTGCAACATCATTTGCAGCACTACTTTTTCACCTTTTGTCTGTTGAAGTGTATTTTTAAGGTTATAGAGTACAACCAGGTCAAAAACCAATAAGGTAAAAAAGAACCCAAGAAAAGAAATATATATCAGGAGCTTTGTACGAGAAAATTTCATACCGGCTATTTAGTTAAAAAAAATATGCATATTTAAATTATACAGGATCCGTTCATTTGTGTAAAATATTGCTAAATATGGTGCAGCCATAAATAGCACAGCATTGATACGTAAATATATCTCTTTAGAATGAGATTTAAACCCGTTAAAAATTAATTGCCGTAATTCACAATAAATGCATATAGAATTGAAAGATTTTTTATACTCCCTTTTCGGAAATAGAAAAATGCTCTTTTACAGAATGATTACGAGCAATAACAAAATCAGGATTTTTGCTTTATATGCTTTTCTCCCCAATTATATAACACTTCCAAAACCGGTAATAGTGATTTCCCTTTTCTGGATAAGGAATATTCCACTCTCGGTGGCATCTCTGCATAAATTTTTCTTATAACAAGTTCGTCCTGTTCCAATTCTTTTAATTGCTGACTAAGCATTTTAGTTGTAATGAATGGCATTTTTTTCTGAAGCAAACTAAACCTGTTATGCTTCTGGTGTACGAAATATAATAATGCAATTTTCCATCTGCCGCCCAATACATTCATCACATTATGCATAGGGCATATTGCAGCTAATTCTTTTTCATTCAGGTAATTGGATGAATTTGTTTTTCTCATTACTTACTTTTTTGATACTATAATACAATTTAGTACCTACTGCTGATTATGAACTTTAAATTAGAGATTTGTGGTCAATTAAAAAAACAAATATTATGACAAAGACAATCTTTGTATTAGGGGCAACTGGTAAAGCTGGCAGCAAAATCTCAGAAAACCTTTTGAAAGAAGGCCACCATGTAAAATTAAATGCAAGAGCAGAAGTGATTCCTGCAGACCTAACAAATGCGGCAACTCTTACCAATGCCTTTAATAATGCAGATTTTGCAGCTTTATATCATTCTATTTAAATTATACTAAAAAAGATCAAATGGAAAAATCTGTAAAAACTAAACAACTGAATAGTAATCATCCCGGATTTAATAAAAATGCCGAACCCTTTTTTAGTATCATTATGGAAGGTTTAAAAGGGGAAGTGGATGGAGCACATTTTTGGGATGCTGTGGCTGAAAAAGCAATATTTGAATTTCTATATAACTTCCCCGGGTTTACCAATAAAATTGAAGGAAGAAAAGCATATATGAACTGGTTTGGGGGGTACACCAATATTCTGCATTCAGCGGATAATTTAAGGGTATATAAAACAACGCAACCCAAAAATATAATCATCCTGGAATATGAAGTGCATGGTACAGTTCCCGGTACAGGTAAGCCTTACGATAACAGATTTTGTTCCATCATCACATTAGAAAACCGTAAAATAATTCATTGGCGCGATTATATGGATTCTCTTGCGGTAATGCTTTCAATTAATACAGATTAATTGAATCCTGCCAAATGCACGTTGTCATAAACAATACACCACACAGTATTTTAACCTGTACAAAAAGGGGAAAAACACCTCTTGTTCATTTGATGAATTATTCTAATCTTGTATTCCAAACCCCAAAAACCTCTTTTATGAAAAAAAAACAACTGGTTCTAAGTCTGGTTATTTGCTTTTTAATTACAGGGAGCGGCATGGCACAGAATACTAATTGTGCTGATTGCCACAGCTACAATTTGCCTTTTAATTATATTTATAAGGTTGCTGCCCAAAATATGATTAATTATTACGACAATTGTTTCGATAAAACTTTAGGAACTGTTTATCAGCCACAGGTTTATTCAACAGAAGCTTTTAGCCAATTAATTGCAAATTTTAAACAAACAGCCCCACATTATAGTGGTATCAGAATTTATTTTGGCGATACTAAAAGCAGCAAGGGTAGCGATTCAATATTCCTGATCATATCCCCTACAGATACCAACGGTATAAATCACAGGGATAATCCTCATTATAATGTTTGGAATACAAATACCCAGCTATTTACTGAAATCAAAAGTGTGGATATGCAAACGGATACCGCCAGCTATGGCACCTACCGAAAAAACAATCTCGATAATATTCATAAAACTAAATATGAATGCAATACCAATTCTGTTTTCTATTCAAGGGATAAAATTGACACGCTGATTAAAGAATTAAAGCTTCCATGCCATCCCAAATCCTTATTATGTGGCCTGGAAATACAATTGATGCTCTATATGCCCACTGAAACAAAATACCCTGACCAGCTTACCATGCTGTTTGTATTTATGCAAAAAGATAAAACTGGTACTATAATTAATTATGAATGGGATGAAACCAGGCCTGCACCACATAATATGAGGGATAAGTCTTTGCTTTTAGCCGGAACTCCTACAGGTACTGATACCGGCGACCCCTGCCCTCCCGGAAATAATTGCAGTAATTAAATGAAAGAATCCGGCAGTTTAAAAAAGAGACAAAAATGCAGTGGAAGGATATACACCATGTTTTTGAGCTGATAGCACTATTATTCTGTATCATCCGTTACAGGCACATGAATAAAGTTTTATTCATGTGCTTTTTTGGGTTGTTACTCACTGTTAACCTGGTAGAATTGGGCAACCACTTTAAGTTGTTAAACCTTCATCATTCCAATAACTGGTCTTACAACCTCTTCCATCCCATCTGGTTTGGATTATTGGCTTATATTTATTACTTAGTACTGGAAGGCCCCAAACACAAACAACAGGTAATACTATTATACAAAACCTATTTACCGCTTGTGCTGATCAATATCGTATTATTCCAGGGGTTCTGGTACCTGGATACCTATACGTATATTGCAGGCTGTTGTTTAATGGTGTATTATGCAAGCCTTTACGTGAAACAACTTATAACAGATAATAACCAGGTATCTATATTTAAAGAGTCTTTTTTCTGGGTAAGTATTGGCATTGTCTTTTTTTATTCCGCCGAAGCTATCCTGTTCAGTTTTTTCCAGTATTTTTTAATTATCAATGATTTTTCTGCTTTTATGCCAGTGTTCCATTTTTTTAGTAATTTCCTGAATATTATTTATTATACATGTATATCCATTTCTTTTTTTTGCAGTCAGCCCCGCAACAGTACATTATAATAGGTACTATTACCGGAATACTTGTATTCCTTTTTCTGGCTACTATTTTACTATCCTTTGTACTGGAATACAGAAAAAGGCACCGTCAATATATGGCAGAAAAAGAAAGGTTACAATACGAATACCAGGCAGAACTACTGCATACAGAATTTGAAGTACAGGAACAAACGCGTAAAAACCTGGCTGCGGAACTGCATGATAATATAGGGCAGTTATTAAGCCTTACCAGTGTAACCCTGGCATCTATACACCTAAATGAACCGGAAAAAGCCACTCAAAAACTGGAAGATACACAACAACTGGTTACCCGTTCCATTAAGGAATTAAGGCAATTATCCAAAATCCTTCAGGGAGAGCAATTAGTAAAACAGGGCTTAAAAGAAACATTTGAACAGGAAATCCAATGGCTGCAGCATCATGGTTCATATCAGGTAGAATTTACAGAAAACCTGCAGGAGCTTACAGAAAGCAATACTGGAAAAGATTTATTCATATATCGCTTATTACAGGAAGCCACCAATAATATCATTAAACATGCACTGGCCAGTACCATCCGGATTCGCCTGCAATTTGAACATCCCTTTTTAAAACTTTCCATAGCCGATAATGGCAATGGATTTCCGCCCCGGGAAACCGGAACCGGTATTGGTTTGCAAAATATGCAACGCAGGGTTGCTTTAATGCTGGGCACTATGGAAATAATTAGTGAACCCGGTAAAGGCTGTACATTAGCATTTACAATCCCTTATCCATAACAAAATATATGATGCCTGAAAAAACACTTATAGCACTGGTAGACGATCATGGATTATTCCGCAGTGGCATTGCCAACTTATTACAGGAATTTCCGGATATAGAAGTTGTATTTGAAGCAGCCAACGGGAAAGAATTGCAGGAGAAAATAATACAGCACAATTCGGTAGAGGTATTGCTGATGGACATTAAAATGCCACTGATGGATGGCTATGCCACAACTGCCTGGGTAAGAGATCACTACCCACTGGTAAAAGTGCTGGCACTGAGTATGTTTGATGAAGACCTGAGTGTTATTAAAATGCTGAAAGCAGGCGCAGGTGGGTATATCTTAAAAGAATCCAAACCAGTTGAACTGTATACTGCAATCCAGGAAATTAAGAAAAAGGGGATCTATATCAATGAAATGGTATCCGGTAAAATGCTGCGTCAGTTTCAGCAAGAGGGGCAGGATGGTAAAAAGCAAACTATATTCTCAGAACGGGAAATGGAATTCATTAAACTTTGTGTAAGTGAATATACTTATAAGGAAATTGCAGAACTGATGGGAGTAGCCACCCGTACGGTAGACAATTACCGGGAATCCTTATTTGAGAAATTACAGCTTAAATCAAGGGTTGGGCTGGTTTTATATGCTATTAAAAATGGGTTGAGTACCATTTAAATAATAAGACATCCTGTTCCCTGCAGGATGTCTTTTATTAACCACCATTCCAACTCATTCCCTTCTCCTTTTAAAACAACTAATCATAAACTGCAGCAACCTGGATACCCCAAAACTCACTGCTGCACCAATTCTTTTTTTTACGTTTGTTTTTTTGGAGATTACCTACCGGCTATCAGGTATGTTTCCATAAAAACGGATGTCAAAGATCTGCAGCAACTCATCTCAGATAGCCTCCTCATTTTTTATACATCCAGTTCACTCTTTCAGGCCGCTTTACCGGAAGGGTAATTACGCCATAAACCATTTTCCCTTCTCCAGTAGATAGATTCAATACATTCTTCTATCCGCAGCCATACATCTTCACCCTGGTTCATTACCGGGTACAGCAATACTTTCAGTTTATTAAAAGATTCCTTAGATCCAAAGCCCTCGCCCTGACCGGTTATTTCAGTTACCGTTGCCAGGCAACCCTTCAGTTCTTTTTGTGCATTATTAGCAGGGTGCATCAGAATCAGCGCCCGGGATGGAACCTCCAACAGTTCAAAATGCCAGCCAAAATGTTCACTGCAACGCCTGCGCATTAAATAACGTCCTTCCGGTATACAGGATACCTCTTTTTTATTCTGTTTCCAGGGCAGTTCAATACAGAAACAGATATGTACATTATTCAGTTTTATTTCCCCATTGGTGCCAAAAGGCAAATAGGTTCTTGTTAATAGTAATTCCATAAATGATTTAAGTTTTAAAAATTTAAAAAAACATCCTGCCCGGCCTTAAACAGGCAGGATGTATTTAATTAATTCCCGCCTCTATTCCACCATTATATTTCCCAAATAGTAGCTGTTAGAAACAGTTTTCCCGTCATCAGAAATAAAAGCCATCCAGGTTTCAATACTATTCCCGCTAAATAAGGATACATCCATCACATATTCACCGGCAGAGCGCAAAGCACCATTGGTAATATAAACGGACTGGAAGGTTTCCGGATTATAAGCAATCAGTATTGCTTTATCAGAAGCATCTGCATTACCACTACCGGAATTATCAGTCCAGGAAAACTTAATTTTTCCGGCACCTGATCCTTCCACATGCATACTGGAAGCAGGGATTAAAATACCCTGACTCAACAGCAGTTTATGGTAATCAATACTAAAATTTGGGTACGTACCTGTAATGGCGTGCAGCAGGTTATGCTTAATGGCATAATTGTAAGGCGACATCATTTTAGAATACTTCGCAAAAGTCAGGTTCAGCAAAGCCTGTAAACTCTGGTGAAATTTCACCATAATCATAAACTTCATTTGCTGTTCCAGCTGTGCCGAAGTAGGCGTACCTTTTCTTTTACCGGAAAGGCTGCGCATATAATTTACTGTCTTCCAGTTACTGCCAATTACAGTACCCACTTTACCGGAAAAATTGCCCAAAATCCCTTTAACATAAGTTCCCATACTCATTAGATTTTTAAAATTAAATTGAATTAAAATACCCGATTTCATCATCACGGCCGTGTATCTCTGAAACCGGTGCAAACTTAAAATTTTGCAAAAGGCAAAAAGGTTGCAGGGGTTGCACAACCCCTTTCAACTAATTCAATTTCAATAACTTAATAAAATGAGATTGTAATTATTACAATATGTCTGGTATACTAATTAACTGGTTTGCAGGAGATTTGCAAAGGGGGAAATTTGTAAAGTGTGTTTTTGCAACAAATTTGATTATAGTTTAAAGGCAAGTCTAACTCCCAAAGTAAAATTAGGCAGGATTTTGTTCCATTCATCTGCATCAGAATCAGCACTTAGTCGCCAAAGCCGAATATTAGGGTCTATAGATTGGTTAAGATTAATGTCTGTTCTGTAGTTATATTCTTCACCAAATGTTTTTATTTGCCTTAATCTATAACCAAATCCGCAATAAAATTCAATTAAGCTATTTTTCCCTAATTTTTGTTGATGTCCTAAAACAAAATTAATTCCGAATATATTTCTTCAATAGATGTAAAGCCGAGCGGACAAACTGAGTTTATATAAAATTGAGCATAAATTTTTCAGCACCACTAAATTTATCAATCACTTCGTAAATAAAATCTGATAATGGCTCATACTTTATTTTTCCTTTAAATTGTATTCCACATTTTTCGATTAACTTTTTGGGATTTGTAAAAGGAATTCCAGTAATCCCAGCTCCAAACCTTCCAGGATTAATTCCTAAAATCAGATAGCGGATATTTTTGTCGCTGTAATACCTTTCATAGAACAGTGAAGATAATTTAATAACATTCTTATCTTCTTTAAACGGATTTAATATATCTAATAATCATTTAAACGTTGGGTTGCCCATTGGCGGAATTCAGTACCACGTTTGGAATTTATACGATAACCAACAGAAAGAATGGCATCAAGATTATAATGTAACATTTCCCTTTTTACCTCTCTTTTACCCTCAATCCGAACTTGTGCAATTTTTGCACAAGTTGCACTTTCATTCAACTCATAGGTTGAATAAATATTTTGTAGATGCTTTAAAATAAATGTTCTGTCTGTTTTAAATAATTCAGCCAATTGATACTGATTTAACCAAACAGTTTCTCCATTAAAACGAACTTAAATTTCAGTTTGATTGTCAGTAGTTTTATAAATCTCAATTTCATTCATATAGTACTAAATTAACCTACCATCAAATGCTTTTTTTAAGATGCTTGCTTCAATGCTTCGGCCTGTTGCAAACTTTGATTAATACTTTCTTCCATTTTATCGGCAACACTAAACGGGTTTCAATGGCTTGTACAATATTTTGTTGTTCTTTGATAGAAGGAATAGTCATTCCAATTTGAAGAAAAGCTTTTTGTGTCAAATTCAAACCACAGTCGCTAATTCCTGATTTCATTTTTTCAATAATACCCTGATAAAAAGGTGTATTCAAAATGAATTCAAAATATTCTGGTGTAACGACTTTGTTGTTTACTTTAATTCGATACACTTTATCGCAATTAATTAGTTTAGGTCTTTTATGTTTAACCATACAGCATATACCAACTCTTACTTTTGGACCAGCACGGGTGATTAAAATGTCTTCAGAAACTAATTCATGTTGTTCTCTTTGCTTTAAATTTTTAGGTAATATTTTATTTTCAAATTCAAGAAATTGTCCAAACTGAACTGCACTTGTTTTTATAACTGCCCATTCAGTTTTATCATTAGAAGATTTATTTTCACATTTTGAACTCCACCCTTGGTCTAGCTTTATAATAACAGATTCAATGGACACTTACTCATGAATACATAAATATCACCACTTAGCACATCACAGCCCATAGAATATTGAACAATGGCTGCAAGGCCATGAAATGATTTTCGCATGTCTGTATCTCCATTATATAAAAGATAGCGGTATTTGTCAGAGATATGTATCATGGGTAAAGCAATTCTTTCAGGTAAGTTGGTTCCACTCTTGCATGTATTCGGACAATGGCTCCTGTAGGCAATTCTATTTCAGCGAAAATTGCAGTATCTGCAATGGCAGGCATTTCAATGGGAATAAACTTGGTTGAAGATTCTCTGATTGGTTGATATTTCTTCAGCCAGTTATAATAGGTGGCTTTATGTATTTGTTGTGCTGCACAAAACTCAGTTACACTGAGATTTTCCTGTTCCTTTTTATTTAAAAGTTTCCTGATCAGAGAGGATATCCTTCGTTTATGCTGAGCTTGTTTGTCCATCTGATTCCATTTTGATTAAACGGACAAATCTAAGATGATGATATTTGCTCAACTATACGTTATATCTCGGGTGTTTACGAATAATGTTGCAATTCCTGTTGTTGTAATTGTATAATCAGGTCCTTATTCAAAGCAGATGCAAACTCATTTTCTTTAGCCTATTATCAAAAATGTTTTATTTCACATTTATGAAAATTTGTGTATAAGTGCCTAAATAGTTACCTTTTATTTAATTCTATTTATTTCAACTTGAATAATTTGTTCAAAAGATGGCGATACAAACGCAAGCGGAATATTGTTATTTTTAACCCACTTTAAGAAACCGGAATGACAAACCAATCTTTTACGTTTTTAATAACCAACAATCGCATTGATTATCAATACTCTTTATGGTCAATGATTTCAAGAATCTGTAGGTTCACCTAACCGGATTCCTCATATTATACATCTTGAGAGTCTGCACTAACTCTCAAGATAGCGAGGGCGGAAGATGTTACTCTTTAAAAAAGGAACCGCTTTCCTTAAAAACATGAATTGGATTATTCGCAATTAAATCCTCAACACATGCCACAAATTTTTTCTTAGGGCCATTAAAGCGATAAAAAAATTGTTCGTTTTGCCCTTCCCAAGAGGCATAGTCAATAAAGAATACACACACCTTATCTTTAAAGCAAAGTCTTCTGTTTATCTCTTTCTTGTTCTTATCAAATAATATTTCCCAAATTCCGAACTCACCTACATCAACTGAATGCCACATTCCAAAATAGAACTTGCTATCAGGACTCTTAAATAATTTGCCTTTGAAAAACCAACTATATGACAAATTTTTCTCTATACATTTCTTATAACTTGTTTCAAAATAGTTAGTGTTCCAACCAAACTCTACTGCAAGTTTTATTAGCCCCCAATGCAGAGTATTTAATATCAAACGCTTTTTCTCAAAATTCGATTCCTTTTCTTCAAACTCAATAAAATCAAAAGAAACATTTACATTAATAATCGAACCATAATTATTAACAACCTCATACTCTTGATTTGTAAAATACAAATTGATAATCTGTACAGAATCTAATTGTGCTTTACCAATATGCAATAAATACAATTGCTCTACTCCGCCAGTATAAAACTGAAAGGAGGGTCGCTTTTCGTTACTATAGACTCTGATATATAATTCCTTCAGCATATTTATTACATATTTGGTTTTGGCCTTTTCTGTCCTGGAGCTCCTGTACCCGGAGTAGGATTTTTCTTTGATTTGGAAAATGCATTTTGTCTGCCTTGCTCAAAATTACCTGCATTTTCCCTTGCTGTTTTTCCATTTTTAGGGCCTATGTTTTTCTTCGTAACACTTTGAGTTAGATTAGGGTCGTTTTTATATTTTGTTCGTATTTTTTGTTGAGCCCTCGGGGAAGTACCATTTTTATTTAAAGGTTGGCCACTAATACCTTGGTCAACTATTTCCCCTTTTTTATCTTTTATCTCATAGCCATGTTGTGTATTATTGCTTTTACGAGAATTGCCATGTGCAGAATTAGTCTGACTATTTGTATTTTGCTCAGGTGTTTGCTGTGCACTTTGTCCAGCGTCAGAAGATCCTGTGCTATATGCCCCTAATTGTTGTAGTTGCCCTAAAGCTTGTCCTAAATCAATTGCCGCAGCCGCTCCAGTTCCTGTCCCATGCCCTGCGACAATTAAACCTCCAATAGCAGTAGGTAGTCCAACTACAGCTCCAACTCCTGATGTAGAAACAGCCCCTCCTGCTGCTGCCGCTGATGTACCTCCTCCTATTTCCGTTGCTCCCTGTAGTGAAGCACCAACATCACCAATCACCCTACCCCAAAGATATAATGTTTTGTCATAGTCTGTAGAATAGTCACTTACATTATTCGTTCCCCAAGAACCTAATTCATCTGTCAATCCTAAGGTATTAGCATTTATAATTGCATTGGATGCACCTCATAGTACTATAGCATTTTCAGCAGCCATTGTTCCTAAGAAAGCTTTTGCTTTGGCTAAAATTTCAGAGAGTTGCGAAGGAGAATATTCTAATCCATCTAAATCAACACCGTCAATTGGTCTGTTAGATGCAAACTGGTAT
>Ga0364874_10039_pt1 | contig 66102 bp, 67 predicted proteins | sample ExccelAu500001D4_2_FD_206922 | JGI IMG/M metagenome (GOLD analysis project Ga0364874, IMG submission 206922) | Enriched cells from Trout Bog Lake Hypolimnion, Wisconsin, USA - BchlTB.Aug07.5000.01.D4 | ecosystem: Environmental > Aquatic > Freshwater > Lake > Hypolimnion/Profundal zone | place... | reverse complement strand
CAAATAAAGATGCCGCTAAACCAAAAGGATAGAATTTGTTGCGTATTATAAAAAAGTCATCCGGAAATTTCTGGATGATTTTTTTATACCCATTTTCAAGTTTGTTATAATATGAATTGACTTAAATTGATTGATGATTAGACATTTCTGCTATTTCTTTTGCAGCAATCCATCCACCCGTCCAAGCATTTTGAAAATTAAAGCCACCGGTCACTCCATCCACATTTGTAATTTCTCCTGCAAAAAATAAATGCGGCACAATTTTACTTTGCATCGTGTTGGGATCAATTTCATTTAATTTGATGCCTCCACAAGTAACAAATTCTTCCTTGAATGTTGTTTTACCTTTTACCTGAAATGCTTGCCCAGTCAATGTTTGAATTAATTTGTTTTGTTGTTTCGAAGTTAATTCTGCCCAACGAAGTGATTCATCAATAAAGCTTTCTTTCAACAAATACGACCACAAACGATTGGGCAATTCAAAAGGGTTTTTATTGCCAATTTTTTGTGAAGCAAATCGATCTCTGAAAAATAACCATTCATCTCTCAACCCATTTTCATTTCTGTTGCCCAACCAATTCACTGTTATTTCAAAATGATAATTTTTATCTGCTAATTGTCTGGCACCCCAAGCTGATAATTTTAAAACAGCCGGACCACTCATTCCCCAATGCGTAATTAATAATGGGGCTTGTTCCTGCAATTTTGTTCCTGCAATTTTTACGGTTGCATTTTCTACGCTTACGCCCATTAATTCTGTGATCTTATTATTGGGAATATTGAATGTAAATAAAGAAGGTACAGGAGTTTCAAAAGAATGCCCGGTATTTTGCAACCATTCCATCTGCGATGATTTGGGATAACCGCCACAGGCAATGCAGAGAAAGTTGCAAGATAAAAGTCGTGAATCTTGAGTCGTGAGTTTGAAGGAATTATTTTCCTTAACAATTTCTTTCACTTCACTATTCAATATCAACTCAACATTATATTTTGTTGCTTCCCTTAATAAACAATCAATAATGGTTTGTGAATCGTTGGTAATAGGAAACATCCTACCGTCAGCTTCTGTTTTCAATTGTACATTTCTTTCTTCAAACCATTCGATCGTATTTGTTGTATTGAACCAATGAAATGATTTTTTTAAAAAATTTTGTCCGCGTGGATATTTTTTTACAAGTTCATCGATCTCAAAGCAAGCATGGGTAACATTGCAACGTCCGCCGCCGCTCGCTTTCACTTTACTGAGAACTTTATTATTTTTTTCGATGATAGTAACCTTCAAAAAAGGATTCATCCTTGCTGCATTAACCGCACAGAAAAAACCCGCTGCACCTCCTCCTATAACGATCAATTTTTGTTGCATACTGCAAGAAACGAAAAACCCTCTTTGAAAGAGGGTTTGTGGTTAATAATATTTTGAATTCAAATTCGTATTGGCTTTTTCTGCAGCTTCAATGATGCTGTAATCAGATAATATCAATGCTTTATTTTTCTTTACACAAACATCATGTTCAAAATGCACGGAAGTCCTATGGTCCTTGGTTCTTACGGTCCATCCATCACTTTCAGTAACTACATCTTTTGTTCCCAAATTGATCATCGGTTCTATTGCCAATACTAAATTTTCTTTCAATATCGGACCATTGCCTCGTTTGCCGTAATTAGGTACCTGCGGATCTTCATGCAATGATCTTCCCAAGCCATGTCCCACCAATTCCCGTACTACACCGTAACCATATTTTTTTTCCGTATGCTCCTGTATGGCGTAACAGATATCACCTAATCTATTCCCAACAATTGCTTTTTCAATTCCTTTGTATAAACTCTCTTTTGTTACTCTTACTAATTGCATGATTGCATCACTCACCTCACCTAAAATAAATGTATATGCATGATCGCCATGCCAACCATTTAATATTACACCCATATCAATCGAAACTATGTCACCCTCTTTTAATGCAACATTATTTGGGAATCCATGCACCACGACTTCATTCACACTTGCACAAACTGAATATGGATATCCGTTATAATTTAAAAAAGAAGGAATTGCTTTATTATCTCTTACATATTCATCACACAATTTATCTATCTGCATCGTGGTTACGCCGGGCTTCAAAATTTTAGCAACTTCAGTAAGTGTTTTACTTACTAAAACGGCAGCTTCTTTCATTAAAGCAACTTCTGCATCTGTTTTATAGATCATCATATTATCTCTGCGTGTCATGATAAAAAATAAACCTGCCGGAATAAATTTCCCAACAGGTTTACAAAGTTCAGTCTTTTTATTTTAAATAGTAGTTGGCGAAACGGTTTGTCTTCCCTGTACACGACCACTGCTCATCAAACCATCGTATTGACGCATCAATAAATAAGTTTCGATTTGTTGCAATGTATCTAAGATTACACCTACCATGATCAACAATGAAGTGCCCCCAAAGAAAGTACTGAATGCTTGTGTTACTCCCAAACGTTGTGCAAAGCCCGGCATGATACCTACAATGGCTAAGAACACTGCACCAGGCAATGTAATTCTATCCATGATCGATCCAATATAATCAGCAGTTGGTTGGCCAGGTTTAACACCCGGGATAAAACCGTTGTTGCGTTTCAGATCTTCAGAAATTTGTTTAGGATTAAAGATTAATGCAGTGTATAAAAATGTAAATCCAATTACCATTACAGAATAGATCAGCATATACCAAGGATTGCTGTGATCATTAAAGATCCGCACAATACCTTTTGCTGAATCAATATTTGTGAATGATACCAATGTAGGTAAGAACATAATGGCTTGCGCAAAGATGATCGGCATTACACCGGCACTGTTCACTTTTACAGGAAGAAATTGTCTGGCACCACCAAACTGTCTGTTACCGATAATTTGTTTTGCATAATTAACCGGAATCTTTCTTACGCCCTGCACAAGGATAATTAATCCTAAAATAACTGCAACGAGTATCGCAATTTCAATTAAGAAAATCAACAACCCGCCACCGGCTTTCTGACTCTTTGCACTAAACTCTTGTAAAATATTTTGTGGCAAACGACTTAAGATACCAACCATGATAATGATGGATGTACCATTACCAATTCCTTTATCTTGAATTCTTTCACCCAACCACATTACAAACATAGTACCTGCAGATAAAACAACGATCGTAACAAAAGTGAAACTAACTCTGTCTAATAATATTGCCTGTGCATAACCACCTTGCGGATTAGTTAAGTATTGAATATATGCTGCTGCCTGAAATGCAGTAACAATAATAGTTAGATAACGTGTCCACTGATTAATTTTCTTTCGTCCACTATCTCCTTCTTTCTGAATTTTTTGTAATTGAGGAACCAATATAGTCATCAACTGCATAAAGATAGATGCAGAAATATAAGGCATGATTCCTAATGCAAAGATGGAAGCCTGACTGAATCCGCCTCCTGCAAATGCATCAAACAATCCCAGCAAACCTTTACTGGATGCACTTAATTTCGCCTGATCCAATAAATTAGGATTGATACCAGGCAATACGATATGATTACCTAAACGATATACAAAAACCAATGCAAGAGTTACGATAATTTTATTACGCAACTCTTCGATGGCCCATATATTCTTGAATGTTTGAATTAATTTTTTCACTGATTCTGTAGTTAAAAAGTTAATGCGCTAAAACCAAAAAGACGCATAGTTAATGCGTCTGGAAAGTTACTGTAATTACTTTATTATTTCAACGCTTCCACCCGCTGTTTCAATTGCAACTTTTGCTTTTTCACTAATAGCATTTACTTTAAAAGAAAGCTTAGCCTTCAATTCACCGGTAGCTAAAATTTTTACTTTATCAGTACGGCTAATTAATCCGTTGATATATAAATTTTCTGCAGAGAATTCAACAAATGCATATTTTTCCTGCAGTTGATCTATCTGACCTAAATTGAAAACTTTATAAGTAATCTTATTGTTATTTTTAAATCCACGTTTAGGAACACGACGTTGAAGAGGCATTTGACCTCCTTCAAACTGGTTCTTGCGTGAATAACCCGCACGGCTTTGTCCACCTTTATTACCTTGTGTTGATGTACCACCCTTACCGCTGGCTTCACCGCGACCTATTCTTTTTGCTTTGTGAGTTGAACCTTCTGCAGGTTTTAATGTGTGTAGTTTCATGTTGAATTGATTTTGAACTTACGGGGAATCACCCCTCGCAATTTATTATTACTAATTGTAAATGATAAATGTTGAATGTGGCAGAAGCCATGTATCATTCAACATTTAAAATTCAAAAATATTTTAAGCTACTTCTTCAACCTTTACCAAATGGCTAACTTTATTCACCATTCCGAGAATTTGAGGAGTTGCTTCCACTTCTTTAGAGGCATTCATTTTTTTCAAACCCAATGCGATCAAAGTTTGTTTTTGACGCTCAGATCTGTCAATGCCGCTTTTTATTTGTGTTATCTTAATCTTTTTCATCGCCTTATCCGTTAAATACTTTACTTAATTTAATTCTGCGCGTTTTAGAAACCTGAATGGGTTCTCTTAATAAAGTCAAAGCTTTGATAGTTGCTTTTACCACATTATGAGGATTAGCAGAACCAAGACTCTTTGCCAAAACGTCGGTAATACCGGCACTTTCCAATACAGCACGCATACTGCCACCTGCAATTACACCGGCTCCATGTGCAGCTGGTTTAATTAATATTTTTGCAGCACCAGCTTTTGCTAATTGCTCATGCGGAATAGTTCCATGCATGATAGGCACTTTCACTAAATTCTTTTTAGCATCATCAATACCTTTCGCAATTGCTTCCTGTACTTCTTTTGCTTTTCCTAAACCTTGTCCAACAACACCATTTCCATCACCCACAACTACCAATGCAGAGAAACTGAATGTACGTCCACCTTTTGTAGTTTTTACAACACGGTTAATGGCAACAACCTTGTCTTTCAGTTCAACATCGCCGCCGGCTTTTACTTTATTTTCGTTTAGTTTAGACATTTATCTAACGATTATTAATGTTCGTGAATTAAAATTTAAGACCGCCTTCTCTTGCACCGTCAGCAACTGATTTCACACGACCGTGATATAAGTTGCCACCTCTGTCAAACACACAAGTTTCAATACCCAGCTCTTTTCCCTTCAATGCTACTTTTGCACCCACCAATTTTGATTTCTCAATCTTAGTTACTTTTTGAGCAAGGATATCTTTATCAAGTGATGATGCAGATGCAAGTGTAACACCATTATCATCATCAATCAATTGAGCATATATTTCTGCATTGCTTCTGAATACAGACAGGCGTGGCTTTACAGCAGTACCTGCAACCTTTTTGCGGATGCGGTATCTGATCTTCTGTCTCTGTACTAATTTACTGTTCATTGTTTTTCTATTTACCACTTCCGATGCTGCCGGAAGGTTTGTTTTTATTTGATTTATTTACCTGCTGCTTTACCTGCTTTTCTTCTCAGAATCTCATCACTGTATTTCACACCTTTACCTTTATATGGTTCTGGTTTACGTAAGCCTCTCAGTTTTGCAGCAACCTGACCTAATAATTGTTTGTCGATACCTGCCAAAGAAATAGTTGGGTTCTTTCCTTTTTCAGTAGCAGTAGCAACTGTTAACTCTTTAGGAACTTCGAAAATGATATTGTGGGAATATCCTAAAGCAAGATCAAGGATATTACCCTGATTCGCAGCTTTAAAACCCACACCCACTAATTCCAATTCTTTTTTATATCCTTCAGTTACACCTTTCACTAAATTACCAACCAATGCACGATACAATCCATGCATGGCGCGGTGACGGATCTGATCTGTGGGACGATTGAAAACAACTTCATCCGCTTTCACTTCAACAGTAATATCACGATCAATGGCTTGTTTCAATTCGCCTTTAGGTCCTTTTACGGTGATAATATTATCAGCACCAACTGTTACTGTAACACCTTTAGGAATGGCAACCGGTTTTTTACCTATACGAGACATAATAAATTCTATTTATGATTTTTAATTTTTGTTTTTTCTGACCGATCAGCCTGTATAGGAAACAGCTTAATGTATCAGAAAATATTTTTACTGTTTTGATGATCAGATCAAAACATATTTTTTAATAGATATAACAAAGCACTTCCCCACCAATGTTCTGAGCTTTTGCTTGCTTATCAGTTAATACTCCTTTAGAAGTAGAAACGATAGCAACACCCAAACCATTGATTACTCTTTTGATTTCTGCGGGCTTTGCATATTGACGCAAACCCGGACGGCTAACTCTTTCTAAAGAACGAATAGCCGGCTGTTTTGTAGCTGCATCATATTTCAATGCAATCTTGATTAGCCCTTGCTTGGTATCATCTTCAAATTTGTATTTTAAGATATAACCTTGTTCATACAAAATCTCAGTAATTCTCTTCTTCAAATTTGAAGCAGGAATTTCAACCAGTCTGTGACCGGCCATTTGAGCATTACGAATCCTTGTTAAAAAGTCTGCAATAGGATCAGTTACCATGTTTATTAAAATTAATTCAGTTCAAAATGTTGTTTCTATGCATCCCGATACATCGGGAAGTTATAGTGAAATATTACCAGCTTGCTTTCTTTACGCCCGGAATTTTTCCGTTCAAAGCCATGTCGCGAAACATAACTCTCGACAATCCAAAGTATCTCATGTATCCTTTTGGACGACCGGTTAATTGACAACGGTTTTTTAAACGTACAGGCGATGCATTTTTAGGAAGCAGATCCAAAGCTGCATAATCACCTGCTGCTTTTAAAGCAGTACGTTTTTCTGCAAACTTGGCAACCAGCTTTTCACGCTTTGCCTGTCTGGCTATGATTGATTTTTTTGCCATCTGATATTATTATTAGTTATTGTCTTTTTTAATGTTTTTGAATGGCATACCCAATTCTTTTAATAATTCGTATGCTTCTTCATTGCTTTGTGCAGTGGTTACCAAAGTGATATCCATTCCGGTAATCTTATTTACTTTATCGATATCGATCTCAGGAAAAATAATTTGTTCAGTAACACCCAATGTATAATTGCCACGGCCATCAAATGCTTTATCACTAACACCTTTGAAATCGCGAACACGTGGCAAAGCGATAGAAACTAACCTGTCTAAGAACTCGTACATTTTTTCACCACGTAAAGTAACTCTTGCCCCGATCGGCATTCCTTTACGTAATTTAAAATTAGAAATATCTTTCTTAGAAAAAGTAGCAACAGCTTTTTGACCAGTGATCTGTTCTAATTCACCAACAGCAACATCTACTAATTTCTTGTCAGTGACAGCGCCGTTCACACCACGATTGATGCAAATTTTTTCTAATCTTGGAGCTTGCATGATACTTGTATAAGCAAACTTTTTTACTAAAGCAGGTACAACTTCTTTTTTGTACTTATCTGCTAACCTCGGAGAATATTTTACGGTACTCATTATTTAATTACCTCCCCTGATTTTTTTGATACACGAACTAATTTACCTTCCACTCTGGTACGTTTAATTTTAGTAGCAGCGCTTGTTTTCGCATCCCACAACTGTACGTTGCTGATGTTGATCGGCGCTTCTATCTTAACGATACCACCCTTAGTGTTTTGTGCACTTGGTTTGGTATGTTTAGTGATGATGTTCACACCTTCAATCACAACACGTCCTTTATCAACTATCACTTCTAATACCTTACGTGGTTTTTTCAAATCTTTATCATCACCGGTGATCACAACAACTGTGTCGCCTTTCTTGATGTTGAATTTGGGTTTAAATCTTGTACTCATTTTTTTATGCTTAATGCTTAATGCCAAACGCTAAACGCTTAGCTGAAATTTTATTTTTTACTTCCTGCTTTCAGCGTTAAGCTTTCAGCATTCAGCTTTTTCTATAATACTTCTGGCGCCAGGGATATAATTTTCATATAGCCTTTATCACGCAATTCTCTTGCCACCGGCCCGAAAATACGTGTGCCGCGTGGTTCATCAGAATTGTTCAATAACACAACAGCGTTATCATCAAAACGGATATAAGAACCATCTTTTCTGCGTAACTTATTTTTGGTACGAACAATTACTGCTTTAGATACAGTACCTTTTTTGATACCGCCTGCAGGAATTGCATCCTTCACTGTTACTACAATCTTGTCGCCTATTTTAGCATAGTCCTGACCGCTGTTACCAAGCACCTTTATACAAAGTACTTCTTTGGCACCGCTGTTGTCAGCTACATTTAATCTGCTTTCTTGCTGAATCATCTTTTACAATTTGAAATTTGAAATTTCAGATTTGATATTTAGAATTCGAAAAGAATTACAAATCTCAAATCCCAAACCTGCCTGCCCGGTAGGCAAGTCAGAAATAATTTATTTCGCTTTTTCTACTACTTCTACTAATCTCCAACGCTTTGTTTTACTAAGCGGACGGGTTTCCATGATCTTCACCACATCACCAATTGTACACTCATCTTTTTCATCATGAGCATGGAATTTGGTAGTTTTCTTTACAAACTTACCATAGATAGGGTGTTTTACTTTTCTTTCAACAGCAACAGTGATGGTCTTAGCCATTTTATTACTGGTAACAACCCCTGTTCTTGTTTTACGCAAATTTCTTTCGACCATTGTTTGCATTTTATTTGGTTATTAAGCCAAAGCTCTTTTTTGTAATTCCGTTTTGATACGGGCAATATCTTGTCTCAAACCACGAATACTCATTGGATTTTCCAATGGAGAAATAGCATGAGCAAATTCTAATTTCTTCAAACGAAGTGAATCTTCCTGAATGCGTGCTTTTAAATCGCTTTCAGATAAATCCTTTAAACCCTTATTGAAATCTTTTTTATTGTTAGCCATTGCAATTCTGTTTTAAAAATTATGCTTGCAAATCTCTTCTGATAATGAATTTTGTTTTGATCGGTAATTTCTGCGCAGCCAATTCCATTGCTTCTTTTGCTGTTGCTTCTGTTACACCATCACACTCAAATAAGATACGTCCCGGTTCTACTACAGCGGCCCAGAATTCAGGGTTACCTTTACCTTTACCCATTCTCACTTCTAAAGGTTTACGAGTAATGATCTTATCCGGAAATACGCGGATCCATACATTACCTTCACGCTTCATAGCACGAGTCATACTTTGACGGGCAGCTTCGATCTGACGGTTAGTTAACCAAATAGGTTCTAATGCTTTCAATGCAAAAGTTCCGAAAGAAATAGAAGTACCGCGCTTTGCTACAGAGCGAATACGTCCTTTCTGCTGTTTTCTATGTTTGCTTCTTTTAGGCTGTAACATTTATTACAATTTGAAAATTCGTTAATTTGAAAATGCTTTGTTTATTTCAACAGATTCAAATCTGCTTTTTAAATTAATTTCTTCCTCTTCCACCGCCACCGCGGTTATTATCTCTTCTTTCTCCACCACCTCTTCTATCATCTCTTCCTCCGCCTCTTCTGTCATCTCTTCTTTCTTCACCACCTCTTTCTCTTCTGTCGCTCAGGTCGCTCTTTCCTCCAACAAAATTTGGATTCAATTCGCGTTTTCCTAAAACCTCACCTTTACAGATCCATACTTTGATACCGATCTTTCCGTAAACTGTTTGTGCAAAAACATTTGCATAATCAATATCCATACGGAATGTATGTAATGGTGTACGTCCTTGTTTGAATTCTTCGGTACGTGCAATTTCAGCACCGCCTAAACGACCGCTTAATCTTACTTTAATCCCTTCTGCACCCATACGGAGTGTTGAAGCAATCGCCATTTTAGTAGCACGTTTAAAATTGATACGGTTTTCGATTTGTCTGGCGATAGTATCGCCAACAATTGTTGCATCTAATTCAGGGCGACGAATTTCGAGGATATTGATCTGCACGTCATCCTTGCTGGTCAATTTCTTTAATTCTTCCTTGATACGATCAACTTCTCCACCACCTTTACCAATGATGATACCGGGTTTGCTTGTATGAATAGTTACGATCAACTTACCTAAAGTACGCTCAATAACGATTTTAGCGATACCGCCCTTGTTGATACGGGCCATTAAATAAGTACGGATTTTATCGTCTTCAATTAACTTGCCTGCATAATCTTTTTTGCTGGCGTACCAATTGCTTTCCCATCCGCGGATGATTCCTAATCTATTACCAATAGGATTTGCTTTCTGACCCATATGTTTATGGTTTCATTAATTTAGAATCTACAATAATTGTTACATGGTTGCTGCGCTTTCTTACTCTGTATCCACGACCTTGTGGTGCCGGGCGCATACGCTTTAATACGCGACCACCGTCAACAAAAACCGTTTTTACAACAAGGCTGCTATCGGCTGCACTTGCGCCATTATTCTTTTGTTCCCAGTTGCTGATGGCACTCTTCAACAATTTTGCTAACGGAGTAGCATTGTGTTGAGGATGATGTTCCAATATAGCCAGCGCCTTCTCCACTTCCATTCCTCTGATCACATCAGCGAGTAAACGCATTTTGCGCGGACCTGTGGGATAATTGTTCAGTTTAGCTACTGCTTCCATTTCTTTTTTGTTATTAGTTTTTTGTTTTTGATTGAAATAAATTTCTTTCAAAAACTTTACTTACTTATTGTTTAGAACCTGAGTGACCTCTGAAATTTCTGGTTGGTGCAAATTCTCCTAATTTATGTCCTACCATGAATTCAGTTACATAAACCGGAATGAATTTATTTCCATTATGCACAGCAAATGTGTGACCTACAAAATCAGGAGTGATTGTGCTGCGACGACTCCATGTTTTGATTACGCCTTTCTTTGCTTTTCCTTCATTGATAGCAACTATTTTACCATCCAAGTTGGCATCTACATAAGGACCTTTTTTAATTGAACGACCCATAGTTATTTTTTTATAGTTTATTCTCCCTTTCGGGATATTTTAACTGTTACAATTACTTAGTTAATTTCTTTCCGTCTCTTCTTTGAATAATCAGTTTGTCACTGCCCTTTCCTTTTGTTCTTGTTTTCAATCCTCTTGAGTATTGACCATTTCTAGAACGAGGTTGTCCACCTGAAGCTTTACCTTCACCACCACCCATCGGATGATCTACCGGGTTCATCGCAACACCACGTGTACGCGGACGAATACCTTTCCAACGATTCACACCTGCTTTACCTGCAGTTTCCAAATTATGATCGCTGTTAGAAACCACACCAACTGTTGCGTAACAATTGATCAATAATTTTCTCAACTCACCACTCGGCATTTTTAATACTGCGTATTTTTCTTCCTTATTGGCTAACTGAGCCGAAGTGCCAGCACTTCTGATCATCTTGCCACCTTGTCCGGGTTGTAATTCAACATTATGAATCACTGTACCCAAAGGAATATGTTTCATCTGTAATGCATTACCAATTTCAGGTGCTACATTATCTCCGGCAATTACTTTTGCTCCAACCTGCAAGCCCTGTGGTGCAAGAATGTATCTTTTTTCACCATCAGTGTATTGCAATAAAGCAATAAATGCTGTACGGTTTGGATCGTATTCAATTGAAACAACAGTTGCTTCAATATCGTGCTTGTTTCGCTTGAAATCTATGATACGATAATGTTTCTTGTGACCGCCACCAATATATCTCATTGATCGACGACCCTGAAAATTACGTCCGCCTGATTTTTTTACAGGCTCTAACAAACTCTTTTCAGGTTTGTTAGTGGTGATTTCAGCATAAGCATTTCCAATTCTCCAGCGTGTGCCGGCTGTCATTGGTTTGTACTTTTTTAATGCCATTGTCTTTCTCTTTTATGCGAAATTTTCAGCTTCGCTTGCTATAATTAAATGTTAGAATATAAATCGATTGATTCACCTTCAGCAACAGTTACCAATGCTTTCTTGAAAGCAGGTTTCTGACCCTGAATAAAACCGGCCTTTGTATAGCGTGTTTTATTTTTTCCGGGAATTACTGCAGTATTTACATCCACTACACTTACCCCGTAAAAATCTTCTACTGCTTTTTTAATTTCCAGTTTGTTTGCTTTGCGATTTACTTTAAAAGCATACTTTCTCAACTTTTCCTGTTGTGCGTTTGCTTTCTCAGTTAAGATCGGCTTTACTAAAACTTCTGTCGGTTTCATTTTCTAAAAGTTGAAACGTTATATTATTAAGCTGTTACAGCTTCGTTATCTGCAAAAATTTTTGCTGTATTCTCAGTAAATACCAAAACATCGGCATTTACAATTTCGTAAGTATTAATATCAGCTAATAAAGTAGCATCGATATTAGGAACATTACGAGTACTTAAATACACATTATCATTGTATTCAGGTAAAACAAGAATTGCTTTTTTATTTCCTACATTCAAAGCATTGAAAACTTCAATTAATTGTTTTGTTTTCGGTGTATCTAAGTTGATATCTTCAACAACCAATATTGCGTTGTCTTTTGCTTTATAACTTAATGCAGAAATTTTAGCAAGGTCTTTTACTTTACGATTCAATTTAAAATCGTAACTGTGTGGTTTTGGTCCGAAGATCGTACCACCACCCTTATACAAAGGGTTACGGATATTACCTTTACGTGAACCACCGGTACCTTTTTGTTTGTGAAGTTTACGGCTTGCACCCTGAACTTCAGCACGTGTTTTAACTTTGTGTGTACCTGAACGACCAGCAGCTAAATATTGTTTAACCGCCAAATAGATCACATGATCATTAGGTTCTACACCAAACACTTCTGCAGGCAATTCAACCGTTCTACCGGTTTTCTGTCCTTTTATATTTAATACGTCTACTTGCATGTTCTTCTGATTAAAAGTGATTACTTCTGGATTAAAACGATTGAACCGTTGTGGCCAGGAACTGAACCACTGATAAGAATGTAATTTTTTTCAGCGAAAATCTTTACAACTTTCAAGCCTTTCAATTTCACTCTATCACCACCCATACGGCCGGCCATTCTCATTCCCTTAAATACTCTTGCAGGATAAGAAGAACCACCAATAGAACCCGGAGCTCTTGAACGATCATGCTGACCGTGTGTAGCTTCACCCACACCGGAAAATCCATGACGTTTTACTACACCCTGAAAACCCTTACCCTTAGTAGTTCCTACCACTTCAACATCATCGCCTTCGGCAAAAATGTCAACACTGATGGTTTCTCCTAAAGTTTTTTCTATGGAATAGTCTCTGAATTCTTTTACAAATTTCTTAGCGGAAGTTTGAGCTTTTGCGAAGTGATTAAGCTCGGATTTTGTACTGTGTTTCTCGTTCTTGTCGCCTAATGCCAATTGTAATGCATTATAGCCGTCAGACTCTTTTGTCTTTACCTGAGTTACAACATTTGGAGCAGCTTCAATGATCGTTACAGCGGTCTGTTTGCCGTCTGTTCCGAAGATGCTGGTCATCCCGATTTTTTTACCAATAATTCCTTTCATCGTTTAGCGGTTTGCGCCCCGCTGAGGTGTAGAGGACATTCCGCCGATGAAAGCGAAATTCAATCCCTGTTTTCTGCCGACCTTTTCCTTTGTTCCCCTAATTTGCATTAAGGCTTCGGAAGTACCGGAAGCAAACAAACCTCGAAGGGCCTGTTTATATGTCACTGTTTTCGAACCAGAGCTCCTTTTTCAATTACGATTGGGAGATGGAAATATTTAATAAGATCTCTTTATCAAGCTTTGATCTCAACTTCAACACCAGAAGGCAAATCCAATTTGCTTAATGCATCTACAGTTCTTGAAGAAGAAGTGTAAATATCCAACAAGCGCTTATGTGTGCAAAGCTGGAACTGTTCACGACTCTTTTTATTAACGTGTGGTGAACGGAGTACAGTGAAAATTCTCTTTCTTGTAGGAAGAGGAATAGGTCCTGTAACAACGGCACCTGTGCTGCGTACTGTTTTAACGATTTTCTCTGCAGATTTATCTACCAGATTGTGATCGTAAGACTGTAATTTGATTCTGATTCTTTGAGACATAGTCTAAACCCAATTTTCCGTTGGGGCTGCAAAGGTAAGGGGCTGATACCACACAGGCAAGAAATATTGAAAGAATTTTAAGATAATCAGAAAAAAATATCGAATAAATTTTTCAAAAGCCCGATTTTTGAAATTTTTTGCTTTGATAAAGAAAGCCCCATTCAAAAATGAACGGGGCTTTCTTTAATTATCATAACTAAAATTAGTCCTCGACTTTTACTTTACCCTTGCTCTTTGCAATTACTTCCTCAGCAATATTATTCGGAGCCGGCGCATAATGCGAGAATTCCATGGTAGATGTTGCACGACCGGAAGACAAGGAACGCAACTGCGTTACATATCCAAACATTTCGCTCAATGGAACTTTTGCTTTGATAACCTGCGCATTTCCTCTGGTATCCATACCTTCTAACATACCGCGACGACGGTTCAAATCTCCCGTTACATCACCCATATATTGATCCGGAGTCACAACTTCCACTCTCATGATCGGCTCTAACAAAACAGGTTTTGCTTTACGACCCGCTTCACGGAAACCACCTTTAGCACACAATTCAAAAGACATTGAATCAGAATCCACCTGATGAAAACTACCATCATAGATTCTAACTTTCATTGTTTCCACAGGATATGCTGCTAAAACACCTGTTCCCATTGAACTTTCAAAGCCTTTCTGTATGGCAGGAATAAATTCTTTTGGAATTGATCCTCCAAAAATATCATTCTTGAACTGGAATCTTTTTCCTGGGTTTTCAGTCAACCATTCTGCATCAGCAGGGCCGATAGAAAATTGTATATCGGCAAATTTACCACGACCACCGGATTGTTTCTTCAACACTTCACGATGCTCGATGGTTTGACCAAATGCTTCTTTGTAAGCCACCTGCGGATTACCCTGATTGATCTCTACTTTAAACTCACGACGCATACGATCAACAATGATTTCCAAATGCAATTCACCCATTCCACTTAAAATTGTTTGACCAGTATCTTCATCGGTTCTAACTCTTAATGTTGGATCTTCTTCAACCAATTTCGCAATGGCCATACCCATTTTATCTACGTCTTCCTGTGTTTTAGGCTCAACGGCAACGGAGATAACGGGTTCAGGAATAAACATATTTTCTAAAGCGATTGGATGATTCTCATCACATAACGTATCCCCTGTTTTAATTTCTTTGAACCCTACTGCTGCTGCAATATCGCCGGCTTCAATAAAATCAATCGGATTTTGTTTATTGGCAAACATCTTCATGATACGGCTGATACGTTCTTTCTTTCCACTTCTTACATTCAAGACATAACTACCGGCATCTAAATGACCGGAATAGCAACGGAAGAAAGCCAAACGACCCACAAAAGGATCGGTCATAATTTTAAACGCTAATGCCGCAAATGGTTCTTTAGCATTTGGTTTACGTGAAATTTCTTTTCCGGTTGAAGGATCAGTTCCAATAGTATCATCGATATCAAGAGGAGAAGGCAAGTAACGACAAACCGCATCTAAAGCAGTTTGAACGCCTTTATTTTTAAATGCAGATCCGCACATCATCGGCACGATACTTAAATCGATGGTTGCTTTACGGATGGCTTCATGTACTTCAGCTTCGCTGATAGAATTTGGATCATCAAAAAATTTCTCTAATAATTTATCATCGTATTCCGCAACAGCTTCAATTAATTGACCTCTCCAATGTTCTGCTTCTTCCTTCATATCATCAGGAACGGGGATTTCTTTATAGGTCATTCCTTCTGTTTCCATATCCCACTGAACGCCTTTCATCGTAATCAAATCTACAACACCCTTAAATTCGTCTTCTGCCCCAATCGGCAATTGCAAAGGCACAGCTTTGGCACCTAACATTTCACGAACCTGATTCACCACCATTAAAAAGTCAGCACCAGCACGATCCATTTTATTTACGAAACCTATACGCGGAACTTTATAACGGTTAGCCTGACGCCAAACAGTTTCTGATTGAGGTTCTACTCCATCAACGGCACTGAATAATGCGATCAAACCATCCAACACACGCATACTGCGTTCTACTTCCACCGTAAAATCCACGTGACCCGGAGTATCAATGATATTAAAATAATAGCTTTTTGTGTTTGCATCGGCCACACCCTTGTTCGTTGGAAATTTCCATTGACAACTAACAGCAGCAGAAGTAATAGTGATGCCACGTTCTTTTTCTTGTTCCATCCAATCCGTTGTTGCAGCACCATCATGCACTTCACCAATCTTGTGAATCATACCCGTATAACGCAGGATACGCTCTGTCATGGTAGTTTTGCCGGCATCAATATGAGCAGCAATACCGAAGTTGCGTTGTAATTTCAAGTCAGCCATAAATAGTTCTTGTTTTTAAAATTTTTTTGAGGCGGCAAAGGTAAGGATTTACATCATTGAAAAAGAGGTTAACGAATAATTAATTCACTTGTGGAGAATTTTTGAAATCTGAGTTCCTTTCGCTTTTCATCTGTGGTTGCGTCGCACACTTGAACTTTATTTCTCCTCTCATCAAAATAAAAAAGCCCCGATAAAATCGAGGCTTTCCAATGATATAAAATAAATTAAACTTTAAAGTGAGAGAATGCTTTATTTGCTTCAGCCATACGATGTGTGTCTTCTTTCTTTTTGAAAGCGGCACCTTCACCTTTGCTTGCTGCGATGATCTCGTTGGCTAATTTATCAGCCATGGTACGTCCGTTTCTTTCACGGCTGTAACGAACCATCCATTTAATGCTTAAAGAAATTTTTCTGTCTGCACGAACTTCAGAAGGAATCTGAAATGTAGCACCACCAATTCTGCGGCTGCGAACTTCTACAGCAGGTGTAATGTTAGTCAAGGCCTTTTTCCAAACTTCATAACCATCTTCACCAGTGGTCTTTGTTACTTTATCAACTGCATCATAAAAAATATTGATCGCAGTACTTTTTTTACCTTGCCACATTAAGTTATTAATGAATCGGGTAACGAGTTTATCATTAAAACGTCCATCGGGAGCGAGTGGTAATTTCTTGGCTTGTGCTTTACGCATGTTTGCTAATTTTTAATTTGGGCTGAATTTCTTCAAGTATTAAAACTTTACTCAGCTATATAAGAGATTATTTTTTTGCTTTTTCTTTCTTGGTACCGTATTTAGAACGGCTCTTCTTTCTGTCTTTCACACCTGCAGTATCCAAGCTACCGCGAACGATGTGATAACGAACACCCGGTAAATCCTTCACACGACCACCACGTATCAATACGATTGAGTGTTCCTGTAAATTATGGCCTTCACCCGGAATATAGGCAATCACCTCAATTTTATTGGTCAAACGTACTTTGGCAACTTTACGCAATGCAGAGTTTGGTTTTTTAGGAGTAGTTGTATACACCCTTGTACAAACACCTCTACGCTGAGGACATGCATCCAAAGCTCTTGATTTACTCTTAGCCCTGATGATTTCGCGGCCTTTTCTTACTAATTGTTGAATGGTAGGCATTCTACTTTGTTTAATTTTTTTCGGACGGCAAAGGTAATAGGCCTTTGGTGAAATTCCAAAAAGAAAAACCCGAAATCCTAAAATTTTAAAATTGCAGGATTTCGAGCTCTATTTATTGAATACAATTATGCTTTGACCATCCAGCCAAATTTATCTTCAACCGAGCATGAACGAATATCATCCAGTGTTTGTTTTACAGCATTTGCAATCTTACATTTTGTAATATCAAACTGCATTACAAAATCTTTGTAAAGTAATTCTTTGATCAATGCAATTGTTGCTGCAGTACCCGTACCAAAAACTTCCTGCAAGCTGTTACTTTTATACGCTTCCATCAATTCATCAATATTAATTCTTCTTTCTTCCACTTTTATTCCCATGTCTTTTAAAATGGTAATCACACTGTCGCGGGTTACTCCTTTTAATATTGTTCCTTCTTCAAGAGATGGCGTAATTGCAACGCCATTGATCACAAAAACAACATTCATCATTCCCACTTCCTGCAACCATTTGTGTTCAAAAGCATCCGTCCATAATACCTGATCATATCCTAATTTTTTCGCTTCTTTTGCTGCGATCATGCTTCCTGCATAATTACCTGCATTCTTCGAAAAGCCAACGCCACCGGGAGCTGCACGTGTATATTTTTCTTCAACAAAAATTTTCATAGGCTCTGCGAAATAAGGACCGGTCGGGCTTAAAATAATAATGAACTTATAAGTTTCAGAAGGCTTAACACCTAACTGGCAATCAGTTGAAAACATGAAAGGACGTATATATAAGGAATGATTCTTTTTATTGGGAATCCAGTTTTTATCAAGGTCAACCAACAATTTCATTCCATCCATAAAAATTTCTTCCGTAATAGGCGGCATGCACATTCTTTCTGCGGAAATATTGAAACGGATAAAATTATCATGCGGACGGAAAATATAAGCAACACCATTTTCATCTTTATACGCTTTGATTCCTTCAAAAATTGCCTGGCCATAGTGCAAAGATGACAATGAAGGTTCCAAGACCAAAGGCTGATATGGCTTGATCTCCACATTCTTCCATTCACCGTTTTCATAATCTGCTTCCAGCATGTGATCTGTAAAATATTTCCCGAAAGGGATATTTTCCAGACTCAGATCATTTAATTTACTGCGTTCTGCTTTTGAAACATTGATATCAACTGCTGCGGTCATAACTTTATATTTGATGCAAATTAAACGAAAAAAAAGAAAACTAACAGGCGTTAATATTCGAAATATTTATGAGTTTTAAAAAATTACAATTGCCGGACTTTTTAATAGCTGAACTCTACAAAGATGTTTTGGTGGAATTAGACAATGCAGAAGCAACAAAAAAATCAAAGAAAAAAATGGCAGCTACTCAATGGTTTTTGGGTGAAAATAAAAAACACGTTGTGATTGCTGTCAAAGACGAAGAAGCAGTTTTTTTGCGGGATGAGTGGCTTCAATTTTTATCTAATATTTTAGGAGCCTGCAAACTGAATCTCGGCGATGTAGCCATTATCAATTATGCAAAAAATAATCATTCGTATGCGGAGCTAACTGAAAGACTTGCTCCTGAATTTTTATTGCTGATTGATGTGACTGCCAAGGAAATCCAATTGCCGTTTATAGTTCCACATTATCAAATTCAACAATACAATCATTGTAAATTTTTGCTAACCCCTACCTTAGAAAATATGCTGGGCGATACACAGGAAGCGAAATTGGAGAAAAGCAAATTATGGTTGAGTTTAAAAAAGATGTTCACTATTTAATTGTGTATGCCGCAAATTTATTTTGAAACGGAAAGATTGATATTGCGTAATTGGAAAGAATCTGATGTTGGAGCTTTTATGGAAATGAACAGCAACAAAGAAGTGATGCAATATTTTCCATCCACTTTGAGTGAAGCAGAAACCATGGATATGATAGAAAGAATAAAAAAACATTTCATTGAATTCGGTTACGGATTGTTTGCCATGGAAAGAAAAGACAATCAACAATTCATCGGATTCACAGGTTTTTCTCATCCTAAATTTGAGAGTTATTTCACACCTTGTATTGAAATCGGTTGGCGAATAAATCAACCAAACTGGAATCTGGGTTTTGCAACGGAAGCCGCAAAAGCCTGTCTGATATTCGGTTTTAAGAATGCAGGATTGACTGAAATTTATTCTTTCACTTCTGTTTTAAATAGACCATCAGAAAAAGTGATGCAGAAAATAGGCATGACCAAAACAGGAATATTTAAGCATCCGTCGATCGAAAAAAATCATCCTTTACACGAACATGTTCTGTATAAAATATCGAAATGAAAACAACTTTAATATTCGCCACCAATAATCAACATAAGATTGATGAAATCAGAACGGTAATTGGAAATGAATTTAATATCATCACACTCGAAGAAGCTGGCATTGATATTGATATTCCGGAACCGCATGACAGTTTAGAAAAAAATGCTTCAGAAAAATCATCAGTTATTCATCAATTGACGCAACAAAATTGTTTTAGTGAAGATACCGGCCTTGAAGTGGATGCATTGAACGGTGAGCCGGGTGTAATGAGTGCACGCTATGCAGGCGAAGGAAAAGATTTTCAAAAAAACATTGATAAATTGTTGGGAAATCTTTCCGGCAAAACAAATCGCAATGCGCATTTCAAAACAGTGATCTCATTGATTCTTGATCATAAAGAATATTTATTTGAAGGAATTTGCGAAGGAAAAATAATCGAAGATCAAAAAGGCAATAAAGGTTTTGGCTACGACCCGGTTTTTATTCCGGATGGCAGTAATAAAACATTTGCAGAGATGACCATGAAAGAAAAAAATGTTTTCAGTCATAGAAGAAAAGCAACCGATCAACTAATTGAGTTTCTAAAAACACATACATAAAAAAATATGGAACGCATCAAAATAAATCTACCCGAAAATTTTTCATTCTCTACTTCCATTAATATCAGGATCACAGATATTAACTACGGCGGCCATGTGGGCAACGATTCATTTTTATCGTTGATACATGAAGCAAGACAACAGTTCTTAAACCATCATGGTTACAGTGAGCTTGATTTTGCAGGTGCTGCATTGATCATGACTGATGTTGCAGTTGAATACAAGCAGGAACTGAGCTATGGTGATATTGTGATCATTTCTGTTACAGCAACAGGCTTTGATAGATTAGGTTTTGATATTTTTTACAAATTAGAAATCGCAGTTGACAGAAAAAAAATGTTAGCAGGAAAAGCAAAAACAGGAATGCTTTGTTTTGATTATACCAATAAAAAGAAAGTGCCTATTCCGGCAGAAGCGATAAAGAAATTAAATTAATCACTATTCCAGATCTTCCAGTTTTCTTCTGCCTGCAATACCAGCATCTCATACCCGTTTTGAGTGATTGCCCCCTGTTGCTTGCCGAGTTCTAAAAATTTTGTTTCTGCAGGATTATACACCAGATCGAATAAATAATGTTTTGAAGTGAGGAATGGATAAGGGATAGCCGGGGCTCCATCAACATCAGGATAGGTTCCGATAGGTGATGCATTGATGATGACGGAATATTTGTTTAAAATATTTTCATCCAGATCATCATATAAAAATTCAGTTCCAACTTTCTTACGGGAGACAAATTCGTGTTCAATATTTAATTTCTGCAGCACAAATTCAACAGCAGCTGCTGCACCGCCTGTTCCTAATATCAATGCTTTTGTATGATGAGGCTTTAATTTTTTGACAAATGATTTTTCAAACCCGATGACATCTGTATTAAATCCCGATAGTTTATTATCACTGATCTTGATACAATTACAGGCACCCATTTGTTTAACTGCATCGGTGGAGTCGTATAAAAAATCAATCACTGCTTTTTTATAAGGAATGGTAACTGCAAGGCCTTTAAGGTTCTTTTGTGTTAACACTTCGTGCAAAAAAGAAATATTTTCTATAGCAAAATTTTGAAAGGCTGCATCTGTTATCCCTTCACTTATAAATTTCTCATCAAAATATTTTTTGGAGAAAGAATGTGAAAGCGGATAACCGATCAGTCCGTATAAACGCATCTGCAGGATTATTTATTCAGGTATAAATGAAATGTATCGCCGCGTAAACCGATTCGCATGGATTCTAACGGAATCACTTCATTGGGAGCAATATTGCCGAGATTCACATTGCAATTGATCAATTCTAAAAAATATAATTGCTGCGCTTTTTGCGGTGCTTCCCATATAATTTTTTCATGCGGGATTTGTGTGAGGATTTCCTGCACCAATCCTTCTCTTACTTCACCGCTGCCTCTGTAAATACCTACATTACCGGCTTCACGGGCTTCTGCGATTACATAAGAAGAACCTGCTTCCAATTCAGCACGCATTAATTCTATCCATTTATAAGGAGGAATGATATGCGCTGCATCTTTGCTTCCCACTTCACTTAAAACAGTTCCGTGTTTGGTTAATTTTTCTATATACCCGCATTTTTCTGCATGAGGAATTTCAATGCTGCCATCACTCACTTCCATATAAGTAACACCGAATTCTTTGCAAACATTAATGTATTCGTTGAATTGGTTACGTATCAGAAACGCTTCAAATAGTGTTCCGCCAAAATAAATCGGCATGCCGTAAGCCTGATACACTGCAATCTTTTCTTTCAGATTTGGAGTAACATAAGAAGTTCCAAAACCCAATTTTACAATATCAACATGAGGACCGGCAACATCTAAAAAATTATGCACTTCATTTATGCTAAGCCCTTTGTCCATCACCATTGTTAATCCATGCGTTCTTGGTTTTGGTGTACGCTCGGGAATTTGCGTGAGATTAAAATTCATCATTAGAGTTTTAGGAATTGCAAAAATAGTACAATTCAATGCAAAGAAGTTAGCAGACTAACACAATCGAAAAATAAAATTGATTTAAATCTTTTTGCCTTTTTTATAACGGGCAATTATATCTATCACCTGATTATTTTGCAGGATGGCGGGATTTAATTCAACAAATTTTTTCAACAACTTCGGTGCTTTGGACATCGCAGTTTCTAATTGCAGCAAAGCTTCTTTGGATTTTCCTGACGAAAAAAGTGAAGTGCTGTAATAAAATAAAAAAATAGGTTTTACATCAGTAGCTTTCATAGCAGCCATACATTGCTCAGCAGCTTCTTCAAAATAATTTGCTTTTAATAGGCAACGGATTAATGCCTCCCACCCGGAAGCACTGCGGGGCTTACTTCTTACCACATTGCCAAAATACAATATAGCATCTTTGTATTGCTCCAGATTCATCTTGCATTCGCCCATTGCCAAATTATATTCAGGAACGTTACGCTGCATTCTCATAGCATTTTCCAATTGCTTTATCGCGTTTTGCCACTGATCTTCCTGCATATAAGTTGTAGCGATTTTGTAATACAATTTACTGTCGTCAGGATTTAGGTGTACCGCTTTTTTATAATGAAATCTTGCCTGGGCATAATTTCCCAAACGATGAAAACAATGACCAATGGCTTCATAGATCACATCTTCAGGGCGGGATAATTCCAACACTTTCTCCAATACTTCTATTGCATCTTTGTATTTACGCAATCTTAAATATGCATCACCCATGTTTCGATAGGCATAATCAAACTTTTCATCAATGGCCACTGCATATTTGTATGCATCAATTGATTTTTCATACAATTTTAATCCCTGATAAGCTGCAGCCAGATTAAACCATGCTATTTCATTATACGGAAAATCATCAATTATTTTTTGATGAAGTTTGATACTTTCTTCATTGCGACCCGTAAAATCAGTCCAGAAACAAATTTTGTATAAAGCTTCTTCATTATTGGGGTCTTCTTCTAAGATCAGTTGCAAACAATCAAATACTTTATCGAATTCTTCATAATCATCATACACATCAGCTAATTCAAATAAAAGATCTAATCTTTCTTCTCCTTCAAATAGCTGCAAAGCAGCTTCCAATAATTCTACTGCTTTTGCCTGCTGATCGAGTGCCAGATAAACATCGGTCTTTAAAATAAATAAATTAACATCGGTGCTGTCGTACAATTCTGCTGTTTCCAATACTTCCAATGCCTGATGATATTTTCTGGTAGCCAAAAGCATGTCGGCTTTCTTAATCATCAATTGGGAAGAAAAAGGGAATTGTTCCAAACCGGTCTCGGCAGCCAATAAAGCTTCATTATAATCGTCTTTTTCATCATAATAGTCAACGATGCGTTCAAACGCTTCCTCTTCGAGAAAAGAATGACTTCTACCTTGTTTAAGGTTTTGGTATTGGTGGAGTAATTCTTTGAGTTCTTCGCGGTCTTCGCGGTACGGATTATCTCTCATTCTTGGATTAGTTTATCTAAAATAAGGAAATTTTAAAAGAAATTCTGTTTTCAGGCAACATTTTTAGCATTCGAACGTATCATAAATAAGAATATAAATTGTTAAATATGGAAGAAAATCCTATTTTCGTACCAATGTTTCGGTTTCGCCACATACAAAAAATTGCTTTCGCTGCCATTTTCATAATGGCTGTTCAGGTGGCTATTGCCTCATTTTCTTTTACCGGAATTACAGATGAAAGAAATAAAGCCAATAAATATTCTCTCAAAAATTTCAGTCTTTATTCACACAGGAGCGTTTCCATTGCAGGATTAAAATCCGAAATGCAGTTTAAAGGCTCACAATCTGTTACACAGAGAAATAATGATGGCAGTTTGGAAATGAGTTCAATGATGCAATTTGATAAAGGCAACACTACTTTTATCTTTCCTTATAAACTTAAGGTTAAGTTTGTGAAGGATAAGATCAGAATTCCTCTTCATTAATTTTAATTCAGCATTCTGTAGTTGCTCGGCTGTATATCAAACTTGGATGCCGGCACAGGACTCAAATTTATTTTAGTTGCAGTATAGTGTATTTTTTTGCCGCCGTTTTCCAGTGCATCATATTCTAATACAAGCCCGGGAACATCTTTGAACTGGTATTCAAACTCTTTTACGGAAGGAGCAATAGCATTGGCAAAATATATGATAAAAGAACTTCCGTCCTTAAATTGTAACATGGCTTTTTTACATTCATATCCAAGAATGGTTTTTGTTTCAGATGTTGTATTGATCGTTAATCCTTCGAACTTACTATTCTGTTTTTTCCATCCTGCATTATCCAATTTGGTCATGAATTTATTATTTCCGAATTCCCTCAACACAACTGCAGTACCGTTAGTTTTATCAAATAAAGTTGATTGCATAAAAGCAGGACTTATCAAATCTACCCTGCTGTTATTTCCTTTGATGTAAACTGTTTTTGTACTCTCTTTTAAAGATTCAATCAGGTCTTTATCTGATACATTTTCATCTGTGGCTATCGAATACGTGATCGTGCATTCAGCCACAATTCTTTGTTGTGCATGTATATGAAAAATCATGTTTAAAAAGAACCCGAATAACAAAACTATCTTTTTCATAACTCAATTTCAGTTGATAAAGAAAATTCCATGCCAATGTTAATGAAAAAGCCCCGCTTGTGTTGCAGGGCTTTAAAATTATTTATTTTAACTACTTTTTATTTTGTGTTTTATTTTTCAATTCCTGCACTTTTTTCTGGCTTTCCATCATTTGTTCATATCGCTCCTGCCATTTACTCTTTGTTTTTACTTTTGGAGATTTTCTCTTCTCATCGATCTTTGCCAGAATCTTATCGTGATTGATGATCTTTTTCTGAATGATCAATTGAAGGATCAATGTCAATGAATTTGAAACTGTGTAATACCATGTTAATGCTGCAGGAAGTCCGTTAAAAATAAACAGCATCATAAAAGGGAAAATATACGGCATGTATTTCATCGCAGGATTATCCTGTGTGGGTGTTGATGCCATATTATAAATGGAAATTAAAAAGTTTGTCAGTACCGCAGTGATAGTAAACAAACTGATATGATCTCCAAAATTTAATGGTACATTAAAAGGTAATTTCAATATCACATCATAAGATGAAAGATCTTTTGCCCATAAGAATGATTGTCCGCGTAATGCAATATTTGAATTAAAGAAACTGTACAATGCAAAGAATATCGGAATTTGTAATAATGCCGGAATACAGCCTCCAAGCGGATTTACACCTGCTTCTTTAAATAATTTCATCTGCTCCATGGCAAAGCCTTGCTGATCTGTTCCGAACTTTTTCTTTAGTGCATCTAATTCAGGTTTCAATACTTTCATTTTAGCACCACTCAAATAACTGCTATATGTTAATGGCGATGTAATCAAACGGATGAAAATTGTCAGTAATAAAATTACCCACCCAAAATTCTTTACAAAGCTTGCAAAGAAATCAAATACGGGCATGATGAAATACTTGTTGATAGGGCGCACGAAAGAATAAACATCTCTCCCCAGATTTACCATTTTATCCAAGTTCGCTGTTTCATTATTGAAACCCTTTGATGCATTTTGCAAAACAGCATAAGCATTCGGACCATAATATAACTGGAAAGGAACAACTACAGAAGCTGCCAAAGGGACTTTTACTTGTAATGCCGCATCTGTATTTGATAAGGTATTGGAAGAATCGGTGCTTCTTGTCCATTGTATTTCACCATTTGCAAAATTACTTTTTGAGATGACCGTTGTATTAAAGAATTGCTGTACCACAGAAATCCATTGTACCGGTTTTTCAAATTTTCGTTGAGTCTTTGATGAAATATAATCAAACTCCCCGCCTTCCGAAAAACAGATATTGCTCTGTTGCCTTTCATATCGAACAGAGCTTTCATGACGTTGCGGTTCGGTCTTCCACAAAATATTCATAACGCCGCCGCTTAATAATTTATCGGCACCCGTTAAATTCACGTTCCAGTCGATCATGTAATCATCCTTCTTCACGATGAATTGATGTGTTACACTTTCGCCGTTTGCATTTTGCAATGTGAAAGAAATTTGCTGACTTCCGTCTGCATTCACAACAGATGATGCCGCAGTAAAAAATAATTCTGCAGTTTGTGCGGCAACATTTGTTCCTGTATTAATCGAATAACTTAAAATATCTTTTTCATTGCCTATCTGAACCAATGAACTGTCGTAAGATTTATACTTTTTCAGTTGCACATATTTCACCCTTCCGCCTTTATTGGTGAAGGTTACTTTCATCACTTCATTTTCAACAACTGTCAATTGCTCTGTGCCGATTGCTGCAGTTGTAAAATTGCCAGCCACAGAAATTTTGGAAGTTGAATCTCTGTATAAAGAATCTTTTTTTGCTGCAATTGTATCTTGTGGAATTGCTCTCAATGCATTCACCCTGTCAATTGAATCTTTTGCTCTTTTTTGTAATGCCAAATAAGCGTCTTGTTGCTTATTCGAATACCAGAAAAAAGCAAAAAATAAAATAGCCAACAGCACAAAACCAATAACCGTATTTTTATCAAGGTTCATAGTCAAAAAAATATTGAGCGGCAAAGGTAAGGGTTGGGAACTGATTGCAGATTAACGCCTACAGATTTCACATTTTTATGATACAGGCGGCTGAAACTCAGGTTTAACGGCGGTTGCGTCTTACTCTTCAGAGTTCTGCTCACAATTGAACAGAATGTACAAGTGAGTGACACAACAGACGATACCATGAAATACAAAAGCCGGTAACAAATCTATTCTCTTAAACTTTTCAAAAAAAAATAAGAACAGTACTTATTCTCAATCTTTCATTGTTACTTTACGCTACTTCCAACCTCAACCTATTTCCAACTTCTACCACTTCACTTTTTAATTAAAATGTTATGCAGGAAAGCGTACAGATGCTATCCCAAAGGGAAAGCTATATTCCATCGAAGTGGACAAAATTTTTATGGTGGCTATCAACTGCCGAAAAAGAATTATTAGCCGATTGTGTGATTGACCGAAACCGATATTGCATTATTGGTATGACAGTGATGGGTACCTGGCTTTTTGCAACATTGGCATGGACTTATTTTTTCAGCACCGTTGTTTCAAATATTTATGCCTGTTTTTCATTAGGTATTTTTATGGGCGGCATTATTTTAACGATCGACCGTGCATTGATCAAAGGCATCAATAAGTTCAACAAAAATAAAATAACACCATTGGTATTTCGAGGTGTTTTAGCATTAACCATCGGCATGTTTATGGCACAACCCGCATTGCTCTATTTATTTGACAAAGAAATTCATTTGCAAATTTCTTTAGACAATGAGCAAAAGAAAAAAGATAAACTGCAGCAACAGGAAGCCGTTTATGCGATCTCCAAAAAAGAGCTGCTGAATAACAAAACAAGCCTTCAAAAACAATTGGATGATAAATACAAAGAAGTATCTGTTGCCCGGAATAATTTTATTGCAGAAACAGATGGCACCGGCGGCAGTAAAAAGATCGGCCTGGAAGATATTGCGAAAGCTAAACAAAAAGAATATCAAAAATTAGATGGTGAGTATCAACAAATGAGTAATGCTTTGTTGCCTCAAATTAAAACTGCCGACAGTTCTTTGAATCTTATCGAATCATCTGTTCAAAAAGAACAACAAACATTTGACACTTTATTGAATGATGGCTTCTTGACGAGAATCGAGGCATTGAACAATCTTATTAAAACCAATACAGCATTGCAATCCAGATATTACTTATTGGTCATCATTTTATTGCTGATAGAATTAATGCCTGTTCTTGCTAAAACCATCCTTCCCGCAGGAACTTATGATGAAAAAGTGCAACTGCGCGAAAAAATGGAAAAAGAAATCGTGCAAAAAAACATGGCTCATGAACAACAATTAAAAGAACTCTATAATCAATTGGCATTTGATCAAGATTCAGGTTTTATCAGGAATTTTTTCACCAATTCATACAAAGAAAGAAATGAAAAAATGCAAACACAAATGAATAGCTGGAAAGAAAACAGTGATCAGAGTTTTGATAATATGTGGAATGGCATCAAGAAAGATATGCTGACGAAACAAGAACATTAAAACTATTCAAACACATAGAAAAGAAAAGGGCAGATAGTGTTAATTCTATCTGCCCTTTTGCTAAACTATTGTCCCTATGTGTTTAATTTTAGATCAGCGCATCCTGCAATGCAGATGTTTTATACACGTGCTTTTTTTCATTGTAAATTTTTGCTGCACCGATAAAACTTACAAAAACCGGAGCTGGTCTTTCCACCGAACTTTTTAATTCAGGATGATATTGTACACCAATAAAAAATGGATGATCGGGCAATTCCATGATCTCTACCAATCCTGTTTCATTATTTTTTCCGCTGGCGATCATTCCCTTACTTTCAAACTGTTCTAAATAATCGTTATTGAATTCAAAACGATGACGATGCCTTTCTGTGATATGTGTTTCGTGATAAATCTTATGTGCTAAAGTGCCTTCTTTTATTTCACATGGATAAGCACCCAAACGCATCGTGCCACCCATCATCTTGATCTTCTTTTGCTCTTCCATCATATTGATAACGGGATCGGGAGTGTTTGGATCCATCTCGGTGCTGTGTGCATCTTTCAATCCTAACACATTTCTGCCAAACTCAATCACTGCCATCTGCATTCCCAAACAAATTCCGAAGAATGGCAATTTCTTTTCTCTTGCATATTTTACTGCAATAATTTTTCCTTCTATACCGCGATTGCCAAAACCGGGGGCCACCAATAATCCATCTAATCCTTCTAATTTCTCCTCCACGTTTTCTTTGGTAATAAATTCACTGTGTACATTCACTACCTGCACTTTTACTTCATTCATCGCACCCGCATGAATAAAACTTTCCAAGATCGATTTATACGCATCCTGCAGTTCAATATATTTTCCGATCAACCCAATAGTGACTTTACTTTTCGGGTATTTTAATTTATCCAAAAAGACCTTCCATTTTTCAAGATCAGGTTCAGGAAAAACATTGATGCCTAATTTTTTCATACAGATGACATCTAATTTTTCTCTTAACATCAATAACGGAACTTCATAAATGGTGGATGCATCCATTGCTTCAATCACCGCTTCCTGTTTTACATTACAGAACAATGCGATCTTTCTTTTAATATCATTGTTCAAAGGTTCTTCTGTTCTGCAAACAATGATATCCGGATGCACACCTGTTTCACTCAGCATTTTTACACTGTGTTGTGTAGGCTTTGTCTTTAATTCTTTCGCAGCACGTAAATAAGGTATCAACGTTAGATGAACCACTACTACATCATCTTCAGGCAATTCCCATTGCAATTGACGAACCGCTTCAATAAATGGCAAACTTTCAATGTCGCCAACTGTTCCACCTAATTCAGAGATCACGATATCATAATTACCGCTTTTGCCCAGCAATAACATTCTTCTTTTTATTTCGTCGGTGATATGCGGGACAACCTGTACAGTTTTTCCCAAAAAATCTCCGGCGCGTTCTTTATTGATAACGGTTTGATAAATTCTTCCTGTAGTAACATTATTAGCCTGCGATGTATAGGTGTTCAAAAATCTTTCGTAATGACCAAGATCTAAATCCGTTTCAGCGCCGTCTTCAGTTACATAACATTCACCATGTTCGTAAGGATTCAATGTGCCCGGATCAACATTGATATACGGGTCAAATTTTTGTATCGTAACTCTGAAACCTCTTGACTGCAGGAGTTTTGCCAAACTTGCTGCAATAATCCCTTTTCCTAAACTGCTTGTTACACCACCTGTAACAAAAATATATTTGGCCATAATAAATGGTTGATCTGTTAAATAAATATTTTTTGAACTGAACTTTTGAGCTACTGTTAAGCTATGGTTGCGTCGTTCCAAAGGAATCCCTTTGGGACACTCTTGTACTTTCTGTTCATCACGCAACAATAACAATCATCTGCATAAAATTTTGCAGATGTAATTTTTTTTGACCTTAAAGAGAAATGGAAAAAATCACGAGCTACTCTCGGAGGTCGTACAAACCTACATGAATTTTTAGTCATCAAAAAATAACTGTTTAACAGATGAACAAACAACTCGGAAAAGTGTTAATTTAACGTGTACATCTTTATCATGAAAATTTACCGAAATGAAAAAAACACTTTTACTATCCGTCGCAGCCCTTTTGACAGCCGGTTTATTGAGTTACACTTTTAAAAAGCCAGGGCCAAAACCGCTGACGAATGATTGTTATGTTGCCTGTTTCAATGCAGAAGCAAGAACTTTGATTCAGGCAGATGCAGACCAACCGGGCTTTGCAGCATTGCATCCTTATCCCATCCGTTTTACTTTGGAAAATCCATTGGGTAGTACAATCAGCTACAAATCTCCCGATGGCATCAATGCACAAGGTTATTTCATCAAAGCCAAAAAGAAAAGCAATAAATGGTTATTTGTGATCCAGGAATGGTGGGGACTGAATGATAATATCAAAAAAGAAGCAGAAAAATATTATACAGAATTAGGTGACATCAATGTTTTAGCGCTTGATATGTACGATGGTAAAGTTGCTTCTGTACCGGATAGTGCTATGGCATATATGAGGAATGCTTCTGCGACAAGATTAGAAAATATCGTAAAAGCATCTATCGTTTATGCAGGAGCAGATGCAAAGATTTATACGGTTGGCTGGTGCTTTGGCGGCGGATGGAGTTTACAGGCAACCATTCTTGCTGGTAAACAAGCAGCAGGTTGTGTGATGTATTACGGCAGGCCTGAAACTAATTTAGAAAGACTAAAGACCATTAATTGTGATGTGATCGGTTTTTTTGGCAATAAAGATCAGGGTATCAAGCCTGAAGTGGTGGATGCATTTGAACAGAATATGAAAGCTGCAGGAAAAAATATCTCAGTAAATAAATATGATGCAGGACATGGCTTTGCCAATCCTTCCAATCCGGCATTTAATAAAGAAGCCACTGAAGATGCACATACAAAAGCTATTGCATTTTTAAAAGCGCATTAAAAAGAACTGCAATAATAAAATTTAATGTGATATAATAAAAAGAGCCATCAAAATTTGATGGCTCTTTTTATTTGCAGAAAGAATAAATATTATTTCACTTTCACAACAATTGCCTGATAAGGTTCTAATGCAATTGAATTGCCCGCAGTGAACGTTGCATAGTTGTTTATCAACGGAGTTCCATCAACTGTTAATCCAGCAGGAAGATTCCAATTCAATTTGTCTTTACTGAAATTCAATACCACCAGCACTTTATCTGCTCCTTCTCCCCTTGTATAAGCGTATACTTTTTCATTGGCTTTATCCAACAATTCATATTTGCCATACACCAATACTTTATTATTCTTACGAAGCTGAACAGCTTTCTTAAAATAATTCAAAACAGAGTTAGGATCTTTTTCTTCAGTTGCAACATTTACTGTTGTGAAATTAGGATTCACTTTCAACCAGGGTTTGCCCATTGTGAAACCTGCATTGGCAGTCGCATCCCATTGAAATGGTGTACGTCCGTTATCGCGTGCAGAAATTTTTGCCGCTTCTAAAAACTCTTTCAGATCACCTTTCTGGCTTTGCAATAATTTATAATGATTCTTAGTTTCGATATCATTATAATCTTCGATCTTATCAAATTTGATATTGCTCATGCCCAACTCATCCCCAAAATAATAATAAGGTGTGGCACGCATGGTCAATAAAAAAGTTGTGAGCATTTTAGAAGAAGCTTCTCTGAATTCAGGCGCATCATTACCCCAACGGGTTACCATTCTTGGTTGATCATGATTGCCGAGATAAATGGTTCCCCAACCTTTATTTGCAAATATGCTGTCCCACTTGCTGTAAATTTCTTTGAACCCAACTAATTTATAACCGCCGGGAACAGGTATTTTAAATTTACCTTCTGCATACCCGTAATTAACACCCTCAAAATGATAGAGCATATTTAATTCGTTCCTGTCTTCATCCACAAAATTATGTGCCGTTTGTGCAGTAACACCTGCGCCTTCTGCTACACTCATTACATTATGTTTGCTCAGCACTTCTTTGTTCATCTCTTTTAAATAATCGTGCAAATGAGGGCCATTTGCATAATAAGCTACCATATCACCATTGTATTCTTTTGGTAATTCTGGGAAGGTGGTGTCTTTAGAAATAAAAGGAATCACATCCATTCTGAAACCATCCACACCTTTATCGAACCAAAAGTTCATCATATCAAAAATCTCTTTACGCACTTTTGGATTTTCCCAATTGAGATCAGGTTGTTTGCGTGAAAAATAATGCAGATAATATGCATTGGTTGTAGAATCATACAACCATCCATCGGCATTTACATCAAAGAAACTCCAGCGATGTGCAGGTTTTCCTTTTTCTGCTGGCCACCAATGATAATAATCCCTGTATGGATTAGTCCTTGAACTTCGTGATTGTTTGAACCATTCGTGTTCATCACTGCTGTGATTGGCAACAAGGTCGAGTACTAATTTAATTCCGCGTTCATGCATGCCTTTCAACAATGCATCAAAATCGGCCATTGTTCCAAATTCTTTCATGATGCCACGGTAATCACTGATGTCGTAACCGTTATCATCATTGGGCGAACCGAAGATCGGATTCAACCAAACTACATCAATACCTAAACTTTTAATATAATCCAATTTAGAAATGATGCCTTTCAGGTCTCCTACTCCATCACCATCACTGTCTTTAAAACTGCGGGGATAGATTTGATAAACTACAGCTTCCTTCCACCATTTTTGATTGGTTGTGTCGGTTGAAGTTTGCTGGATTGGTTTGTTTTTACACGACATAAAAAAAAGCATACAGATAGTTATGCTTAGAAATATTTGTTTCATAACGCAATCATTTACTAACGAAGTTAATACTATGTTTTTTAAATAAATGAGTTGTTATAAAAAGCAAACGTTTGCAGTAAAGAAGTACTTAAAAACTAAGCCTGAAACTACCAAATACCGCAAATTTGTTCACTTGTTCATTGGCAGCCGGTGTTGGTGCAACACGCCAAACCAAATCTATTCTGAAGAGTTTAAAAATATTATCTACACCTGTGCCCACTTCGCAATACATCTTTCCGTCGAGAGATTTGAAAGGGTAAGTGCCAACAAAATTTAATTGTTTATTGGCATCACTCAGATTGCCTGCAATTCCTTTGGCACTCCAGAACTGACGCAATTTCATTTTACGTGTCAGCGGAATAAACCTGAACAATCCTGCTCCGATATTATGCTCGATATTAAATCCTATATATTGATCATTGATGAATTCGAAACGGTTCATCAAATTGAAAGCATATTTATTATAATAGTACAGTTCATTACCCGGTGCGATCTGCAGAAATGGATATGGTAAAGTTCCAAAAAGTTTTCCTGCAAAAAGATTATAATAAATAACACCGTAAGGGGAAACCTTTAAATAATCCGAAACAGAAAAGTCAATCTTATTATATTGATAGCTGCTGTTTAAAACACCCGGCCAGCCATGTGTAAATTTTATATCGACGATCGGATAATCGCTTCCGAAACTGGTGCGGTCAAAATTTTCGGCAATGGTTCTTTCCAAATAGGCATAACGCAGACGAAATGAGGTTTCAAAACTATTGAAAGCATTACCTGCAGTTGCGGGATATAATTCAGATCCGGGCAAATTCATCAACGCAGTATATTGTCTGCTGTTTGCAACAAAACCAAATGCGATTCCTTTATGAGTTTCTTTGAAAATCTCCAATCGTTTTTCTTCTATCTGCTGAAATTTATAAGGAATATTCGGTCTGCGGAAAATTGTTGCAAAAATATTATCTGTGCCTAACTGATCAGTGTACATCTGCCCGTTATCCAGATCATTCTTAAATGATAAAGTAATATAACTCCATGGCAACCTGTTAAATTCATACATCACAGATGCTTTCCCTTTAAATGTATGATCACCAAAACCGTAAGCGATATAATTGTTGAAGTACCAATGCTTATCAAAATCTTTATTGGTTGAAAGATCGAAACGCATTCTTGTGCCTTCCCATTTATTGGCACTTAACCAGTAATACCATGGACCAATTCTGAAACTGCCCAGATCTTTTGTACCTGAAAACACAAAGCGGAAAGCATTTCGGTAATGAATGAATGTTGGATTTTTTTCGAGTGTATCCAAAACAACATACACCGTTTTTTCGCTCTTGCTTAGATCTTCATGCCTGTTCTGCACCCAGAAACTATCAGGCTTATCCAGTACATTCGGTAATACAGCTACCTCTTCGGCACTTTTATTTTCTTCTAATTTTTTCTGTACTAATGAATCATTGATGGACACATTTTTATACGTGGTAGTTTTTCGTCCCCGAAAAGATATCTTTTTTGTGCCGATCGGAGATATGTCCGCCACAAATTTATCCTTGTATAAAAACCAAGTGGTATCATTCACTAATTTGAATTCCTGGATCAATGATAAACCACTGATGTAATTAATATTTGCGTCCATTGATGGCCTCAATGTAATTTTCTGGATGGCAAAACTTGTATCATGTACCCAACAATCTCCTTCAAAAACATCCTGCCCTTTATGCTTGGGTGTAAATCGCAAATGAACTAATCTCTTTTTATTAAGGTATTGTGTATCGAGTAATTTAAAATTATAATAATTACTTCCGTTATCATTGAAAGGACTGATAAATTCTTTATCGAACACAGGAATAAAGTTGCTGTACACATCAATATTCTGGTACATACCTCCCAACTGCTTTATCACACTTTCGTTTTCGATACCGTTTGTTTTGGTAGCCTTAATTACCTCCTTTACTTTATGCGGGCTTTTCTGATAATAATAATCAGATAAAGTTTCAATCAAATATGCCGGAAGAAAGGGTCTTTCTTCGGATGTTGAATCGATATAGTTTAAAACAAAATTGAGCGGTTTCAATAATTTGTTCTGCGATAATTTATTGGTATTAAGATTTTCAAGATCAAGTTCAAGTTTATTGTATATCTCGTAAGAAAAATTATTCCAGTGTGTGCGGTCATGAATATTTTTATATTTCATGATCCTTTTCCAAAACCATAAAGCACGGTTATATTTTACTTTAACAACCGCTTCATTTGCGAACGATTGTACTTCCAACTTGACTGTAAAAAAAACAGAATCCTTAATGATGGAGGTGGGAATCAGCACAATATTATAACCCACACTTGAAATCCGCAAAGTATCATTGGCAGACCATTTATCAGATTCGAAAGAGAAGCGACCGGCAGTATCGGTCAATACACCTTTACCGCTGATTTTAAAAACAACTGAACAGAAAGGAATAGGCTCATCACTTTGTTTGTCACGCACAACTCCATTTATCTTTTTTATCTGCGATGAAGCATCCAGCGCAAAGACAAAAGCAAAGATGACAAAAAGAATATTTTTTATGCTAACAGAACTTTGCATGTTACTTTCAAAATTAACTTGAACTGGCTCCAATAAATGATGTGCATTAATATTTACAATTACTTTAAGAGTAAAGCTCATTAAAGAGCTGAGTATATCACTTTTAATTCATAAGGGTATTCAAATCGTTAAAAAAAGAATATTTCTGCTTAGAATACTTCACCTAGATTAACAAAAAAACCACGTGAGCCATCTTTTCCAAAACCATAATCCACACAAAGATTAGCACCTGAATGTTTATTCAGCTTCAATCTCAAACCCAGTCCATATCCGGGTATGATGGTAGCGAACTGAGATGAGATATCACTGGAGAAATTTTGCAGGTTTACAAAAAATACACCTCCAAATAAACCGTTTCGCGAAATACGGTATCTGTATTCACTTTCTAGATAAAGCATATTCTGCCCGCGAAAGCGACCTTGAATATACCCTCTGCCTGAATTATATTGATCATCCCAGCCTGTACTGGGCAATAAAAGATACGGTGGCTTCCCTGATGTGGTGATCCAGTCCAGATTCCAGAAAGCAAGCACATTTTTCGAATTTTCAGGAAAATGGAAATAGGTTCGTACATCGATCATTACAGAATTCCAATTTGAGTCGCTTCCCAAAAATTTGGTATTGGCGCGATATACTAAATTATAATACCAACCCGATTCAGGGTTTATCTGATTGAGCCTTGAATCATATAACATTCTGAAAGTAATACCTACAGCTTTTTCAGTTGTGCCTAATACTCTGGTAAAAAGAGAATCGCGTCTTCTCGTCAAAGGATCTATTGCTTTTATATTCCAAAATGCATCATAATAAATACCCCCGCCTAAATAAAAATCTTTCGCTACAGATGCTAAAATTGTTTCATGCAGTTTTAAGCCTGTGAAATTGATCGTAAGACCGTTATTGGGATCTGTCCTTCCTCCCAATCCATATATATCGGAAGGATATTGAATATATCTGTTATCAGAAATGATATTAAATTTATTATTCTTTGTCCAGATATCTGCCTGAAATGGAATAATGGTTTGATTGTATTGCGAATAGGTAATGCTGGTAGAAATACTTGATAATTTAGTATCGGCATTATTATCGTTATAATAAGCAAGGTTAGCGCTTAAAATTCCTGCAAAGCCTGTTTGCAGCGTATAACCTACAGCGGGAACAAAAGAAAAATGCTTTTGTCTTCCATTCTCAGAATCCTCATTTTCAAGAAAAGTGCTTTTTGTTTTTGACTTTCTTCGAAAAACATCTTTTATATCACGTTCATGTGAATAATCGGGAGTAGTTCTGAACAATGCGGTATCTGCAGCTAATAATGATGAATTCGATGTATCAATCTGTGCATCACTGCGATTGAAAAAGATCAAAGAAAATAAGAATAAAAGAAAGTACTGTTTCCGCAATGCTGCAATTTTAAGTGAAAAGTCAATTATAATGATGATACGTTTACTAAAACGAACCGTTGCCTAAGAGAACGTAAAAAAACGCCCTAATTACATATCATTCACTATTTTTTTATAGCTCGTAATAATCCCTTTAATCAATGAGGAACTGAACCCCTGATGTTCCATTTCGTTCAAACCCGCAATGGTACAGCCTTTCGGAGTTGTTACTTTATCGATTTCCTGTTCGGGATGGGTATTCATTTTCAGTAACAATTCAGCGGCACCCTTTACTGTTTGCGCCGCGATCAAAGATGCAACTTTGGCACTAAATCCAATCTCAATCCCTCCCTGAATATTAGCACGAATATAACGCATTGCATAAGCAGTACCGCATGCACCCAAAACCGTAGCGGCATCCATTAACTTTTCTTCTATTATAACTGTTTTGCCCAACTGATTAAATACATCAGTAACAAATTTCATTTGCGCTTCATTTGCATGATGATGACTGATACATGTCATGCTCTCCTGAATGGCAATGGCCGTATTTGGCATAACCCGGAAAACTGGGAATAGTTCATCTAAAATTTCCTGCATGTCTTTTATCCAAACACCGGTAGCAACGCTGATCAATACATGTTTGTTTGGATCAAGCTGCGGCTTAATGCTTGTCAAAACATCCTTCAATTGAAAAGGTTTAACAGCCAAAATGATATAATCAGCGAAATCAACTGCTTCATTATTATCAGTGATCGCCCTGATGCCTCTTGCTTGTAAAGAAGACAGTGTTTCGATATTTCTTTTGGTAATGATGATATCCTGCGGCAATACAAAGCCACTGCTGATCAATCCTTCAGCAATTGCTGTTCCCAAATTACCTCCGCCTATAATGGCTATTTTCTTGCTCATACAATTCAATTACACATTAATAAACTTTCATGCCTTTTAAATAGTTTCTCACATAATCATCAATACCTTCTTCTAAAGAATAAAATTCATTTGTATAACCGGCATCATGTAACTTCTTCATATTCGCCTCTGTGAAATATTGATACTTGTCACGAATATCTTCAGGCATATCTATGAAATGAATATTCGGTTCCAGATCTAATCCGTGAAATGTTGATGCAGCCAAATCATAAAAACTTCTTGCTTTCCCGGTACCCAAATTATAAATACCATTCTTCACTTTTGACCATTCGTCATTCACCATTGATAACATCATCCAATTAATAACTTTCACCAGATCTTTTACGTACACAAAATCGCGAAGTTGTTCGCCATCTTTAAAATCAGGTCGATGGCTTTTGAATAATTTTACAACGCCATCTTTTTTTATTTGGTTGAATGAATGCCATATCACACTTGCCATTCGGCCTTTATGATATTCATTCGGGCCATAAATATTAAAGAACTTTAAACCTGTCCAAAATGGAGGTTGATTTTGTTGTTGCAATGCCCATTTATCAAATTCATTTTTACTGATACCATAAGGATTCAATGGCTTTAATTTTTCAATCACTGCATGATCATCATCATAACCAAACTCGCCTGCACCATAAGTTGCAGCAGAAGATGCATAAATTAACGGAACCTGGTATGCTGTACAATAATTCCAAATATCCTGTGAGTATTCAAGATTCAATTCTTCATGAATGGCATAATTGAATTCAGTAGTATCTGTTCTGGCACCCAAATGAATCACAAAATCTATTTGCGGTTTATTTTTATGCAACCATTCAAATAAATTATAACGTTCAACTATTTGCAAATACTTTTTTGATTCCCAATTGATGCGTTTTTCTTCCACTCCAAAATCATCCACTAAAATTAAATTTTCGAAGCCTTGTTCGTTTAAATATTGCACCATGCAACTTCCGATAAATCCGGCAGCACCTGTAATGATTATTGTTGATTGATGATTCATTTTTTATCTTAATAGTTTTTCAATTGCTGTATCATATTTTTCTTTCCAATCAGAAATACTTCCCCAATTTTCTCCATTCAGTTTTATTTCATTTTTTGTAACAACACCTAAATCGGTAAAAGCAATATTATTTGTTAGGGCTTTCTGCTTTAAGCTTTCAGCCTTCTGCTTTGAACATGTAACCACTACCCTGCTTTGCGCTTCACCAAACCAATAAGCATCTTTTCTGAAGCCTGTTGTATCAGCATTAACAGCAAATCCAAGATCACGGTTAAATCCTTTCTCCAATAGTGTTACAATTAAGCCGCCTTCACTGATATCATGTGCTGACTGAATTAATTTTTCTTTGATAATGGATGAAACAAACTGTTGCACTTTATATTCTTCATCAATATCAAAATGCGGTGCCGGTGAATATTCTACCTTTTTTATTTTATGAATATATTCTGATGAAGCTATATCATTTTGTTGTGCACCAATCAATAAGATCACATCACCTTCTTCTTTAAAATCCAAAGTCATTCTGTTGTCAAAATCATCAATGATACCCACCATTCCAATTGTTGGTGTTGGATAAACAGGACCTTCGGGATTTTGATTATAGAAACTAACATTACCACCGGTAACAGGTGTATTGAATTTGCGACAAGCATCGCCCATTCCTGTAACGGCTTTCACAAATTGATAATACACTTCTGGATCGTAAGGATTACCAAAATTCAAACAGTTGGTTACTCCGATCGGTTCAGCACCGCTGCAAACAACATTACGTGCGGCTTCGGCAACAGCGATCATTCCACCTTTATATGGATCAGCAAAAACATATTTGCTGTTACAATCTGTTGTGATAGCTAAAGCTTTGCCTGTTCCTTTCGCCAAAACAATGGATGCATCGCTTGGTGCATTGGTACTTGCATTAGCGGTGCCTACCATGCTATCATATTGAACCGTTACCCACCTTTTACTCGCAATGTTCGGGATTTGAATCAATTGTTCTGCAACAGTTTTAATATCGGTTACATCTTCAATATCAGTGATTGAAAATGCTTTTATCTTTTCAAAATATTTTGGTTCTTTATATTCTCTTGTATATTGGGGAGCACCGCCACCTAATACCAATTCGTGCGCAGGAACAGATGCTTCCAATTCTCCATGCATATAAAAGTTAAGTAATCCATCATTGGTTACTTCACCAATCTCGCTGCAAGGCAGATCCCATTTCTCGAATACTTTTAAAACAGAATCTTCTTTTCCTCTTTCCACGCAGATCAACATTCTTTCCTGGCTTTCACTCAATAATAATTCCCATGCTTTCATATTTTTTTGGCGAGTAGGAACTTTATCCAGATCAATACGCATACCCACACCGCCTTTTGCACTCATTTCAGCAGTTGAACAAATGATACCTGCTGCACCCATATCCTGCATACCAATAACAGCGCCTGTTTCAGCCAATTCTAAACAGGCTTCCAATAATTTCTTTTCTTGAAATGGATCACCCACCTGAACAGCTGGTAACTCTTCCGTACTCTCTGCAGTAATATTTGCAGATGCAAAAGATGCACCACCAATCCCATCTTTACCCGTTGCACTTCCCACAAAAAATATGGGATTACCAATTCCTGTTGCAGTAGCACTGATCATTTTTTTTGAATCCATGATACCAACACTCATGGCATTGACCAATGGATTGGTATGATAACATTCTTCAAAATAAATTTCGCCACCCACAGTTGGAACGCCAAAACAATTGCCGTAATGACCAATGCCATGAACTACGCCTGCCAATAAACGTTGCGTTTTTTTATCATTAATATTTCCGAAGCGAAGACTGTTCAATGATGCGATGGGCCTTGCACCCATGGTAAAAATATCACGTTGAATGCCGCCAACACCCGTTGCTGCTCCCTGAAAAGGTTCGATTGCTGAAGGATGATTATGCGACTCAATTTTAAATACTACGCCAAAACCATTGCCCATATCCATCAATCCTGCATTCTCTTCTCCGGCTGCCACTAACATTCTACCTCCGTCACGGGGTAAGGTTTTTAACCACTTAATAGAATTCTTATAACTGCAATGTTCGCTCCACATGGCACTGAATGTGCACAATTCAGTGAAATTAGGGGTGCGACCAAGTTTTTGTTTGATGAGCTCGAATTCTTCCTCCGTTAATCGAAGCTCTATGGCGGTTTGTGCTGTAATATTCATAACATGGCGAAGTTAAGCAGGAGAAGCTATGAGTCAAGCTGAAGTTATAAATGTTATGTGAATTTTAATTTATTGCTATATGGTAAGAATTGCTATCTATTGCAAAGAATAGTGTATAAATACTTTATCTATGGGGGCTTTTTCCTTTTTTATGGACTGATCAGTTTCTTTCAACTTCTCTGATTTTGGGAAACTACGAAATTTATGTCTTGCTGATTAGAGGGGTGATGGGAAGTTTGTTGTTAGACGAAAGCTTTGGTTCAAATAAACCTTGGTTTTATAAACTAATTGCAAATAGGTTCATATCTAAGTTTTACAGAAAAGCAGTATCCCAAGATATGTAAGATGTTGAACAAGGTTGTTTTTATAAAAAATAGTTACATTTTATAATCCCTTAAAAGATAACATTGGAAATGATATTTAAATATTAGCTTGCCATCGCTTCTCATAATGTAAGTTTTTCAGAGTAAAAGGTCTCATTCATAAGAATGAGGCCTTTTATTTTTATTTTAATCTTCAGCTTCAAATACTGGATTTAATCCCTGATCACGGAATTATATGGAGAAATCATGAGTGAGGAATAAACAATGAATAATTGCTTTCCTTTTATTGAAAACGCAACAATAGGAAAAATTTTACTTTTTGATCGCCTTTTTCTTAGCAACGGCTTTTTTCTTTTTAGCAATAATATTGGAAGATTTTGCAGCTTTGGGTTTACTTTCCTTCTTTTTTCCCAACCCATGCGTTAATATCTTAAGAGCCTTTTTAATTCTATGCTCAAACTTTTTATTACTTAGTTCAGATTTCAATGTTGTAAAAATCAAAGCGAATTCCTTTTCAATATCTGGTAATGTATCGTTTTGTGTAACTATTACTTTTTTGCTTTCTTTTTTGATGGCCATATTGTATAATGTTTAAACAAACTTAACAATTAAATAATATTGTCAATGTTAAGTTTTGCTCTTAGAAGAAAGTTTATGAGCCACCGATAAAAAATATGTGAATCATATAAGTTTTTACTGCAAGTGTATAATGCTATTGGTATTTTCTTAAGGAACTTTATGGTCTTCAATTCTAACAATCGTATAAATCAAAAATCATGAACTGGTTTATTATAATCATAGTTGCAATTTTGGCAATCGCTTTAATTGTTTTTCTTGTCATGCGTAATCAAAAAGATGAAAAGGAACTGGAAGAAGAAATAGAAAATGATTTTTCTCTAAACGAACATGAAAAAGACCATATTGAAATAGAAGAAATAAACAAGACCACTCATTAGTTTCATTTAGTAATGAAACTATGATCTCTTTACATATACGCCACTATTAATTAATCCTACTCATGAAAAAGATATTGATCATAAATGGTCACCCTGATAAAAAAAGTTTCTGTTTTGCTTTAGCCGAAAGCTACAAAAGAGGTGCAGATACAAATGGAACTGACTGTAAATTGGTTAATCTGATTGATTTAAAATTTAATCCAATACTTACTTACGGCTATCGAGCAGTTTCAGAGCTTGAACCCGATTTATTACAAATACAGAAAGATATTAAAGAAGCAGATCATTTAGTAATGGTTTATCCCAATTGGTGGGGAACATATCCTGCTTTACTTAAAGGATTTATAGACAGGATATTTCTACCAAATTTTGCATTTAAGTATTCAGACAAATCTCCTCTACCTGCCAAATTATTAAAAGGAAAATCTGCAAGAATTATTGTCACGATGGATACTCCTAAATGGTATTATTGGTTGATAAACCGTAGTCCCGGGCATAACTCAATGAAAAAAGCAATCTTAGAATTTAGTGGTATAAAGCCTGTAAAAATTTCTTCGTTTGCAATTATTAAATCGTCTACCGAATTGAAAAGAAAAAAGTGGTTGGATGAGGTTGAGGAATTAGGTAAAGAACAAAGATGATTTATAAAAAAAAATGATTACTATCATACTTTCTATTATCAGTAGCGCTTTGTTGATTTTACTGATTGGCAAAATAAATTTAACACTACAATTCAGTAGTCAGGTAAAAACACTTTTTGCTCAATCAAGAAATATATCTCATCAAACATTTCATAAAGTTCAACTTGATAATTTACCTGAACCTGTTCAACGATATTTTAAACTTGTTTTAAAAGAAGATCAACCTTACATGAGTTATGCAAGAATTAAACACGATGGCTTATTTAAAACAGGATTAAATAAAGGTTGGATAGACATAAAAGGTGAACAATACGCCACAACAGAAAAACCAGGTTTTATCTGGAAAGGAACTACATCCATGTTTACTGCAAGGGATATGTATATAGGTAATGAAGGAAGACTTGTCGTTTCGCTTTTCTCCTTGTATAATGTGGTAGATGCCAAAGGAGAAAAATACAACCAAGGAGAACTGCTAAGATGGTTGGGTGAAAGTATTTTATATCCAACAAATCTATTACCCGACCAAAAATTGCAATGGTTACCAATAGATGCGGCAAGTTCCGAACTAATCTTCCATTTCAATGGGCTTTCATTATTTTTCAAAATTTCGTTTAATGAAATCGGTGAGATAACGGAGATGGAAACAAAACGGTACATGGACGAGACTGATCTGGAAACCTGGATTATTAAAGTATCTAACTATAAGCAATTGAATAATGTTTTGGTACCAACATCATTCGAAGTTCTGTGGAGATTAGACAAAGGTGATTTCAGTTATGCAAAATTCAACATAACTGAAATTGAATATAACAATCCCAATAGGTTTTAAAAATAATACTACCTTTTCTGAGATTCGAGTAGTCTTATTTATCATTCAATGTAACAACAACCGGTTCCGTAATTGCTTTTGAAAATAAAGAAACAATCGGTTCTGCCACGCTATGATTTGTTGTAAATTGAAATCCTAAAAAAGCGGCAATAGTAGAAGCGATCTGCTTTTGGTATAGTTGACCTGCTGTTTTTATTTCACCCAACGGAGAAGTGTCCGGACCAATTACTGCAAACCATATTTGTCCTGATTCTTTAATATTACCACCATGATCTGTCCAGTTATCTTTATTGATATCCCCTCTTCCGTGATCACAGGTGATGATCAAAGTGGTCTTATTTTTATATGCCGGAGATGATTGGATCAAGTTTCATAAATTTTCGATCATCCTGTCTTCAGCATAAGCACTTTTCAGGTATTGATCATATTCACCGGCATGTGCAAAATCATCCGTTTCATCAAAAGCAATGTATAATACTTTGGGCTGGTAGGTCTTCCAATATTCACGTGCAGCGAAATAAGTGAGTATGTCTGGTCTTACATCAATTGGTTTTGCAGTCAGGAACTGCATTTCATTAATGAGTTTAAGATTACTGTTACTGAATCTTAAACTATCCATATCAGCATTTACATAAAGTCCGCTTCTTTTTTGATTTAAGATAAAAGGAAATACATCCCAGGTAGCGAAAGCGGCTACTTTATTTTTGTAATTAGCCTGCTTATTAATAAACTCTAAAACATTCTCATTCTTGTTTAATATTTTATTATTAGAATTTACTTCTTTATCAGGGTAGCCGGTAAAAAGTTCGTTATAGCCGGGATAGGAAAAGAAATAAGGGTTAGCATTATTTACATTGTTATCATAATTACGATTGCCGTAAATCTGCCCTTGTTTGGCAACAACAGACCATAAGAAAGGGAATAATTTTTTTCTTCTTTCATTGATACTGTCATTCCAAAAACTGCGATAGGTTGAAATATATTCTTTTGTAAACCGCTTATCTTTTAATAAAACTTTATCTGCACCGCCAAAAACTTCCTGCCAACGCATACCGTCTAAGGTTACGATAACAATATTCTCACTCTTTGTTTGGGCAGTCAGTTGAGACTCGATCATCAATAAGAATGAAAGAAGGCAAATGAATTTCATGGGTTTAGTTTTTCTACACACGAAATTCTGTTTCCAATATGAACTTGCGGTATTAAGAAGATTACCGATTCATTATCGCATCATTAAATAATTGTTTCGCTGAAAGCTTATCGGGGATGTATTAACTCAATGCTCTCATTGATCTTGATTCTGTTTAAAAAAATCACGTCAAAAAAGGCCTTGCGGTATTTCTTTTGAACATGATTGAAGCCGAGTGCAGCAAAGCGGCGTGAAGAAGTTTTAAGTATTAACCGATGAGAGTATTCGATCCAGCCAAAACGTGATACCCTTTTGGCAACATCCACATCATCTCCATAAAATGTAAGATCAACATTATAACCTCCCGCTTTTTTTAAAACAGCAGCATCAATAAAACTATTGCCACCTATCATGATACCGCCGCGTTGATTCAGTTGAACGATGCAGTTAATGATCGGATAAAATATTAGCTGTGCCAGCAATGTAAATTGCCGTCTGAAAAAAGAGGTATCAAAATAATCATAGGGACCTGTAACAGCAACCACTTTATTTTTCTGTAATTGTTGAACTCCCTCAGAAATCCAATCCGGCGAAGGAATGCAATCCGCATCCAATTGTGCTATGATATCTCCGGTAGCCATCTTTCTTCCGCATTCACGTGCAAAATTGGTTCCTCTCCTTCCTTCAAATGCAAGCTTAATGATATCGGAAGATCCGGGATGTTCTTTTATAAATTTTTGTATGGCATCTTCTGTATCATCTGTTGAAGCATTATTCACAACAATCACTTCAAAATTTGTATAATTCTGTGATAGAATTGCTTTTAATGTTTTGCTGATATATTGTGCTTCATTAAAAGCCGGTATCAATACAGATACCCTTTTTGTTTTCTTGGTAGTCATAAAAAAAGAAGCATTATACAGTTTTAAAAAAATATTTTTTGGTCCACCATTTTATGGAAACAATAAAAATAAAAGCCAATGGAATAATGATGAACCAATTTTTGATGCCGTCCATTTTTTCAAACAGCAAATTCCAAAATGGTCCTGCTATCCATCCTATCAGTACATATCCTCCGCTCCAAACCAATGCGGATAACAATATCATGAATGCGTATTTTTTTATATTGACATGAAGCATGCCCGCTACCACAGAAACATAGCCTCGCAGAAACGGAATTAATCTTCCGAAGAAAATATTCATAGCTCCTTTATTTCTCATTTTTATTTTCAGCAATCGGATCATTCTGTAAGGAGCTGCCAGCCAATTGGGTTTGTGTTTCATCAGGAACGCACTGCAATAAAAAAATAAAATGTAAAGAATAAAGCTCCCCGAAATGTCTGCAGCAACAACCATCATCAATACTTTGAAAAGATCTAAGATTCCTTTATAAGCCAAGTATCCCGTATACAGCAGCAACAATTCGTTTGGGAATGAAGGAATACCTATCTCCTGCAAGAACACTAAAAGGAAAATAGATAAATAGCCATACTCCATAATATAGTTTACTAATCCGGTGGGCATAAAACAAATGGTTGACACTATAAATCAGCTAATGAAGTTGATACTTTCAGCATAATCTCAGATGAAGGAATTGTTATCTTAACAATAATTTTTTTGAAAGACGGTGCATTGTCGGTGGAAAAACCAAGCTATCTGCTCACCTATTATCAAATCATTATTTTATAATGATGAAATAGATAAGAGTTGTTTATGGGACTCTTAATTGAGTAATAATCAGTGTATTTGCATTCTCGTTTACTTAATATTCGTCACCCCTGTAAATGATGTGTTTATGAAAATAAAATTCATTTTTCTATTTGTAATAGTCGCTTATACAACTGTAAATGCACAAGATGTTTTTGTAAACAGTCCTTATCTGCAAATCGGAAATCATAGTTCTGTAAATTCCATGCAAGTGCTTTGGCATGCTGCTCCTGTAAATGCAGAATGGAAATTAGAATATAGAAGTGCCGGACAAAAAAACTGGACAGCAAATGACACGATCTATTTTAATACAATAGCCGTTGAAGGTATTGCTGCACATCGTGTGTATCATGCAGGCATCACTCATTTAATTGCAGGCAGTCAATTTAGTTATAGAATATGGAATAATGGAAAGATCGTTTTTACTGCTGATGCACAAGCTGTAAAAAAAACCGATCAATCGTATCGTTTTGTTGCCTTTGGAGATATTGGTGCTGAAAAGCCAGACCAGAAGAGGCTTGCTGTGCAAGCATTTAAGGCGAAACCGGATTTTGTAGTTGTGCCGGGAGATATTGTGTATGAGAATGGCCTGATATCAGAATACAATCAAAAATTTTGGCCGGTTTATAATGCTGATAAATTAAATGATTCTGCTGCACCCATTATGCGATCTGTTCCTTTCATTGCAGCTGTAGGTAATCATGATGCAGATAACAGGGACTTAGATAAATTCCCTGATGCATTAGCTTATTATTTGTTTTGGGATCAACCACTCAATGGCCCATTGGGAAAAGAAGGCGGAACATTGGTTCCGGTCTTAAAAGGTTCTGATGCCCATAAAAAAGCATTCATAGATGCAGCAGGAGCAATGTATCCGCGAATGGCTAATTTTTCTTTTGACTATGGAAATGCACATTGGACTGTTTTAGATGCAGATACTTATGTTGATTGGACTGATAAAGAATTAACCGATTGGGTAGCAAAAGATCTATCTGCATCAAGAGATGCAGTTTGGCATTTTGTTATGTTTCATCATCCCGGTTTTAATTCTTCAAGAGAACATTATGAACAACAACAAATGCGATTATTGTCTCCCATTTTTGAGGCTGGAAAAGTAGATGTTGTATTCAATGGTCATGCGCATAATTATCAAAGATCTTATCCCCTGATTTTTACGCCTGACAAAAAAGGGACCCTATTGGTTGGCGGCAAGGATAACAAAATCGTTCGCGGAAGAGTAGTGAACGGCAGATGGGTTTTAGATAAGACGTTTGATGGCAAAACCAACACTACAGCAAATGGTATTATTTATATTGTAACAGGAGCAGGTGGACAAGAATTGTATAATCCTGAACAGGAAGCCGACAGTGATAGCTGGCAGAAGTTCACTTATAAATTTATTTCAACTGTACATTCATTAACTGTGGCAGATGTAGAGGGGAAATCACTTACTATTCGTCAGGTAAGCGCTGAAGGAAAAGAAATAGACTCTTTTACATTGACAAAGAAATAAAAATACTCTTTCACTAAGCATAATATCTGATCAATGAAAAACTAAAGTGAGTTATTATAATGACTCACTTTTTTATTTGATTAATTCTCTGTTGGCGGAGTATATAAATAGTTTTCTGATTCTTTTGGTTTGCTGAACTTAAGCTTTCCAAACTTATACGTAAAGCTGATGCCGAAAGAACGGTAAGGAATATCACGATAACTGTTTGTCACAAGATTATTTGCAATTGAAAGAATGCCCTGATGAATGTATTGATTGAAAGCATTCACTATTACAACACCTATGCTACCTTTGTTATGAAAGATTTGTTTGCGTGCAGCTAAAGTATAGGAATACATATTGGGTTGTCTTCCCTGCCATTTCATGCCCAGATTATAATTCCCGAAAGCCTCGGCAGTCCATTGATTATTGAATACATAAGTTGCATTGATGTTGGCTCTGAAACCGAAGCTGGATGTATGCGATGGTGTCTCAAAAGGATTATCCATGGAACGATTGAAAATTTGCAGATTGGGTCGTATCGTCAAATGTTTATTCATTACTAAGGACATAGAAATATTAGTTCCTGCTTTTATTTCAGAACTGATATTCGCTCGGGAGGTAACAGTTACATCCGTATAAGTAGAATCACCGATTTTATACGTTGGGTAATAAGTAATGAATGGTTTTATATCAGGGCTGTTTCTTTGAAAGAAAAATAAAATATTGATATTGGTTCCGTCTTCAAAAGATTTGTTATAACCCAATTCAAAGTTGTTGCCTATTTCAGGTTGAAGATTTGGGTTACCCGTTGAGATATTATGCGGATCACTCAAATTCATGAAAGGATTCAGATCACGAAAATCAGGTCTTTCAATGCGGTAAGAATAAGCAAACTTTATGGTTTGCCGATTATTGAATGAATGAGAGATAACAAATGATGGTGCCCAATTATGATAATCCGGAATACTCACATTTGCGGCATTCGAATAACTGGTATTGCTCGTGGTGTATTCATAACGCATACCTGTTTTAATATCCAGAGAATTGAATAGTGAAAATGTTGCAGAAACATAACCTGCATATATTCTGCGCCGATAATCAGAACTGTAAGATTGCGTTGTATCAATTATATAATTGCCCGTAGCGGCATTCAGCATAAATACATCTGCATTGCTGATGATGGACTGTAAAACTGTTTTAAGTCCTGTTTCTATTAATACATCTTTTTTGACAGGTTGTGTATAATCAACTGAAAAATTCAGTTCATTTTCTTTTCCCGGATTAAAACTATGTGCACCTGCAAAAGCTGTACTGCTTGTTGCATAATATTGCGATTGATCGTAGTAGGTATTGTTCCTGTCAAAACTTCCGCTGTAAGAAAACTCTATTTCCTGTTTTTCCTTTTTCAGTTTTCTCTTGTAAGCAAAACTGTTATCAAAAGTGTGTACTGAAAATTGATTGGTGTAATTACGAAGACTGTTGATATTGCTCAGTTCATTTCCTGCAATATCATATTGAATAGCTGTTTGATGAATAATGCCATTACTTTGATTCCCAAAATGATTATAACCAAAGTTAACATTGATATTATCTTTCTTTGAAACAGCCCAATCTAAACCAATGCCTGATTTATAACTGTTTCTGCTGAAGTTTGCATCACTCACTTGTAATAATCGGTTACTGCCTGAAGTAATTGTTGTTACACGATCCATGCCGTTAGGAGTAACCGCTTCTAATTGTGCATTGCCGCTGTAATACGCACTGATGCCAAAATTTTTTTTCTTCCAGTTGATGTTCACACTGCCATTTTCCAATCTTGTACCTGCTGATAAATTGATGTTCCCGTTAAAGCCTTCAATTTTATTTTTTTTGAGAATGATATTGATGATACCGCCAGTTCCTGATGCATCATATTTTGCGGAAGGACTTGTGATCACTTCAATACTTTGTATCTGGCTGTTAGGAATAGATTGCAATGCATCTGCGACGCTGTTACCGAAAATGGCTGAAGGCTTTCCATCGATCAGAAAACGAATACTTGAATTACCCAACAATTCTACATTCCCGTCAGCATCAACTGTAACCATCGGTATCTTCTTTAATGCATCTGTTGCAACACCGCCTTGAGAAGTAATATCTTTTTCAACATTATAGACTAATTTATCGATCTTATTTTCAATAACGTGCTTGTTGCTGGTTACTGTTACATCAGCAAGTGTATTTGTTTTTTTTGCGATAAGAATTTCTGTTATGATCTGATCAGCGTTGATAGAAATATTTTTAGTAAAGTCGGTATAACCTAAAAATTCAACACGGATAATATATTTCCCTTTATAGATTTTCTCAATAATAAAATTCCCTTTTTTATCAGTAACGGCTCCGTTGATTACTTTTTTTGTACTGTCATTAATAATAGAAATGGTTGCATATTCAATGGGTTGCTTAGAAACAGCCTCCAATACTTTACCCGATACCTGAAAAATATCTGCGTGATTGCTTTTTTGCTGAGAAAATGTGCTGCTGATAAAAAGAAACAGTACTGTGCAGATAAAAAATACCTTCATGAATATTATTTGGTTGATCGTAATGCTGCAAAAGAACAGCTAAATTCTGTATGAATTTTGAAGATTGAAATATTGCAGGAATGGGCTATTGTAAAGAAGTATTGATAGAAACTCCCCAATTTAAATCATTCGCTGAAGAATTAGATGGATTTGCATTCCATAAACATTCCCTCACGGTCATTATTTTTTTCTCCGTATCAATAGTGATCAGTTCAAAAGCCAATTTTGTTTCATCTTTTGAAGAGTATCTTCCTTTCATAGGAGAATCTGCACGAAAGCAGGGAAGAGAAATATTTTGATCCGGTCCGGTCCAATTATAATATTCTGTATAATTGGAATGTCCATGAAAATATGCTTTGATATTGGGATGTATTTTTATGAAACTCGCCAGCGCCCTTTGTTCACTGATAGCTTTGTCTTCTACAGATATCCCGTCTTTGAAACCTTCTGTGACCAAATTCTCAAACTTGTCTTTTTCATTAATGGAATGATCTCCATTCGGGTTCACAAAAAACCTTGCTTCCACATCAGGCATTGAATGGGTGAATAAAAAAACAGGAGTGGATATTGAAACAGACTGAAGGTCTTTTTCCATCCAAACCCTTTCTGCAGAATCGGGCCAGGCATCTACGAATACTAAATGGATGCCGCCGATATTTTTTGAGTAATGTATTTTATCAACGGAATAATTGAAATTATTTTCTGTTTTGGTAACAGAAGGTTGAATCATCAAATTATAGATACCAATCAAAGATGCTTTGTCTGTCAAAGGCATCATGAGCCTGTGATACCCGATGGCATTGCTGATATCATGATTGCCCGGTGTGAGTAAGAGTTTTATTTTATTCCCTTTCTTATCCGTTAAATGCAAACCACGAATATAATCTTCTTCAAATTCTTTCCATGAGGCAGTCGCAGATTGAATATCCTTTTCTTGTCGGTTACAAATATCCCCGGTAATGATCACAGCATCAATCCCATTTATTTTTTTACCTGATGCAATTCCGTTATCATCAGGTAAAGTCATAGAAGTGATGGTATTCATTTTTGCCACCATTGCTTTATTGACTTCAGCTGCAGAAACATTGATACGATTTCTGAATACAGGTTTGGTTAAGCCGAAATGAAGATCAGAACAAAAAACAAATTGAATTATATTATCCTGTCCGTAGCCAATTGCACCAAGAAAGAAACAGGCTATTGTTATTATAAGTTTTTTCATAACTGTGTCATTATATCAAAACTAAGGGCAATTAACTTAGAAATGAAAAGCGCTAATTTCTTTCTGTTGGATCTGACGGGCTTACAGCATTTCTGTTTGCCTTCACTGCAAGTTTTATCATAACAGGGTATTTATTTGAAAATTGAAATAAGGCATCAATAACAGAGGCAGGTGCTGCATTGTTCATTACCGGACTTGTACTATTTATATCAACACCCAAACGATTACCATCATTGCCGATTGTTTTATAAGAACCCTGAATATATTTAATATAGTTTGTGCCGGTAACGATCCATGGAGAGATAAAGATATGATCATACCATCCTTTTGCTCCACCACTGGTTCCACAGGCGTTTGGAAAAGTAGTTGAACTTCTTGTAGAAGTTGTAAGATAAGAATTTACTGTATTAGGTGATGAGTCCCAATAGCCGGGATATTGAAGACTTTTATCAGGAAAATAAGGAGGGTCACTCATTGCCGTAGCAGTATTGGATGTATCTGTTACAGATATATAACCAGGTTCAAAACTGCTGGTAGTATTGAAATCACCCATATTGATCAAATTGGGGAAATATAAAAACTTATTTCTTAAAGCTGTCATTTCTTGTGTTACCTGCTGATCCCGAATGTTGCTTGAAGAACCCGATTGTGTATGATTAACCAAGATGTATAAAAAAGTGGTATCATGCGTAATATTCAAATTAGCATCATTATAATATAGTTTGTAAAGATTAAAATCAGTTACGTTGGCTACAATCGTTTGCATCTTTACACAGGACAGTTTTTGTTTATTGTAAAACAAGATATTCATATTTTTTGCGCCACTGTTATTAGATGGAGGCGCGTAAGCATATTGATCAGGAAATACTTTATTCAAAACATTATTGGTTATTTCATCCGCATAATTCCCTACTGCGCCGGGAGTTGAAGGAAACGTGTACACTTTTTCGCAACTTAATATATCAGGCTGTGTGTATTGTATGATTGTTTGAAAATAATTATCTAATTGAGCGGGAGAGCCTTGGCAAAAATCACCATAATATAAAACATTATACGCCATTACTTTTAGTGTATCAGACTTTGCAATGGTATTAGGTAAAGGAGTAGTATCAACTATTGGAGTAGGATTTATTCCTTGTTGAGAACTTTTTGAACAATCAGTTAATAGACTGATACTAACACTTAAAACAATTAAAGTTGAAAAGGCTTTCATCGCAAATGATTAATTCTTTTTTTGTTGCTTTATCATTTTTGGTTTGAGCCATAAATAGAACCCTGTTATAGTCAGTAATAAAAGAGCTAATCCTAAAATAGAAGTATATATTTTTTTTGAAGCAGCAGATTTATTTCCGATCCATTCATCAATGATGGCTCCATCATGAATATCCTGAATAAGACTTCCATATTTTTTTTCAATAAGAATTGGTGAGCCCGTTACACCATCCAGTTGAACGGTAATATTTTTATAAAAAAAAGTGATACTCGCTTTTGATAACCTCAATTCAACTTTATCTGATTTAGTGAAATGCGTTCCAGCCTTTTCATTCACAATTGCAGTTGCTGCTTTTTCTAATGTATCAAGCGGTAACCATTTTGCAATTGACTTTCCCGATTTGATTTCTTTATTCTCATAAATGGTTGAACTAAATAAAGATTTCCATCCCAACATCAATCCCGTTAAGGCAATAAAGAAGAAAAAGATAAATAAAACAGAAGCGATCTTTCTGTGTAACAAACGAAAACTGAGTAATAAAGAATTTGACATGGCTATAAATTAATTGGCAGCACTGAAAAAATCAGTGCTGCCAATTTGAATAAATAATTATTAGTGTTGATTTCCCTTACCGTTACTTTGGTAAGCACCATAATCAGCACCCGGAGCTGTAATTTCTGTTGCACCAAAGTTCGCACTTAAAGGCACTACACTCAAAGGAGTAAATCCTGTAAATGCTTTTCCAATACAAGGTGAGGAACTTTTTAAATGAAAATCGTAACCTGTAGCAAAGGTTATAGTACTCAATTTAGCATCTACAGTTGGAGTATTATAAACAATTGGTAAAGGATAATTTACAAACTGAGGATCATTCTTTCCAACATTTGCACTACCATCATAAACAGAACCTAAAGTATACCCAGCAGGTAAATAAGTTGGGCTTGGAACATCAGTTGACATCGGCTTGGTTAAGAAACTAGTTGGATAAAATTGGTTGCATAATACAGCACTGTCACCATAATTCCAGTTATAACCATAACTCAAATGAGCAGTATCTGCAATGATCAGGGCATTACCTAAATAGTTACCTGTACCAACAACTCTTAAACCAAATTTACAATCAACCAATAAATTATTATATGCTTGTCCTTCTGCGCCTTCTTCAAAATTGATGGAACCGCCTCTGCCTAAAGAGTTACCTGCGCCACCATAAAGAAAACGTCTGTAACCCCCATTCAAAATGGTGTTATTATATGCAACAATGTTCGTTTGTGTTCTTCCACCATTGTTAGATGGTTTAACACCATTCGTTGCTGGGCCGATAATTAAATTATAAGCCACATTACCTTGGGTACCCGATTTAATATTACACATACCCTCACCGCCTGTATAGCCGCCTTTTTCAACAGTGTTACGCATCAAATTAATTTTACCGCCTTGAATACGAATCGGATCATCAACACCACCGTACAACCATGAATCTTCCAAATCGAAGATGCCATTCTGATTAGCGAAAGATATCATCCAAGCTGTTGCACCATTTTTTACACCAAACACCTGTGATGTACCAATTTTGCCACCACCAAATTCAAGGTGTGTCCATTTAATGATTAAATACTGACAGGAAGTATCACATTGCAAACCACCCCAAGTGCCCTGGTATGCATTATCAGTTGTAGGATCTTGTCCTACAACATCTGATTTTGTCAAACCTTGTACAGTAAACCAAATGGGTTTAGCCTGTGTTCCTAAAGAAAGCAGGTTTCCGTGAACCCAGAAATTATAGTTTCCTTTAAAATAGATCCTAACTCCTGGCTGAATAACCAATGTATCACCTGCATTGATGATAACATCGTTAGTAACATAATAAACGGAATCACTTTTCATGGTTCCTTTAATAGAACCTGAGATATTACCTGGAGTTACTGACTGACCTACACTGAAGTAAGGTGATGAAACTGCTGCATTATCTGATTTGCTGCAAGAGCTGATCATAAATAATAATGCTATTGCAATGATGTTTATTTGCAACAGACCAATGTTTGTAAGAATTTTTGATTTCATTTTTAAATTGTGGTTTTAGGTTAATGTATTGTTTGATTTTTATAACATTTTTAATCTGAATCCTAGTAAGAAGCTTTGGTTGAAAACATCTTTTTGAACTAAAATTTTATTAGGATCGGTCTCATTAGGATATCCTAATAAATTATTTGTATGAAGGATATCCTGATATAAATGGTTGTTTAAGAGATTCGTTGCTTTAATAAAGAAAGACCATTGCTTAACAATTTTTTTCTCAGCAGAAAAATCAATTTGTGAGGTTGCTCTTTGCCAATAATCAAGACCATAGTATTGAGATACCACACTTATTCTTTTACCGGTGTACACAAAACTTAATTGAGCATCAAAACCATTCTTTGTGTCTTTATATAAAAGTGATAGGTTGCCTATATGGTCAGCTTGTCCTTGCAATGGACGTGTTTGATCAGCAAAAGTTAGCGGACTGATTTGTCCGTTTGGATAAGAATATCTTCCATAAATAGCTTTTGGAGTTGTTACAGTCGAGTGCGTATAACTATAATTTCCACTTATTCCCCACTTTCTGATAAACTTCGAGAACACTAATTCAAAACCATAATTAGTTGCACTGTTTTGCGGGTTAACCGGTTCGTAAACAAAATTGGTGGAACCTAAATAAACAAAACCATATTCGATTGGATTTTGAATTTGTTTATAAAAAACACCTGCTAAAATATGATCGGTCGTATTAAAAAAGTTCTCGTAACGGAAATCAAAATTATTTGAAGTAGTATGCTTTAAGTTAGGATTACCCTGCTCTGTATAAAAATCTCCGCTGATGGGTGCGGGTACTAATTCGTAAATATTGGGTCTGCTGATCCCTGCAAAATAAGAAAGACGTAAGTTTTGTTTTTCCGTTAATTTATATCTTAAATGAACACTTGGTAAAACATCTGTATAATCAATGGTTGCAGTTTTACCCGGCAATGTTACCGAAAGCTGTGAAAAGTAATATTGATTAGTTATTTCAGTTCTTACACCCAGTAGTATTTGTAACTTGTCATTTAGTGTATTAATCTTAGCTTGAACATATCCGGATGTAACTGATTCATGACCATAGTAATTTAAAGGATTGGTACTGTCAGCATAGGAATAAGATGCAGGTCTGAAACTATAAACAATATTATTAACACCATTATATGATTGTCGCGTTGAACCGGGAATAACTGTACTTAAAGTATAATCGTTGTAATAATTATCTCTGTCTTTGTATCGGTATTGGCCGCCTGCTTTTAATTCAATATTCTTTAGACCCGTGTAAGCAAAATTCAAATATGCAGATTTATCCTGATCATGATTATGCGTCCAGATATGTGTTAACGGACTTGCCCAAAGATTTGCAGAACTTGCATTATCTCTGTAATAGACCAGTTCGGACCAGTCAGGAATTTTATTAGTTGCAATAGAATAAGCTAATGCCCAAGTAGCAATTAAATTATTGGCAACTTTATCCGAACCGCTTAAAGTTGTATTATAAATATTTTTTCGTTGAAACATTACTCGATGCTTGTAATCAATTTCACCAACACCACCCAAACCGGTAATAGAATCATAACGATGTGTCTCATCATCTAATTGAAGCAATAATCCGTATAAATTATATTTATGATCTGAATTTATTGCATAATCTAATTTTGCATGAACACCTAATCTTGATTGCAATTGAGAATATTGTCTGGTATGCATGTATAAGAACAAAGGAGTATTCGGTGCAGGATCTACACCCGGCTGTCCGTTAGGCTCATAAAAAATTGTGTTGGTACCTCTGTATTGACGAGAATAACTTGCGGCTAACATGTAACCCAAACGCTTATGTAAAGTTCTGTTACCAATACTTAAACCCGTGATTATATTAAGAGGGATTTTTACATCAGTAAAATTTAAATGACTTACTGTAAAATCAGAAACCTGGGCTGAATAGGAAGTTCCATGAATCTCGGATGGTGATTGAAAATTAATACCGCTTCTGTTAAAACCCGAAAATGTTCTGCTCGAAAATATATCATTAAAGCCTGAAGCAAAATTTCCATTTAGAGTTAACTGGTTTGGTGCATTTTTCATTACTAAATTTGTTGCACCACCAATTGCATTCGCATCCATACCCGGTGTTAATGCTTTTACCACTTCAACCCTTTCAATCATATCTGCAGGAAACATATCCAATGGAACAGATCTGTTTTTATCATCCGGACTTGGAAGTATAATTCCGTTAATTGAAGTATAACTATATCGTTTATCCATTCCTCTGATAATAGCATATTGTCCGTCACCACTACCCGAACGTTGAACCGAAACACCGGAAACTCTTTGTAAAACATTACCTACCGTTATATCTGGTGATATTTCAATGGCTTTGGCTGATACTATATTTAAAACATTATCTGCACCTTTTTCAGTCTTTCTTGCATATTCGTCAGACTCTTTTGAAATTTTAGAACTGATCGTAACGTTGGAAAGTTCATTACTATGAGACAGAAGTTTGAAATTAGAGATTACAGAAGCAGAAACGCCTTGTTTAACTTCAATATTGATCTGTTGGTCATCATAACCTACAAATTGAATTTTAACAGTATATTTTCCGAATGGAATATTTCTAAACACATATGAGCCATCTAAAGCAGTTTTGCTGGTAAAATTTTTATTATTTCCTATTAATAAAACCGTAGCGCCAATTAAAGGATCACCGGTTTTACTATCGGTTACTTTTCCTTTTATAATATCCTGAACAGGTTCATCAGCAAATACGAAAAATGAAGTCAGTAATAATACAATCAACAAAATAGTTTTGGTGAAAAGTTGCATAGCGTAAAATAGGTTTTGCGCAAATGTATCTTTTGAAACTTCCTGTTTTATGTTTAAACATTGAACTTAATGATTACCTAACTATTGAATAACAAAAGTGTAATGAAGTGGTAATGATTTCGTAACGTTCATTTATTCCTTTAATTGAATTCACAAACAATTTCAATTTATTGATGCGTTTTGGGAAACGTCAGTTTATAATAACCAAATGCCAATTTCCTGCTTTCCCGAATATAAATGGAAGATTGAAGAACAATTCTCAAACAATGTGTCGTTTTTATGAGACATTAATAAATAATATTAGTATCCGGATGTTGGGCCTACCATATTTATTCATTGCAGGAAAAGGATCAATTTTTTGAGTTAAGAAAGGAACTTAAACTCCATTCTTTTTTATAAGGAAAAGCAAGAATTTCCTTTGAAGGAAAAGTGAGGGGTAGCCAAACATAAGAACAACGCATGAAATTTTCTGTATTGTGCCGTTCTAACATTATTATCCATAAATCAGGCATTCCTTGAACCTTAAAAGCATAAGTGCCTTGCGTGTTATATGTTGTTTCCATTCCTTCACCGGAGCAGGGATTGCCTGCTTCTGTCCAAGGTCCCATTATATTATATGCTGTATAAACCTTCGCAGCATTTGCTTTCCAACCGGAAACACCAGAAGTAACTAAAAAATAAAATCCATTATGTTTTATAAGAACAGGTGCTTCTCTGTTTGAAGCAATATCAATTTTAGTCCATTGGTTTGTAGAACGCAGGAAATCGTCTGTTAACTTAACAATATGTAAACATCTTGAGCCATCAGTTAATTTACGATCATAAATAAAATAAGCAGTAGTATCATTGTCCATAAATAGAGTACAGTCCTTTACGGCTCCAAAATCATCAATAGGTCTATGGTGACCAAGATATGTAAAAGGCCCTGTTATTTTATCAGCAACAGCCACACCTGCATCTGCAAATCCAACATTCTGACCATGATTGCCGGGATAGCCAACATAGTGAAACCATAAAACAAATTTATTTGTCTTTTTATTATATACCATTTTGGGTCTTTCCAATCTCATGGGTGAGCGTAAAGGATTAGTGGTATCATTTGATGTTGATAATATGATCCCTTCATATTTCCACTGATGAAGATCTTGCGAACTGTATAATGTAATACCGGTAGCAGTAGCTGCCCCATTATTTTCTCCTTTATCCTGACCGAATGGTCTTAATGCAAGGCCATACCAATAGTATATTCCATTCACTACAATTATTCCACCATCATGTGCATTAATAAGATCACCATGATCATCACGCCATTCTTTAAATTCATTCAAATCCCCATTTTTAAATGGTAAAGAATCCTTGTAAAAATAATTTGATGCCGATACTTCAGCAGAGAAAAAAACAGGAAATAAAATAACCAATAAAATAAAGACCGGATGTAATAACATTTTTTGATTAAAAACACTGGTCATATAAAACGAAGTTATTTATTAACTATGATAATGGCAACACTTGAAGCAGGCACTCTAAGCTGATAACTTGTATTATCTGTTCCTGCTGTTTCCGTACTACTGTTTGACCAATTACCATTTGCATCCACCATGCTGTTGCCTAATTTGATACTGTCTGTAGAATTTACCGAAGCTGCATTTAAGCGAATAATCTGGTTGGTATGACTGATCGGCAAACCGGTAATTTTAATGAATGCCTGATTGGTAAGATCTTTATTAATAATCGTGATATAATAATTTCCGTCATTTCCCAATACGCTATAGATCTTGCAATTGATATTTGTTCCCGGCGTGAAATTGTTTTGTATAAATGTTCCTTGTGAGGCAATTTTAAATGCAAGCATACCATAATAAAGTGGCCTTGCCGTAAAAATATTATTACTGAATGCGATAGGCGTGTACGGCCCCGAACCGCCTCCATGAAAATTGACACCATTACAGCCTAATGATGCTAATGTAAACATGTAATCAGCACCCCATAAGGCTGAAGCCAATGTATTACTGACCCCGTTTTGCCCGCCATTGTATACAGAATTGCATTCAGCTATTCGATAATTAATATGATAGCTCTGTGCAGTATTGTTCAGCAAAGTCGCATTATTTGTAAGCGTGGCATCATTCATCAGTAACCGTGTTATGGTTACGGAAGTATCTCCTGCAGGTCCCATTGCATAATAATGTTGCGTCAATAATTTAATATTGGCATGTTCATTATTGGCAAATGGAATAGTGAAACCGTTGGTATTGTAAGCACTCGTAGGTCCTGAAAATTGTGAAGATGGAGTTGCTGTAATTATACTCTGATAGAAATGATTGAAATCTGTTTCATAATCACTTACTGAATAAGTGGATGGTCGCAGACCGTTAGAATGATAAATATCCGGTTCATTGCCTAATTCAAAATAGAGCAGATTATTGCTGGCAGATTGTGTAACATAGGAAGCTTCTGAAGAGGCCTGTGTAAGGCTGCCTGTGCCCACATTAATACCAAACATTGTTTTCCATCCCACTGCATTTGCGAATTGGAAATATCTGTCAACGTCGTCTTTAAATAAAGAATCAGTAGCACCTGAATTTAAGCGTAAAGCATTTGACCAAATAGTCTTATCAGATGAGTTTCCTCCGATCCTTAAGATCCCGTTTCCTAAGTTTTTAATTAAATTGATGAAGACGGTATTAGCCGTATTAAAATAATTCGATTTCGTTAATGAACTTGTTTCATAACTTAATCCCGTAAAGGTGGATGGAATCGCTAATCCAATAGTTGAAGGGTTGACAGTCAAGTTCAAAGAAATATCTCCCGGCGCAGGGTAAATTACATTGGAAGGTTGGCTGCTGTTCTTTGAACAGGAAAACACTCCAATTAGAAAAAATAAAACAATGAAAAATAGGCTATTATATTTTTTCATTCAAATGCTTTAGGATGGTTCACAGTGTAAAATAACAAAGCCTGTTCAATTGAACAGACTTTGTTTAAGACAATTTATCTAATACCTGATCTGGCTTTTTCTGTTAAACGGATTGCTTCATCAATATGATAGAACGCTCTTTTTCTTAAGCCTTTTGCGAAGTCATTGTCCTCATCCTTTTCAATATCTGCACGTGCTTTTCTCAGGAATTCTACAGCCTTTGTTAATCTTCCCGCATGTTCATTGATCTCATCCACTTTAGGATGATCATTAATGTTCTTGCCATCATCAATTGCAGCTTTTTTAATTTCATTGATCGCATCATCAATTTTTCTCACTGCTGAAACTTCATCTTCGATGGTATTCCAATTGCCGGGACGGTGTTCTATCATCCATCTTGCAGCCCTGAGATCAGACAAAGCATGCAGGTAAGCAGGATGATCCTTTTGTGCATAGATTTTAGTTACGAGAGTGATTGAAAAAAGGAACAGGAATAAGAAATTTTTTTTCATGTTTTTATATTTAATGTTAAAGAAAAAGAAATTGAATTGTTTTTAATAAATTTCAAAGGATTTAAAAAAGCGAAGTTTTTAGCTTCACTCCCCCAATTGAAAGAGGTTTGGCAATCATATTTTTCTGATTTTATCTAATCATTATTCAGGATGTTTCTGAAAATATCTGCGATCAGTTGTTGGGCAACTGTTTCTTCTTAATGCACCACATGATGAGAGCATAGTTGATACTAATGCAATGCTGATAATAATTAATGCGGCTTTTTTCATGAAATGATTTTTTTTGTGACCATCGCATAAAAAAATAGTTTAAACCACTACCAATAGAATTAATGTAATGTTTTGTTAAGTCAAAACATTGCTTCATCTAAACCTTTTCAAATACTATCTATTTAGTTATTTAAAGAGGCTTCATAATCGAGGGAAACAAAGAGGCCCTAAACAAACGGTTGTTTTGTGAAACTAAAAATTGTTACTGTTCAAAGTTATAGATGCCAGGTTTTCATAAACTCAGTAAAATCAGGAATTATACCAAACATGAGCATAAAAAACTCAACACTATAAATTAGCAAAGAATAAAATCATATTCATGAAAGCGTGCATTAAATAATCCTTCATTTTAAAAGATCAATTTCTTTTTCTATCATAAAATGCAAATTGCATCTTTGGAATGATTATGTTATAAATCTCAATTTTCTTCTGCAGTTCTCCCATAAATTTTGACAAGCGGAATCAATATCACTTACATTAGAAGAATAATTTCTACTTTCATGAAAATTTTTTTATGAGCAAATCGAAATATCATAACCCGTCATTAATTGCAATGAATTTTTTATGGGTCATCGCCATTTTTTTAGTGATGGATTGCAATGCTCAGTCCACACCAAAAAGAGCATTGCTTGCCATTTCTAAAACGGATCATACACTTGCAATTGTTGACCCTTCCTCATTAAAAATAGTTTCTAAAATTCCGGTAGGTGAAGACCCTCATGAATTGGTCGCATCTGCAGATGGAAAAACTGCATACGTATGTATCTATGGTGGTGGAAGTCTGCATGAAATAAACATCATTGACCTTGTTGCACAAAAGTCATTACGGAATATTGACACAAGACCCCTATTTGGTCCACACGATATAACATTTGTTAACGGTGAAGCATGGTTTACAGCCGAAGGCTCTAAAGCTATTGGGCGTTATAACCCGGCAATTGATAAATTAGACTGGAGCATGGGAACAGGGCAAGACAGAACACACATGATCTATGTTTCTCCGGATAGCAAAAGAATCTATACAACAAATGTTTCTTCAGGAACGGTGAGCATATTAGCGGATACGCTTCTGCAACCCGGCAAAATGGCTCCACCTGATGCCAAACCTCATGAAGAATGGATTCAAACGATCATACCTACAGCAAGAGGCTCGGAAGGATTTGATGTATCACCGGACGGACATGAATTATGGACTGCATCAAGTGAAGACGGAACGATTTCGATCATTGATCTGAAAGCAAAAAAATTAGCGCTAAAGATCAATGCAAATGTTCGGGGTGCGAATCGTTTAAAGTTTACGCCCAATGGCAACCAAGTATTTATAACAAGTCTGCAAAATGGTGAATTAACTATTTATGATGCTGTATCACATGCAGAAATTAAAAAGATAAAAACAGGCCACGGTGCTGCCGGTATTTTAATGGATCCCGTTGGCTCACGTGCATTCATTGCATGTTCAGCAGATAATTATATCGCTGTTATAGATCTCAAGACCTTAGAAATTATCAATCATTTGGATGTGGGTGGAATGCCTGACGGTCTTGCTTGGTCCATTCAACCTTAATAGCTATTTTTTGCAAAGCCAAATTTCAGTGATATTGAATGTTGACGGAATGAACTTTGTGACTCAAATAAAGTATCGTTTGATGGGGCTTAGTAAAAACTCTAATTAAATCTGGCACTAACTATTTTTGTAAGACTGCCTGGAATATCTGTTGCCTGATAGGACTGACATTATAATATTCCTTACCATTCAGAAGTCCTGTTTGCTGCCGATTAATTAAAAGAATGATAGAAATACCCTCCTGAGGTACCACTGCAATGCTTGTTCCTGTAAACCCGGTATGTCCGAAACTGCCTTCGGGGCCATTTTTAATCACCGGATTATTTCCATCCATCATCCAGCCTAATCCGTTATTGAAACCATCTTTGGTCAGAAATGCAGTTATGGTTTTTTCTGAAATAAATGGATCACTCGTCGGTTTATTTTTATTCATCAGCATATCAACTAATTTTTGCAAGTCATCCACCGTAGAAAAAAGACCTGCAGCCCCCGAAATCCCCTTATTGGCATAATAAGCATTACCGTCATTTACCTCCCCTTTCAGGGTATAATTCCGCCAATGATTCCAACTGGCAGGATTGATCTCCCTGAATTGAAAACCCAGGCTTGAATCATACACCATTCTTTTTTCATAGGGATTCCCAATGGAAGTAGCCGCAAATTTTACCTCCCTTTGGTTTAGTAAGGGATTATAGGACGTATGATTCATTTTCAGGGGTATAAAAATATGCTGCAGCATAAACTCGTCTAATGGTTGGCCTGAAACAATTTCCACAATTTGCCCCAGTATAGTAAAGCCCAGGTCACTATACTTTCTTTGTTTTCCAACGGGGAAGGCTAACGGCAGTTCGCCGATCAATTTAAATGTTTCCTGTTTATTGCCGGCACGATAATACATCGGATACCACTCATAAAGTCCGGCTGTATGTGTGAGCAAGTGCCTGATGGTAATAGCAGATTTATCGGGACTTGTAAATGCTTGGATATATTTTCCAACCCGATCGTCCACTGAGAGTAATCCTTTGTCTGCGAGTAGCATAATGGAAGTGGTGGTACCCACCACTTTTGTCAAAGAGGCAATATCAAATAAATGATCAGTTGTCATTTTTTCCGGCTCCTTCAAAGCTTGATGATTGTCATCGTAAATTTGTGCGTAGCCATAAGACTGCCTGTAAATAATCCGGTTGTTCTTTTTAACCTGGATAACGGCACCGGGTATTTTTTTGCTCTTCACCTCAGCGTTAAGTATACTGTCTATCCTTGCGATCAGTTCTGTATTAGGCTCATGGCTTGTCTGTGAAAAAGCTGTTGTATAGTTAACAAGGATACTGAAGAAAAGTATGAACAGTTTTTTCATAAAAGTATTTTTTTGATTCTTATCGGTTGTTTAAGTTGATATTCTTGTTTGTTAATAGAATAAGTGAGGAAAGGCAGGGCTCACAGGTTTGCGTAAAAATAATTCTTTCCTATTAATATAAATTCAAGACGGATGGAGCCCTTGTTTTTTACTGAGAAATATTACATCAAACTATCTAATTGTTCCGGAATAATTAAATTTTGAGATCTTCCATTATTTCAATTTAAAGAATGATGTTCAGTCTTAAACAATGGGTGGTTTTTATGACAATAATAAAGTCTCATGTTTTATTTGAATGAGATTTGAAGTATTGCTATGATATAAACCGTTATTGCATAACCGGAAAAATGACGTTAGTATTATAATAACAAAATTCCATTTGCTTCCAGATGTTCACAAATACCTTTCGTTATTACACTCTCTGTATCCTCTGTATCATTGATATCCTTACACCAAAAAGATACTTTTATGACAGCTGACTTAGAAGTAATACCGGTGATAATTACAGTTGGTTCTTTTTGAATGAAAACATTTTTATTCGATTTGACAATTTCTTTTACCATCGCAATCAATTCTTCCGAATCAAAGGGTTTAAGTACAGTGACCTGAATGCTTGTTCGGATATTATTATTACTCAGTGTGTAGTTAATTATATTATGAGATAAGATATCACCGTTAGGTATAATGATCTCTGCACCTTCATCGGTCAACAAAGTGCTGGCCCTTACATTTATCTCTTTCACCCTTCCCTTTTTATCACTGATCTGAACGATATCACCGATTCGTATAGTCCGGTCAAAGATTAGGATCACTCCTGAAACAAGGCTATTCACTAATCCTTGCAAACCCATACCGATGCCAATACCCAAAGCACCCAATATCACAGTAATACGATCCATTGCCAACCCTGATGCTGCAACCGCTAAAAGAAACCCTATCACTAATAAAAGCAGGCGAGTGATCAATAAGCGGGAACGTTGCCCTTTATTATCATCCCATGTTTCGTCTCCGGTATCTCCAAAAAAGAAAGCAATATATTTCTGTAGAAAATTAGACACCCAGATAATAGTGATAAATAAAAGTATTCCGCCGATTGTAAAAGAAAAGTTGCCTAATATTATCGGATTTGTCATGAGACTGGAAAAGAAATCGTTTATGCCATCATAGATATTCAGGTTGTCCGTAAACTGGACCAACCACATGATAAAAGCCAATCCGTATAATATGGCCAATAACC